>Ga0307372_10000176_pt1 | contig 108134 bp, 103 predicted proteins | sample OX1MG_FD_202533 | JGI IMG/M metagenome (GOLD analysis project Ga0307372, IMG submission 202533) | Soil microbial communities from Risofladan, Vaasa, Finland - OX-1 | ecosystem: Environmental > Terrestrial > Soil > Coastal area > Acid sulfate soil | place: Finland: Risofladan, Vaasa... | reverse complement strand
GCGCCGCCAGCTCACCAGCCAGGTCAGGGACCCGGCCGGGCACGGCCACGCTGATGTTCAGGTTGCCCAGGTCCTGATACACGGTGCCGCCGCCGCTCGCCCGGCGCAGCACCGGCACGCCGTCGGCAGCGCAGGCCGCCAGGTTCACCTCACGTGCCACCCGCTGCGCGCGGCCGATGACGACGCAGGCACTGCTGCGCCAGAGCCGCAGCACCGCACCCAGCGGCGCAGCCCTGACCAGCGCCTCCTCCAGCGCCAGGCCCGCCCGCGGGTCACCCGGCCCAGCATCATCACCGGCGAGCACATCCATCCCGCCCTGCAACTGCGCGGACAACGGAAACCCAGGCATTGACACCCCCCTCGTCCCCTTCCCCTTTTGCCCTCACCGAACACTCCGCGCGAGCCGGGCAATAGGGACGGAAGTCCCCTGTTGACGGGGTACGGAAGCGCTCAGCAGCCGGGGCCGGGCGCGCTCACAGGACAAGACGGCCGCCCACGAACGGGCCTATGCGGGGCTCACCGGCGCCTACGCGCCCCGGCGAGGCGGCCTACGCAGCCTGCCGAGGCGGCAATGACGGGGCTTCGCCACGGTCATGGGCGGCCAGCCCGGCATCCACAGCGCGTCTGGCCACCGTCGTGACCTCCCGCCGCATGATCTGCCTCTGGCCATCGGGACGGGGCATCGCGCCAGCGGTACCGGCTTCCGCCGCGACCCGGTGGGCCTTCCATCCGGGATGGGCAGACGCGTACCAGATGAGGCCCAGCCACGCGGCAAGGGCGGGGACGACCACGATCGGGATGATGATGGGGGCCAGGCTCGAACCTGTCATGACGGGCGCTTCCTTCCCGAGAAGGTCGCACGCCTGACCGCCGCACGGGCCGAACCGCTGCTTGGACGTCAGCCATCGCGGCCCTCTCGCCTCAAGCGCACCGCGATGACAACGGCCCCGCCAGGGACCACCGGCCCGCCACCCGGGGACTTTCGGCCCACGGCAGCGGCGGAGCAGCGCGCCGCCCGAAACCATCGCCGACGCGTCCGCATCCCGGCGCCGGGCGCGGGACGTGCGGAAATGCTCATTGGCGAGATGCGCTGGCCGCCAGCCGGAGGGGACTTATTACGGTTCCCGGACCCCGGCCCGGATTTAGCCAGGATGCCTGTCGCACGCCACTAGCGTCGCTATCGCGATCAGATACGCACCGGCCTGATCGCCATGAACGCTGTGAACCGTTGCCAAGGAGGTCGGTAGCCCCAGCCGTGGATGCAATGCAGCTTGGGTGACGAGCCACAAGCGACTTATCAGGATGCACGGAAGGAATCTCAGTGAGTACCGGATACGACGGCTACGAAACGATCGGGCGTGCGCCCAGAATGGCGGTTTCAGAATGAGTCGACGGGCATTGGTGGCAACGCTCGGCATTGCCGCTGTCGCCGTGGGCGGAGCGCTCGGCGGGGTACTCGCCGTGGGCGGGTCGGCCAAGGTCAACCTCTCGGCCAACTCGGAGCACACAGATCACTGGCACGGTTCCCGCCTGAGCAGCAGCCTGGCCTTCGCCACGGTGAAAAACCCGGGCGACCCCACGTTCAACCAGCTGCTGGGCATCAACAACCGCGACCAGATCGCCGGGTACTTCGGGTCAGGCGCGGCGGGCCACCCGAACAAGGGCTACGTGCTGAACGTGTCGCGGCGGAGCGCGTTCTTCCAGAACGAGAACTTCCCGTTCGGCGTGCAGACCCAGGTCATCGGGATCAACGACCGCGGCGTGACGGTCGGCTTCTGGTCGAATCAGAACACGGCCAGCCAGACCAATGCCAACTTCGGCTTCTACTCCTGGCACGGCCGCTTCCACAACGTCAACTTCCCCACCGGGAACAACGCCAGCCCGCCGGTCAACCAGCTCCTCGGGGTGAACAACTCCGACATCGCGGTGGGCTTCTACACCGACGCCAAGGGCAATGACCACGCGTACGAATACAGCATTTTCGGGAACTGGTTCCACCGCATCCACGTCCCGGGCGCGAAGAGCGTGACCGCGTCCGGCATCAACAACCGGCGCGACATCGCCGGTTTCTACGTCGACCGCGGCGGCGTCACCAGGGGCTTCCTGTGGTGGGATGGCAACCTCGCCAGGCTGTCCTTCCCCGGTGCCACCTCGACCATGGCCTTCGGCGTCAACGACGAGCGTGAGGTCGTCGGCACCTACATGACCGGAAGCGGCAACAACGCCAAGTCGTTCGGGTTCACCTGGACCGCCCAGACCGGGTTCCGGACCGTGAACGCCCCGCTGGGCGTCGGCGCCACCACCCTCAACGGCATCAACGACGCGGGTGACCTCGTCGGCTTCTACACCGACGCCGCCGGGAACACCGACGGCCTGGTGGCGGCACCCACCCGCTCCAGGCCATCGTTCATGCCGAGGATGAACCAGACCATGACGCCGATCACCACCCCGATGGTCCCGGCGAACACGACGGCGCCCGTGCCGTCCGGGGCTGGGCCGACTCACTTCTAACGGGTCTAGCCACAGACCAGTGATGGCGGGGCGGCCGGGGCACTCCCGGCCCGGGGCCGCCCCGCCATCACTGGCGTCAGGGTGCTGTGTCCTCCCGGTCGCCCTCGGTGCCTGGGTCGCACACCCGGCCTCGCACACCCCGGCCCTCGCACACCCCGGCACCGCTCGCCCGCCACGAGGACCACCACCACGCCCGCGGCGGCCAGCCCGGGCGCGTCCTGCTCGAGGAGTTGCGCGCTCGGGATGGGCGCGAGGTTCGCGGTCGGCTCGTCGAGCAGCACCACCGACGGCGAGGACATCATCACCCGTGCCATGGCGACCGTCTTGCGGCCGAGGTCGAGAGCATCGCCGGCTGCTGCTGGATCGCCCGGGCAGACGGGGCAGCGCTTAGTGCCCACGCTTGACCGCGAAGATCACTCCCCTGGCGTCAGGGCGGCGGCGTCACGGGGAGAGGGCAGGGACGCGTCCTGCGCTCGCGCTACGGATGACGTGCTTGCGGAACAGTTCGGCGGACGGCAGCAGGCGCCGTTCGGCCGACCACGTCAGGCAGAGTTCCCGCGCCGCCCCCGGATCGAGGATCTCGTGGTAGCGGACTGGCCCGGCCGCGGATTCCGGCGATCCCACGCGTGGCGCGGGGACGATGGCAACGCCCAGGCCAGCGGCCACGAAGCCGCGGACGGTGGACAGGTCGGCACCCTCGAAGACAACGGCCGGGCGGAACCCGGCCTGCGCGCAGAGGTGATCGCCCAGCTCCCGCAGCGCGGAGGTTGGCCGCAGGGTGACGAAAGGTTCCTCAGCGACGTCCGCCAGCTGGATGCCGTGGCGGCCGGCGAGCCGATGGTCGCGCGGCAGGGCCAGCCGCAACGGCTCGATCGCGATCAGGCGCGTGCGCATGCCGGAGTCACGCGGCCGCCGGGTGCCGATCTCCAGATCGGCGCGCCCGTCGTCAAGGGCGGCGGCATGCAGTTCGTCGCGCACCTGGGTCAGCTGGAACGTGACGTTGGGGTGGGCCATGCGGAAGCTGCGGACCAGATCTGGCACGAGCCAGGTACCCAGCGAGTGCTGGAAGGCGAGCGCCACGGTGCCGGTATCGGGCTCGATGAGCTGGTTGACGGCGGCGATCCCGTCGTCGAGCTGGTGCAGCATCGCGTCGACGTGCCGTTTGAAGACCGCCCCCGCGTGGGTCAGCCGGAGGGTGCGGCCGTACCGGCGCAGCAACGGCGTCCCAACCTGCGCCTCCAGCCGCGCCAGGGCACGCGACACCCCGGACTGGGTGACCGCTTCAAGCTCGCTGACTTCAGTCACGGTCGTGCCGTCGGCCACCTGCTGGAACCACCGCAGCGCGTCTGTGTCCACATCCATGAGCGTAAGTCATGGATTAGAAGCCTTCTAACTTCCCTATGCAACGAATCGCCCCGCACGGAACCCGCCAAAGTGGCACGTCGCAAGGCGTCATGCCCAGCACCAGGCCCGGCCCCGGATCCCGCACCCCAGCCCTCAGCCGCCAGGCCCCGGCCGCCAGGCCCCGGATGCCAGCCCCCGGCCGCCAGCTACATGAATGGGCCCTTCATGCAGTCTGATGTGCACGCGATCCTGGCCACCGCCGATCGCGCGCAGGGCCAGCCCGACCGGGACTGAACATCTCTCAGCCGGGGCCACGCCGCGCCGGACGGGGTGAAAGGCTGGCGCCATGAAGTACGTGCTCTTCTACGAGTCAGCCGATGATGTCGCCACGAAGGCGCCGCCGCACTTCCCGGCGCACAAGGCCCGGTTCGAGGACTTCCACGCCCGGGGTGATCTGCTCCTGCTCGGCACCTTCGCGGATCCGCAGCGAGAGGGGTCGATGGGGATCTTCACGACCAGGGAGGCCGCCGAGGAGTTCGCCACCGGGGACCCGTTCGTGCTCAATGGCGTCATCCGCCACTGGCACATCCGGGACTGGAACGAGATCCTCGGCTGACATCACGCCCGGAGCCCGGCCGTCCGCCTTCCCGCCCCGGCCGCCCTGCCCTGGCCGCTATCCCCTGGCCTTCCTGCCCCGGCCGCCCTGCCCCGGCCCGCTATGCCCTGGCCGCTATGCCCTGGCCGCGCCGTAGCCCAGGATGACCGCCAGCCCGAGCGCGCTGCGCGGGGTGTACGCGATGCGCCACAACCCGCCGTGTGCCGCCCCGTGCGCCTCGTCCTGCCACGGATGCGAGTGCGCCGGGGCAGCGCCGGCCTGCAGGTCGTGCACGAGCAGCGCGGCCATCAGTACCTGGCAGGTGGCAGGCTCGAAAACCTCCACGCCGAACCGGTGCGCGCCTGCGTATGCCGCCGCCAGCATCCGGTTCTTCAGCACCGAACGGGTACGGGTCGGCGGTGCGACGTTCAGCGAAACGGTGACGCCGTCCGCCCGGGCGGACGTGGCGCGCCAGCGCTGCAACCGCTTGGCGAGCGCGTAGTTGGGGCCCTGCTGTGCCACCAGGCTGTCGTTGATGCCCGGGTCGACGCCGGGCAGGTAGGCACGGCGGAGCAGCCGTCCGCCGGACAGGGTGCGCAGCGGCCGGGCCGCCAGCTTGGCCGCCCGGGAACGGGCCGCGTAGGCCCGCACGGACTGCGCGACCGCATCAGCCGGGACCGCGAACACATCGGTCGGCGTCGCGAGGAAGGCGAGCGCGACATCGTCGCGCTCGCGCAGCAGGCGCACGGTGAGCGCGTCCACGGCACTGGCGACACGCACGTTGGCGGCGCCATCGGCGTAGACGTAGTTGCCGAGCACCAGCGGGCCGTCCTGGCCGGCGAGCCACTCGGCCGCGGCGGGAACGTCGCCGAGCAGGTCCAGGCCTGCGCGCCGCGCGACGGCCTCGTCGCCCGCCTCGTCCTGCTGCTCACCCGGCTGCGCACCGGCGACCGGGACCAGCAGTGTCCCCGCGCTGCGCTGCGCCCCGTCCAGGATGCGTGCCCAGGCAGCGGGACCGGTCAGGTCGACGCCGATGACCCGGGCGCCCCAGCTCAGCAGCGTGGGAAGCGGGCCTATCTCGGCTCCCGCGCCGAGCGCGACGACCGTGCGGCCGGGCAGCCGGAGCCATTCCGGGTGCGCGGCGACCGAGCGGACAGCGTCGGCGCACGACGGCTCGATGATCCCGCCCGCCTCCCATGCCTCCAGCCTGCGCAGCAGGGGGTCGCCGCGCAGCCGCTCGCCGTGGTACGGGAGGGAGAACTCGCTCTCCGCTGTCCCGGTGCCCGGCACGGTGACGGTGCCGAAGGACTGCCTCGCGGGCGCGCTGAGGAGGTTGCCGAGTCCGCTCTCCGCCCCGCCCGGCTCCACCACGCGCATCCGCTGATGCAGCGACGCCAGCCCGTCGCGGGCGATCCACATCGCGGCGTCCTTCGCGGTGAGCCCTGCTTCGACGAGCCGTCGGAAGTGCACCAGGTACCCGCTGCGCCAGTTCGTCTCCTGCTCCGCGCCGAGGGCGCCGGCCGGGTCGACCCGGCGCAGCGCGTCGGCGACCACCGCCCGGCCAAGCGCTGACGTGCTCCGGCGCCCATCGGTTACCGCGGGGAAGGCGACCCCCGTACGCTCGCCGCTGTCCGTCGCGGTCATCAGGGTGACCGGGTGTCGAAGAAGCGGCGCGGGTTGTCTACAAGCATGGTGGTGATCTGCTCCTCGGTCACGCCCCGGTCGCGGACGTGGGGCAGCACCTGCTCACCGATGTGCAGGTAGTGCCATTGCGGCAGGAACGGCAGCACCGCCGGGTCGATCCAGTCGATGTAGCAGGACGCGTCCTGGGACAGCACCATGCTGGCGGAGTAGCCGCGGCGGCACATGTCCACCAGTGTGTCCGCCCGGGCCTCGAACGTCGTGTCCTGGTTGAGGCCGAACCTGTCCATGCCGAGCAGGAAGCCGGCCTCGGCCAGGTCGGCGAGATGGTCGCAGTCGGTCGTATCGCCGCTGTGCGCGAGCAGGACGCGGCGGGGATCCACGCCCTCCTCCTGGCAGAGCACCCGGCTGGCCTCCAGCCCGGTCCTGGAGCCGGGATGGGTGTGCACGGTGATCGGCGCGCCGGTCTGGTGGTGCGCCCGCGCGACCGCGCGCATCACCCGTTCGACCCCCGGCGTCATGCCGCGAGCGTCAATGGCGCACTTGAGCATGGCCGCCTTGACCCCGGTACCCGTGATTCCCTCCGTGATGTCCCTGACGAACATGTCCACCATCGGGTCGGGTACCTCGGCGCCGACCACCGCACTGAGCGCGGGGCCGCGGTGGCGGAAGAAGAAGGGCACGCTGTCGTAGGTGTACAGGCCCGTGGCGACGATGATGTTGAGTTCCGGGACCTGCTCGGCGACACGCTGGATCCGCGGGATGTACCGGCCAAGACCGACAACGGTCGGATCCACGATGGTCCGGATCCCCTGGGCCGCGAGTGCCCCCAGCCGGCCGGCCGCGTCAGTGACGCGGCCTTCCTCGCCCCCCCACTCGCCGGGGTAGTTCTGCTGCACATCCGCGGTGAGGGTGAAGATGTGCTCGTGCATGTACGTCCGCCCCAACCCGGCGGTATCGATGACGCCACGCATGGTCGCGACCTGACTCATCCTTGCCCGCGGCTCCCTCGCTGCGTCGGCCCGGCATGCTATTCACACTATGCTACGCTCACCACGATAAAATGTGGGGGAAAGCTGAAACTAACCTTCGAAAGCCAGCCCGGGAAACAAGCATCCGGGCAGCCGGAATCGGCACTGCAGTACTAAAACCAAAGAAACTATGCAACGAAAACAAGGCACCGGGCAACCGAACCTTGCACCGAGCGACTGAAACCTACAATGAACCAGAAAGCATAAATATTGGACATAGCATCGTGAACTCCCATGTGCTCAATTTTTATGCCGGGCCGACAGCCCTGCCCGGGCCCGTGCTGGACCAGATCCAGCGCGACCTGCTCAACTTTCAGGGCACCGGAATGAGCGTCATGGAAATCAGTCACCGGGCACCGGAGATTGAGTTCCTGCTGGCGGATACGATCGAGCGGGCCCGGCGCCTCCTGGGGCTGGCTGACGACTTCGCGGTGCTTTTGCTGCAAGGGCGGCGGATCGCTTCAGTTCAGCATGATCCCGATGAACCTCTCAGCACCCGGCGACCCGGTGGATTACCTGGACACCGGTTACTGGGCACGCAAGTCCATCCGGGAAGCCCAGGTCATAGGACGCGACGTGGCCCCGGCCGGCGAACTCGTCGATCAGCTGCCCGGCCAGCGCGTGTACCTTCGGCAGCCAGGACGCGGTGCCCCGCGGGCTGAAGAACGGCTGCAGGATCCGCCGGTAGCGGCCATGCCCGGGAGGGTCGAAGGCGATGGGGACCAACGGCAGCGGGCTGCCCACGGGGTCGAAAGCCCGCTCGGACGAGAAGAGCCCTGGATGCTTCAGCGCGAACTCGGCCGCCTCGCTGGAGACGATCAGGTACGCCCCGCGGGCATTCCGGAGGACCGGCCCGGCATCGCGGAGGATCGCGTAGGCGGCGGTCCGGCTTTCTGCCATGGGCAGCTCATCGAGCCGCAGCACCTTGGGCGACGACACCCCGGCCCCCGGCACGTTGGCCGGCGGCACGCTGGCCGGCGGCGCTGCCGTTGCTTCGTCCATCCGGCCCTCCCGTCCGGCCGAGATCCTCCAGCCGCGGATAGTGCGCAGGTCAGCTGAACGCACCATACGTGGATATGACCGGCCAGGTATCCCAGCGGACCGGGCAGCTCCGGCCAGGGAACGGCTGGCTGGCGTCCGGCACGCCCCGGGGCGTGCCGCCTCGTGGTTGGCAGTGTGAAGAGAGGACGTTGGGGAAAGGGTGTTTGGAATGTGCCGGCGGGCCACCCAGCGCGCGCCTGGCCGGCCGGGCCTGCTGGGAAGTGGTGGCGCGGCCGCCGCGTTGCTGCCAGGGGGCCAGTTTCCGGATAGCAGATATGAGGTGAGGCAATCGTGGCACTGCCGCATGACTCCACGCCGAAGTTTCAGGACTACGCCCGCCCGGAGATGCTTGTCAGCACCGAATGGGTGGCTGAGCACCTCGATGATCCCGGCCTCGTGGTCGCCGAGTCCGATGAGGACGTACTGCTGTACGAGACGGGTCACATCCCGGGTGCGGTGAAGCTTGACTGGCACACCGAGCTCAACGACCAGGTCACCCGCGACTACGTGGACGGCCCGGGCTTCGCCCGGCTGATGTCCGAGAAGGGCATCTCGCGGGACACCACCCTGGTGCTCTACGGCGACCGGAACAACTGGTGGGCGGCGTACGCGCTGTGGGTCTGCTCGCTGTTCGGGCACCCGGACGTCCGCCTCCTCGACGGCGGGCGCGCCAAGTGGATCGCCGAGGACCGCCCGGTCACCACCGAGGTGCCCCAGCGGCCACGGACGGACTACCCGGTCATCGAGCGCGACGACTCCCAGGCCCGGGCATTCCGCGACCAGGTCAGGGCGCACCTCGGCCAGCCCTTGATCGACGTGCGCTCGCCTGGGGAGTACACCGGTGAGTTGCTGCACATGCCGGATTACCCGCAGGAGGGCGCACTGCGCGGCGGGCACATCCCCGGGGCCCGGAACATCCCGTGGTCCCGCGCTGCCGCCGAGGACGCGACCTTCCGCAGCCGCAAGGAACTCGAGGCGATCTACCGCGGCGAGGCCGGCCTGAGCCCGGCCGACGACGTGGTCGTCTACTGCCGGATCGGCGAGCGGTCCAGCCACACCTGGTTCGTGCTGCACCACCTGCTCGGCTACCCGGCGGTGCGCAACTACGACGGGTCCTGGACCGAGTGGGGGAACAGCGTCGGTGTCCCCATCAGCCGTGGGGAGAACCCATGACCACCGGCACGCTGAATCCCCGGCTGCAGGACATCGTCGACGACTTCAGCGCCGTCCCGGGCAAGGAGAAGCTGCAGTTGCTGCTGGAGTTCTCGGCCGAGCTTCCGCCACTGCCCGCCCGCTACGCGGAGCATCACCACCTGCTCGAACCGGTGCCTGAGTGCCAGTCTCCGCTGTTCCTGGCTGTCGAGGTGGCTGACGACAGCACCGTGCACCTGTTCTTCGACGCGCCGCCGGAAGCGCCTACGACCCGCGGTTTCGCCAGCATCCTGAGCAGCGGGCTGGACGGACTGAGCGCTGCGGAGATCCTGGCCACGCCAGCGGAGTTCACCACCGCGCTCGGGTTGCAGGACCTGGTCAGCCCGTTGCGGCTGCGCGGCATGGCAGCGATGCTGGCCGGGATCAAGCGCCAGGTGGAGCAGCACACCGGCCAGGCCCGGAGCGGCTGACAGCCCTCGGCTGTTCGTGGACGGTAAGCGCTGTGGGAGCAGCGGTGTCAATATGTGCCAGTGAACCCGGCCGGGGCAGCCAGGGCCTCGCCGCCCGGGCAGCCTGGCCCTGAGCCCGCCTGCCGGTCCCGGGGGCACCGCGCCGTCTCTGCCCGGGGATGGTCGGCACCACCAGCATCGTTGGTCACATTGATCATGGCCTGCGGCGACATATCACGGATCTGGTACGCCTTCACGCCCGGTTCCGACCGGTTTGCGGGTACCGGATCCGTGATATGTGGACCGCACCCCCGGCGGCCCCGCAGATCCAGCCAGCGGCCCGGGGGCCGGCCGGCACACCGGGGCCCAGGGCACCCGACGACACCTGCACGGACGCCGCAACGGACAGCTCCGGCACCTGGATGGCCCCGGCATAGCCGGAAAGGGCCGCTGGAACGGCACTTTCCGGCCACGAACCGGCGGACGCTCACGGACACCGGCTCGCGAGTCCCAGCTGGGCTTTTCCCGTCAAGGCCAGGGTCCGGACCAGGAAGCCGCAGCTACCTCTAGTACGTTGTTGCAAGTAAGTTGCAGCATCTTTAGGCTGCTAAGCAGCGTGCTGGCAACAGCAAGCCCCCGCAGGGAAAGGTTCTCGATGACTGATCCGCGTGCCCGGCTCGCGAAGATCCGGGACGGGCTGACCCCGCGCGAGTGGGCCCGCGGCGGCGCGATGCTGGTGACCGTCCTCGGGCTGAACGTGGTGGGCTGGGTGATGCTCGCCGCAGCGGTCGCCGGCCACTACCACATCAGCCGGACGGAGACCTTCGGCTTCACCACCGGGATCCTGGCCTACACGCTCGGCATGCGGCACGCCTTCGACGCCGACCACATAGCCGCCATCGACAACACCACGCGCAAGCTGGTCAGCGACGGCAAGCGCCCGCTGTCGGTCGGCTTCTTCTTCTCGCTCGGCCACTCCAGCGTGGTGTTCCTGCTGGCGCTGTTGCTGAACTTCGGCATCCGCGCGCTGAATGAGCAGGTCAGGAACTCCGGCTCGCAACTGCAGCACACCACTAACATCGTGGGCACGCTGGTGTCGGGGGTCTTCCTCTTCCTGATCGCGGCGATCAACGTGGTGATCCTGGCCGGGATCATCCGGGTGTTCCGCGAGATGCGCGCCGGCCGGTACGACGACCAGCAACTGGAAGAGCAGCTGAACAAGCGCGGCCTGATGAACCGGTTCCTCGGCCCGCTGGCCCGCCGGATCGACACCCCGTGGAAGATGTACCCGATCGGGTTCCTGTTCGGGCTCGGCTTCGACACCGCCACCGAGGTGGCGTTGCTGGTCCTGGCGGGCACGGCGGTCATCGGCGGCCTGCCGTTCTACGCCGTCCTGTCGCTGCCGATCCTGTTCGCCGCGGGGATGAGCCTGTTCGACACCGCCGACGGCTGCTTCATGAACTTCGCCTACGACTGGGCCTTCGCCCGCCCGGTCCGGAAGGTCTACTACAACCTCACCATCACAGCCTTGTCGGTCTTCGTGGCCGTGTTCATCGGCGCCGTCGAGGTGCTGGGGCTGCTCGGCCAGCAGGGCAACCTGACCGGCCACGGCTGGTCGTGGCTGGAGAGCTTCGACATCAACAAGGCCGGCTTCGTGATCGCCGGTGTGTTCGTCCTCACCTGGGTCGTCGCCCTGGCCATCTGGCGCTTCGGCAAGATCGAGCAGAAATGGGACCTGGCCGCCGAGGGGAACGCCAACGACCAGCCCGGGGCGCCGGAGCCCGGCTGGCCCTCCCGGGCTGGCGCGGCGGCAGTGCCCGGCGCGCAACCCTGAGGTTGCACAAAGGGGAGCCACGCCGTGACCTCAGGGCTGCCGCAGCGGCCCGCGTAGGGTGGCAGCATGCCCCGGGAGCGCCCGGCGAGAAGGAGAACAGGTGGACGAGGAGCGGGCACGTGCCCGGCTGCGGGCCGAGCGAGCCGAGGTGCAGAGTCTCCTGGCCGACGCCGAGGCGGCCGGGCGGGAGGACCGGGCCAGCGAGGGCGAGACGGGTGACATCGGCGATTCCGCCCAGCCACTGACCGCGGAGGGCATGGACGACGCCATCGCGGACAGCTTGCGCGACCGGCTGGCCGCACTCGACCGCGCTGAGCAGCGGCTCGCCAACGGGACGTACGGGCGATCCGTACGTAGCGGCCTGCCGATCCCCGACGAACGGCTGGAAGCCGACCCGGCGGCCGAACTCACCGTCGAAGAGGCCGCGGGCCACTAGCCCTGCACAGTCAAGCGTGGGCACTACGCCGAATCTGGGGTGGGCAAGTGGGCCGCAGAGGCTGGAGTGGCCAGTGTGTGGCGTGGAACTCGGCAGCAACTGGAGCGGCCAGCTGCCCGACGCACGCACAGCCTGCCCGACGCACGCACAGCCACCCGACGCACCGGGCGGTCACCCGACGTACGGGCGGCCGCCGGGTGGCCGGGCAAGCTGGGGCGGGGGCTACCCGTCGAGGTGCGGCGGCAGGCCGAAACGGGCGAACAGGCTGGTGTCGAGGAAGTGGTGAATGTGCATGATCTCCCCGGCCGAGAACTCGACGACCTGGATGGACCAGGGATCACGGCGCTGGCCATCGCCGCTTGGCTTGTAGTGGCCGAAAGCAGGCGAGCCGTTGGCGACGGTGGGGATGAGCCGTGACCCGCGGCAGCCAGCGCCATAGCCGAGGTACCGCCCGCGCAGCCACATCTCGAAAGGCGGCATGGAAATGCTGGCCTCTTCGTGCAGCAGCGAGACGAGCATGTCGATGTCATAGCGCTGGAACGCGTCAACGTAGCGGCCCAGCAACTCCCGCTCGGCCTGGGCCAGGGCAGGCGATGACGGGCCGTCCGCCCGGTCGCTGGCGGCCATGGTGGCCCGGGCGCGCTGCAACGCGCTGTTGACCGACACCACCGTGGTGCCGAGCAGCTCGGCCACCTCGGATGCCTGCCAGCACAGCACCTCACGCAGGATGAGCACGGCGCGCTGCCGGGGCGGCAGGTGCTGCAGGGCGGCGATGAACGCCAGCCGGATGGTGTCCTGCAGCACCACCCGCCCGGCCGGATCGGTGTCCGGCGGCAGGTCACCGTCGCCCGGGATCGGCTCGACCCACGCCGACCCCGGCAACGTCGCCACCGGCTCGGTCGTCGCCGGCACCGGCGCCGACAGGTCCATCGGCAGCGCGCGGCGCTGCCTGCTGCGCAGCATGTCCAGGCACACGTTGGTGGCGATGCGGTAGAGCCACGAGCGCAGCGATGAGCGGCCCTCGAAGCGGTCGAAGGCCTGCTACGCCCGCACCATGGTCTCCTGCACGGCGTCGTCCGCGTCGTGCGCGGACCCCAGCATCCGGTAGCAGTAGCCGGTCAGCTCGGCGCGATGCTGCTCCAGGTCCTGGGTGGCGGTCGCGGTGGCGGCGGTCTCGCTCACGTTTCCTCCCCGTCCTGATGGCCCCGACCTACTCACGGTAGCCGGTCTGGCCAGCCGCACGTACTGGTCACCCAGGCAATCACGCAGTTACATCATCTCGAGCTATGAGAAAGCACAACGGATTACATCATACCCAACGCATCAGGTGCAATGTCAGCAGAAATTCGGCTCATTCAGCACACCATAAGGACCACCCTCATTACCGACTTTGACCTGAACTTTTACGCCCCGGGGGGCGGACTTAAGGACGGCGTGGACATGACCGGCTCACGTCACAGCGGGGATATTGACGCAGCAAGATCACTACGTATCCGCCTCCTACTAATCAAATGAGGCTTATTCACGGTCATGATCATCAAGCATCATGCACGAAGTGGCCGCTGGTCAGAGCTTGATCAACTCACGGTTGAGGATCTCGTGAATAACCCTCAATGTAAAGGCCTAACCGTGTCTAATATCATCAGCGCTCCGCCGCGCGACTATGGCACACCCTCATGCGGAGCGCGCCTCCGGACCCTTCTCCGCCGCCGGCGCGGGCGCGGCAGCGGTCGGCGCGCGGCCTGGGTCCGGCGGAGCGGCAGGGGCCGGCGGGGCGACACGGGGGCCGGCGGAGCGGCCCAGCGCGAGTGACCGGCGGCTGCGCCGCTGCCCTGGCACAGCCGCTTCGGCGGCCGTGCCGTTAGCCCCTGGCGCGGCCACTACGGTGGCCGCGCTTGCCTTACCGCGGCCGCTCGTAGAGGGTGAGTGATCGGCGGCTCGCTCGCGTACTCCTGATGCGCCTTGTCCGGAGCCGCCGCATCACCACGGGCGCAGCGTTGCGTCGGCTGCGGGGAAGATCATGGCGAGTCATCTGGGCGAATCAAAGCGGGCGGTGGGCATCCGCGACGTCGCCCGGCTGGCCGGCGTCTCGGTCGCCTCGGCGAGCTTCGCGCTCAACGGGCAGCCGGGCGTCGCGGACGACACGCGCCGGCGCATCGTGGCCGCCGCGGAGCAACTCGGCTACCGGGCCAACCCGCAGGCCCAGGCGCTGCGCCGGGGCCGCACCACCACCTACGGCTTCGTGGTGCGGAACTTCGCCAACCCGTTCTTCGTGGAGGTGCTCACCGGGGCCGAGGAGGTCGCGGCGCAGGCCGGCGCGACCCTGCTCTTCCTGGACTCCCGGTACTCCCTGGAGCGGGAGCGCAGGCACGTCCAGGAGATGGCCGCGCAGCGGCTGGCCGGGCTCGCGATCGCCCCCGTCGGCACCGGTGAGTCGGTCCGGCTCTGGCATGACCTGCGCCCCGCGGCGCCGGTGGTGGCGCTGAACGCGTCGCTGGCGCGCGTCACGGGAGTCTCCCGGGTGCGCCCGGACAATGCCAGCGCGGTCGAATTGCCCATGCGCCGCCTCGCGGACCTCGGGCACACGTCGGTGGCGTTCCTGTCGGCCCCGCGCCGCCTGATGGCGGACCCGGACCGGCTGCGCCACTTCAGGCGGCTGAGCCGGGTCCTCGGCTTGCGGGCCAGCGTCATGTATTCCCCGCTGACCATCGCCGACGTGCAGCAGGCCAGCGCGGCGCTGCTGGCGGGCCGGGACGCCCCGACGGCGGTCATCACCAACTCTGATTACACCGCGCACGCGGTCTACAAGGCGGCCCGTGAACTCCGCCTGCGGATCGGGCCTGAGGTCTCCGTGGTCGGCCACGACGACCTGGCCACCTCCGAGTTGCTGGACCCGCCGCTGGCGACCATCTGGCTGGACCGGCGGGAGATGGGCCGGGCGCTGATGATGCGCCTGCTCGAGCAGGTCCCGCCGGGCGACTACGTCGCTCCGGTCGAACTGGTCGAGCGGGCGTCCCTCCAGCCGCCCGCAATCCGGCGGCCGGGCGCTTCTATCGCTGGGTGAACGCTGGTTGGCCGGCGCGCGTCAACTCGGTAACGTCTCTTGACACCCGCGCGGAGGGTACGCCAGCATACCGGCAAAACTAAACGTTTAAGGTCTTTTGTCGGGTGCTGTCCGCGGGGGGTCCGCCGACCTCCTGAGTACTATTGCGGTGCGGGTCTTTAGCCCGCCCTGGCCTGCTCAAAAGTGGGGAAAGTTAAACAGGAGGCATTTCGTGAGATCTTCCTATCGTTTTACCCTCATGGGGGTTACGGCGCTGGCATTGCTGGCCGCCGGATGCTCGGCGAGTTCCTCGTCAAGTTCCAGCGGTGGGACTAACTGGGCCACGGTCACCTCCGCCTCGGCTGGGGGCGGGATGAGCAAGCTCATCGCCGCGGCCAAGAAAGAGGGCACGCTTAATGTCATCGCCCTTCCCCCGACCTGGGCGAACTACGGCAACATCATCAAGACATTCAGCGCCAAATACGGCATCAAGGTCAGCTCCGCGCTCCCGGATGGCACCAGCCAGCAGGAGGTCAACGCGATAAAGCAGGACAGTGGCACCGCGGCGGCACCCGACGTGGTGGACGTCGGCGTGTCCGTTGCGCTGGCCAACACGGCTCTGTTCGCGCCCTATAAAGTCAGCACCTGGACTGACATCCCGGCCGCCCAGAAGGACGCGAGCGCTCGCTGGTACAACGACTACGGCGGCTACATGGCGGTCGGCTACTCGAGCAAGTTCGGGACGATCACCTCGCTCAGCCAGCTACTCGGCCCGAAGTTCAAGAACGCGGTCGCGCTGAATGGGAACCCGACGGCGGCCAATGCCGCGCTGAACGGCGTGATGATGGCGAGCATCGCGGAGGGCGGGTCGGCCAGCAGCATTGCCAAGGGCGTGAACTTCTTCCACCAGCTCAAGGCGGCCGGTAACTTCTCCCCCGTGTCGGCGACGGGCGCCACGATCAAGTCCGGCTCGACCCAGGTCGTGTTCAACTGGGACTATCTCAACCTGCCGAGTTACGTCGGGGTGTCGAACTGGAAGGTGTTCGTTCCGCAGAACGCGGTCCTGGGCGGGTACTACGCGCAGGCCATCAACAAGGGCGCGCCGCACCCGGCGGCGGCCCGCCTGTGGGAGGAGTTCCTGTTCTCGCAGGCCGCCGACGGCGGGCAGAACCTCTGGCTGCAGGGTGGCGCCCGGCCGGTCGAGCAGCCGGCGATGACCAGCAACGGCAGTATCGACAAGACGGCGGCTGCCAAGCTGCCGGCGGTCACCGGGACGCCGGTCTTCCTGACCCAGGGCCAGGCAACCGGCGCCGCTAATTACCTGGCGACGAACTGGGCCAAGGCCGTCAGCTAGCGAGGGAGAAAGTGACCGTCGCTGCGACGACCGAGGCCGGCGCCCGGCCCATGCGGGCCGGGCGCCGGCCTCGGCTTCCCGCCTGGCTCGGCACCGTGCCGTTCCTCGGCTACGTCGGAGTCTTCCTGCTGTGGCCGACCGGGATCGTGCTGGTCGACGCGTTCGAGAAACCGAACGGCGGGCTGAACCTCACCAGCCTCTCCGCGCTGGGCAACCCGGCGGTGCGCGGCTACTTCATCGGCTCGTTCAAGCTGTGCCTGCTCTCGTCGGCGCTCGGCGCCGTGTTCGGCGCGATCCTGGCGTACGCGGTGGCGTCGGGGAAGCCGGGGGGCGCGGTGCGCCGGCTGTACCTGGCCGGCTCGGGCGTGCTGGCCCAGTTCGGCGGGGTCACCCTGGCGTTCGCGTTCAGCGCGCTCATCGGCCCCACCGGCCTGCTGCTGCACGCCGGCTGGTACTACAACTTCCCGTGGGGCATCGGGCTGATCTACACGTACTTCCAGATCCCGCTGATGGTGCTCGTCTTCCTGCCCGCGATCGACGGGCTCAAGGTGCAGTGGCGGGAGGCGTCGGAAAGCCTGGGCGCCTCCACGTGGCAGTACTGGCGGCATGTCGGCGGCCCGCTCCTCATGCCGGCCTTCCTCGGCGCGACCCTGCTGCTGTTCGCCAATGCGCTGTCGGCCTTCGCGACGATCCAGGCCTGGGAGAACCAGATCGCCTATATCGTGCCGCAGCAGATCAGCACCGCGCTCAGCAGCGAGGTCGGGCTGAGCAGCGTCAACGAGGCAGACGTGCTCGCCCTGGGCATGGTGATCATGGTGGCCATCATCATGACGGGGTACGTCCTGCTGCAGCGAAGGGCGGCACGATGGCTGCGGTAACGTCGCTCGGCGAGACGCCGCTGGGCGCGGCGGCCGGGACCCCGCGCGGCATGCAGGCCGGCCGGCGCAGGCGGCTGAACGCCTTCCGCTATGTGGTGTTCACGCTGTTCGGGATCTTCATCCTCCTGCCGCTGCTGGCCATGGTCCGGTTCTCCCTGGAGGGGAGCAAGCTCGGCACCTGGTCGGTGCAGGCCTGGCAGCAGATCGCGTCCTACCCCGGCCTGCTCAGCGCGGTCGAGATCACCCTGGAACTCGCGCTCATTACCAGCATCGTCATGCTGGTGCTGCTGGTGCCGACCATGATCTGGATCAAGCTGCGAGTGCAGTGGATCAGCAGGGCCTTCGAGTTCCTCTGCCTGCTGCCGCTGACCATCCCCGCGATCGTCCTGGTCGTCGGCCTCGCCACCGTCTACAACCGGATCAGGCACTACCAGCTGTCCGCGCTCCAGTTGTTCTGGGCTTACGTGGTCCTGGCGCTGCCCTATGCCTACCGGGCACTGTCGTCCGGGCTGAACGCGATAGATGCCACCACGCTCGCCGAGGCGGCGCGCAGTCTCGGGGCGAGCTGGTTCACGGTGATGGTCCGGGTGATCGCGCCGAACATGTGGCAGGCGATCCTGAACGCACTGCTGCTGACCTCGGCCCTGGTGCTCGGCGAGTTCACCATCGCCTACCTGCTCCTGTACACCAACCTTCAGGTGGCGTTGTACTCCATCAGCCGGAACACGCCCAACGCCGGGGTGATCTTCTCCACCTCGGCAGCCTCGCTGCTGTTCGCGTTCTTCCTGCTGTCCATCCTGTCCTACGTCGGCCGCCGGCGCAGCCGGGGATGAGGAATTGCACGTGAGCTCTTCAGTCACCAGCGCACAGGGCGCGGCGCGGGCCGCGGTCGAGGTCCGGATGGAGGGGCTGACCCGGCGCTACGGCCCGGTCGTCGCGCTCGACGGCCTTGACCTGACCCTGCGCCCGGGCGAGCTGGTCGCCCTGCTCGGCCCGTCCGGCTGCGGCAAGACCACCACGCTGCGCCTGCTCGCCGGGCTGGAGGACGCCGACAGCGGGCAGATCACCGTGGCGGGCCGGGACATCACCCGGCTGCCGTCCAGCAAGCGCGACATGGGCATGGTCTTCCAGGCCTACTCACTCTTCCCGCACATGACCGTCCAGCAGAACGTGGCGTTCGGGCTGCGGCTGCGCCGGATCGGCAAGGCGGACCGGGACCGCCGCGCGTTGGAGATACTTGAGCTTGTCGGCCTTTCCGAGCAGGCCGGCCGGTACGCGCACCAGATATCCGGCGGGCAGCAGCAGCGGGTCGCGCTGGCCCGCGCGCTGGCCATCGAGCCCCAGGTGCTGCTGCTCGACGAGCCGTTGTCGGCGCTCGATGCCAAGGTCCGCGCGCAACTGCGCGACCAGATCCGCCGGATCCAGCTCGAGGTGGGCATCACCACGCTGTTCGTCACCCACGACCAGGAGGAGGCGCTGGCCATCGCGGACCGGGTCGGCGTGATGCGGGACGGGCGGCTGGAGCAACTCGCGTCGCCCACCGAGGTCTACGCCCGCCCGGCGACCCCGTTCGTGGCCGAGTTCGTCGGCCTCACCAACAGGCTGCCCGGCACGATCAGCGGCAGCACTGTGACGGTGCGGGGACGCGCCCTGCCCCTGGTGGACCCCGCCACGCCGGACGGCCCGGTCACCGCGCTGGTCCGGCCGGAGGCGGTGACGCTGGCATCGGACAGCTCCGCGGAGTCGGGGCCGCTGACCGGCACCGTGATCGCGGTGACCTTCCTCGGCGCGACCAGCCGGGTGACCGTGGACCTGGGCGACGCCACGATCATGGCCCAGCTCCCCACGTCGGACGCCAGCGAGCTCACCGCGGGCAGCCGTGTCGCCCTGTCGATCCGGCCGGACCCGGTGCTGGTTTCCGTTGATGCTCCCGCGGTGGGCGAGGCTTGAGCGGGGGCCGTCCGCCGCTGACCACCGACCGCCGGCTGGGCCCCGGCGAGGTGCTGCGCAGCGGGGCCAGCTCGCTCTACCGTGGCATTGAGATCATCGATGGCGAGCGGCATCTGGTGCGGGATGACTTCGCCGCGCCCAGCAGACCCGCGGCGAAGCTCGCACCCAGCAGACCCGCGGCGAAGCTCGCACCCAGCAGACCCGCGGCGAAGCTCGCACCCAGCAGACCCGCGGCGAAGCTCGCACCCAGCAGACCCGCGGCGAAGCTCGCACCCAGCAGACCCGCGGCGAAGCTCGCGCCCAGCCAGCCGCCGGCCCGGCCACTGGCCTGCCTGGTGCACGTCACCGATCTGCAGATCGCGGACGTTCAGTCGCCGACCCGGTTCGAGTTCCTCAACCGGTACTTCGCCGATCCGCGGTACGCCGGGCTGGTGCCCGTGCAGCGCCCGCAGGAAGCACTCACCCCGCACGCCGTGGATGCCATGCTACGCACGGTCAACGCACTGCACGGCCCGGTGACCGGCCAGCCGCTCCAGCTGGCGGTGACCACCGGGGACGCGATCGACAACGCGCAGTGGAACGAGGTGCAGGCATTCCTCACCTTGTTCGACGGCGGCCTGGTCACCCCGAATTCCGGTGGTCCCGGCTACGCCGGGGTGCAGGCGCTGGACTGGCCGGATGACATCTTCTGGAAGCCGGATGGCGCCGGCCCGGGCGGGCCGGACTTCTTCCGCCGTGAATTCGGCTTCCCGCATCACCCGGGACTGCTCGCCCGCGCGCTGCGCGAGTTCGCCGCAGGCGGCCTGCGGATCCCGTGGCTCTCCTGCTTCGGCAATCACGAAGCCCTCAACCAGGGTGTCGGGACCGCCACGCCGGGCATCGCCGCCGCGCTCGTCGGGGAGCGGAAGCCGACGGCGCTGCCGGATGACTTCGACAGCGACCAGGCGCTGGAGCTGTTCACCGTCCGCCCCGAGGCCTTCATGGCCGGGCCGTCCCGCGCCGTGCCCGCGGACCCCGACCGCAGGCCGGTCACCAGGCGCGAGTTCGTCGAGGCCCACTTCCGGCCGGGGTCGCGGCCTTTCGGGCACGGGTTCAGCGAGCAGAACAGGCTCAGCGGCACCGCGTACTACTCCTACGACACGCCCGCGATCCGGTTCATCGCGCTGGACACCAACTGCCTCGCCGGGGGCGCCGACGGGTGCCTGGACCGCACCCAGGCCCGGTGGCTGGAGGCCAGGCTGGCGGAGGTGCACTCGGCCTACCGCGGGCCGGCCGGGGAGGAGGTCCGCAGCGGCGCCGGCGACCGGCTGGTCGTCGTGTTCTCCCACCATGGAATAGACACCCTGACCAACACCCGCGGCTGGCATCCGGGGCCCGGCGGCGAGCCCCTGCTGGGCGGCGCCGAACTGGTCGCCCTGCTGCACCGGTTTCCCAACGTGGTGCTGTGGCTGAACGGGCACACGCACACGAACAACATCCGCCCGCGGCACGATCCGGATAACCCGGCGCGCGGCTTCTGGGAGGTCACCACCTGCGCCGTCGTCGACTGGCCATGCCAGACACGCATCGTCGAGATCGCCGACCGCGGCGGGCAGCTCGCCATCATCTGCACGATGGTGGATCATGACACGCCGCTCGCCCCGTCGGCGCTGGACGCCATCGACGACCTCGCCTCGCTGCACCGCGAGCTGGCCGCCAACATCCCGTTCGGCGGCAGGCACCCGGGGCGGGCGGGGGCCGTCGAAGACCGGAACGTGGAGTTGCGGATCAGCGCGCCGTTCCCGCTGGCGCGGCTGCCCGCGGGCTAGCCCACCGGCTGGCGCGCCTGCCCGCGGGCTGGCCAGCCCGGATCACCACTCGTAGGGCAGGAACTTCCCGTCCAGCGTGACCAGCACCCGGTCCCCGGCCGGGTGCGGCACACGGCTGACATCGAGGCGGAAATTGATGGCGCTCATGATGCCGTCGCCGAACTGCTCGTGGATGAGTTCCTTGATCGTCGGCCCGTACACCAGGAGCACCTCATAGAAGCGGTACATCGTGGGATCCGCCGGCACCACGCTCTCCAACGCGCCGCGAGTCGGCTGCAGCTGCAAGGCCTGCCGGACATCGGCGTCGAGGTCCAGCACCGACCCGGCCGCCTCGGCCTCCGCGGCGCTCATCGGCTGCTGGCCCAGCAGCGCCGACGTGGTCCATGCCACCGGGCGTCCCACCGCCTCGGCGAGTTGCGCCCAGGTCAGGCCCAGCCGGGCTTTGGCGGCACGAACCGCCTCGGCCGCCTCTTTCTTGGTGACCATCACGTTCCTCCGGGTCGTCCCGCGATCGCTTTCGAGACAATAGTGGCCGGCCGCCTATCATCGACTCGATGCGGCGCGACTCCTCGACCGTGGTCGTCCTGGTGGGTGAGGTGCCAGCGCCCCTCCTCACCGAGCTGGCCCGGTCGCCCAACGTTTCCCTGGTCCGGCCTCCGGAGGAGGAACAGGACGGCCTCACCGCGGCGGCCACCGCGCTGGGCCAGGCCGCCCACCGGGCGTCCCCGTTCGTGCTGGTCACTGCCGACCCGCTGGCCGAAGTGGCCGCGCAGTGGCGGGCCATGTGGGACCTGTCAGCCGGGCCGCGCGGGCCCGCCGGCTTCGAGGCGCGCGCGGCGGAGGCGCTGTCCGCCTGGCGGGCCGGGCGCTTCGAGTTTCCCGACTATTACCTGGTCCTGGCCCCGGTCAGGACCAGCGCGGCCAGGACCAGTGCGGCCAGGAACAGTGCTCCCGGGAACACTGCGGCCAGGAACAGTGCGGCCAGGAACAGTGCGGCCAGGAACAGTGGCACCGGCCCCGACCTGTACCTCGGCCCGCTCCGGGCGGCCCGGCCGCGCCGCGTCGAGGCCGTGGTCACCGCGGACGAGGACGGGCAGGCCAGCCAGGTGCTGCAGGCCCTGCGCGCGCTGCAGCACGGCCCGTGGTGGCCGCCGCTGGACGAGCTCATCGACACTGCCCGGCGATTCTTCGCCGGCGGGCTGGCGGAAGGCGAGGGGACGCTGGCGGCGCCCACCATCAGCCCGCCCGGCAAGCCAGGTGGCTGAGCCGGTGGCCGGGAAGCGCGGTTCCGGCGGCGGGGACGGCCGCCCGGTCCGGCGGTTCCGCAGCGATCCGGGCAGCCCGGTGAGCCGGTCCCGCTGGTCACCGAGCCGGGCATCGGCAAGCACCTGATCGTCGAGCGCGGGCCGTACCGGCCCCGGTGGTCCTATTTCGTCCGCGCGGACACCATGCACGGCCTGTACACCTACCTGGAGGACAACCCCGGCCCCAGGACGCCGCCGGAGAAGTTCCACGAACTCAGCGAGGCGGGATCGTACTTCCGTTATCTGCTGGACGACTGATAACTCATTCGACGGATGTCTTTGCCCAGGTTGTGGGTCACACTGGAGGACCGGACGTGGACGGCACCCGGGCCGGCCACGTCCTGGTACGAAGGGAAGGTCGACGGTGACGGCCACGGACCCCCAGCAAGCCTTGCCAGCGCCGCCGCCAGTGGCGGGTGCGTTCTACGACGCCCGGCGTGGCGTGTACTACGCCAAGCCGATGATGCGCGGCTGGCTGCACCTGCTCTGGTTCGAGGCGTCGCTGGTGCTCGGCACCCTGCTGCTGACCCATGCGCGCGGAGCCGCCCGGGTCACCAGCATCGCCGTGTACGCCGCCAGTGTCGCGGCGCTGTTCGGGGTCAGTGCTCTTTATCACTGCGGCACCTGGACAGACGCGTGGCGCCGCCGCCTGCAGCGGCTGGACCATGCGATGATCTTCCTGCTCATCGCCGGCACCGCGACTCCCACCTTCATCCTGGCCGCACGCGGCGCCTTCGGGCTGGTCAGCCTCATCGCGCTGTGGACGCTCACCATCACCGCGGCCGCCATCCACATGGCGTGGATGCACGCGCCCGAGCGCCTGGTCGGCGGGACGTTCATCGCGCTCGGCCTGGTGGCAGCTCTCGCGCTGCCCGCGGTCTGGATCCATTCCGGGACCGTGCCGGGAGTGCTGATGCTCGCGGGCGGCCTGCTCTACATCGCGGGAGCCATCAGCTACCACCGCCGGTGGCCCGACCCGTTCCCGTCGGTGTTCGGCTACCACGAGTTCTTTCACGCGTATGTCTGCGCCGCGGCGGCCTGCCAGTACGTCGCGATAGCGGTCTTCATCCGGTGAACCGGTCGGGCCGACCCGCTGGCGTGACCGGAATCGCCGCTGGCGACGGCGCCGGTCATGAGTGATCTTTCCGGCCGGACGTTCCTGGTGACCGGCGGCAATACCGGGATCGGCCGTGCCACGGCGGAGGCGCTGGCGCGCCGCGGCGGCCGGGTCTGCATCGCCTGCCGGTCAGCGGTGAAGGGCCAGGTGGCCGCCGCCGGCATCATCGAGGCCAGCGGGAACAAGGAGGTCACCTTCCTCCCGCTCGACCTGTCGAGCCTGGCCTCGGTACGCGCCTGCGCCGGGGCCTTCATCGCCCGCGGCGAGCCGCTGCATGTGCTCATCAACAACGCCGGGGTGGCCGGGCAGCGCGGGGTGACCGCAGACGGCTTCGAGCTGACGTTCGGCGTCAACCACCTCGGCCATTTCGCGCTGACCACGGCGCTGCTCGGCTGCCTGACCGCGAGCGCGCCAGCCAGGGTGGTCAACGTCTCCAGCGACGCGCACTACCAGGCCAGCGGCATCGATTTCGGCGCGCTGCAACGGCCCACCCGGAGCGTCACCGGCCTGCCGGAGTACGCCGTCGCCAAACTGTGCAACGTGCTGTTCACTCAGGAACTGGCCCGCCGGCTGGCTGGCACGGGGGTGACCAGCTACGCCCTGCACCCCGGCGTGGTCGCCTCGGACATCTGGCGGCGGGTGCCCTGGCCGGTGCGGCCGCTCATCAAGCGGCGGATGATCTCCACCGGGCAGGGTGCCCAGACCACGCTGTACTGCGCCACCTCCCCGGATGTGGCGGAGGTGAGCGGCCGCTTCTACGACAACTGCCGCGAGCGCCAGCCGAGCCCGGCCGCCACCGCCGAGCTGGCCCGGCTCCTGTGGGAGCGCAGCGCGGACTGGGCAAGGGCCTGAGGTCAGCCCCCAGGCCGGTCAGGCCCTGATCAGCCCAGGCTGCGCAGCCTGGGCCAGATCGCCGCCCCCCGGGCAATCAGGGGCACCAGCGGTGGCTGGTCAGGGTAGCCCCAGGCGAGGCGCCGCCCGCAGGCCAGGAAATAGAGCTCGTCACGGTGATAGCCGTAGCGGTCCGAGACCGAGACGAGCACCGCCCCGAGCGCTACCGCAACACCGAGCACCGGCAGGTAGGCGAACTCCGGTACCCGCTGCGCGGCGGCCGGTCCGCGGTTCAGCCGGACAGCGCGCAGGCCACCAGGACCGTCGCCGTGCTCACCTCGATGATCGCGCCGAACACGTCGCCGGTCATCCCGCCGAGCCGCCGCCGGGCGATCCGGCCGAGCAGGCCGGCCGCCAGCAGCCCGGCCAGGGCGGCGATCAGCCCGCGCGCCGCCACGGCCACGCCGCCGAGGGCGAGGCCCGCCAGTACCACGGCACCCAGCAGCACCGCAGCGCTCACCGCCCGGCCCCGCGCCCCTGTCTGGCCAGCCACCAGGGCACCGAACCCGCCCGGCCGCGCCGCTGGCGAGCCGGTCGCCAGGACGGCCGCCACCCGGCTGGTCACCGCGGCGAGCACCAGGGCCGCGGCGGCCAGCGACCCGCGCGGCACCGACGCTAGCGCCGTCACCTGCACGAGGACCACCAGGACCAGCGCGGCCACGCCCAGCGGGCCCACGTCCGAGCGGCGCATGATGGCCAGCGCGTCGGCCGCCGGGCGGCGGCTGCCCAGCCCGTCCGCGGTATCGGCCAGGCCGTCCAGGTGCAGGCCGCCGGTCAGCAGGCCCAGCAGCGCGACCGCGAGCGCCGCGCCGAGCAGCCGCCGCGCGGTGGTAAACCCGCCCGCATCAACGGCCAGCACGGCGCCACCGCCGGCCACGCCGAGCAGCAGCCCCACGGCGGGCAGCCAGAAGACCGCCCGGGCCGCCTCGCCCTCGCCGAGTTCGCCGCCGGTACCGGCCGGGATGACGGTGAACAGGCTCAGCGCGACCCGCCACGACCTGGTGCGCTGCGTCATGGTGCGCCCGGTCACCGCAACCGCCGCGGGATTCCCGCAGTGCACAGCCAGACCTGCTGGCACTCGGCCGCGACCCGGGCATTGAGCACGCCGAGTTCGTCGCGGAAGCGCACGCCCGAGGCGGCGCCCGGGACCACCCCGGAGCCGACCTCGTTGCTGACCGCCACGACCTGCCGGCGGGTCGCCTGCCAGGCCGCCAGCAGCCCGTCCACCCGGCGGGCCAGCGCCTCGTCCGCGCCGGGCCGGGCCGCCCACAGCCCGCACTCGTCCATCACCCCGGCCAGCCAGGTGGACAGGCAGTCCACCAGGACCGGCGTGGCCAGCTGCCGCGGGGTCAGCTCCGGCGGGGCCAGGACGCCCGCCAGGTCCAGCGTTTCCAGCGTGGTCCAGTGCGCCGGGCGTCGTTGCTGATGCACGCTCACCCGCGCGGTCCACTCCGGGTCGGCGGCGTCCGGGATCGCGCCGGTGGCCACGTAGTCGACCCGGTCCCGGCCCGCGAGCAGCCGTTCGGCGGTCACCGACTTACCCGACCGCGCCCCGCCGAGGACGAGCACGCGGTGCGCCCGGCCGCGGCGCGGCAGGCGGCCGGGAAGCTGGCCCGGGAGCGGCGGGCGCCGGACGATGTCCGGGCGCAGCCGGTCGCGGGTCCAGCGGGTCATTCCTTCTCACCGGACACGCCGGCGCTGTCGAAGGTCGCGACCTCGCGCAGCACCCGGGCCGCGGCGGCCACGACCGGCAGGGCCAGCGTCGCGCCTGATCCCTCGCCGAGGCGCAGGCCCAGGTCGAGCAGCGGGCGCAGGTCCAGCTCGGCCAGGGCCCGGCCGGCCCCGGGCTCGGTGGACAGATGGCCCGCGATGAGACAGCTGACCACGTCCGGCGCCAGCGCGCGGGCGGCCAGCGCCGCCGCGCAGGCGATGACCCCGTCCAGCACGACCGGCACCCGCAGCGCCGCCCCGCCGAGGATGAAGCCGGCCAGCGCGGCGTGCTCCAGGCCGCCCACCGCCGCGAGCACCCCCACCGGGTCGGCCGGGTCGGGGGCATGCCGGGCCAGCGCGCGGCGTACCACGCCGACCTTCCGCTCCCAGGTCGGGTCGTCGATGCCGGTGCCGCGGCCGGTGACCTGCTCGGCGTCGGCGCCGGTGAACACCGCGACCAGCGCGGCGGACGCGGTCGTGTTCGCGATGCCCATGTCCCCGGTCAGCAGGCACCGGTTGCCCGCCGCGACCAGGTCACGCGCGGTCTCGATGCCGACCTCGACGGCACGCTGCGCCTCGTCCCGGCTCATCGCCGGCCCGGCGGTCATGTCCGCGGTGCCGGGGCGGACCTTCCGGGGCAGCAGCCCGGGGGCGGCGGGCAAGTCGGCGGCGACGCCCACGTCCACCACGCAGACCTCGGCGCCGACCTGCGCCGCGATCGCGTTCACCACCGCCCCGGAGGCGAGGAAGTTGGCCACCATCTGCGCGGTGACCTCCTGCGGCCACGGGGTGACCCCCTGGGCGTGCACGCCATGGTCAGCCGCGAACACGGCGACCACGGCAGGTTCGGGCAGCGGCGGAGGGCACTCCCCGGCCAGCCCGGCCAGCTGCACCGACAGCGCCTCGAGCTGGCCGAGGGAGCCGCTCGGCTTGGTCAGCGACTCCTGCCGCTCGCGGGCCTGCGCGGCGGCGGCGGCGTCCAGCGGCCCGATGGCGGCGACGGTGTCGGCGAGCAGGCTGGCCGGCACCGCGCCGGGCAGCCCGCGGCGGCCCCACTGCCCGTCGTGCACCCCCCAGGCCAGCGGCCGCTGCCGGGCCCAGCCGCTGAGCACCAGTTCCGGCGCGGGCGGGAACGCCCCGACGTGGCCCACGCACAGGTAGGCGACGATGTCGAGATGGGCGGGCAGGCCGAGGGCGGCGGCCAGCTCGCGCTCGTCGAAGAAGCTCACCCACCCGACGCCGAGGCCCTCAGCCCGCGCGGCGAGCCACAAGTTCTGCACGGCGCACGCCGTCGAGTAGGCCGCCACCTGCGGCTGGGCGTGCCGGCCGAGGACGTTGCGGCCGCCCCGGGTGGGGTCGCAGGTCACCACGATGTTCAGCGGGGTGTCCAGGATCGCCTCGACCTTCAGCTCGCGGAACGCGCGGGCCCGCGGCCCGGGCAGCGACGCGGCGAACACCTCCTGCTGGCCGCGGGCGAGGCTGAGCACCCGTTCCCGGACGGCCCTCTCGCGCAGCACGATGAAGTCCCACGGCTGGCTGAGCCCGACGCTGGGCGCCTGGTGCGCGGCGGTCAGCACCCTGGTGAGCACGTCATCGGGGACCGGGTCGGGCAGGAATCCGTTGCGCACGTCGCGGCGCTCGGCCACGACCCGGTACAGCGCGTCGATGTCCGCCCGGGGCATCGCTGGCTGCGCGTGGGCAGGCCCGGTATGGGCAGGCCCGGTATGGGCAGGCCCGGTATGGGCAGGCCCGGTATGGGCAGGCCCGGTATGGGCAGGCCCGGTATGGGCAGGCCCGGTATGGGCAGGCCCGGTATGGGCAGGCCCGGTATGGGCAGGCCCGCTATGGGCAGGCCCGGTATGGGCAGGCCCGCTATGGGCAGGCCCGCTATGGGCAGGCCCGCTATGGGCAGGCCCGCTATGGGCAGGCCCGCTATGGGCAGGCCCGCTATGGGCAGGCCCGCTATGGGCAGGCCCGCTATGGGCAGGCCCGCTATGGGCAGGCCCGGTATGGGCCTGGTCGGCGTCGGTCAAGGCTTCCTCCTGTGCTGTGCTGGCCCGGGGGGACGACCCCCCGGAGCCCCCCGCGAGTCGCTGGCTCGGCGGGACACGCGTTCCGCGCCCCTCGCCTCGCCAGCGAGAGAGCCCGGGGGGACGACCCCCCGGAGCCCCCCGAAGAGGGCGAGGCCGGCCGCCACGAGCACGGCCGCGCCGCTGACCAGCCGGGACAACCGGACGGCCCGCGCGATGTCGGGACCGGCTGGCGGTGCCCCCTGCCCCAGCAGCCCGCGCTGCTCAGTCCGGCCCTGGTAGCTGTTCGGGCCGCCCAGCCGCACGTCCAGCGCGCCCGCGAAAGCGGCCTCGCACCGGCCTGCGTTGATGCTGGGATGTTTCCCGCCGTCCCGGCGCAGCGTACGCAGTGCCCGTTGCGGGCTGCCACCGACGGCGGGCGCCAGTGCCACGGCCAGCAGCCCGGTGACCCGGGCCGGGACCAGGTTGGCGACGTCGTCGAGCCGCGCGGCGGCCCAGCCGAACCGTGCATAGCGCGGGCTGCGGTGGCCGACCATCGCATCCAGCGTGTTCACCGCCCGGTACCCGAGCAGCCCGGGCAGGCCGAAGGCGGCTCCCCACAGCAGCGGGGCGACCACCGCGTCGGAGGTGTTCTCCGCGACCGATTCCACTGCCGCGCGGGCCAGTTCGGCGGCATCGAGCAGGTCCGGGTCCCGCCCGCACAGCGCGGGCAGCACGCGGCGCGCGGCCGCCAGGTCGCCCGCTTCCAGTGCCCGGCCGATCGCCAGTGCCTCCGCGGCGAGGCTGGCCCCGCCCAGCACGGTCCAGGCGGCCAGCGCGGTGGCCACGGCGCTGGCCGCCGGGCTGCCGCGGGCCAGCCGCTGGGCCGCCAGGCCGGCCGCCGCCACTGGCGCCACGCAGCTGGTGACCAGGGCGACGCCGGGCGCGCGGCGGTCCGCCCAGAGCCTTGCCTCGGCGCGGGCAGCGGCGGCGCCGAACGCCGCCACCGGGTGCCCGCGGCGTGGATCGGCGAGCACGGCATCGAGCGCTACCCCGAGCAGCAGGCCGGCCGCACGCCCGGATCGTGACGCCGTCATCAGCAGAGCCTTCCCCGGGGTAACCACGCCCCGCAGGCGTTGGGACCGACGGCCGCAGTCTCCTGGCTCCCGGATCGAAGCTCCACTCTGCCTTCCGGCCGCTACGCGGCAGGGGCCTTCCCACCGCTTGCGCGGCAGTGGCGTTCCCCACCGCATGCGCGGCAGTGGCGTTGCTGAGTATCGCTCCCCGGTCACAGTGGCGGGACCGCGCCGGACTCGCACCGGCTTCCTGCCCTGCCGTCGGAAGAACGCAAGAAAGAAGATCACAGCCCACGGCACCCGTCAAGCAGCACCGTCCCCGCGCCGCCCCCGCGCGGATCACCAGCCGACCGTACTCGCCGCCAGCCAGCAACCACACCAGCCCAACCGCACCCACCAGCCCCACCCGCCGCGCCCAGGGTTCGCTGGCGGTTGACCAAGGCAGCTAAGACCGGCAATGGTCGAACCGTGCCAGGAGAGCTGCCAGGAACCGCAGGCCGGGCCGTCCGTGAGGATGCCCGGCACCGGGCCATGGAGTACGTGAAGGAGCTATACGCCACCGGCGATATCGACACTGGGCGGTTCAACACCGCCGTTGCCTATCTGCTCGCGGCCAGGACGGAGACCGAACTCGGCGCGGTTGTCCGCTCGTTGCCGCCACCCGTCAGGCTCACCAGCACGGACCGGCGGCTGGCGAAGCCCTTGGAGATCCACGCTGGCACCCGGGCGGCTGCGCCTCGACGGGCAGTGGCAACTGGCCAGGCAAACGCACGTCAGCGCGGACCTGGGCAACGTAACGATCGACCTCACCGAAGCCGAGTTCGACGAGTACCTCACCGACCTGCATGTCTACAGCGGATGGGGCAGCATCACGATCATCGTTCCCCGGGGTGCCGAGGTCCAGATCACCCAGCACCGAGGCGGGGTCGACATGCGGCTGGAACCGCCGGTGCCCGGGCTCCCGCTCATCCGGCTCCTTTCGATGGCACATATTGACCGTGCCGCCCCACGACACTCAGCGTCCACAAACCCCGGGGCACCCGCCGCGGTGGCGATCACGGCGGTTGCGGCGTGCGCGTTCGCCAGGCTGTGGTTCGCGCTGCCGCTGGCCCGCCGGGATCGCGACGATCACGACGACCGGGCCAGGCCGGGCACGCCGCCACGGCCCAGGTAGCGCCGCGGCCCAGGTAACCGCACGGCCCAGGTAAGAGGCAGCCGGCCCGGCCCGGGTTGCGCCTTTACCTACGATGGGTACATGCAGTGGCCAAGACGCGAAGCTGAGACCCGCCCGGTGCGCCGGTGACCACGCCAGGACCGGACAGCCCGGCCCGCACCGCGATCCTCACCGTCGACGACGATCCCGGGGTGTCCCGGGCGATCGCCCGGGACCTGCGGCAGCGGTATGCGGAGCAGCACCGCATCGTCCGCGCCGAGTCGTGCCCGGCGGCGGGCCGGCCGGGCTCGGCGCGGCCGTCTACGGCGCGTCCGAGGGACTGAAGACCGTGCTGGTCGAGCGCACCGCGACCGGCGGCCAGGCCGGGCAGAGCTCGCGGATCGAGAACTACCTCGGCTTTCCCGACGGGGTGTCCGGGGCTCAGCTCACCGCGCGGGCGCGGATGCAGGCCAACAAGTTCGGCGCGGAGGTGCTGACCACCCGCGAGGCGGTCGGCCTCGAGGTCAAGGGGTCCGCGCGCGGGGTCCGCTTCGCGGACGGCGGGACGATCGACGCGCACACGATCATCCTGGCCACCGGGGTGTCCTACCGGCAGCTCGGCGCGCCCGGCCTGGGTTCGCTGACCGGGTGCGGGGTCTACTACGGGTCAGCGCTCACCGAGGCCGCCGCGTGCATCGGCCAGGACGTGTACATCGTCGGCGGCGCGAACTCGGCCGGCCAGTCCGCGGTGTACCTGTCCAGGCATGCCAAGTCGGTGACGATCCTGGTCCGCGGGCCGTCCCTGGAGCGGTCCATGTCCTACTACCTCATCCAGCAGATCGCCGGCATCCCGGAGATCACGGTCCGCACCTGCACCGAGGTCATCGCCGCGCACGGCGACGGTCACCTGGAGCAGCTGACCCTGCGGAACACCGCCACCGGCGACACCGAGACGGTGAGCACGCAGTTGCTGTTCGTCTTCATCGGCGCGGCACCGCTCACCGACTGGCTGGACGGCGTGGTGGCGCGCGATGACCGCGGCTTCGTGGTCGCCGGCCCGGACCTGTCCCCCGCCGGGCAGCGGCCGGCCGGCTGGGATCTCGACCGGCCGCCGTATCACCTGGAGACGAGCGTCCCGGGCGTGTTCGTGGCGGGCGACGCGCGCGCGGAGTCCGCCAAGCGGGTCGCCTCCGCGGTGGGCGAGGGCGCCATGGCCGTCATGCTGGTGCACAGGTATCTGGAGAAGCTATGAGCGAGCAGCCGCAGCCCGCCCCGCCCCGGCCGTCGCAGCCGGGTGACGCCGATGAGCTGCGCACGCTGTTCCTGTTCGAGAAGCTGACCGCAGATCAGCTGGCCTGGCTGTGCCGCGAAGGGCGGGTAGAACTCTTCTCCCCTGGGCCGGTCTACATCGAGGGTGATCCGGCGACCTGCTTCTACGTTCTGCTGGAGGGGAACGTGGTCCTGCTGCGCCGGGTGGGGACGGACGACGTCGAGGTGACCCGCACCAGCAGCCCAGGTGTCTACGGCGGGGCATTTCAGGCGTATATCGGTGACCGGATGCGGCAGGTCTACAACAACTCGATGCGGGTGACCGAGCAGTCCCGGTTCTATGTGCTGGACGCGGCGAAGTTCGCGGCCATGATGCAGGACTGGTTCCCGCTGGCCGTGCACATGCTGGAGGGTCTGTTCTTCGGCATCAAGAACGCCCAGCAGGCGGTGGGGCAACGGGAGCGGCTGCTCGCGCTCGGCTCCCTGTCGGCCGGGCTCACCCACGAGCTGAACAACCCCGCCGCGGCCGCGGTGCGGGCCACCTCCTCGCTGCGCGACCGGGTCGCCGGCATGCGCCACAAGCTGGGCCTCATCGCGGCCGGGCCGTACGACCGGACCGCGCTCGAGACGCTGGTCCGGCTGCAGGAGGAGGCGGCGGAACGCGTCTCCAAGGCGCCTGAGCTGAGCCCGATGGAGGCCGCCGACCGTGAGGACGCCCTGGGCGACTGGCTGGAGCGCCGCGGCATCGCCGACGGCTGGGATCTCGCGCCGACCTTCGTCCAGGCCGGGCTGGACGAAGGCTGGCTGGACCAGGTGGCGGCGGTCGTGGAGGACGGCACCCTGGAGGGCGCGATCCGGTGGCTGAACTACACCGTCGAGACCGAGTTGCTGATGAACGAGATCGAGGACTCCACGACCCGGATCTCTACCCTGGTCACCGCGGCTGAGCAGTACTCGCAGCTGGACCGGGCGCCCTACCAGGTGATCGATGTGCACGAGCTGCTGGGCAGCACGCTGCTGATGCTCAGCGGCAAGCTCAGGAACGGGATCACCGTGGTGAAGGACTATGACCGCAGCCTGCCCGAGATCCCGGTCTACCCCGCCGAGCTGAACCAGGTGTGGACCAACCTGATCGACAACGCGGTGGCCTCGATGAACGGGAAGGGCACCCTGACCGTGCGCACCGCACGGGACAATGACCAGGTCCTGGTGGAGATCGGGGACACCGGCCCGGGGGTGCCGCCGGACATCCGGGAGCGGATCTTCGAACCGTTCTTCACCACCAAGCCGGTCGGCGAGGGCACCGGGCTCGGGCTGGACATCTCCTGGCGCATCGTGGTCGGCCGCCACCACGGGGACCTGCGGGTGGAGTCGGTTCCCGGCAACACCAGGTTCCAGGTCCGGCTCCCGGTGACCGCCGCTGATGTGCGGAGCCGAGCCGAGGATGCCTGAATGGCTGGCATACCAGGAATCAACCCGTCGGCCCCGCCAAGCGGCACCGGCTGCGCCGAATGCGAGGCCGCCGATGGCTGGTGGTTCCACCTGCGGCGGTGCGCCGAGTGCGGGCACATCGGCTGCTGCGACAGTTCGCCATCGCAGCACGCGAGCGCCCATTCGGCGGCCAGCGGCCACCCGCTTATCCGCAGCTTCGAACCGGGCGAGTCCTGGTTCTGGAGCTATCCGGCGGAGGAGTTCTACGACGGCCCGCCGCTCGCCCCGCCCGGGCACCACCCGGTGGACCAGCCGGTGCCCGGCCCGGCCGGCCGCGTTCCGCCGGACTGGCAGCGCCACCTGCACTGAACCGGCCGGGACGCGCGGGCCTGCTGGACGCGGCGGCTGCCCGGCCGGAGTTCCCCGGCCGGGCGGACCGCCGTGACATCACCGCCCGCGCGCCGGCTGCCTACGCGCCGACCCGTACCTTGCGCGCCTCGGCCCTGGCCACCATGACAGCGGCCAGCAGCACCCCACCGTTGAACACGGGCTGCACCCAGAACGGCACGCCCCACAGGCTGAGCCCGTTGAACCCCACCGCCAGCAGCAGGATGCCGACGACGGACCCGATGACGTTGTAGTAGCCGGCCCGGTAGGTGGTGACGCCGAGGAACGCCGCCGCGTACGCAGGCAGCAGCAGGTCCGGCCCGAACCCGGGGTTGGCGCTGCCGCTCTGGCCGAGGGCGAAGATGGCGGCGATGCCGACCAGCAGCCCGCTGGCGCCGAAGGCGATGATCTTCAGCCGGGCGGTCCGCAGCCCGGCCAGGAACGCGACCCGCTCTGATCCGCCGACCGCGTAGAACGACCGGCCCAGCGGGGTGTGCTCCAGCACGTAGAACAGCACCGCCGCGAAGCCGAGCGCGATCCACACCGAGATCGCGAGCGGTCCCGCGTATCCGCCGCCCAGCTTGTCGACGAGCCTGGGAATGTTGCTGTACAGGACCTGGCCGCCACTCAGTCCTTCGGTGAAGCCCTGCAGCACGATGCCGACGCCCAGGGTGGCGATGAACGAGCTGATCCGGGCCCGCTGGGTCAGCACGCCGTTGAACAGGCCGATCAGCAGCCCGCCGATGATCATGCTGCCGATGACGAAGACCACTCCCCAGCCATGGCCGGCCAGGTAGGCGCCCAGGATGCCCAGGAAGCCCACCAGGTAGCCGACCGAGAGATCGAACTCCCCGACGATGAGGGGGAACATGACGCCCAGCGTCATGAGCGCCGTCACCGTCTGGATGATGAGCACGCTCTGCACGTTGCGCAGGGTCATGAACGACGGGGCGGTGGCCCAGAAGATCAGGATGAGGGCCAGCAGGAGCGCCACGGTGCCGTAGTTGCGGATCGTGGCGGCCGCGAAGCGCGCCTGGCCGGTGCGGCGGCCCGCGGGATCTTCTCCTGACGCGGACGCCGCGACGCCGGCATCCTGACTCGTTGTCATTGATAACTCCAATTGGCGACATTTTCGAGCGTGATCTCAGGCCCGGAAAGCGTGCGCGCGACCACGCCGTCGTGGATGGCGAGGACCCGGGTGCACACCCGGACCAGTTGCTCGGGCTCCGTGGAGAAGAACAGGATGCAGGTGCCCAGGCGGGCCGCGTCCGCGATGGCGTCGAAGATGATCTCCCGCGCAGCCGGGTCGACGCCGTAGGTCGGGTCCTCCAGCACCAGGACGTCCGGCCACAGCGACAGCCACTTGCCGAGCAGGACCTTCTGCTGGTTCCCGCCCGACAGCGCGCCGAAGAGGATGCGCGGGTCGCGCGGGCGGACATCGAGAGCCGTGATCACTCCCGAGGCGAGCTTCTGCTGCAGCGCCGACCGGTGCCAGTACTCATGCAGGGCCGGCAGGACGACGTTCTCCGACAGTGACAGCGACGCCACGCCGCCCTCGCGGAGCCGGTCGGCGGGAATCGTGGTCACGCCCGCGGCGAGCATGTCGGCGGGGGTCGCCCGGCGCCGGATCGCCCGGCCCGCGATCTCCACGGTGCCGCCCAGGCGGGGCGCGCCCCCGGACATGATCTTCGGGATCTCCGCGATGCCGCTCTGCGGCAGGCCGACGAAGCCGACGACCTCCCCCGCGGCGGCGGTCAGGGTCAGCCCGTGCAACTGGCTGCCGGTGACGTCCTGAAGCCGGACGACCTCCCCCGCGGCGGCGGCCGACCGCCCGCGCCGCCGGCCCGGCGTCTCCCGCGTCGCGGCCCGGAGCAACTGCACCGGGTGACGTCGGCCGTTGGCGGCCGGCCCGGCGCTTTCCGTGGGGAGCGAGCCCGGCCCGGCCAGCCCGGCGTTCTCGGTACTGCCGGTGCGCCCGGCAGGTGCGGTGACGACGGTCAGGGTGGCCGGGCCCACCATCTCCTGGACGAGCGCCTTGGCGGGCAGCCGGGCGGACGAGCCCTGCCGGTACACCACCCGGCCCGACCGCAGCACGGTAACGTCGTCGGCGATGTCCAGCTCACCCAGCCGGTGGGTCACCATGACGATCGGCAGGCCCGCGTCCGCCAGCCTGCGCAACCGCCGCAGGTGCCGGGCCGCGTCCGCCTCGGGAATCGCCGCCGTGACCTCATCCACGATGAGCAGCCGGGCGGTGCCGGTGCCCACTGGGCCGGCACCGGCCGCACCAGCACCGGCCGCACCAGCACCGGCCGCACCAGCACCCGCGCCCGCGTCGAGGAGGTCGCCGACCGCGATCGCCAGCGCGATCCCCGCCCGGTCGGCCGCGCCGACCCGCGAGCACAACTCGCCCGGCGACACGGCTACGTCCATGCTGGCCAGCAACGCGGCAACATCCCGCCGCAGCGCCCGCCAGGCGACCCGCCCGAGGGAGCGGGTCCCGTACCCGCGCCAGAGCGCCACCGACTCCAGCACGGTCAGGTTGTCGATCAGCGGCGCTTCCTGGTGGACGACCCTGATCCCGCGGGCCGCGGCAGCGGCCGGCGAGCCGAGGCCCGCCAGCCGCTGGCCACCCAGCCAGACCGCACCGCTGTCCGGGGCAAGGGCGCCGCTCATGATCTTGACCAGGGTGGACTTGCCGCTCCCGTTGGCGCCGAGCAGTGCGTGCACCTGACCCGGCCGCACTTCCAGCGAGACCTCGTCGAGTGCGCGCAGTTCCGCGAACTGTTTGGTGACCGAGTCGACTCTCAGCGCGGGCTCGGCATCCACGCTCGGCGCCACGTCAGGTCATCCCTTCCAGAGCTTGACGAACTGCGCCTGGTAGTTGAACGGAGCGGTCCAGCTCTTCAGGTTGCCGGGCAGGTTGGCCTTGGTCAGCACCTGGAACGGCAGGTTCTCGCCGAGCGGCTGGAACAGGGGCAGGTGATCGAGCAGCCGGATGGACTGGTCCACCATGGCGAAGCCCATGTAGGTGTTGTCGTACGCGGCGTCCGCCGCCTCCACCTGGCCGCTGGCCACGAGGTGCAGGTTCTGGGAGTTCCCCAGCGCACTCGCGATCTTGACCTGGTTGGCCAGGCCCGCGTTCTGGATGGCGGTGACCATCGCGACCGTGGGCGGGTCATAGGCGCCGTAGATGTAGTTGACGCTCGGGTTGGTGCGAAGGTAGCTGACCACCTCCGGGCCCAGCGCCGACGAGATCTGCGTCGCGGAGAAGTACATGACCGGCGAGATCTTGCAGCCGCCGCAGCCATGCAGGGTGGGCACGATGCCCGCCTGCTGGGCGTTGATGGAGTCGAACTCCTTGTCGCCGTAGACCGCGACGTCAGCCTTACCGTTCGAGTCGCCGATGATCCAGCTGCCCAGGTTCTGGCCGAGCTTGCCGTAGTTCGGCGAGACGTCGAAAGCCGGCCAGATGTCTCCGGAGGGCGCGGCGACGGTGGGATTGGGGCTGCTCAGCCCGGATGACCCGGACACGATCAGGGCGCCGGCCTTCTTGGCCGCGGCCAGCCCGGTCTGCACGGCACTGGGCGTGATCGCGATCAGCGCGATCACCTTCGCGCCCCACGACACCGCGTTGAGGATCTGGGCGTTCTGGGTCGTCGGGGTGCCGCCGCCGTCATAGGTGCGCTCGGTCCAGCCGATGTCCGCTGCCGCCTTCGCGATCCCCTCCGCGGGGATGACGCACCCCTCCAGGATCGAGTAGCAGGTGATGGCCGCGATCTTGATGCCGCGCGGGGCCTTGGCCGGCGCGGTCGGGCCCTCGTACTGGGACGGGATCATCTGGCTTGACGTCTTCAGCAACGCGGTGTACTTCCCGGACCCGCCGCCCGCCGAGCCCGCCTGGGCGCTGCTGCTGCCGCCCGAAGATCCGCAGGCGGCCGTGATGAGCACGCCCGCGATGGCCATGGTCGCGAGTCCCGCGTGGACCCGCCTGATTCTCCGCATGTAACTCTCCTTGGGACTGGTCTAAGCGGGGGATGGACGCGGCGGCTCCTGCGGATCACGCACGGGGGGGCAGCGTCTGGATGCTCCCGGCAGGGGTGTCTGCTCCCACCTCCGGGACCTCGGGAAAGCCCGCATCCTGGTACTTGGCGATGTTGGGGTCGTGGTTCATCAGCAGCCGCCCGGCACTGCGGCGGATACGCTCCAGTGAGGCGAAGCCCTGCTCGATCGAGGTGGCGCCGCCCGGCGGGGTGGGCCGGATGAAGTTCTCCGGCAGGCAGGCCGCGTCCCCCGCGATGCACAGGACGCCCTCGGCGGTGCTGACCAGCACCGACTGATGGCCGCGGCTGTGCCCAGGCGTCTGGATGAGCCGCAGCCCGGGCAGCACGTCGTAGTCATCCACGGCGACGAGCTGGTAGTTCAGCACCGACACCACCTCGTCGGTCCAGGCGAAGTCGTAGAGCTTGCGCTGCGAGGGGATCGGCTGCTGCGCGTACTCCCATTCGGTCCGCGAGACGACGAAGGTCGAATCGCGGAACAGGGTGTTGTTCTCGGCGTGGTCGTAATGCAGGTGCGAGTTGATCACGATGTCCACGTCCGCGGGCGACCAGCCGATCTGGCTGAGCGCCGCCTCGATCTGCTCGTCGTCTTCCCGCCAGCACGGATTCAGCTCAACGTCCCAGCGGGCATGGTCCCTGATCCCGGTGTCCACGAGGATCTTCAGCCCGGCCCCCTCGACCGCGGCCGCCCAGACAGGCAGCACGAGCGGGGTACCCGGCCCTGACATGTAGGTCATCGCGGACTTGTCCACGCCGAGCGAGCCCAGCTTCAGCGCGGTCACCCGGAATTCGTGCACGGGCATGCGATCCTCCTTGTTCGCCTCATCTGCTGCGCTGTGCATTTCCGCGGTGGTCATTGCTGGTCACCGGGGCCAGGCCAGCTGGTGGCCAGGGCTTCCAGGAACCGCAGGTAGGCGGTGGCACCGCCATCAGCCGCGCCGGCGCTGCGGTCGCCCACCCAGGCGGCGCGACCGCGCCGTGAGCGCAGCCCGGCCGTCTCGGCCACCGCGGACCTGGCCGCCTTGACCATCGAGTCCAGCGCGGCCGCGTCATCCGGGCCGGCCTGGCCCAGCGCTTCCTGGCTGGCCAGCATCGCGTCCAGCACGGTCTTGTCGCCAGCCGCGGCACCGCCGCGCTGCTGGATCGCGGCGGCGGCCGCGGCCAGCACCTGGGCCGCCGCCGCGCGATCGAGATCGCTCCGGCCGGCTATGTCCTTCGCCGCGGCGAGCAGTCCGGCCGCCACCAGAGCGGAAAACGTGGAGGGATTGGACCGGGCGAAGGCGCGGGCCGCGGCGCGCAGCACCGCAGCCGGGTCGGGCTGGTCCAGCCCGCGCAGCGCCTCGGCCATCGCGGCTGCCCCGCCTGCCACGGTGATCCCGAGGTCACCGTCGCCGAGCGCGGCGTCCAGGTCGCGCAGCTCGTCCCGGGCCAGCTCCAGGTCCGGCATGGCGCTGATGACCAGCTGGCTGATCGCGTCCCCGTTCACCGGCTCTCCTTCCCATTCACTGGCTGCGCCTGGTCACTGGCTCTGGTCACTGGCTCTGGTCACTGGCTCTGGTCACTGGCACTGGTCACGGGCACTGGGTGCTCCCGGTCACTGGCGGAAGAAGGGGGACGAGGCGGGAGCGTCGATGAGCGGCTTGAGTTCCCCGGTCAGCTTCAGCACGCTGACCGAGGCGCCGGCCATCTCCAGGCTGGTGGCGTACTCGCCGACGTACGGCCGGTGGATGCGCGCGCCCCGCTTGGCCAGCAGTGCCGCTGACCGCCGGTAGAGCAGGTACAGCTCCTCCAGCGGGGTGGCGCCGAGGCCATTCACCAGGAGCACGAGCTCGTCGCCGGCCTCCACCGGCATGTCGCTCACGATGGCCGTGATCATCCGGTCGGCGATCTCGTCGGCCGATTCCAGCGGGCCGCGGTGGCTGCCCGGCTCGCCGTGGATGCCGATGCCGATCTCCATCTGGCCGTCGGGCAGCTCGAAGGTCGGCTTCCCGGCGGCCGGCAGGATCGTCGGCGAGAGCCCCACCCCGACACTGCGGGTCCGCTCGCCCGCCAGCCCGGCGATGCGCGCCACCTCATCCAGCGAGTCGCCGCGCTCGGCGGCCGCCCCGGCGCACTTCCAGGCGAAGAACATGCCCGCCACGCCGCGCCGGGTGGCCGCCGCCTCCGCGGGCGCGCTCAGCACGTCGTCATGGATGAGCACGGTGCGGGTCTCGATGCCGTCGTCGTCGCTGGCGAAGTCCGCGGCCAGGCCGAAGTTCAGCACATCGCCGCCGTAGTTCCCGATCACGTAGACCACGCCGCGGCCCGTGTCCGCCGCCTTGGTGGCGGCCAGGACCTCCTCGGCGGAGGGGGAGGAGAAGACGTTGCCGACAGCGACGGCCGAGCACAGCCCGGTGCCCACATAGCCGAGGAAAACTGGCAGGTGCCCCGAGCCGCCGCCGGTGACGATGCCTACCTTGCCGCCAGGCTCGTTGGCTCTGGTAAGCACACGGGGAGCGCCAGGCAGGGCGCGCAGTTGTTCCGGGTGCGCCATGAGGATGCCATCAAGCACCTCGTCGACGAAGTCATCCGGGCTGTTGATCAGCTTTCTCACGAGCAGCTGTCCTCCTCGATGGCTCGGCGCCACAGCGCCCCGAAGGTGGTGCAGTCCGCGCCGAGAAGCAGCGCGCGGCCGCCACCCACGGCGCGCTCCTGGGCGCCCAGCCGCTGGCTGGGTGGCAGGGAATCGATGTCCTTCACGTGCGCCAGGCCGACGACCCGGCGGATCATCTCCAGCCCGGCGAACCGGGCGGCATCCGCGGTGACGGTCGCCAGGAACTGGTCGTGCCAGCGCTCACCGGGGCTCCACAGCCGCCGCGACTCGTCGGTGAACGTGCACCAGAAGCTCTCCGCGTAGCCGTCGATGACCCGGCAGTAGGCGTGATTGCCGCGTTCTTCGTGGGCCAGCCGGGCGAAGGCGAGGTTGGCGAGCAGCAAGCCGATGTCGAAGCCGGCCGGCCCGAAGAACGCGAACTCCAGGTCGATGATCTTCGTCTTGCCGCCGGGGTCCACCATCACCGACCCGCTGTGCAGGTCTCCGTGGATGAGCGCCTCGCCCCGGGTCTTGAAGCCGAAGCGCAGTTCGGCCGCGGCCGAGCGGAGCGAGCGGTCGCGGCGCACGGCGAGCGCGAGATGCGCCGCCTGCTCGTCGTACCGGTTCGTCGGCGAGTCCGTGTAGGGGGCGGTGAACACGAGGTTCTCGGTGAGACCGCAGAGTTCTGAGTAGCCGAACCGGGCCTGCAGCGCGCTGCGCTCCGCCTGCTGCAGGCCCGACGCGCTCGTGCCGAGCAGGACGCGGGCGCAGTAGGCACCGACCTCAGCGGCCACCCCGGGGATGTCGCGGCCGCCGATGAGCGCGTCCCGCCAGGTGCTGTACCCGGCCAGGTCCTCGAGCACCAGGGCGCTCAGTGACTCGTCGAACGCGAGCACTTCCGGCAGCAGCCCCGGCGCGAGCTTGCTGTGCACGTCGAGCGCCGCCCACTCGATGTCCGCGCGGTGCCTGGTCAGCGGCCAGGCCTCGCCCGCCACCCGCAGGTAGGGCAGCGCCTGCTTGACGATCACCGACGACGCGGCACCGCTGACCCGGAAGACCAGGTTCAGGTTGCCATCGCCGACCTCCGCGGCGGTCAGGGGACCATCCCCTGCGAAAGGTGCCGCAACACTCAGCACCGAGTCCTCATCGAGCGCCCGGTAACCCGCACTCACGGCCACATTGCCTCCAAAAACCCTGGGCTCGCACCCTCGCAATCCCGGTTAGATGAACTATCATCAGATGTCGGACAACTGTCAAGATGTAAAGCGATATCGTTACGTCGTGATGCACTTAAGGAGCAACGTGACCTTCGCAGACGTGGCGCCGACGGAGCCGCCGGTCCGCCCCCTGGGCGACCGCAAGGCCCTGCCGGCCCGGCTCGCCGAGGATCTCCGGGAACGCCTGGCCAGCGAGGAGTGGCAGCCGGGCGAGCGCATCCCGACCGAGGCGGAGCTCGTCGAGGCGTACCGCGTGTCCCGCGCGACAGTCCGCCAGGCCCTCAAGACGCTGGAGGCGCAGGGCCTGATCATCACGATGCGGGGCCGTGGCAGCTTCGTGGCGGGCGGCGCGCTGATCCGGGCGGGCATGCAGGAGCTGAAGTCGATCACCTCGACCATCGCCGAGATGGGCCACACGCCCGCGATGCTCTACCACCATCGGGTGCTCAGGCCGGCCGCCGACGCCGAGTCCGGCATGTTCGAGGTGCCGGCCGGCTCGGAGGTTCTCGACATCCAGCGGCGCATCCTCGCCGATGGCATCGTCGTCGCCTACTCCTACGATGTGCTGCCGCGCTGGGTGTTCCCGGCTGATTTCGTGCCCGCGCAACTGACCGGGTCGGTGTTCGCCTTCCTGGCGCAGACGAACGGGCCGGTGCCGATCCGGGCCGTCGCGCAGGTACACGCGGTGGACTCACCGGATGTCGCCTGGGGGGATGACGACCTGGGTGAGCACCAGCTCTTCGTCCTGCTGGACCAGCTGCACTACGACACCGGCAACCGGCCCTTCATGCACACCCGCAGCTACTTCGTGGAAGGCCGGTTCAACTTCACCGTGCTGCGCACCAGCCCGGACCGCTAACCCGGTCTAACCCGGTCTGCCCGGAAGGCCCGGCCTGATCGCCCCGGTCCGGCCCTGGCAATGGCAAGCTAGCGGGCATGGGTATCGTGTCACCCGGCTTCTCCGGGCGCAGGCGGGGCGCCAGTGAGCAGCTCCCGCCAGGCCAGTACCTGGTCACCGACTTCCCGGTGCTGTCAGCCGGGCCGACCCCCCGGGTGGACACCGGGTCGTGGGAGCTGCGGATCAGCAGCCCGGACGGCCCGGCGCACACCTGGGACTGGACGGCGTTCCGCGCGCTGCCCAGCGAGGAATTCACCGTCGACCTGCACTGCGTGACCAAGTGGTCCAAGTTGCGCACCCGCTGGCGGGGCGTGTCCCTGGACACTCTCGCTGCCGCCGGGCTCACCTTCGCCGGCCCCGCGTCGGCGGGCTGGCCGCCGGGAACCGCGCCCGCGGTCTTCGCCTGCGGCCCGACCGGCTTTGTTGAGGCTGCCGCTAACCTGCTCGTGGACGCTGGCCATGATCCCCGCTCGATCAAGACCGAGCGGCTCGGACCCTCCGGAGGCTAACCGTGAACACCCACCTGGCCGGGAACGTGCTCGCCGGGCCGCTCAGCGAGTTGTTCGCCGTCGATGTCACCGGCGCCGTGGGGCAGTGCGCCTCCTGCGGCGCGAGCAACGCGATGGGGCGGGCCCACGTCTACGCCGACGCGCCCGGCCTGGTAGCCCGCTGCCCCTCCTGTGACGAGGTGGTGCTGCGGCTCGTCCGCTCGGCTAGCCATGCCTGGCTGGACATGCGCGGGATCAGTTGCCTCCAGGTCCAGTTCCCCGGCGAGTGACCCGGCCGATGAGCGATCTCCCCGAACCTGCCGACCGGCGCCACCTGCGCGTCTCCGACGCCGACCGGGAGCAGGCCGCCGACGTGCTGCGGAAAGCCGCCGGGGACGGCCGGATCACCTTCGACGAACTCGACGAGCGCCTTACTGCCGCCTACGCGGCGAAGACCTACGGCGACCTGTCCCCCATCACCGATGACCTGCCGGAACCCGGCCCGGTGCCGCCGGGCGCCATGGCCCCGTCACCGGGCAGGTTCCCGGCCGGCCGGATCGGCGGCACTCCCGGGCCGGCGGTCTCCGTCGCCGTGATGAGCGAGGCGCACCGGACCGGGCCGTGGGTCGTTCCGCCCAGCTACTCGGCCGTGGCGATCATGGGCTCGATAAGGCTCGACCTGCGCGCCGCCCGGTTCAGCCAGCCCGAGGTGACCATCCAGACGTTCACCCTGATGGGCGGGGTGGACATCATCGTGGATGAGGATGTCGAGGTGGACGTGGCCGGGTTCGCCTTCATGGGCGCCTTCGATCACCGGGCGGCCGGCCCCGGCCTGCCCGGCGCACCGCGGGTGCGCGTCGTGGGTTTCGCCCTGATGGGCGGCGTCAACGTGAAGCGCTCCCCGACGGCGCAGCGCAAGCCGGGGCAGCGCGGCCGGGAACTCGGCGGCCCTGCCGATGGCGGTCAGCCGTCAATCGACGGCTGACCTCCCGCGGCCGGCGTCCATCGGCGGCTGGGCGTCCCGCCCACGCGTCAATCGGCGGCCGGGCGGCCCGCCTCTGGCGTCAGCCGGTCGGCCAGGAACGCCATGACCCGGTCCAGCGCGGCCCGCGTGGGGTGCCCGGGTGAGTCGACCAACGCGACGGTGAGCACTGAGTGGGCGTTCTTCGGGATGCCGTGCGGGTTGCCCGGGGAGGAGTCGATCTCGATGCCCTCGAACGCGTCCCCGAGTTCCCGGCGCAGCGTGGCGAACCGCTCACCCGGGGCGCCCTTGTCGGCGGTGAACCGCAGCCCGAGCACGCACAGCCCCTGACTGGCCCGCGCCTTCACCGCGGCCAGGTCCGCCGGGTCCAGCCCGAGCGCGGCCCGGTGCCGCGCGTTCACCGCCGCGGGCAGCCCGGGCTGGCTGAGCACCGGCGCCAGCACGGCGGGCTCGACCGCCATGGCCAGGGCGAACCCGCCGGTGAAACACATGCCGACCGCGCCGACGCCGGGGCCGCCGCATTCCGCGTGCGCCTTGGCGGCGAGGCCGCGCAGCCAGCTGGCCACCGGGCTGGTCCGGTCAGCCAGCACGGCGAACTCACGGGACACGCAGACCCGCGTCATGGACCTGAGCATCTCCCGGCCCGCGAACGGCGCCCCCGGATGGCCGAACAACGACGGCAGGTACACGGTGTAGCCAGCGTCGACCAGGCGCTGCCCGAACGCGGTCACCCCAGGATGCAGGCCCGGCATCTCGTGCAGCACGATGACCGCCGGGCCTGTGCCCGCCTGGTACACGTCATGCGCACGGCCGTCGTGGCTGAAAGTGGTGACGTCGAATCCCGGCACGGCGTCTGTCATGTTCCGCTCCTGATGTGATCCGGCTCATATTTGGCCTGGGCATGACCGGAGGCTAGTTCCGGTTGCATCGCGTGGGTTCGAGGAAAGGCCAAGAACCCGACGAGACGGTGCGGGCACTCGATCAGTGCCTGTCCCGGCCCGCCGTAAGGAAACGGCTGACGTTGCCATAAGCGGCGTCAAGGAGGTACTCGTCATGAAGCTCAGCCTACGGTTCGCGCTGGACAATCTGTTCGTGCTCGGCGCGGCCTTCCTGGCTGTGTCAGCAATGGCATTCTCGGCGGTAGTGGCCGGCTGGCTGGCGTTCGGTGTGGCCACCGGCTTCGCCGTGCTGGCAGCGACCAGCATGGCAACCGCCCGCCGGAGGGGCCAGCGGATCGGGCACGGGCTGGTTGGGATCGTCGCGCTGTGGTCCCTGATCGCAGCGCTGATCTTCACCGGAACAGTACTGACCTGGCTGGTGCTGGCCGACGCGATCGCCCTCGGGGTGTTCGCCCTGGCGGATCTCGCCGCCCATGAGGTCGGCGCTGAGAACGTGGTCCACCGCCTGGAGGTGACCGGCAACGCGCGGGCCAGTGAGGCCCCCGCGGGACGGCTCGCCGCCTGACAGCGCCATTTAGGCGGCTCGCCGGCTGACGGCCGCCCAGGCGCACGCGCGGGGCGGGGACGGCTTGACTGCCGTCCCCCCTCCCCCCCCGCGTTCTTATCCGGGTCCATTCGCCGCGCTTGCCCTGTTGAATGCCGGGTTGAATGCCGAACGCCTTCCCCGCGACGCGCGCAGCGACATACTGGCTCAGGCGGGTCCCGCAAGGGAGCGGCGCCGGTAAGGCCCAGCACGGGAACCAAGCGCGGGAAACCGGTGCGCAGTCCAGCACCGGAACGGGCCAGCGCGCAACGGGCCAGCGCCGGAACGGGGATGTCTCAGACAGGCAGGGAGCGAGAGCATGGCAGGCGATTCCTTTGTGCCATTGCCCGGTAGCGAGCGCGGGCCGCTGCCGGAAGCGGAGCAGGCGGGAGCGGTCGATGGAGCCCAGCGGATCGAGGTGACGCTGGTGACCCGCCGCCGCGCCGCGCTGCCCCGGGAACTGGTCGAGGGGCCGGGCACGCTGACCCGGGACGAACTCGCCCAGCAACACGGCACCGACCCCGCCGATATCGAACGCGTGCGCACGGTGCTGGCCGGATACGGCCTGGAGGTCACCGAGGCCGACGCGGGCGCCCGGCGGGTGAAGGTGGCCGGCACACTGGCTGCCCTGTCCCAGACCTTCGGCGCCGAGCTGAGAATGGTGCGCAGCCCGCACCCGGCGGACGGCCAGGACACGGTCGAGCACCGGTACCGCGAGGGCGGGCTGCGCATCCCGGCCGAACTGGACCGCATCGTGCTGGCCGTGCTCGGCCTGGATGACCGGCCGCAGGCGCGCGCGCAATTCCGCCGTGCGCAAGCGGCCTCAGCCCGGGCCGCCGGCATCGCGGCAGGCACCGGGCCGGGCACCGGGCCGGGCCCGGCCGCCGCACCAGCCGCTGCCCAGACGTCCTACACGCCGCCCCAGGTCGCAGAGCTTTATCAGTTCCCGGCGGGCACCGACGGGACCGGGCAGACGATCGCGATCATCGAGCTTGGCGGCGGATTCGGCAGCACCGACCTCGATTCCTACTTCGCCGGGCTGGGCATCCCGGCCCCCTCGGTCACGGCGGCCAGCGTGGACGGGGCTGCCAACCAGCCGGGCCAGGACCCCAACGGTTCCGACGGGGAGGTGCTGCTGGACATCGAGGTCGCGGGGGCAACCGCGCCCAGGGCCGCGCAGGTGGTGTACTTCGCGCCCAACACCGACCAGGGATTCGTCGACGCGGTGACCACCGCGGTGCACGCCAGCCCCACCCCCACCGTCGTCAGCATCAGCTGGGGCCAGTCCGAGGATTCGTGGACCAGCCAGGCCCGGACAGCCCTGGACCAGGCCATCGCGGACGGGGCCGCGCTCGGCGTCACCGTCTGCGCCGCCGCCGGCGACAACGGCAGCAGTGACGGGCAGAGCGGCGGGGTGAGCCATGTCGACTTCCCCGCCGCCAGCCCGCATGCGCTGGCCTGTGGCGGCACCAGCCTGCAAGGCGATGCGGCGGCGGGCGTGATCAGCTCCGAGACGGTATGGAACGACGGGCCGGGCAGGGGTGCCACCGGCGGCGGGGTGAGCGACGCGTTCGCTGTCCCGTCCTGGCAGGCGGCGGCCGGGGTGCCACCCCGGGCTGGCGCGGCCGCCGGGGCGGCGGCCCCGGGCCGGGGGGTCCCGGGCCGGGGGGTCCCGGGCCGGGGGGTCCCGGACGTGGCCGGCTGCGCCGACCCGGCGACGGGTTACCAGGTCCTGGTGGACGGGCAGCAGATGGTCGTCGGTGGCACGAGCGCCGTGGCGCCGTTGTGGGCGGCCCTGATCTGCCGGCTGGTCCAGGCCACGGGCAAGCCGTTCGGCCTGATCCAGCCGCGGCTGTACGCGGGCGTGACAGCGGGCGCGGCCGCCCCGGGGTTCCGCGACATCACCAGCGGCGACAACGGCGCGTACGCGGCCGGCCCTGGCTGGGACGCGTGCACCGGGCTCGGCTCACCGGAGGGGACCACGCTGCTCGCCGCGCTGGGCGGCAGCCAGCCGGCCTGACCGGGAAGCGCGGGGCGGCCCGGCGGCTGAGCTGCCGGGCCGTGCCGGGCCGGGGCGGCTCAGCTGCCGGGCCGCTTGCCGAGCGTGGCGGGTGCGCCGTAGGGCCGGAGTACGTCCGGCACGGCCACGGTGCCGCCCTCGTCCTGGAAGTTCTCCATGATCGCCAGGAGTGACCGGGCGGTCGCGCCGGTCCCGTTGAGGGTGTGCGCGAACTCCAGCCTGCCCTCGCGGCGGAACCGGATGTTCAGCCGCCGCGCCTGGTAGTCCGTGGTGTTCGAGCAGGAGGTGATCTCGCGGTAGCGCTCCTGCGCCGGGAACCAGGCCTCGATGTCGTACTTCTTCGCGGCGGGCGCGCCGAGGTCGCCCACCGCGATGTTCATCACCCGGTAGGGCAGCCCCAGCGCCTGCACGATTTCCTCTTCATGGGCGAGCAACTGCTCGTGGAACTCGGCGGACTGCTCGGGCACGCAGTAGACGAACATCTCCACCTTGTCGAACTGGTGGACGCGGAACATGCCCTTGGTGTCCTTGCCCGCCGCCCCGGCCTCGCGGCGGAAGTTCGTGGTGAACGCCGCGTACCTGGCCGGCAGCTCGCTCTCCTCCAGCCGCTCGTCCGTGTGGATGCCGGCCAGGGCAACTTCCGAGGTACCGGTCAGGTACAGGTTGTCCCGCTCCAGGTGGTAAAGGTTGGATTCCTCGGTGGGCAGGAACCCGGTGCCGTACATGGCGCGCTCGCCGACCAGCACCGGTGGCAGCACGGCCAGGAATCCCTTGCCGGCCAGACGGTCCAGGACGAACCGGTACAGGGCCATCTCGGTCAGGGCCACGTCGCCGATCCGGTAGGCGAACCTGGATCCGGACAGCCGCGCCCCGCGGGCCATGTCGATCCAGCCGCTCGGCGAGCCGAGATCGGCAGCGTCCCGGACACCGAAGGCGAAGGTCGGTGGCTCACCCCAGGTGCGCAGCACCACCGAGTCCTCCTCGGTCAGCCCGTCGGCTGCCGCGGGGTCCGGAAGGTTGGGGATCCGGGCGAGCAGTGCCTGCCGGACACGCTCGGCCTCGGCCTGGTCGGCTTCGGCGGCGTCGAGTTCCTTCCTGAGCTGCCGCAGTTCGGCGATCTCCGCCGGGCTTGGCGGAGTGCCCCGGGAAGAACGTTTCTGCGCCGCCCGGAGCGCTTCAGCCCGCTCGGTCAGCTCGCGCCACCTGCGGTCGGCGGCGAGCAGTGCGTCGAAATCGTCGGCGGCGCCACGCCGGGCAAGCGCCGACCGGTAGCGGTCCGGTTCCTGGCGCGCGGCCCTCAGGTCAATCACCTGCGCGAGTCTAGCGGGCAGGCACGGCAGTCCCAGCATGGATTCTCCACCCGGGGCCCGGCCGCCCGCTGCCCACGGAGCAACCGCACCGATGCGGGCTTCGATGCGGGCTTCGATGCGGGCAGGACCACCCCGGCCCCAGCATCGATGCGGTCCGGGGCGGGGTACCGGGGCGGTGAGGGGAATGGTCAGCCGGGGATGTCCAGGCAGACCAGGCCCCAGGGGCGGTCCTGGACGCGGGTCATGACCAGGGTCGCCCGTCGCGACCCCGACAGCTTCAGGTGCCGCCGCAACTGATCCACGTCCCCGGCCAGCCCCCGGCGGCGGATGTCGACCGCGCCGATGTCGAGGCCACGCAGCCGGGCGGGCAGTTGCTTGTGGTTCCAGGGGGCGGAATCGATCACACGCAGGGTGCGCGCGAACGGAGTGCGCACGGCCGTGTCCGCGCACAGGAACGCGATCCGCGGGTCGATCTGCCAGGCGCGCACTGCCCGCGCGAGTTCGGCGACCAGGCCTGCCCTGGTAACCGCGGGGTTCGGGTCGAGCAGGAACTCGCCGGGCGGCGCCACCCGGACCGGCGGCCCAGGTTGCGGGGTGAGCGAGTGGCCGCCGGGAAGAATGGTCGCTTTCGTGGCTGACCTCGCCAGGGCCGGCGACCAGGCGACCGCTTCCTTCAGGTCCCGCCCCACGGCGATGAACTCCAGCTCCCAGCCCGGAGGCACCGCTTCGCGGGAAAGCCCGGGCGCGGCCTTGATGCCGACCCGGCCGACCCGGCCGGCCAGGCTCAGGCACCAGTCCAGGGGCGGTTCGCTGTCACCCGGGCGCAGCCGCCGCCGGTCCGTCCGCCGGGCCGGGTCGATGAACACCGCATCCAGGCCGGCCAAGCTGACATTGCGGACGTCATCCTGCTCGGTCCGCACGTTCTGGGACACCTGGTAGGCCGCGGCGTTCGCCAGCGCCATCCGGAGATGCAGCGCATCGGCGTCGACCGCCCGCACCTGGTGGCCATCGGCCAGCGCGATAAGGTCCCCGCCGATCCCGCAGCACAGGTCGGCCAGCGCACTGACGCCGGCGTAGCGCTCGCGGCGGTGCCTGGCCACCACCTCGCTGGAGGCCTGTTCCAGGCCGGCCCGGGTGAAGAACATGTCCATCGCCCGGCTGAACTTCGCGCGGGCCGCGACCCGCAGTTCCTGCTGGGCCAGCGCCGCGGCGACCAGGTCCGCCGGGTACCGGGCACGCAGCCGGCTGCCCAGCCGCAGCGCGGTGTCCGAGGTCACGGGCTGCTCACCGACAATGGCGAGCAGTTCCGCCCCCTGGGCAGAGAGCAGGGCCGCGAAACGGGCCTCAGCGGTCATGGTCTGACGGCGGCCCGCGCGGATGAATCCGGCTCGTGCGGTTCGGCGGTCGCGTCGCCGGGATGGCCCGGGAGGCCGGACCGGGTGGCCAGGACGGAGCCGACGAGAATGAGGCCGAACGCGGCGATGACCTCCGGGGTCAGCGGCTCGCCGAGCACTCCCACGCCGAGGACCACCGCCACGGCGGGATTGACATAGGTGATCACCGTCGCGCGGGCCGGGCCGACCTCGGCGATCAGCTTGAAGAACAGGACGAACGCGAGTGCCGTGCAGATCAGCGCCAGCGCGGCCAGGCTGCCGAGCACGCGGGCCGATGGGACGGCGCGCGGCCAGCTCAGCGCGGCCGCGGGCGCGTACACCACGGTGGCGAACCCCAGGCACACGGCCGTCACGCCGAGGCCGGGCAGGGCAGCGAGCTTGCGGCTGGCGATCAGCGGGCCGGTCGCGTAACCGACCGCGGTGAGCATCACCTCGGTCACCGACCACGCGTCGCCACCCAGAGCGCCGGGCGCGGCGAGCAGTGCCACGCCAGCCAGGCCGCCGAGCAGGCCGACCCAGCGCAGCGGCGCCAGCCGCTCCGTTCCCCCGGTCAGCCTGGCCAGGGCCACCCCGATGATCGGCACTGACGCGATGAGCAGACCGCTCATCGAGCTGGACAGCTGCCGCTCGGCCGCGGAGAGGAACAGCCACGGCAGGATGATCTCGACGCAGGCGAACAGTCCCAGCCACCGCCAGTGCGGGCGGAGCACCCCGAGCTGGTGCCGGCGCAGTGCGATCGGCAACAACACCGCGGCGCCACCCGCCACCCGCACGAACACCAGCACCGGAACGGAAACCCCGCCATCGGCGATCTTGATGAGCAGGTAGGGCACACCCCAGATCATGCTCATCGCCGTGAAGAGCACCCAGCCACGGCGGCTCACCGAAGGCACCTCCCGTCGTCCTGCTGGCAGGCTACACGGAGACGCAGACACCGAGCGGGCCCACGTTGACGCACAGGCCGCCGGGGTTGTTTGTCAGCAAGGGAGTCGGCGTTGGGTCGGGAGCGGGGGACGCCGTGGTCGGGCCTGCTGAAGGGGACGGGCCGGGCGACGCCGATGATGACGAGCTGGGCAGTGGGGTGGGGCTAGCCGCCAGTTGCGACGGCCCGGCACCGGAGGGCGCCGGGGAAGCATCCGCTCCGCCTCCCGCGGGCACGCTGCCCGCCGGCCCGCTTCCCGCGCTCGCCCGCGGCCGACCCGAGGAGCCCGCGGTCCCGGGTACCAGCGGGGGCGCGCCCTGCGCGACAGGAGGACCGGCATGCTGCGGGCCCAGCCGGATCGACACCGAGACGAAGAGAGCGTAGCAGACCACAGCTGACGTGAGGAAGACGGCCAGCAGCAGCGAGCCCGCCGGGTGGCAGCGCACCGCCGCCAGGCCATTGCGCAGGGTAGACCCCACGACGTCCCTGGCCACCGCCAGCGCGACGCCGCGGGCCCGCAGCCGGGGCCCATGGCCCAGCCGCGAGGTGCGGATTAACCTGCGCAGGGCGTGCCTGCGCTGAGCCGGGGAGAGCCCGGGAATCAGGTAGATGACCGTCCGCCGACCGCGAGCCCGCACCTGGGCGTGCAAGCCCTCGGGCAGGTCTGCATAACGAATCTTGATCACTGACGGGACCCTTGCGCCGTGCTGACCGGGAAAGCCCGCCCCCCAACCTTGGGAACAAGCGGTAATCACGCTATCACGCAGAAGATCTGCGATACCGGCGAAACTCCCCGAGAATGCCACTCATCCGGGTACCATCCGCCTCCGCCGGAACCCTCCCCGGGCGAACCGCATCGATGTGGGCTCTGGGGCGGTCCAGACCACCCCACTTCCCGCATCGATGCGGGGCTCCCGTGCCGTGGGAGGCAGGTGGTAGGCCGTCATATCCGGTTACCCTCACACTATGGAGTGGATCCCGAACGGCCGGCGGGCGTGGCCATGGCGCTGAACGGCGCCAGCGGCGGCGCGGTGTTCCCGGCCACCGGGCCAGCGGCCACCGGGGCGGTCCCGGCGGGCACCACCAGCACAGCCGGGCCGACGGGCACCAGGCCCGCACCGGCCGCCGCGCGGGCCGCCGGGGCGGCCGGCACTGGCCGGCTGCCGTTGCGCTGGGCACTGCTGGCCGCCCTGGTTGGCGGCCTCGCGCTGGCAGGGGCGTTCCCGCCGGTCGGCATCTGGCCGCTGGCGGCTGGCGGGCCGGCCCTGCTCGTGCTCGCGCTGGATCGGCAGGGCCTGCGCGGCGCGTTCGGGATCGGGCTGGTCTTCGGGATTGCCTTCTTCGTGCCGCTGCTCTCCTGGCTGATCAACGTCGCCTGGTACGCATGGGCGGCGCTGGCTGTCGCCGAGGCGGTGATCTTCGGCCTACTCGCCGTTGGCCAGCGACTGCTGCTCCGGCTGCCAGCGTGGCCGCTGGCGGTGGCCGGCTGGTGGGTGGCTGCCGAGGCGCTGCGGGCCCGCTGGCCCTACGCCTTCCCCTGGGGCAGGCTGGCGATGAGCCAGGCGGGCGCGCCCACCGCGGGCTGGGCCGCCATCGGCGGCCCTCCCCTGCTGTCATTCCTGGTGGCGTTGGCAGGGGCGACGGCAGCCTGGGTGGTGCTGGGCGCGGTACGGCAGCGGCAGCACGTGCCCGGGGCGGCTGGACCGCGGTACCGCCCGCGCCGCATGCTCGCCGCGCTCGCTCTCGCCGGAACTGCCGGACTGGCCCTGGCCGGCGCGCTCCTGCCGGTCGATCAGCCTGGGGCAGCCAGCCGCAGCGCGGTGATCGCCGCTATCCAGGGCGACGTCCCGCACGCCAGGAACCTGCCGGACCTGCTGCGCGCCAGCACGGTCACGCAGAACCACGCGGCCGCGACCAAGGCGCTGGCCGCGCAGGTCTCCTCCGGCGCCAGGGCCGCCCCGGACGTGGTGATCTGGCCGGAGAACTCGACCGACCTGGACCCGGCCGAGTATCCGGCGATCTACGCGGCGATCGCGTCCGCGGTCGGCGCGATCGACCGGCCGGTCCTGGTCGGCGCCTTGCTGGAGAACCCGCTGCGCAACACCGGCCAGCTTTGGCTGCCCCGCCGCGGCCCGGTAGCCACCTACGTCAAGCGCCAGCTTGTCCCATTCGGCGAATACATCCCGTTCCGCAGCCTGCTCTCGCACATCACCCCGCTCGTCAACCTGCAGCCGGTCAACTTCACGCCCGGGCACCGCGCGGTGGTGTTCCGGCTGGGCAAGATCAGGCTTGGTGACGTGATCTGCTACGAGATCGGCTTCGACGGCCTGGTGCGCTCGGAGGTGACCGCGGGCGCGAATGTGCTCGCGCTGCAGTCCAACGACGCGACCTTCGAGGTGGACGGCCAGCCCGGCGAGTCCGTGCAGCAGGTGGCCATGGCCCGGATCCAGGCTGTCACGTCCGACCGCGCCGTGGTGTACGCGTCCACCACCGGGGAGAGCGCGATCATCGGCCCGGACGGCACCGTGCTGACGCACAGTGGCCTGTGGCAGCGGGCCGTGCTGGAAGCCCGGGTCCCGCTGCGCAGCGACATCACTCTCGCCGACCGGCTTGGGTCGTGGCCGGAGGCCGTTATCACCGCGCTGACCATCCTGGCGCTCGGCTGGGCCATCGCCGGGGCGGTACGCCACGGCCGCCGGTCCAGCCCCGCCTAGGCTGCTCAGCCGAGCCAGCCCCGGGCCTCCGGCAGGCTGGCCCCCACGGGCGATGGGTAACGCCCGCGTCACGGGATCGGCCCGGATGGGGCCGGCACACCGGGATGGATTCACAATTGGAGTCATGGCACTGTGGCGAGCCCTCGCCAAGCCCTCCCGGTACGCGGCGCTTGGCGCCGGCGCGCTGCCGATCCTGGCCTTTCCTACCCTGAACCTGGAGTTCCTTGGCTGGTGCGGGCTGGTGCCTGGGCTGCTCATCATCCGCGCCTCCCCGTCGGCACGCGAGGCCGCCGTACGCGGCTGGTGGCTGGGCGGCGGCTTCCTGCTTGCGGCGCTCTACTGGCTGGCACCGAACATCGGGCCGGCCCTGCTGCTCGTCGCCGTCGCATTCGGTGCCCTGTGGACGGGATTCGGCGTGGCAGTGTGGGCCTTGCTGCGGCCACCCGTCAGCCCGTCCCGCGCGCTCGCCGCGCTGGCCGTGGTCCCGAGCTACTGGCTGCTGACCGAGTGGGCCCGGTCCTGGCAGGGGTTCGGCGGGCCGTGGGCGGTACTCGGCACCAGCCAGTGGCAGCATCCCGTGGTGCTCGCCCTCGCCTCGGTCGGCGGGGTCTGGCTGATCAGCTTTGCCCTGGTGGCCGCCAACACGGGCATCGTGATCCTGCTGCTCGCGCGGCGTGCCGCGGTCCGCGTGGTCGGGATCGCCGGGGTCGCGGTAGTGCTGGCAGCCGGCCCCGCAGCGTTCGCCATGAGCACGCCTGCGGCGCCGGCCCGCTCCGTCACGGTGGCCTTGGTCCAGCCAGGAATCGTGGACTCCCGGAGCAGCCGGGTGAGCGCGAGCCTGCGGCTGTCCGAGGGACTTGGCGCTGACCACCCCGACCTGATCGTGTGGGGGGAAAGCAGCGTCGGCTACAACATCGAGCGGGACCGGACACTGTTCGGCCAGATCAAGGAACTGTCGGCGAAGACGGGCGCGCAGGTCCTGCTGAACCAGGACGCCTTGCGGGCCAACGGCACCAAGTCCAAGGTCGCGCTCCTGATAGGACGTGATGGCATCGCGGGCGCGTACACCAAGACGCGGCTGGTCCCCTTCGGCGAGTACATCCCGTTCCGCGGGGCGCTGGGCTGGATCGCGAGCATCAGCCGGGCGGCCCAGAGCAACATGGTGCCCGGAGACGGCGCTCATCTCGTCCACGCGGTGGACCGGAGCGGCCGCCCGCTGCCGCTCGGCGTCCTGATCTGCTTCGAATCCGCCTTCCCCGACATGTCCCGGGTGGACGCCGACGCCGGTGCCCAGCTCATCGTCTACCAGACCTCGGACTCGACGTTCCAGCAGAGCTGGGCACCGGCTCAGCACGCCTCGCTGAGCGCGGTTCGCGCCGCGGAGACCGGCCGCCCCGTGGTGCAGGCGGCGCTGACCGGGGACACCGTGGCATTCGACGCGCGCGGGCGGCTGCTGGCCATGATGACGGCAGCTCAGCGGGGGGTAACCGGGCTACGGCTCGGGCTCCCCCCGGCGTCCGACCTGACCGCCTACGACAGGCTCGGCGATTACGTCCCGTGGACGGCGACCGGAATCGCCGCGCTCACCGCTGTCGTCGCCTGGGGCCGATCGGTCTATCGCCATCGCCGGGGGCAGGTACCTTTGGATGGCAACTTCCGGCGTGCCCGATCCGTCTCAATAGTGGGCGCTTCACCCGATACCGGTGTGGAACCGCAGGACGCGGGTGAGGGCGTTCCACCGTCCCCGTGAGCGGACCGGTGCGGCCAGCAGTGAGCCGGCTCCACCGGGTAGCCCTCTGCGGCCAGGTATCAGCAGCAGCAACAGGAGGATCCAGAGTGCGGGAGAGCGACAAAGCCGGGGGCCGACGCATGCGCAGGCGCGCGGGATCGCGCGGTCTGCTCACGATCACTGCCATCTCCGGCGCGGCGTGCCTGTTCATCGCCGCCTGCCAGAGCGGCGCTCCCGCGGCCAGCGCACCCAAGGCGACGTCCACCAAGGCCGCCCCCGCCGCGGCCAGCGCGCAACTGGCCATCACGCCCAGCAATGGCCAGCACAACGTCGATCCGAGCGCGGGGGTGAAGGTCACCGCGAGCGGCGGCAAGATCCAGGCCGTCACCGTCACAGCGGGGCACGCCGCCGTGAGCGGATCGCTCAACGGCGCGCACACCGTCTGGCAGAGCACGTGGGCGCTGGCGCCGTCCAGCGACTACACCCTGCACGCCAGGGCGGTCAATTCGGCGGGAAAGACGATCACCTCGACGAGCAGCTTCCGGACGCTCACGCCGTCCGTGACGGACACCGCGCAGATCTTCGAGGGGTACCAGCAGACGTATGGCGTCGGGATGCCCATCCTGCTCAAGTTCAGCTCGCCGGTCACCAACAAGGCGGCGGTCGAGAAGTCACTGGAGGTCACTACCTCCAGGCCAGTGACCGGCGCCTGGTACTGGGACGGTAACCAGACCCTCTACTTCCGCCCGATGAACTACTGGCCAGCCAACACCACGGTCTCGTTCGACGGGCATCTGAACGGCGTGGCGGCCTCCAGCGGGGTGTACTTCACCGCCGACCTCACCCAGACCTTCGATATCGGGCAGTCGCTGATCGTGGTGGCCAGCACGAAGACCCACTACATGAACGTGTACTACAAGGGGAGCCTGCTCGGTCACTGGGCGATCAGCACCGGCCGCCCCGGCCTGGACACCACCAACGGCACCTTCGTGACCATCGAGAAGGGCAACCCGACCAGGATGGTGGGCAACGGCTACAACGAACTGGTGCCCTACGCGGTGCGCTTCACCTTCAGCGGCGATTACATCCACGACGCGTGGTGGTCGGTGGCGCAGCAGGGGATCACCAATGTCAGCCACGGCTGTGTGAACGTCTCCCCCGCCCACTCGCAGGTGTACTACAACCTCGCTGTTCCCGGGGATCCGGTCACGGTCACCGGCAGCCCGGCCGCGGGCAAGTGGGACGACGGGTGGACCGTGTGGTTCCTCACCTGGCAGCAACTGCTGAAGGGCAGCGCCCTGGGCGAGGCCGTGCAGGCGGGACCGTCCGGCAGCACGTTCGTCAGCCCGTCAGCGGTGACCGAGACGGTGCAGACCTCCCGGCTGGCCGGGCCGAAGCCGAACAACTTCGCGGCCCAGTAACCGGACGGGCGCGACCGCCCAGCCCGTGATCACTAGCTTCGCTGCGGGCTGGGGCGGCTGTCGGCCGCGCGGTAGCTGGCGAGCAGCCGCGCCTCGGCGTCCTTCCGCGGGAACAGGAAGAACACCAGAGCCGCCCCGAGCAGGACACCGATGATGGCGGTCGCGTAGGCCCACTGGTCTCCGGCCAGGAACGCGCTCTTCGCGGCTGCCGTGATCTTGCTCGCGTACTGCGGGTAGCGCTGCGCCACCGCCTCGGCGCCGGCGAACGACTTCTCCAGCTGGTTCTGCACGCTGCTGGTGATCTGCTGCTTGTTGGGGGCACTCGCTATCGACTTCGCGACGGCGCTGGCGTAGCCGGCCGTGAGCAGCGCGCCGAGTACCGACTGCATGATCGCCCCGCCGAGGTCGCGTTGCAGGTCAGCGGTGCCTGATGCCATTCCGGCCCGAGGCACGGGCACCGAGCCGGTCAGCGAGTGCGAGGCGGGCGTGCCCGCCAGCCCCACGCCGGTCCCCAGGAACGCGAAGGCGAGGCCGACTTCCCAGTACGGGCTGTCCTCTTTCCACAGCAACAGCATGGTGAGGAAGCTGAGCAGGCAGAACATGTACCCGCTGAGCAGCGTGTATCCCGACCCCCGGGCGTGCACGAGCCGCGCCGACAGCGGCGCGAAGGCCACCATGCACACCGCCGCCGGAAGGACCGCTACGCCCGAATTCAGCGCTGAGTAACCCAGCACATCCTGCAGGTACTGCTGGCCGACGAAGATCGCGGCCATCAGGGAGCCGAAGACGATGATCCCGCCGACCGCCGCCACCCAGAAGATCCTGCGCCCAGCCACGTGCAGGTCGTACAGCGGCGACCGGGCACGGCGCTGCCGGACGAAGAATCCGCCGCCCGCGACCAGGGCGATCGCCGCCGTGCCCAGGGCCAGCGCGCCCGCGCCAGGCACCGGCGCGAAGTTGATGGTGATGACCAGCGCCGCGACGAAGACCATCGAAAGGATCCCGCCGAGGTTGTCCACCCGGTCAGTGGTCTCGTTGACGTGTGACGGCACGAAGATCATCGCCAGGACCAGGGCCAGCGCCGCGAGTGGCAGGGTGAGCAGGAACGCCGATCCCCACCAGAAATGCTGCAGGACCAGGCCGGCCAGCGTGGGTCCCAGGGCCGTGATGGCGCCGCCGATGCCCGACCACAAGGCGATGGCCCGGGTCCGGGCCGGCCCGGACCACAGCGCTGTGACCAGGGCGAGCGTCGTGGGGTAGGCCATGCCCGCGGAAATGCCGCCCAGCAGGCGACCGGCCACGAGCACTCCCGCGTCCGGCGCGTAGGCGGCCAGCAGGCAGGCCGGCACGGATATGACAACGCCAAGGATGAGCATCATCTTGCGGCCGTACCGGTCTCCGACCGCGCCGAGGTAGAGCACCGAGCCGGCCAGGCCGAGCGAGTAACCAATGGCAATCAGGTCCAGCGCTGTCTGGCCTGTGTCGAAGGCCTTGCCGATGGCCGGCAGCGCCACGTTGGCCACGGTCAGGTTCAGGTTCGCGACCGCCGCCACAGCGATCAGCGCGGTCAGGACGAGAGCCGGGCGCTGCGGCACTGCCTTCGCACCAGCGTCGCCAGCCGCGCCGCCACGTGCGGTGGCTGTCGCCAAGGTCCCTCCACCGGTGTCGCAGTCCGGGCGTCCCGGCCACGAGCCAACCAGTTCGCCGCAGCCACGCCTCACCCGCAGCGGGTGATCGTTCAGGCCGCCGGAACCGGCGCATCCAGGCTGTCGGGAACCAGCGCTTCGCCATGGCGGACAGCGGGCCACCGGCGGGCCAGCCGCCCGGTCAGCTGCTGCACCGCCGATGCGGCCCACGCGGCCGGCCGCGGGCTCGCCCCGTCCACCAGGCCGTTCCAGTACAGCGACCAGGTGCCTGCCAGCAGCCTGCTCACTGGCGGGGCGGTGAGCAGCCGGACACCCGCGGAGGCAACGCGCGGGCGGCGCAGCAGGGTTGCCTGCAGCGCCGCGGCGCCTGGCAGGTACCGGCCGAACGCGCCAGCTACCGCCTCGGTGTACGCCGCGGCCGCGTGCGCGGGATCCGCGAGCAGGCACTCCGCCGCGAGTCGCGCACTGACCATGGCCGGCCCGATCCCCTCCCCTTGCAGCGGGTTGATCAGGCCGGCCGCGTCCCCGACGAGGAGGACATTGCCCGCCGCCGGCGGCGCGCCGGTGCCGCCCATCCGCAGCCAGCCGCCGGTGACCGGGCCTGGCTGCGCGTCCCGGGCCAGATCGCCGGCCGACCGCAACAGGGCGCAGAACCGGGTCAGGTCATCGCGCAGCCTGGCCTGCCTGCGCCGGGTGCCCAGGCCGACGCCGATACCCACGTTCGCCTGCCCGGAGGCGCCCGGGAAGAGCCAGCCGTACCCCGGGTAGATCCGCCATGGCGCCGAGTCCAGCAGGACGAGCAGGGGCAGCGGCACCTCCGCCGGGATGTACGCGCGGATCGCGAAACCCCACAGCGCGGAATCAGGGTCAAGCATCCCGGCGAGCCGGGCCACCGGGCTCAGCGCGCCGTCGGCGCCGATGAACGCATCAGCCGCCAGCCGACGGCCGTCGCTGGCGATCAGCGCCCGCAGCGTGCCGCCCGGCCCCTGCTCCACGGCGCTGATCCGCGCCCGGACCGGCTCCGCTCCGGCCTGCAGCGCGGCCGTGCGGAGCGCGTCGTCGAGAACCACCCGGGGAGTGACGACGCCGTGCCCCGGATAGGTCCGCCCGGTGAACGCGGGCAGCCGCGAGCGATGCCCGGAAGGACCCACCACGAGCAGGTCAGCGCCCTGTCCCGCGTCCGGCACGCGCACGCCCAGGTCGTCGAGCAGGCCGACGCCGCGCGGCCCCACCAGGTCCCCGCACGCCTTGTCGCGCGGGAAGGCAGCCTTGTCTACCAGCGCGACGCGGGCACCACCGCGGGCGAGCACCAGCGCGGCCACGCTTCCGGCTGGCCCGGCGCCGGCGACCACCGCGTCGAAGCGCTCGCCCGTCATCGGGCCAGCACGAGGGCCACCGCCAGGGTCCCGGTCGCCCAGGTGAAATAGCGCAGCCCGCGCTCCAGCGGCGCCAGCAGCTCAGCGCGGCCCAGCTCCTGCTGGCTGCCGTCCCGCCAGGTGATGTGCACCGAGACCGCCGCGATCCGGCGGCGCAACGCCCTGGCCGGGGTGCTGAGCGAGCGCTGCCCCATGGACAGGAAGAAGGCGGCCGCCGCGCCGATCAGCGCGGCCGGGGTCAGGGTCCAGTGCTGTGCGTACGCGCCGACCAGGGCCGGGAACGCGCCCCATGCCACGCCGAACCAGAAATCGCTGTGCAGCAGCCCGCCGAGCAGTTCGAGGTTGTACGCGCTGACCAGGACACCGCCGGCGATCACGAACGGGAGCAGCCGGAGCCCGCCGACCACCAGGCCCATGGCCATCGCGGCGGCGATGGAGATCGCCGCGGTGACCGCGAGGACCGCGCTGCCGATGCCAGTGGCCAGCGGCCGCCCATGGAGCTCGTCGAGCGCGTGCGCGCCGATGCCCACCGCGAGGAAGAACGCCAGCAGCGTGCCGCCCAGCCGCCAGAGCACAGGCTGCGGCACCAGCGCGGCCCCGATAGCCACGTACGAGAGGTGCCACAGCGTGTATGGCGGGTGCAGCAGGGTCAGCCAGTCCCGGAAGCCTCCGGTGCCGCGGCCCAGCGCGTAGAACGCTGTCTTCTCGGTCCGCGCGCTCACGAACCAGATCCTGCGGGCAGCGTGTCCTTGCGGCCCCACATGATCAGCCCGCCGCCCAGGCTCAGCACGCTCACCCCGACATCGGTCAGGCCCGCGGCCCGCCACGCCGCAATGTGATCATCGAGGGAGTGCCGCCGGTAGTGGGCGGAAATGCTGGGCCCGAGGAACCGGCCGACCCGGTACCAGGCCAGCCCGCCGGTCAGCCCGCCGAGCACCGGCAGCGCGAGCCGTGTGTAGAGCCACCAGGCGAACCGCCATCCGGGCCGCAGTGGCACGTAGAACTCAAGGCTGGCCAGCGTCCCGCCGGGACGCAGGCAGCGGGCCATCTCGGCGACGGTCGCCGCTGGATCCTCCACGTACCGCAGCAGGTAGGAGAAGGTCACCGCGTCAAACGTGGCGTCCGCGAAGGGCAGGTCATCGGCACGGGCATTGGCCAGCCGGACCCGGCCGCGCTGGCCGGGCCGGCGGGTGCGGGCCACGCCTGCCCGGAGCATGGGCTCGTTCAGGTCCACCCCGACGACGTCGGCACCTGTCCGGCTGGCCACCGCCAGGGCGATCCCGGCCGGGCCGGTCGCCACATCCAGCACCAGGTGCGGCTGCCCGGCCGCGGTCCGGCTGACCACCGCCCGGCGCCAGCGGCGGTCCTGGCCGAGCGAGAGCAGGTAGCCAAGCCGGTCGTATCTGGCGGGCAGGTCCGCGAACACGGCACGTGCCACCGGCTCGCCACGCAGGCGGGCGTCGTGGGCTGGTGCGGCGGTCACCTGGCTGCGGGCCACGCCAACGGGTCGCTCCCCCCTGGCTCAGAGGTAGTCCATCGGGCCGGCGAACGGTGCCGCTCTGCGTTCACCTGTGTGGCCGGCGCAGCCGGCCGCTTGCTTAGAATCGTCGCACGGAAGCCCCCGGCCCGGCAAGGAAGGGGGGACGCCCGGCAGGACTGCGCTGGTGACCAGGAGGGATGCCGGATGGCTGCACGGCCTGCTGCAGGTGGCGGTGCGGCCCTGGCAGATCGTCAGCCGGTGACCGGCCGGCAGACCCGCCGACTGCTGGCGGGCGTCACTGAGCTGGCGGCAGGAAGGCCGTCTGAACCAGCCGGCACCGCCACTGGCGCGTGCCAGCACCACATGCAGGCCGATGTCGCGGCTGTGCGGCAGTACCTCAAGCAGCGGCGCAACCGGATTGCCCGTGCTGGTCGACACCCTGGGCGGCACCCGGCACAGCCGGGCTGATGCTGACCGAGTAGCTGCGCACCGGGCCCCGGCTAGCTGGCCTCGCGCAGCCCCGCGGGCGGGCGACTGCGCCGGCGGCCGTCGCCGTGCGTCCCGACCTGGGCACGACCGGCACCCTGGGCACCGCTCCTGTCCCGTGCGCGGCTCCCGGCCGGAGCACGACCGCCATCCTGGACGCCGCTCCCGGCCGGAGCAGAACCCTCGATCAGCGCACGGCCGCCATCCTGAGCGCGGCTCCCGGGCCGGACACGGCTCGCGGCGGGGGCTCCGTTCCGGTTCCGTGCACGGTTACCACCGCGCGCCCGCAGCGGACGGCCAGCAGGCTCCGGCTGCGGATCGGGCCGGGCCGGTACCGGGATCGGCGTGCCCGACGTTGCGATCTCGCGGACCGCCTGGTGCCCAGGCCGCACCCGGTGGCTGGTCGGCGTGATCCCGGCTGCGTCATGCAGCCTGGCTACCGCGCGGACCTGGGCGGGATCCACCAGCGCGAGGACGGTTCCCGGCGCGCCCGCGCGCGCGGTCCGGCCCGAGCGGTGCAGGTAATCCTTGTGATCGTTGGGCGGATCGAAGTGCACGACCAGGCCGACGCTGTCGATGTGCAGGCCGCGGGCGGCGACGTCCGTGGCGACCAGCACCCGGGGACGGCCCGCAGCGAAACCGTCGAGGGCGCGCTGCCGCTGGTTCTGGTTCAGGTTGCCGTGGATCGCCGCGGCCTCGACACCGCTGCGGGTGAGTTGCTTGGCGAGCCGGGCGGCACCGTGCTTGGTGCGGACGAAGAAGAGGGTGCGGTCGGGCCGGGCGGCGATCTCCGCGGCGATCGTGTTCTTGTCCTCGGCAGGCAGCAGGAATACCTGGTGATCCGCTGCCGTCCCCGGCTCGGTGGCCGGGGCCACCGCGTGCAGCGCGGGGGCATTCAGGTAGCTGGCGACCAGCCGGTCCACGTCCCGGTCCAGGGTGGCGGAGAACAGCAGCCGCTGGCCGCCCGCCGGAGTCGCATCCAGGATGCGCGTGACGGCTGGCAGGAACCCCAGGTCAGCCATGTGGTCCGCTTCGTCCAGCACGGAGATCTCGACCCGGGCCAGCGTGCAGGCGTCACGCTCCAGCAGGTCGATCAGCCGCCCGGGGGTGGCGACCACGATGTCCACCCCGCGCCGGAGCCGGTCGATCTGGCGGCCCAGCGGCGCGCCCCCGTAGACGGTGGTGACGCTGACGCCGACCGCGTGGCCGAGGGGGCTGAGCACGTCGGCGACCTGCCTGGCCAGTTCCCTGGTGGGAACCAGGATGAGCCCGCGCGGCGCCTTCTCCTGGCGGCGCTGGGGTCGTCCCTCCGGGTCCGCCAAGCGGGCGAGCATGGCCAGGCCGAACGCGAGGGTCTTGCCCGACCCGGTCTGCGCGCGGCCGAGAACATCCCGGCCGGCCAGCGCGTCCGGAAGTGCCCGCGCCTGGATGGCGAACGGCTCGTGAATGTCACCGCGCGCGAGCGCGCTGACCAGCGCGGCGGGCAGGCCCAGCTCGCGGAAGGTGGCGTGATCGGGGGCTGGCTCGGCGAGCGCCGCGGTAAGTGCCCGGTCGAGCTCGGACCGGCGGCCATGGCTGGCATCGCCGCGGGGGGCATCGCGGCGGGCGGCACCGCGGCGGGGGCCGGCGCCGCGGTGGCCGTTGGCGCGGGGGCCAGGGCCGCGGTGAGCGGTGCTGCGCTGGGCAGCGCTGCGTGGCATGGGGGACTCCGTCCATGCTTCGTGGGCCGCGTCATGCAGGAAAGCGTCGACGACAGCGGCGAAGCCGTGCTCACCAAGAGCCAGGCTCACCGAGAAGCGGACTGCTCACACGGGCGACCACGCGGGCGACTCGCCCGCGGGAGTGGCGGCGACATCAGCCGCCTGATGTCTCAAACCCTATCAGTGGGCTCGCTGTTCCCCGGCTGGGCCGGAGCCGGGCTCACCGGGCCTGGGTGGGCCGGACCCGGGAGGGGAAGGGCCGGGCCGGGATGCGCGAGGTCCGGGAGCCCAGGGTCAGGGCGGGCCGGGAGCCCAGGGTCAGGCCGGGCCGGGAGCCCAGGGTCAGGGCGGGCCGGGAGCCCAGGGTCAGGGCGGGCCGGGAGCCCAGGGTCAGGGCGGGCCGGCTCGTCCGGGGTCAAGCCTTCTTCGGGCTTCTCGAAATGACTGACCGCGAGATAGGCGGCCACGAAGGCGACCACCATGCCGATGAGCAGGGCCAGTTCGGCCGTGCGGATCGCGTTCTCGTTGCTCAGCAGGAAGAGGATCCGCCTGATCACGGCGACCAGCCCGACGACGATGAACGGCTGTGCCGCGAGGCGGTGCGCGCGAAGCGACAGCACCACCGTGTGCACGATCTCGACCAGGATCAGCACGAGCAGGACACGGTCCAGCAAGATGATGGCGGCGGTGGCAACGGTCTGCTTCTGCACATCAGTGATGAAACCGACGACCCCGGACACGGCAAGCGTGGCAGCGAGGACGATCAGCACGACGCCCACCGCCACCGTGACGAAATCCTGGGCATGCTCAAGAGCCCAGATGGACGCCGCCACGGCCGGCCGCTGGGCAGGCTTTTTCGTGGTCGGCTCGCCGCTCTCACTCGCGTCTGGCAAGAGGTCCCTCCAGCCGTGCCTGGCTGTCACCGGCCTGGCAGCACAAACACCTGGGCAGGAGATGCCGGTCCGGCAAGATTCGGACGGCAATTCGCCTGTTCGGCCGCTGCTGTTATTAGACCAGACCCGGTGCCAGGGCGCCCCCGCTCACTTCGGGTCGGCCGCGGCAGCCCTGTCCTGGCCGCGACGCTGGCGCCCGGGCCCGTCCAGCCTGGCCGCGTGGTCCGGGACGTAGGTCTGCATGTCGCGTGGCACCCGCACGTAGCCTTTCGCCGGCGGGCGCGGCGGCAGTGCCAGCGGCTGCGGCTGGACGTCGTGATAGGGGATCGTCGAGAGCAGGTGAGCGATCATGTTGATCCGGGCACGCCGCTTGTCGTCGCTTTCCACGACGTACCAGGGCGCCTCAGGAATGTCGGTGTGCACGAACATCTCATCCTTGGCCCGCGAGTAGTCCTCCCACCGGGAGATGGACTCCAGGTCCATGGGGGAGAGCTTCCACCGCCGCATCGGGTCCTCCAGCCGGGACCGGAACCGCGCCTGCTGTTCCGCGTCGCTGACCGAGAACCAGTACTTGCGCAGCAGGATGCCGTCCTCCACGAGCAGCCGCTCGAAGATGGGGCACTGGTGCATGAAACGTCCGTACTCCTCTTTGGTGCAATAGCCCATGACGTGCTCCACCCCGGCGCGGTTGTACCAGCTGCGATCGAACAGGACGATCTGGCCGCCGGCCGGCATGTGCTCAATGAACCGCTGGAAGTACCACTGGGTCTGCTCTCGCTCGGTCGGCGCGGGAAGGGCCGCGATCCTCGCGATGCGGGGGTTGAGGTACTGGGTGACGCGCTTGATCGTGCTGCCCTTGCCCGCCGCGTCCCGTCCCTCGAAGATCACCACGATCCGGGCGCGCTCACTGCGCACCCACTCCTGGGCCTTCACCAGTTCCGCCTGAAGCCGGTAGAGCTCGGCCTCATAGACCTGGCGTGGGAGCCGATCGGCTACGGAATTCCCCGGGCCGGCCTTGCCGCCCTTGCTCTTGCCATGCCGCTGCTCCACGGGAGCCGCCACAGCGTTCTTCTGGGCCATAGTCGCCGCACCCCCTGTCAAGGAGTCAACCACCCCGGAGCGCCGGTGACGAGCCTTCGCGGCCGGCCCAACCCCTGCTCACTCAACCCGGGTCAGGCGGCGCGCCGAGCCGGGCCGCGACGGCCACCAGGTCACGCGCAGGACCGGCCGGCGGTTGCCCGGGTCCGGACCAGACCGCGCGCAGCCGCCGGCGCAGGTCGATGCCCGGGACCGGGACCACCATCAGCAGCCCCGCCGCCACCGCCTCACGCACCGCGAGCAGGCTCAGCACCGCTGGCCCGGCCCCGGCGCGCACGGCCTGGCGAACCGCGGTGGTGGTAGTCAGCCGCAAGGCTGGAGCGGCAAGCTCACTGCCCGGCCCGAGGTAGGCAGTCAGCGCGGCCCGCAGCGACTGCCGGGTGCCCGATCCCTCCTCCCGCTCCACCAGCGGCGTCGCAGCCAGTTCGGCAGGCCCGACCGGCGACTTCCGGCGGGCACAGGGGTGGTCCGGGCGCACCACCACGGCAAGCCGGTCGGCGGCCACCACCCGCGACCGCAGCCCGTGCGGTGCATCCGGCCCCTCGACGAAACCGAGGTCCGCCCCGCGAGCACTGACCATGGCGGCCACCATCTCGCTGTTCGCGGCCAGGAGCGTCACCTCGGCCGCCTGCCGCCCGGCCTGCTCGTAGTCGCTGCGCAAGGCAACCAGCCAGGCCGGGAGCAGGTGCTCGGCGACGGTGAGGCTGGAGGCGACCCGCAGCTGGGCGTCACGGGCCCGGCGCAGGCTGGCGATGCCGGAATCGAGCTCGTCGGCCAGGGCCAGCAGCGGCGCGGCCCAGTCCACCAGCAGCGACCCGGCCGCTGTCAGCCGGGAACCACGCGGATCCCGGTTCAGCAGCACCGTTCCCACTTGCGCCTCCATGGCCCGCAGCCGCGCCGACGCCGCCTGCTGGCTGATCCCCGCCTGCCGGGCGGCGGCGCCGATGCTGCCGTGCCGGGCAACTGCCACGAACAGCTCGAGGGCTCCCAGGTCAGGGACATGCGGGCTCAACGGCACCCCACCACGATAACCGTGCCCACAAACGCAGGTTGTGGGTTGGTCACACAAGCCTCAGCCTGATCGCCAGCGTGGTGGTGATCACGCAGCTATGGCAGCGACTGGTCCGGCATACCGTCGGCCCGGCGGCGATGGTGCCCACCCTGTGGATCGTGCTCGGCCCGCTCGGGCAGTCCGTCACCGCCGCCAGCCTGCTCGGCGGGGTAGCACCGCTGGCGCTTCCCCGGCCCTATGGCGCCGCGTTCGCCGCTTTCGGCGTGGTCTACGGCGTCCCGGTATGGGGCTTCGCCGCGTTGTGGGCGGGGCTGGCGACCGCGCTGACCCTGCGCGCGGCCCGTGAGCGGCTCCCGTTCAGCCTCACCTGGTGGTCATTCACCTTCCCGGTCGGCACCTGCGTCACCGCTACCACCGGCCTCGCCCTGCACACCGGGGCCGACGCGTTCCGGTGGGCCGCGGTGGCCCTGTACCTCGCCCTGGTCACCGCGTGGGCCGTGGTGAGCGCGCGCACCGTGCGCGGCGCATGGCGGGGACGGCTCTTCCTGCCTGCCCCAGCGCCGACCTGGACAGTACCGGCCGGGACAGTACCGGCCGGGACAGCGCCGACCGGGACAGTGCCGGCCGGGGCAATACCGGCCGGGGCAATACCGGCCGGGATGGGCGCGGCCCCCGCTGGCCGCTCACCGGACGGGTGCCAATGAGGTAGCGAAATTCACCCTGTCGGGGGAACCGCACACCGGCATCCCCGGCTAGCGTCACTGGCAGGTCGACCGCGGGAGCATGGGGAACTCCCCAAGGGGTTGCGGTGCGCCAGGTACGGTGCCCAGTCGGCTGGCCAGGCCGCTGGCGGCGCAGCGGGTTCGCCGCGTGGCGCGGCGTCGCGCTGGCCCTGGTGCCGATAAGCCTGGTGCCGCTGGCAATCCTGAGCGCCGCCCCCACCCAGGCGGTCGCGGCCGGTGCCCCCGGGACCGGCCGCGACCCCGCCGGGACGGTGATCGCGGCCGCCCGGCGGAGACGCGACCGGTCCGTCCGGCGCGGTGAACCCGCAGGTGGAGGCCACCAGCCCGCAGGGAAGTTTCAAAGTGCTTCATGCGCGGCGGTTACGGGAACAACACGGTGCGCTGGCAGCGAACCTCAGCCGCCCATGCCGGGCGCTGGGCGGAACGGCTGGTCATCACCAGTCACCACGGCGGGGACGCCAGGCTGCTGCCCGAGTTCGATCTCGGCCAGTGCTCCCTGCCGGTCAGGGCTGGCCGGTGCTACACGCTCGGCACCTGGTAGGAGTCCTCCGCCCACGTCCAGCACGCGGTGTACTACCGGACTTCGTCGGGCCGCCGGGTGTACTGGACATCGAGCCCGTTCTTCCCACCCGCCCAGGGTTGGACGCGGGCCGCGTGGCCGACGCCGCCGATCCCGGCAGGCGCCAGCGGGCTGAGCTTCGGGCTGGCCCATTCCGCCAAGGGCTCGGTGACCACGGACTCCTACAGCTTCGCCGCGACCCCGCCCAATGTCACCCGGAGGATCCTGGGCTGGATCGCCCTCACCGCCATAGCGGCAGCCGGTGGCGTCGCCCTGGCACGGGCGGCCCGCCGGCGTCGCCACCGCCCACGACCGCAACAGCCAGCGTACCCCGGCACTAAGCCGGCCCCAGGCGAGGGGGAACGGCCCGCCTCGTCGAGCAGCCGGTAGCGGACGGCATAGGAGGCCGCCTCCAGCCGCGAGTGCACGCCCAGCTTGGTGAGCAGCGACTGGACATGCGTGCGCACGGTGGCCGGCGAGACACTCAGCTTCGTCGCGATGCCTGTCGTGTCCATGCCTTCCACCAGCAACCCGAGGCATTCCCGCTCCCGGGTGGTGAGGAAGGCGGCGAGCCGGCGTGCATCGCCGCGATGGCCCGGCTCGCGCGCACGCCCCGCCGTGGGCACGTCGACCACCACCTCGCCCCGCTGCACCCGGTCGATCGCCCGGATCAGCGCGGACACGCCCCTGGTCTTGTGCAGGTAGCCGGACGCGCCGGCCTGCAGCGCCTGCCGGATCCCCTCGGTGTCCGGGTCGGCGCTGAGCACGAGCACTTTGGTCCGGTTGCTCGCGGCAAGTATCGGCCTGATGGCGGTGATCCCGTTGCCGGCGGCGAAGTGCCGGTCGATCAGGCACACGGCCGGCTGGCTGCGGCGCACGGACTCGATGGTGTCCGTAACGGTGCGGGCCACGGTGACCTGGTAGCCGCGCTGCACCAGGACCGCCGACATGGCATCCAGGAACACGCTGTGATCGTCCCCGATGACCAGCCCGGTCATGTGATCACCTGGCCGTTCCCGGCGCTGCCCGGGTCGGCCGGGCCGGCCGGAGCGGGCCGCAGCGGCACCACGATCCGGACATGCGCACCGCCCGCGTCCGGCGCGCGGACCTCCATGGCTCCGCCGCATGACTCGAGCAGCGTGGTCACCACGCCAAGCCCGAGAGAGGCGACGCCGGGCGGCCCGTTGCCGAAGCCCGGCCCGTCGTCGATCACATCGATGGCGGCCCTCGGCGGCGATTCCGCCTGCCGGGAGACGATCACCTCGACGTGGCCGCCCGGCCCGGCGGCCCGTGCCGCGTTGTCCACCACATTGGCCAGCACGCGCCACAGCAGCGCGGGGCTGGCCTCGATGCTGACCTCGGGCCCGGGTCGCAGGATCACCGAGGTCTCGTGGGCAACCCCGGCCAGCTGGACCACTTGTCCGGCCAGCGAGCGCAGGCCGACCACGGCGACCGCCGCCGCCTCGGGCCGGCCCGGGATCTCCCGCCCGATGATGTCCAGCAGCCGGGACATCTCCAGCGAGAGCAGTTCCAGCCGGAAGCCCGCGTCTCCCGGCAGTTCCACGTCCCCCCGCACGGCCTCGACCAGATACGACAGCGTCGTCATCTGATGCCCAAGATCATGCAGCAGGCCGCGCACGGCAAGCGCGTCATGAACGTCTGACCGCCTGCGCCCCCGGCTCCGTCGCCGGTCCAATGACGGCTTCACTGTCCTTCCCCCCCGACGGGCAGAATGGGATCCGTCGCCCCCCCCGCGTTTCCCCCACCCGGCGGCTAACTGTCCGGCACGGACTAGTCACCGGCTGAGGTGTTACAGCCAGTTAACCATGCCCTGCCTAATCCCCCTAGGTGACTAAGGTCCACAGCTGGGATCTATGTTCAGTAATGAGTGCTATGTGCCTGGCTGGCGGCCCTGATGGACTACGCCGTCCGCGCCGCGTGACAGCTGCCGAGGCAGGCCGGCAGCGTACGCCGCGGTGAGGGCCTGGCGCATTCGTAGCGGCTGGGCAGCGCGAAGACGTCGAAGGCCGGAAGCAGTTCTGGCACGTGGGCACGTTCGCCGGCCAGCACCACGCGGACGTCAGGCAGCTGGCGCGCCTGCGCGGCGACCCGCGGCGCCAGCTCGCCGCCGCCGACCCGGAGCCCGGTCACCTCGGGCCGGCCCAGCGCGCGCAAGGCGGCAAGGAAATCCTCCGGGGCCTTCTGGTACGTCAGCCGTCCCACCGCGCCGACCACGGTCGCATCCGCGGGCAGGCCCAGTTCCGTCATCCGCTGCGCTCGGGGGGTCTCAGGCCGGCCGCCCGGGCCACCCGGACGGCCTCCAGGCGGCTGTGCACGTCCAGCTTGGCGAAGATGTTGCGGGTATGCGTGCGCACCGTGTCCGTCGAGATCAGCAGGTCCTGCGCGATCTGCCGCCCGCGCTTGCCGTCCATCATGGACAGCAGCACATCCCGTTCCCGGGGGCTGAGCACATCCAGCAGGTCCTCATGCTCGCGGGCCCGGCTGACGTCGGCGCGCAGCTCGCGGAGTATCGCGCCGAGCATGTCCGGCGGGAACCATGAGTAGCCCTGGCAGACTCCGCGCACCACGGTCTCCAGCTCGGCGGCGCCCTGCTCCTTGGCTACCCAGGCGGCAACGCCGGCCCTGGCCGCCTCCACTGCGTGCGCGATGTTGTGATCGGCGCTGAGCACCACCACCTTGGCTTCGGGGCGGGCGGCCACCAGCCCTTGCAGCACCCGCCCGACCGACGATCCGAGCGGCTCCACCTCGATCGTGATGACATCAGGGCGCAGCCCGCGGACGATGTCGAGCAGGTTGGGGTCGGCCGTGGTGCACCGGCCAGCCACCCACAGGTCCATGGCGGCGGACAGCCGCGAGGCCAGCGCCTCGGTGACCATCAGGTGATCATCCACCAGGAGTATCCGCACCGGATCCATGAGCTCACTGTGCACCGTCGCAGCCGGCCCATCTTCATCTAGATACATTGCAGGCCTCCACAACGCGTGCCGGGGGATCCGGCTCGCCACGGCTCCTGAGGTCGTCGTGGCCGTCCACACGCAACGCCGCGGGCGGCCCGGCCGTGCCGGGCACGGGCGATGTCCACCGTGGCATCCGTGGACCCGTCCGACACCACGTGCACGTTCTCGCTGGGCACCAGGACCATGATCGACCGCAGGCTTTCCTCGATCACCAGGGCCTCGTTATGCGCCGGGATGAGGACAGCGACGTCGCCGGTGGTCAGCGACTCCGCCAGCCGGACCAACCGCCTGGACAGCCGCAACGCCTGCAGCCAGCTGATCGGTGTGCCATGGCCGCCGGACCAGCCGTACCCGTAGAGCGGCGCACCCAGAATGATCTTGCTGGCCGGGATCCGCGTCTTCGCGTAGCGCAGCACCGCGCGGATCCAGCTCACCGGCGCCACCGGGCCTGGCGGGGAACTATCCCAGTGGTAGTCGTAGCCCATCAGCCGCACCTGGTCGGCGGCCCGGCCGATGGCCGCGTAGTCATTCCGCTGGACCAGCGCGACGATGGCGGCCACCTGCTGGGCCATCAGCGCGGGCGAGTGCAGCATGCGGCCCACCGGCGGATAGGACCACTGGCCGCCGGTGATGTTCGAGATGCTCGGCACGATCAGCTTCCCTGCCACGCGCAACCGCCGGATGTCACCGGTGATCGAGACGGCCTGCCCGGCGCTGTACTGCGTGTCGATCTGGCCAGCACTGTTCAGCCCGTACGTCCACGGCGAGACCTCGGTCACGGCGTGCCGGCTGGCGAGCACGGCTGTCGTGCCGTGCTGGATGTTCCAGTAGGGCATCGATGCCACGACAAGCGTGTGCCGCGGCGGACTCCCTCGGAAGATAAACATTGTCAGTCCCACCAGCCCGCTGCCACGTCCGGCCGCCGGCCCGCCGTGGCGGAAAGCCGCCGCGCCACGGTCCGCGCCGCGTGATCCGCGCCGTACACGAAGCGCATGACCGGGCCGAATGTCGGGGCCACGCCGGGGCCGACCACGTACAGCCCGGCGGCGGTGGACCGGTAGTCGCGGCCGACCACGGGGGTGCCGCCCACGGTCCGCAGCCGGGACCGCAACTCCTCGTCAAGGAAGGTCAGCCGCCGGATGTCCGCCCGGTAGCCGGTGGCCGCGATGACATGGTCCGCGGCGAGTCCGGTGCGGGCACCGGAACGCCCGATCAGGCCGAGCCGCACCCCGTCGGGCCCGGACTCCGCGCCGTCGAGCGCGTGGCCGACCAGGATTGGGAACTCATCCTCCACGCGGCCGCGCAGCCAGCTGGCCCCGGCCGGCCCGAGCGCGGTCCGCGCGCGGTGGACCCGGGTGGACTCCGGGAGGTGCCGGAACATGCCCGGGCGCCGCGAGTAGAACCAGGTGCTCCACCCGGAACCGAGCCCGGCCTCAGGCTCCCGCAACCGCTGCAGCAACGGCCGCTCCGGGGGCAGCGGCGCACCGTCCCAGACCACCTTGGACTCCCGCATCACGACCTGGACGCCGGCCCCGCTCTCATGCAGCAGGGCAGCCGATTCGAGCGCGGACTGGCCGGCCCCGACCACGAGGACCCGCTGGCCGCGGAAAACAGAGAGGTCAGTGTGCGCGGAACTGTGCGTGCACGCCGTGGCAGGCAGCCCGGACAGCTTGCCGGGCAGGTAGGCGAAATGCTCGACCCCGACAGCGAGCACCACCTGGCGGGCCTGGAGGACCTCCCCGTCGGCCAGGGTGAGCTGGTAGCAGCCGTCCCCCGGCGCCACCTTGGTGACCAGCACCTCCTCGACATCCAGGCCCGCCGTCACCTGGAACCACTCGCCGTAGGCGATGAAGGTGTCCAGCGGCACTGGCAGCCCGTAGTCCGCGTACGGGCGGCGGGTCGCGCGGCAGAACGCGCCCAGCGTGAGCGCGGCCTCCGGGTCGGACAGGTTGGACGCGAAGCCTTGTGATTTCAGGAACATCCCACTGGGCATGCTCGACCGCCACAGGTGCATCGGCAGCCCGAACTGGCGGACGCTGACCCCGGACCCGCGCAGGTGCGCGGCGACCGAAAGGCCGTAAGGACCGGCTCCAACGATGGCCACATCGGTAATGCCGTTCATGCCTTCTCCCCCACTTCCTGCACATCGGCCATTGCTTCGTGCGGTACTCGCTGATTCCGGGCACCCCCGCGCCCGGGACGGTAACGAGGCCCGCCCGCGGCGCTCGGCAGCACGGACGGGCCCCGGGCGCATGGGCGGCCGGCCGCCCGCCAGCCCATCCGCAGGCACATCAGGCCGAACGGCAGCAGAGTCGGTCACCCGGCCGATGACCTCGGCGGCCGGGCTGGTGCACGCCGGGGTCGCCCCGCCGATGACCACCGGCGCCGGCACGCAGATGATGACAGCCGCCGCGGCCGCTTCGGTGGTCAGCCCGGGGGTCCCGTCCGCCAGTGCCGCCGCGAGGCGCTCCTGGCGCTCCTGGTCCGGGCCGGTCAGGTCGGCGTCGCCCGCGGCGATATCCGTTAGCCGCTGCGCGTTGATATCTATCCCGATGATTCGCTGGCTCTTGCCATTCAATTCCACCGCGGTCGGCAACCCGACGTAACCAAGGCCGACAATTGCCACCGAGCCGCTTGCGGCGTGCTGGCCATTCTCATTGCTGGTGACTGATGTAGTCCGGGGTGTTTCAAAAGTGATCAGTTTGTTGTGCAGCTGGCGCTCCCGCCCGTTAACCGCAAGCGAAAGCCGGTGCTCGGCCACTATTCCCCCTGGGCCTCGTGCCAGGCGAAAGCCCCTTCCGCCAGCAATTCTGTTTTCACCTGGCACAGACTGTGGCACCGTCCTCCCCCCGCCGGGTCGCTCAACCGGGGTAGGCCCCCTACGCAGAGTGATGGAGATCAGGCGCCGGCCGCTGGCCCGGCCGGCCCAGCCGCGCCGCTCCCGGACCGCGGTACTCCCAGGTCAGCCAGTGCCGCACCGCCTTGGCCCGCAGCCGGGGCGAGGTGTCGGCCGCACCGACGTAGGTACGCGGCAGCGCGTGCCGAGCACCGGCAGCGCGTGCATCGCGGCACGGTCATACCGGGTAAGACGGGGTAGTTACCTGGTAGTTACCTGGTGCAAACGCCACCTCCATTCACGTCCGGGAGCAAGACATGGCGACAGCGACGAAGCTACACGTGCTCGACTGTGGTGCGATGAGCTGCGATCTCACCTGGCTGCTGTTGAAGCCGGGGCGCAGCATCCGGCCGCGCAGCGACCGGGACAAGCCGGTGGAGTGGTACCCGTGCACCACGCACGCGGTGCTGGTGGAGACCGCTGAAGGCACGATGCTGTGGGACACCAGCTGCCCGCGCGACTGGGAGACCCGCTGGGTGCCCACCGGCTTGCAGGAGTTCTTCCCCTACGACCAGGTCACCGAGGACCAGTACCTGGACGCCCGGCTCGCCCAGCTCGGCGTCTCCCCCGGCCAGCTGGACTACGTCGTCCTCTCCCACCTGCACTTCGACCATGCCGGGAACGTGCGCACGTTCGCCGGGGCCGGGCCCCGGCTGGTGGTCAACGACAAGGAGAAGGACTGGGCGTTCGGTTACCAGGGCGCCTTCAACGGCGCGCACCTGAAGGCTGATTACGAGGGCATCGAATTCGAGACGACCTCCGGTGACACCGAGTTCCTGCCCGGGGTCACGTTCATCGAGGCGCCCGGCCACACCCCCGGCACCATGGCGATGAAGGTCGATCTGCCCGAGACCGGGACGATGATCTTCACATCCGACGCGGTGTACATGGGCGACTCCTACGGGCCGCCCGCCACGCCAGCGGCCATCGTCAATGACCTGGCCGCGTGGTACGCGTCGGTGGAGAAACTCCGTGGCATCGCGGAGAAGTCGGACGCCACCGTGATCTTCGGGCACGACGCCGACCAGTTGCGGTCGCTGCGCCGGGCCCCGGACGGTTTCTACGCCTGAGGAGGCACCCCGTGACCATCACCACGCCCGCCAATCCAGAGGCGATTTTCACCTACGGGGCGCCGCAGCTGAAGTTCGGCCCGGGCGCGTCCGATGAGATCGGCTTCGACCTGAGCCAGTACGGCGTCAGCCGCGCCCTGGTGGTGACCGACCCCGGGGTGGCCGCGACCGGCATCCCGGAGCGGGTGGCCGGCCAGATGGCCCAGTTCGGCATCGAGGCCCGGGTGTTCGACGGGGTCCACGTGGAGCCGACGGACGAGAGCATGGCGGCGGCGATCGAGCACGCGCGGGCCAGCGGCCCCTGGGACGCGTTCGTCGCGGTCGGTGGCGGATCCAGCATAGACACCGCGAAGGCGATCAACCTGCTGCTCACCAACCCCGGTGAGCTGATGGACTACATCAACCCGCCGGTGGGCGGGGGCACGGCGCCGGTCAACCCGCTCAAGCCGCTGGTCGCCGTGCCCACGACCACCGGCACCGGCGCGGAGAGCACCACCGTGTGCGTGCTCGACGTGCTCGCGCTCAAGGTCAAGACCGGCATCAGCCATGCCCGGCTGCGGCCCACCCTTGCGGTGGTGGACCCGCTGGTCACGCTGACCCAGCCCGCCGGGGTGACCGCCTCCGCGGGCATGGACATCCTGTGCCACGCGCTGGAGAGCTACACGGCCCGGTGGTACACGAGCAACGAGCGCAAGCGGCCGGAGCAGCGCGTGCCGTACTGCGGCGCCAACCCGATCTCGGACATGTGGTCGGAGAAGGCGATGGGGCTGCTCGCGACGTCATTCCGCACCGCGGTGCGGCATGGCGACGATCTGCAGGCCCGGGCGGACATGGCCATCGCGGCCACCTTCGCGGGGATGGGCTTCGGCAACGCGGGCGTGCACATCCCGCACGCCAACGCCTACCCGATCGCCGGGCGGGTCAGGGATTTCCACCCCAAGGACTACCCGGCGGCCGAGCCGATGGTGCCGCACGGCATGTCCGTCGCGCTGACCGCCCCGGAAGCCTTCCGGTTCACCTTCGAGGCCTCCCCGGAGCGGCACCTCCGCGCCGCGCGGTTGCTGGCGCCGGACGCGGACCGGCCGGCCCGGGACGCCGAGTTCCTCCCGTCCGTGCTCACCGACCTGATGAAGGACATCGATATCCCCAACGGGGTCGCGGCGGTCGGCTTCACCTCGGGCGACATCCCTGCACTGGTCGAGGGCACGATGAAGCAGCAGCGGCTGCTGGCCACCTGCCCGAAGCCGGTCACCGAGGACGACCTGGCCGACATCTTCGCCCGGTCCATGGAGCTGTGGTAGCCATGGCCATCTACCAGTTGCGCTGCGGCCAGGGCCACGATTTCGAGGTGATCCAGTCCTTCACCGCGCCACTGCCCGGCTGCCCGGACTGCGGCTCGTCGGTGCGCAAGGTCCCGGCCCGGTGCGCGATCCGCGGCGCAGGCTCGCGGAATCTGCCCCCGCCCGCTGAGGCCATGCCGCAGACCTGGCGCGGCAGCTACGAAGGGAACCGCGAGTACGTCACCCAGCTCCGGCGCACCGCGGAGCAGCGGCGCGGGATGGAGGACCGGCACCCCGAGTTGGCTGGTGACCGCCGGCCGGTACTGGCCCACGAGGGCCGCTACGCCGCCGCCCCCCTCCGGGCCGGCGACGGCGGGGAGGCTGGGGCCTGCTGATGGTTGCGGCTACTCGTCGGCGACGAGGGAGCCGACGCGGCCGGCCAGTTCGGAGTCGCGTGAGTTGAGGATGTAGGCGTAGACCGCGGCCAGCACGACGATCACCAGGCCGGCGTACGGGAACCAGTCGTACGGCGTGGGCTGCCCGGGCTTGGCCAGGTAGTACAGCGGCACCACGATCGCGAGGGCGCCAAGCCCGGGCAGCACCGCGTGCCTGACGATGCTGAACTCCTGCGGCCGGAACCTGCGGTAGTAGAACGGTAGGGCCAGGTTGGCCAGCAGGTAGACCACCAGCACCAGGATGGTCCCCATGGTCGAGGACTCGGCGAAGAAGTTGATCGGGTTGAGCGCGCCGGTGCTGCCGCCGATGAGGTGCAGCAGCGCCCAGCCGCCGATGATCGCCATGGAGATCGCGACGAACGTGAAGATGGCGTTCACCGGGGTCCGCCGGGTCGGGTGGACGTGGCCGATCCAGCCGGGCAGCAAGCCCTCCCGGCCGGCGTTGAACACCAGCCGGGCCTGGGAGTTCGTGCCCGCGATGAGCGCACCCAGGGTGGAGGTCAGGCCGGCCAGGTAGGCGAAGAACGCGAGCACGCCCAGCGTGCTGTCGGCCACCGAGATGAACGGGATCGGGGCCGCGCCGAGCTTGGTCACGTTGTAGCCGAACCCGCTGACCGTCGAGTACGCGAAGACTATGTAGCTGATGGCCATGATCGCCACCGACGCGAACACCGCGCGGGGCACGTTGCGCCGCGGGTTGTCGGTCTCCTCCGCCAGGGCCGCTGAGTTCTCCCAGCCGATGAACAGGTAGATCGCCAGCGGGAACCCGGCGGCGAGCCCGGAGAAACCGTTGGTGATGTGGCTCGGCTCGAACGGGACCACCGAGAGGCGTCCGCCGTTCTTGATGAGCGCGGCGACCGAGACCACGATCAGCACCAGCATCTCGAAGCCGAAGAAGAGCCCGGCGATCTTGGTGGACAGGGCGACGCCGCGGATCATCATGAGCACGGCGAGCGCGGTCAGGATCACCGTCAGGATGCCCCAGGGGATGTTCACGTGCCCGTAGCGCGCCACGGTGAGGGACAGGAAGCCGCCGGAGATCGCGATGACCGAGGACATGGCGATGATGTAGCCGACCCCGCAGAGCAGGGCGGTGGTCACCGCACTGGTCCCGCCGAACGTCTTGCCGACGAAGGTGATGAATCCCCCGGTGGACGGCTGCGCCCGGGAGAACTGCGCCAGCGTGTTGCCGAGCAGCGCGATCGCCACGCCGGCGGCCACGATGGTCAGCGGGGAGGCAACGCCGGCCGTGACGGCGAGGAACCCGAACCCGAAGTAGAAGCTCATCGCGGGGCCGATGTTGGCCATCGTGGCGGCGGAGATGTCCATGATGCCGAGCGCGCCCCGGTGCAGCCGGTGCTCGTGGCCGACCTCGCCGACCGGAGGGCTCTTGCTCTCGCCGTAAGGAAGGGATTCCGTGCCGCTCATCGTGATCCTTCTGACAGCCTTGGATCAGGTGGCCAGAACGTAACGCACCGGGACGATCTGCACAAGGATCTTTCTTTCCGGACACGATGTGCTCGAGCGGGCCAGCGGACTGTCAGGACACGATGTCCTTCAGCCGGAACCGCCGGAACGCCATGGCGAATGCCACGATCGCGTAGCACACGGACACCGACGCCCCTTCGAGCATGCCGCCCCAGGAGATCTGCGGCTGCACGGCGTCGATCCAGGCGAACTGCCAGTGCGACGGCAGGATCTGGCGCCAGGACCCGAGCGCCGTGACCTGGTCCAGGATGGCGCTGACGATCATCAGGCCTACCGCGCCGCCGACCGCGCCGAGCGGCGAGTCGGTGGACACCGACAGCAGGAACGCGATTCCGGCCACCGCGAGCTCGGTGATCAGCACGTATGCCAACACGATGAGCATCCGGACCAGTGCCGGGCCGGCCGCCATCGCCACCCCGCTGCCGGGCAGCCGGAGCGGATGCCAGCCGAACACCACGGTGCCGGCCACCAGGGACATCACCGGCAGGCTGACGACGCCGAGGGTGGAGTACGCCAGCGCCACAGCCAGCTTCTGGCGCAGCAGCCGCGCCCGCGGCACGGGCGCGGCCAGCAGGTAGCGCAGCGACGACCAGCTCGCCTCGCTGGCCACCGTGTCCCCGCAGAACAGGGCCACCGCCACCACGAGCAGGAAGCCGACCGAGACGAACAGGCTGAACGCCGCGAAGTTGAGGCCGCCCTGCGTCGCCACGGTCACCAGTCCTGGTGTGCCGTTACCCGGCGATGACGGCCCGCTGATCTCGAAGGCGCCGACCAGGATCCAGGGCAGCGCCAGCAGCACCACGAACGCCACGATGGTCCGCCAGCGCCGGAACTGGCGGACGAACTCGACCCGGAAAGAGAGGGTCCGGTGCGGGCTGTATCCCGGGGCGCCGCCCCGCGTGGCCGTGCTCACTGGCCGTCCTCCCGGCCCGCGATGAGCGCGAGGAAGGCGTCCTCGAGGCGTCGGCCGGGCGCTACCCGGTCCACCGGCACCCCGGCCCCGACCAGGGCGGCGACCACCGCTGACGGCGCGACGCCATTGGGGTGGACGACGACACCGTCCGGATGTGCTTCCGCGCCCTGGATGCCGTCCAGTGCCCGCAGCACGGTGACCGCCCGCTGTGCCTGGGACGTGCCCACGACCAGCTCCGCGCCGTCGCCGGTGAACTCGCTGACCGGGCCGGCCGCCACCCGGCGGCCCTGGTGCATGACCACCAGGTGGGTGCAGGTCTGCTCCACCTCGCCGAGCAGGTGACTGGACAGGATCACCGTCCGGCCGCCTTCGGCGTAACCGAGCAGGACATCGCGCATCTCCCTGATCTGCGGCGGGTCCAGGCCGTTCATCGGCTCATCCAGGACGAGCAGGTCGGGGAGGCCGAGCATGGCCTGGGCGATGGCGAGCCGCTGGCACATCCCCCGCGAGTAGGACCGTACCCGCCGGTCGAGTGCCGCGCCGAGGCCCGCGATCTGCAGGACCTCCGCCAGGTGCGCGTCGCCCTCCGGCCGGCCGGTCGCCCGCCAGTACAGCTCCAGGTTCGCCCGGCCCGCCAGGTGCGGCAGGAAGCCCGGCCCTTCCACGAACGAGCCAAGCCGGGACAGCCCCGGCGCGCCCGGGTGAACCCGCTGGCCGAAGATCGTGATCATCCCCGCGTCCGGGTAGACCAGGCCCATCAGCGCGCGCAGCGTGGTGGTCTTCCCGGTTACCGGTTTAGGGCTATCATGTCACCTAAACTGGGTATATGCAGCCACGCAGCGGACATGATGAGACGGATACCCGGCTGGACGTCGATTACTGCCGGGTGTCGGTGGACAAGTCGGGGGCTGAGGCCGGGGTCGGCACCCAGCACCAGGACAACGAGGACTTCGCCGAGGAGATCGGCGTAACCCTTGACGCGACGTACACCGACAATGACCTGTCGGCGTTCAGCGGGGTCGAGCGGCCGGAGTATGAGCGGCTGCTGGTCGGCATCGCGGCGGACCGGGTCGGCACGCTGATCTTCTGGCACGCCAACCGGTTCCTGCGCAACACCGACGAGGTGAACTCGTTCATCCGGCTGGCCCGCGCGCACCAGGTGCGGGTGTACTCCTCCACGGAGGGCGCCGAGTACCGGCTGGAGCGGGCGGCGGGCCGCAAGGAACTGCGCGACGACGTGAACGAGGCGGAGTACGAGTCCGAGCACCGGGGCGAGCGGGTCGCGCTGGCCCGCAAGCGGCAGGCCCGCAACGGCGACTATGGCGGCGGGGTCCGCCCATACGGGTGGGGCGTGGACTCCGGGCGGGTGCGGTCGGTGTGCGTGAACCCGAAGGCCCCGGCGATGGAACGCCGCTATGAGGACCGGCCGGTGCTGGACATGACCCGGCACAACCCGGCCGAGGCCGCGGAGATCCGCCGCTGGGCCGATGACCTGCTGGCCGGGGTGCCGGTGAACCAGATCCTGCGCGACCTTACCGCCCGGGGCGTGCCCACCCAGGCGATGACCGATGGCCGCAGCCTGCGGCGCGGCGGGAAGGCAGCCGTGCACGGCGGGTGGAACTCCCAGACGATCCGGCAGATCCTCACCTCCCCGCGCACGTCCGGGCACGTGGTCTACAAGGGGCAGATCGTCACCCGCAACGCCTGCGAGCCGATCCTGCACGAGGATATCCGCCAGGCCCTGATCACCTTGTTCGGTGATCCGGCGCGCAAGACCTCGCCCGGCAACACCCCCAGGTGGCTGGGGTCGCTGATCTACCAGTGCGGGGTGTGCCAGGACGGCACCACGATGACGGTCCGCCGCAACAAGTCCGGCACCCCGGTCTACCGGTGCCGGGCGGCCGGGCACTGCACGTGGCCGGCCGCCCGGGTGGACGCGCACGTGGAGAACCTGATCACCGAGCGGCTGTCCCGTCCGGACGTCACCGACCTGCTGCCGCACGAGAAGGACGTGGACGTGGCCGCGCTGCGCGAGGAACTGATCGTGTGCGAGACGCGCAAGAAGGGCGCGGCGCAGATGTTCGCCCGCCGCGCGATCGACGGGGAGCAACTGGAGACCATCACCGCCGAGCTGGACCAGACGATTACCCGGCTCCGCGCGGAGCTGTCGGCCGCCACCGCCAAGAGCCCGCTGGCCGACTTCGCCGTCACCCAGGACGCCCGCCGCACCTGGGACGAGCTGACCCTGGGCCGCAAGCGGGAAGTGCTGCGCCACCTGATCAACGTCACCCTGCCGCCGCTGGGGCGGGGGCACACCTTCAACCGGGACCTGATCCAGATCGGCCCCGCCACCCCGCCCGGCACCCGGGCCGCCTGACCCGCCCGGGACCGGCAGAACCGTTTCGTTCCGTTTCGTTTCATTCGTTACGTCGCATACGAAAACCCCAGCGAGATCAGGGCCGCCACGATGGGAGGGCCGATGATCAGCCAGAACACCACCAGCACCGTAACGCGGCCGGTGTGTAAGTACCCCGGCTGCGGGCAGCCCGCCGCCCCGGCATCCGGGCCGGGCCGCCCGCCCGAATACTGCGAGGGGCGGGGCCATACCCGGGTGAGCGGGTGGCGGGAGCGGCGGCGGCTGGCCGCCGAGAAGGCCGGGACCACGATCAGCCCCGCCGACAACGGTAACCCGGTCACGATGGCCAAGGTGACCGGCGCGGAACTGCTGCGCTCGCTGCGCGCCGAGGCCGACCGGGTCGCTGCCCTCGGTGCCGAACTCCGGGACCGGATCGACACGCTGGCCGACCCGACCGCCGCCGAGGCCGAGGTGGAGGCCGTCCGCGCCGCCGCCGAGCAGCGCGCCACTACCGCCGAGGCCCGCGCCGCCGCCGCCGAGCGGCGCGCCACCGAGGCGGATCAGTTCCGCTCCGAGGCCGACGCCGCCGCCGACCAGATGAGCGAGGAACTGGCCGCCGCCCTGGCCCGCGCCCAGGCCGCCGAACAGCGCGCCGCGACCGCCGAGAAGGAGCGGGATACCGCCGTAACGAAGGCCCGCGCCAACGCCGACGCCCGGATCGCTACCGCCGAGGCCGACCGTGACACTGCCATCGGCCAGGCCCAGGCGGACGCCGAGGCCCGCATCCGCGCGGCCGAAGCCGACAGGGACAAGGCCCGCCAGGACGCTGCCACCGCGCAGGACGCCGCCCGGCAGGCTCAGCAGGAGACCGCCCGCGCCCAGGAAGCCGCGCAAGCCGCCCAAGCGGAAACCCAGCGGGTCCGCGCCGACGCCGAGCGGATGCTGGACCACTCACGCGCCGACGCCGCCCGTGAACGCGACGAGCTGCGCGCCGACCTGCGCGCCCGCGCCGAGCGCGCCGAACACCAGGCCGACGCCTACCGCGACGAACTCGACCGGCTCCGCGTCGGCACTAGCCATGACGACACCGGCACCACCACAGCCCCGTCCAGGACGCCCCGGCGCGCAGCACGCACCCAGCCCTGACCGGCGACGTGGGCAGCGTGATGACGGTAGCGACAACGAATGAGCCGATACCCGGCCTGAACCCGTACGGGGCACGCGCGCAAGCACACTGGCAAACCCAGCTGCCGGAGGAGTACCGGCAGATACCGGAGCAGGACAGGACTGCGTTCTTCGCCCGGATGGGCGAGGAGATCGAGGTGAGGATCAGCCAGCGAACAGAGGAACTGGTGGAGCCGGAGGAGCCAACCGGGTTCCGGCCCCGGTAGGCGCTGCTGAGCACACTGCGGCACGCCGCCGAGCAGGAAGTGCTGGCGGAGATGCTGCCCGCCCCGCAGGAGACGGAGTACCCGGCCCGGAAACCCCGCCGGCCCCGGTGAGGACGGCAGCCAGCACCGCTGACAGGAAGGGAGCCTGGCAGGCGAACGAATACGGGGGCATTGGCCGAGGAGATCGTGCTCGCAGAACCTGGTCCTGGTGCCACCCGAACACGGCACCAGCGAGGAAGACCCGGCCTTTGACAGCAGGCAGGCACAGCGGTGGCTAAGCCCTCGCTAGCGTTGGCAGGCATGAACGACGCGGCAACCGCGGAAGGTATAGCTGTACGAGGCTGGCAACTTGGACGCTGGCTGATGACCCGATCCCCTGGAGCCGCGAAGGCGGCGATAACGTGCGAGCGAAATACGCCGAAGTCGGCTACACCGAGGTGTGCGGCCCCGCCGCCGAGGTGTCCTGCTGATCGGCGCGAAGGACGTGGCCGCCGCGTGGCAGGCACTGAGCATAGGCCACCAGCGCGCCATCGTGCGGGCGCTACAGTAGTAACCGTCCCGTGCCGCCCGCCAAGCGGGGACGCCGGCCGCCGACCCCGGGTGCGGTGTGAGATCTCGTTCGACCTGGCCACCGCTCATGCTGCTGACCTCCCGTTGGCCACTTGCCCTGAGATACTGCGGGACGCGTTCTTCTCGTGGTATGGCCAGTTTCCGGAGCCGAGCGCCACATCGGTGCCCGCAGTCGGCTTCGACCGCGCGGAGCGGACGAACATGCCCAGATCACGGAAGCGGGTGTATGCGAAGCTGTTTGGGTGTCGCCGCTCGTAGCCATCAAACCCCGGGACGACTGGTGCTCGTGGCTGACCAGGGTCATTGCCGCGGAAGCATTCTGGCTCGCCGAGCAGGAGGAACGGCTGGACGGGATACGGGCCGGGCGTCGGCTCAAGCCACTCAACATGGGGCTTGGGTGGACTGATCCGCTGGCGGCGCAGGAAGCCTACGTGTGCGCCTGCGGGAGTGGATCGCGAAGCTCCAGGAGCCGGACGTGTGGCTGCTGGCATTCTTCGAGCGCGGCGATTTCGGCAGCGGCTCCTGGCAGTGGGGATTTGGCGAGCGGCGCACCCAGTTCATCCGCAAGCACGCCGGGGAACCGTCATGGGAGCGGGCCCGCCCCCGGTACGCTCGCCACCGCGCAAAGACCAACGCACGCCAGCGCTGGGACCGGGAACGCCGCACTGGCCGGATCGACCGGCAGGCGATCTACGAGCGGGACCATGGGATCTGCGGGATCTGCGGCAAGCCGGTCCCGGCCGACGACTTCCACCTTGACCACATCGACCCGGTCGGCCCACACGCCCCCGAGAACCTCCGCGTCGCGCACCCGCTATGCAACGTGCGCAGAGGCGACGGCTACCCGCAGCCGGGAGGCTTTCAATACCCCGAAAGGGCCACCTAGCCGCCTGCCCGGCACCCGGCCCCGGCTGAGGTGTGGGCTGATGGCGGGCAGGGCGCAGGGCGCCGTGCTGAGGTCCCCGCAGCCTTGGCTCCGCTTTCCGTGCGGTCGCCTGCCGCGGCCTGGCGGCCGCGTGGCTCAGTCCATGTCTTCCCGCTGACGATCATGCTGACCGTGGAACGAGTGACACCGTACTCGCCAGCCAGACGTTCCTGGGTAATCCCGCCCGCTGCATAGCGACCGCGGATCTCCCGCACCTGCGCCCAGGCCAGCTTGGAACTATGCCCATCCTCGCCATGATGTGGCACCTGCTCCCGTGGCCTGACACCCCGCGCACGGTCATACTCGCGCCGGTAGTCCCGCCAGGCTGCCCTGCACTCCTCGCACAGAGGTTCACCGTTGCGGCGGTGCCGGTCACAACCGCCAAGCGTCCCGCACCGGGCGACACGCGCGGGACGGACACCCCGCGCCCGGCGGGCCGCCTCCGACTTGGCGTTCGCGCATCCGGTGCACAGATTGCGCCGCTTCATCTTCCCGTTCGCGTAGCGTTCCGAGCCGGCCGGGCGCTGATAGAGCACACTGCACGTTCCGCAGCGCTCCCAGCCCTCATCAACGCAGGGGCCACAGAACAGCGACGATGAGCCCCCCGTGGCGTACCCACCGCAGGCGTCAAACCGCAGGCACGGCCTGGCGGTCACCCGGCCCTGGCCGTAGGCGCGCAGATAATGCGCCAGGCACCGCCCGGCGATGATCCGCCCGGACGGTTGCGAACACTCCCCACTGCGCTCGGCGCACTCTTCGGCGCCGTCCCAGCACGAGACGCAGACAGTGCGCTTAGGGCTGTGCGCGCCCCCGGTGTTCACCCAGCCGCCGCACCGCTCGCAGACCGCGCTGCCGTTGCGCCTGCGCTGGGCGGCACTCGCGCACGCGCGGCACTTCGTCGTGTTGCTCATCGCAGCAACCGGAAGGATGCGCTCCCCGCCGTGCCCCCGGTCGCTGCAATAGCGCCACACTCGGTAGCAACGGCCGCACAGGAACGGGCTCATCCCGTCAAGTTCCCGCCCGCACCGCTGGCAGGGCTTGCGCTCCAGCGTCCCGGTCGTCTGCAACCGGCGCGCGTGCATCTCGCACAGGAAGTAACGGCTCGGGTCAGCGAGCTTGGTGCAGCGCACCGCAGTGCAGGTGAACGGGTTCAGCTCACCCGGGCGGGTGACGATCCACAAGATGCGGTTCTCATCCGTGAAGGCGTTGAAGCCCTTCCGCTGCTTCTCGCCACCCGGGGGACGCCGGACCACGCCGTACCTGATCAGGATTTTGTGCACGAAGGTGTAAGACCGGCCGAGGGAGTCCGCGATGGCTAGGATGTCCTCGCCGGCCTTGTACCGCTTGATGACCCCGTCCGCGAACTCAGCGTCGTACGTCGGCTGCCTCCCGGTGGGGCGGATCGTGGCGCCAGCCTCCCGCAGGATCGCCCGGACGAACGGTTTCGACTTGCCGATGGCAGACGCCAGATCCCCGGTGCTCTCCCCAGCCTCGTATCTTGCCGCCAGATCCTTCGCGAGCCGGGCCCGCTCATCCCCCGCGACCGCGAACGGCCGGTGATGTGGCCGCGGCGGCGGAGGGCCGCTGGCCGGCTTGCCGTTGCTCCACCAGCGCCCGTAACAGGCCCGGCACCAGCCATGGCCAGCGAGCGGCTTATCCTTCCCGCAGCTGGCGCACCTCACGCCCGAAGAACGCGCAGAAACTCGGCTAGTTCATCCGGCGGCATCGTCGCCCTCAGCGCCCCTGCCTGGATCTCCCCACGCTGCTTGATCCCGTTCAGGCTTAGCTTCCCATCACGGAAACCCGCCCGTTCGTAGATCACTACCCGTGCGACACCCTTCCCGCCGGGGCGTGGCTGGTCGTCCAGCGTGTGAATGCGCCCGCCCTTACGGCCAAGCAGCCGGTTCCGCTCATCGGGACTCATCTCCCGCCAGGTCTTTGACCTCGCCCGGTTGTCGTTGCCCCACACCTCAAACTGCTCTTCGCCGAGCAGCCGCCGCTGGTCAAGCTCCGACAGCGACAAGACTTTGGAGTTCCGCACCCCCGCCGGGAAGAGATCTGGGTGCAACTCACCCTTCGCCACCGCCCGCGCCGCCCGCAGATCCGCCCGTGTCCAGGTCGTCAGCAGGTATTCCTCAAGATCCTCGTATTCCTCGTGCTGGAGGTCTTTCGACGCCTTCAGCAGCAGGTCCCCAAGCTCCTTGATCGTGGCGAAAACCTGCGCAGCCAGGCGGTCTGCCTGCGCCTTGTACCAGTCAAGGCTGGCGTGCTCAGCCACCGTTACCCTCCAATCTGATCGGACCATCTGATCCTAAGATGAGATCAGATTATCTCATGATCTAACGATTGAATATTTTCCAAGACGGCGTGGCAGCCAAGCCAGGCGGACCGTGCGCATGTTGGCCGACTCGGAGGCCATGGAGACAGGTGCAGGCGGTCATAAACAGCGCGTCAGATTGCCAGGCCCTGCAATGATCATGCAGCGGCGCGACCGGCATCCTCACATCGGCTGCTTCCCGCAGATGACCGAAGTCGGAGGAAGCCGCGTTCCGCATCCGCCCGTGCGGCTGCGGCGAGACAACCGACCGCGACTTCGCACCCGGCCACGAGCTGAAGGCCATCCAGGCACGCATCCGCCAGCATTTCGGCGGGTCAGCGCTCGCGCTGATCCAGTGGATCGACAAGACCTACGCGCCCGCCGCCCGCTGGCCCCGCCAGTCCCGGCCCGGCGAGACCACCCACAGCAGACCGCCCCGTCCTGGTGCCAGGGCGGGGCGGTCCGGTGCCGGCAAGGCGTCAGCGGGGTTTGCGCAGCAGCAGGGCGAGGATGTCGCGTTGCCGGTCGGTCAGCGGGGGCAGGCTGGCCACGGTGCGCCTGGCCCACTCGCGGTCCTCATCGGTCAGCTCGTACTGCGCGTCCCGGGACGGGCACGGCGCGCCGTGGGCTTTGCGCTTGCGCGGCAGCGTGCTGCAGGAGTCCGGGCGTGGCCCGGTGCAGCGGAGGGGCCGGGCCCGGCGGCGGTCATCTTCCGGCGATTGGGTCATGACGGTCCCCGTCCCATCCCGAAGGAATGTTTCCCCTGGTTTACGCGCGGCGCCTTGCGCCCGGTTCAAAGAATACCCGCGCTCTCCGGCCTTACCGCAAATCAAACTAGGCATCACTGAACCCGCCTATTCACCACTCAGCCAAACTGGTCAATACTCAGCAGCACGGATCAGCAAAAGGCTGCACTGAATGATGCGGGTACATGCCCGCGCCTAACCCGGCATCACGGAACATGCGCAAACCCCACTGGACCCAGCCCTTCCGGTCATCGCAGCTGGGACACCGCGTGCGCCCAGCCTTGGTAGCACCAGCACTGAACCCGCATCCCATCAGGGCTAACAGGCATACCACCGGCATGCCGGCCCAGCGCCTGCAGCTGGCGGCGGCCATCGCGAACCCGCACGCCCCCTCACGGAAGGGCAGCCTGCCACGAGCACGCATGACACGAGAATCCCGCGCTCACTCAGACGCGCCGGTGCGGCTCCGCGATTGCTTCTGATGAAACCGGCAGGGCAGCGGAGCAAGATACCCGGTAAACCCGGGATAATGGATGGACCGGGCGCGGTCCATCCATAAACTGGCGCCCGGGGCAGGCCCGGGAAAGCCCGCCCGGAAAGGCCGCGCCGAGGGCAGGGCGGGGCCGCGGGAAAGGGAAGGCGCGGGAAGGGGAGCGTGGCAGATGACGGATGCGGCCAGCGGCGGGCGGTGCCAGGCAGGGGCGCAGGGGGCGCGCCGGTCCCGGCAGCGGTGCAAGCGCGCCTGCCGGGTGGAGTTCACCCAGACCGCCGGGGAGTTCGCCGTGGTGCAGGCGGCGGCCCGGCGGGCGGGGCTGGCCCGGGGCGCGTACGCGGCCCAGGTGACGCTCGCCGCCGCCACGGGCACCGGCGCGGGCGGGCATGCGCCGTTGCGTGAGGCGCTGGCCGAGCTGATCCGCGCGGCCGGGCTGGTCCGCCGGATCGGGGTGAACCTGAACCAGGCGGTGGCGAAGCTGAACGCGACCGGGCAGCGCCCGGGTGAGCTGCCCGGGTACGCGGCGGAAAGCATCCGCCGCGCCCAGCGCCTCGACGCCGCAGCCGAGCAGGTACGCAAGACCCTCCCGTGACATCCCGGCAGGTCATGTCCAGGATGATCCGCGAGGCGGGCGGCGCCCCGGAGCGCATCCCGGCCGCGCGGACGATCCCCTGCGGCGCGCGGAATGCGTTCCGCCAGCGGAGGATCATCCGGGGCGCGCGGATGAGGCGGCGGATGGCATCGCGGTCGGGGCGGGGGACGGGCGGATGATCGGGAAGATCACCGCTCCGCGCGGCGAGCGCGTCGAGCCACTGATCTACTACCTGTATGGCCCCGGCCGGCGGGAGGAGCACACTGACCCGCACCTGGTCGCGGGGTGGCGCCATCCCGCTGAGCTGGAGCCGCCGCTGCGCGAAGACGGCAAGCGGGACTTCCGCGCCTTGCTGGGGCTGCTGCTCCAGCCGCATGCCGCCCTGGGTGAGCGGGGATACGCCCGGCCGGTGTGGCACTGCTCGATGCGCGCCGCGCCCGGCGACAAGGTGCTGTCGGACGAGGAGTGGGCACACATCGCCTGCGATGTGATGCACCGCACCGGCCTTGCCCCCTACGGGCAGGAAGACGACGCCGTCCGCTGGGTCGCCGTCCGGCACGGCGAGGACCATGTTCATATCGTGGCGATGCTGGCCCGCCAGGACGGCCGCAAGCCCAGCCGGTGGAACGACCGGTACCGGGTCCGGGACGCCTGCCGCGCCGCCGAGGCACGCTACGGGCTGCGCGCCACCGCGCCCGCCGACCGCACCGCACCCCGCCGTCCTTCCCGCGCCGAGACCGGGAAAGCCGCCCGGCGCCACCTGGACGAGCCACCGCGCGTCACGCTGCGCCGCAAAGTCGCCACGGCCGCCGCGTCCGTCGGCAGCGAAGAAGAGTTCTTCGGCTGCCTGGAGGCGGCCGGGCTGCTGGCGCGCAAGCGGTTCAGCGTCAAGAACCCCGGCCAGGTCACCGGGTACGCCGTCGCGCTGCCCGGCGACACCGGCAAGGACGGCGGCCCGGTGTGGTACGGGGGCGGGAAACTCGCCGCCGACCTGACCTGGCCCAAGCTGCGCCAGCGGTGGGCCGGCCCCCGCGCCGCGCCGGATGATCCGTTCACCCCGGCGGAACGCACCGCGGTCTGGGAGCACGCGGCGCGCGTGGCCGCGGACGCTACGGCGCAGATCCGCGCCCTGGCCGGGACCGACCCGGCAGCGGCGGCCGATGCCGCCTGGGCCGCTTCTGACACGCTGCACACCGCGGCGGCCGCGCTGGGCAGCCGGGTGCTGCGCCAGGCCGCCGACGCCTACGACCGGGCCGCCCGCGCCCCCTACGGCCGCATCCCGCCGCCTGCCCCGGCCGGGAACGGGCTGCGCCGCGCCGCCCGGCTGATTTCCGCGTTCGCGTCGCTGGCCGGGGACCCGGCGCTCGCCCCGCTGGTCCTGCTCGCCAGGCTGGCCGCGCTCGCCGAAGCAGTCGCGGACCTGCGCGACGCCCAGCAGCGTGCGGCGCAGGCCGCCGCCGCCCGCACCGCCGCAGAGCGGCTATATGCCGCCGCTGGCCCCGTTCCCGCGCAGCCGCCCGCACGGTCCCGCGCGCCGACGCCGGCGCAGCTTGCGGCACTAGCGTTCCCGCCAGCCGCACCCGCTCACCGGCAGCCCGCACCCGGCCAGGGCGGCCGGGCCGCAGCGCGCGGGCCATCACCGCCACGGCCGCGCGGTCCCCGCCGCTAACCCTCTCACGGCCGAAAGGTCGGCCACAGATCCATGGCAGGTCCTAGTCGGGGACGGCGAACCGGTAGTCGAAGGCGGCCATGTCGGCGCGGATGATGAACCTGGCGACATCGAGGGCGCCCTCGGCGGTGTGGTAGGTCCGGATGAGGTCGAAGACGGGCGTGCCCTCGGGGATGGTCAGCCGGGCGGCCTCGGGACTGGTGGGCATCCGGGCGGTGATCTCTTCCTGGATCTCGGTGACGGGTGATACCGCGTTGATGCGGGCGATGTGGCCGCCTGCCCCGCGCCCGGTGAGGAGGTCGGGGTTGCGGTTGCCGGTGGCGATGGTGAAGTAGCTGTCGGCGGACTGGTTGATGACGCCGTCGATGGTGGTGACGCGGCGGCGGACGTGGACGAGGTCGCCCTCGCTGACGCCGGGCAGTCGCCCGGCGACGAACGCGGGCGCGGGTACCTGGCCGGTCTCGGTTTCCTGGCTGACGGCGCGGCCCTGCCGTGCGCCCTCGGCGTCGAGCAGGCGCTGCGGGTCGCCGCCGCCCCAGACGGAGCGGCTGTAGCGGCCGATGCCGTAGCGGCGGACCGGGGGCTGCTGGCGGACGAAGTTGCCGACGCCCTGCTGGGACATGATGAGGCCTTCCTGCCTGAGCCGGGCGAGCGCCAGGCGGACGGTCACCAGGCTGGCCTGGTAGGTCTGCGCGAGCGCTGGCAGGCCGGGCAGCTTAGAGCCTGGCGGGTACTGGCCGGACTCGATTCCCGCGCGGATCGCGTCGGCGATCCGCAACTGCAATGACCTGCCGTCCGTCGTGTCGCTCACGAAACTCGACCCTATCCACTGTTGATCTGTTTACACACTCGGGTTGGCGTGCTCTGATGAGTCTGTAAACAGACCAACAGAGCTAGATCCGGACGGTGTCCCGGATACCGCGGCGGGCGCCGCAGGAACGGAGTTCACATGAACGAGCGTGTGCAGCCTCTGGAGATCCCGGGCGTGTTGCTGATCGAGGCGGCCGGCTCGGCGGACGAGCGGGGCGGGTTCTTCGAGTGCTTAACAGCAGGGGACCTCCAGGCCGCCGGCTGCGGGCTGGAGGTGGCGCAGGTCAACTGCTCAGTGTCGGTGCGGGGCGCGCTGCGCGGCATCGCGGTCACCACCGTTCCGCCCGGCCAGGCCAAGGTGGTGGCCTGCGTAGCCGGGGAGGTGCTGGACGTGGCCGTGGACCTTCGGGTCGGGTCGCCGGCCTTCGGTGCCTGGCACGCGGAGCGGCTCGGTGATGGCCGGCGGGCCGCCCTGGTCCTCCCGCCGGGCACAGGACACGCCTTTCTTTCCCTTGCTGACGGCTCGGCTGTCGTCTACCTGCTCTCGCACCCCCACGACCCGGAACGCGAGCGGCGCGTGCACCCGCTCGATCCGGGCATCGGCATCGGTTGGCCGCCGGGCATTGCCCCGGTCATGTCGCCGCGCGATGCCAGCGCTCCCGGGCTCCAGGAGTCTCTCGAAGCCGGGCTGCTGCCCGGTTACTCCGCCTGCCTGGCGGCAGGCCAGCACAAGGCAAGGTGAGAAGGCCATGCACGACGTACTCGTCACCGGCGGTGCGGGGTTCATCGGGTCGCACTTCGTCCGGAGGCTCCTGGCAGCGGGAGACGTCACCCGGGTCACCGTGCTGGACGCGCTGACCTACGCGGGCAGCCGGGAGAACCTCGGCGACGCGTTCCTGTCCCCGAAGCTGGCGTTCGCCGAGGGCAGCATCCTCGACGCGGACCTGGTAGCCGGGCTGATGGCCGGGCACGCGGCGGTGGTGCATTTCGCCGCCGAGTCGCACGTGGACCGGTCGTTCTTCGAGGCGGGCAACTTCCTGGCCACCAACGTCCTCGGCACCCACGTGCTGCTGGATGCGGCGCGGGCCGCTGGGGTCGGCCGGTTCGTGCACGTGTCCACCGACGAGGTGTACGGGCCCCTGCCCGATGGGTCGGCCAGCGAGTCAGCGCCGCTGGCGCCCTCGGTGCCGTACGCAGCGTCCAAGGCATGCGCCGACCTGGTGGCCCTGTCGTACTGGCAGACCTACCATGTGCCGGTGTGCGTGACCCGCTCCTCGAACAACTACGGGCCGGGGCAGCACCCGGAGAAGATGATCCCCCGGTCGATCACGAGCCTGCTCAAGGGCGGGAACATCACCCTGCACGGGCGGGGCGAGCACGTCCGGAACTGGCTGCATGTGGAAGACAACTGCACCGCCATCGAGCTGGTATTACGCAAGGGGACCCCCGGCGAGGTCTACAACATCGCCGGACCCACTGAGCTGGCCGGCCGGGACCTTGCCGCGCTGATCCTCGACGCGTGCGGCGCCGGGCCGGACCAGGTGGAGTATGTGCCGGACAGGCGGGCGAATGACCTGCGCTACAGCATGGACTGCGGCAAGGTCGCAGCCCTGGGCTGGCAGCCGCAGCGGCCGTTCGTCGAGGGGCTGGCGCAGACGGCGGACTGGTACCGGGACAACCCGGGCCGGTGGGCCCCGCTGCTGCGCAACCGCCGCGCGAGGCTCCCGCACATCAGCCTCGCCGCGGCGCGCGAGGCGGCGGCGTCATGAGGCCATCCGGCCGCACCCGGATCATGGTCACCGGCGTGGGCGGCGCACCGGGGTTCGACCTGGCGGCCAGCCTGCTCAGGCGCGGCATCGACGTCATCGGGCTGGACGCCGACCCGCTCGCCCCGGGGCTGCTCATCCCCGGCATCATCCCGGCAGTGGCCGCGAGCGCGGCCGATCCCGGCTACCCGGCGGAGCTGCTGGGCCTGTGCCGGGAACTGCGGCCCGCCGCGCTGTTCTCCACGGTCGAGGACGAGCTGCCTGCCCTGATCCGCATGCAGCACGACTTGGCCGGCCTTGGGGTGCGGACCTGGCTGCCGGATGCGCGCGGCGCGCAGGCGTGCACCGACAAGGCCGCCTTCTGCCAGGCCCTCACCCGGCACGGCCTCCCCGTCCCGCGCACCTGGCTGCCCGCCGAGATCAGCCAGGTCCCCGACGGCATCCCGCTCGTGGTCAAGCCCCGCCACGGCCAGGGCTCCAAGGGCGTGTACTTCTGCTCGGCCACGCGGCAAGCCATGGTGTTGTGCGAGCTGGCCTCCGACCCCGTGATCCAGGAGCACGTGCCCGGCCGCGAGTTCACCGCGGACTGCCTCGCCGGCCGTGACGGGCGCGCGTCGGTCATCCTGCGCTGGCGGCTGCTGGTCAAGGGGGGCCTGTCCGTCGTCTCCGCCACCTTCCGTGACGAGGAGACCGCCGGCCTGGCCCGGCGGGTGCTGGCCGCGATCGGCGCGGCCGGCCCCTGCTGCGTCCAGGGCATCATCCGCGACGACGGGACTCACCCCCGCGTCCAGTTCATCGAGGCCAACGCACGCTTCGCCGGCGCCTTCCGCCTGTCGGAGGAAGCCGGCGCGGACCTGGTCGGCCAGGCCCTCAACGGCATGTTCGGCGCGCCCATCGACCACGCCGCTCTCGCCTACCAGCCCGGAATCTACCTCACCAAGTACACCGAGACCCTCGCCGCCGGCCCCCGCCCCGCCGCACCGGCCGGCACCACGGACGAGGAGCACCAGGCCGCCCGGGAAGGAGCAGGCACATGGCTCACCTGACCGTAGACCTCCCCGCAGGGCAGGACGGCGTCAGCCGCAACGCCCTGCCTTACCTGCACGGCCACGAAGCCGGCGCCGTCGCCCGCGTGCTGGCCACCGGCCACTACACCCACGGCCCGGAGACGGAGCTGTTCGAACAGCAGGTCGCCGCGTTCCTCGGCGCCCCCGACGTCGTCGCGGTCGCCTCCGGCACCGCTGCCCTGCACATCGCCCTTATCGCCGCCGGGATCGGCCCCGGTGACCAGGTCGTCGTCCCCTCCTTTACCTTCTGCGCCAGCGTCCAGGCGATCCTCGCCTGCGGCGCGACACCCCGGTTCGCCGACATCAACCCAGCCACCCTGTGCGTCACCGCAGACGACCTGCTCGAAGCGGTCACCCCCGCCACCCGCGCCGTCATGCCCGTCCTGTACGGAGGGCGGGCCGTCGACCTCGCCGGCATCACGCCCGAGCTGGCCGGCCGGGGCATCACCGCCGTCGAGGACGCCGCCCACGCGTTCGGCTCCCGCTGCCACGACCGGCAGGTCGGCAGCACCGGCGCGCTCACCTGCTTCTCCTTCGACCCGATCAAGAACCTCAGCTGCGGCGAGGGCGGTGCCCTCGTCCCCCGCGACCCCGCCGAGGCGGAACGCGCCCGCCGCATCCGCGACCTCGGCATCACCCAGTCACGCGCCCAGCGCTCGGCGGCCATCAGCTACACCGTCGAAGCGTTCGGCCTCCGCGCCCACCTCCCGGCGGTCAACGCCGCCATCGGACGCGCCCAGCTCGCCCGCTTCCCCGCCGTCGCAGGACGCCGCACGCAGCTCTGGCGCGCCTACCGGGAAGCGCTCGCCGGGATCGACGGCGTGACGCTCACCGACGTGGACATTAACCGCACCGTCCCATTCAACTGCGTCGTCCGCATCGACCGCAGACGCGACGAGGCGTTCACGCGGCTGCGCAATCAGGGCATCGGCGTCGCCGTCCACTACCCGCCTAACCACACCCAGCCCGCCTTCGCCGCCTGGCACCGGCCCCTTCCCAGCACCGAGCTGGCCGCCGCGCAGGTGCTCAGCCTGCCGTTCCATCCCGCCCTCGGCCCCCAGGACGCCGGGCGCGTCGCCGGGCTGCTGCGCGAGGCACTGCGATGAGCGCCGGCCAGCCGCGCTCCCGGCGGGTGCTGGTGGTCTGCCTGGGCAACCACTGCCGCTCGCCGCTCGCCGCAGCAGCCCTCGCCCGCCACGGCCCGCCCGGCACCGAGGTACGGTCAGCCGGGCTGGCCGGCAAGCACCAGGGCAAGCCCGCCCACCCCGCCATGATCAAGGCCGCCGCAGCCCTCGGCTACGACCTGACCGGCCACGCCGGCACCCAGCTCACTACCGGGATGCTGGACTGGGCCGACCTCGTCCTGGCCATGGACACCGCCGTCCTCGCAGAACTACGGAAGCTCGCCGGAGACCGCGCCACCCCCGAACTGCGCCTGTACCTCGGAGAACACGACGTCCCCGACCCATGGGGACACGACCCCCGGGCCTTCGCCGCCTGCGCGCGGCTCATCGACACCGCAGCCCGGCAGCAGGCTCACTAACCGGCACGCGCCGAGACGCCGGGAAGCGTCTCGCCCTGTCCCGTCGCCAGGACCACGTCGGCGAGCCGCCCGGCGGCATCAGGGCGGCCCTGCGCCCGTGCGCTGGCGGCGACCGCCGCCCGGCGCGCGGGATCGGCCAGCAGCGGCCCCAGCGCGCCTGTCAGTGCCTCCGGGGTGACCTCGCCGTCCAGGTCGACCGCCGCGCCGCACGCGGCCAGATGGCGGGCGTTGTGCCGCTGCTCGTCCCCGGCCGAGGCAGGCAGCGGGATCAGCACCGCCGCCTTGCCCAGCGCGGTCAGCTCCGCGATGGTGCCCGCCCCGCTCCGCGAGACGACCACATCGGCCAGTGCCAGCACGTCAGGCAGTTCCGCGCCGATGAACCCGGTCACCAGGTAGCGGGCCGCAAGGGCGGCGGGCAGCCGGCCGGCCGTCTCGCGCATCCGCGCCACCGAGCCAGCCCCGCACTGATGGATCACGTTCGCCCGCTCCAGCAGCCACGGAAGGATCCCCGCGATCACGCCGTTGACCTGAGCCGACCCCTGGGCGCCCCCGGTTACGTACACCACCGGCAGTCCCGGGGCCAGCCCCGTCCAGCCGAGCGCGGCGGCGGCCTTCTCAGCGTTCCCGGCCAGCACCTCAGCGCGCACCGGGTTCCCTGTCACCACGGCGGCGGCCCGCGCGGGCGGCGGGAGCAGGCTCAGCGTCGATCCCGACGACACCGCCATGACCGTCGCGCGCGTGGCCAGCACCCGGTTGGCGAGACCGAGCCGGGTCGTCTGCTCGTGGACCACCAGCGGGACGCCGCACCACCGGGCGGCGATCCCGACCGGGATCGCGACGTAACCTCCGGTCGCCAGCACCGCGTCAGGCCCGAACTCCCGCACCGCGCCGCGCGCCTGAATGACACCGACCGGCACCCGCGCCATGTCCCGGGCATTCGCGGGCGTCAGCATGAGCAGCGGGTTGCCGGCACGGCGCAGCTTGCCGGTAGCGATAGCCCGGAACGGGATCAGCTCGCCGCCCGCCACCCGCTGTTCGAGGCTGCCAGCCGTCCCGGCCCACACGACCACAAGCTCCCGGCCAGCCGCCGCCAGGCGGGACCGCAGCGCACGCACCGTCGCGAGGGCCGGGTAAGTGTGGCCGCCGCTCCCGCCGCCAGTAACCATCAGGCGGAACGCGCCATCCGTCCCAGCGCCATGCCTGCCCTCTGCCACCTGCCTCCTCCAAGAGCCCGAATCTCGCGATGCTCCCCGATGATGCCCGTATGGCCGCTCCCTCGCGGGGACGCAGCCACCCCTGCGCACGGTAGCCGCTCGTGACGCCCGCACGTCGGCGGTTCCGGCATGGCACGAGCCGGTGTCCTGCCGTCCTGGGCGCACCATGCGGCGCGCGGACGAGAGCCTCGCCATCGGCCTCGTATTACCTCGCGGCTGCGGAGCGCTATGGCCAGGCGGCCGTCCCGCCGCAGGCTCATTGTTATCGGTGATGGCATCACCCCCGGTGATGCGGGCACCGCGCTCGCCGGGCCCGGGAACGCAGCCATGTGGTCAAGAACGCCATCTACCGTCCCGCAGTTCTCATTCCGGAAGGTCTGGGCCGAGAGCATTTCTGGCCTATACCCGGATGACGGTGGTGCGCCGCTCGCGGAGCGTGGCGTCGGTTCGTGGCCCGGAGGCGGCGCTGACCGGCTGCGGGGCGGGTATCAGCGGCTCGTGGCCGAGCAGCGTGGCTATGGCCCTGGCCAGCTCGCCACGGGGGAAGGTGGCGGTCTGCTGGCCACGGTGGATCTCGATACGGCGCAGCGACCACTTCTTCTTGCGGCAGCCGAAGATGGCCACCAGCATCTTCCTGCCCAGCCGCACGCGCAGTTCTGCCTGGTTTCCGCTCACCCAGGTTTCCGGTGGCACATGCACTCTGGCTCTCACGTAGGCGGCATAGTGGCAGACCATCGCGGGAATGGCGGCGGGATCGTCAGGCACCCGGGCTCCTGGAAGACCTAGCTGGCTCACGGCCCAGCAGCGCGGGAACCGCCTGTGCGATCTCGCCGCGGTGAAACGCCGTGGCCTGACCGCCACGGCGCACTTCGGCGCTGCGCAGCAGCCATTGCTGCTCAGCGTGGCAGCGGAAAAGGAGGGTGAGCGTGCTTGCCCCGTTACTGACGTTCACGACCGACTGGCCGCCGCCGACTGTGGTCTCAGGCCGGATGTGCGCTTTAGCCCGCAGGTAGTCGGCGTAACTCCCGACCACCTGCGGCACCGGGCCCGGTTCCCCATGCGGGGCCTGCTGCTGATCAGCCGTTCCCTCGTCTGGCTTTGCTTTAGCGGGGCTCACGCGGTTTTCTCCACATCGGGTACATGGGCGTTTCGCCGGCCAGCGGAATGGGCAGCCCGTGATCTTCGTAACCGCAGATGAGGTAGAGGGCGCGGGTCCGCAGATCGGATGCTTCGAGGTAGGCAGGCATCCCGGCCGCATCGAGGCTGGCGTGATGCGCGCGCAACAGGGCGGTGCCGATCCCCTGGCCCTGGCGATCCGGCCGGACCGCCAGGATGGCCAGGTGATGATGCGGGGGGCCGGCCGGGTGGTGGCGTTCGAGGGCCCTGTCGAAAACCTGGAACCGGCCGGTCCAGGGACTCGTCGCCGCTTCGAGCCGTGCGCCGTAATCCGGGTCCGGAGCTGGCGGGTGCACGCCGGTAGGCAGCCACAGCGCTGCTGCGGCTCGGTCAGGGGTGGTGTGCACCACTCCTTGAGCCAGGGCGTGCTCCACGTAGATCCGGAAATAGCCGGGGAAGATCTCGCGGCGGGCATCCGGGTCGGTGATCAGCCACCGCGACGGTGCCAGATCGTGGAAGGCTGCGGCGATGACCTGGCTGAGGATGCCGGTGTCGGCCTGGTCCGCGGTCACGACCCCATCGGGCAGGCCACCGCCGGAAGGCACAGGCCAGCCGGGAGGGAGCCTCATCACCGTGTCCTTTCGGCCGCCGGGGCGGCCTGGCCGGTGACAGCGTGCGGGCCGAGGCCGATCGCGGCGTAGGCCTGCGGGCGGCGGATCTTGAGGACCAGTCCCCAGGCCAGCCCGGTCGCCGCGACAGCGCCGTAACTGGCCGGCAGCACCCACGCGGCCGGGGCACCCGCGGGAACGCCGAGCAGGGTGGCGTAATGCAGGGTGGCGAGAACCACGATGCCGCCCAGCAGGATCGCGGCCAGGGCGGGCGCGATGAGCCGCCGCCACATATTCTCACCGTGCGGGTCGCGGGCGAAGAATGCAATAATGGCGACGGACGTCACCGTGAGCAAGAGAAGGATTCCGTAGCCGCCGGTCGTGCCGAGCCAGAAAAACAGCCGTTCCATAGGGTTCTGCCCGGTCAGCGCGTACCCGGTGATGACAGCCAGGCCGGTCACGCTTTGCACCAGGGAGGCCGCTTTGGGAATGTTATTACCCCCGGTGCGGCCCAGCGCGGCGGGCAGCACATTCTCCCGGCCAAGCGCGAAAATATAACGCCACACACAGTTGTGGAAGGAAAGTGCGGCGGCGAACAGCGAGGTCAGGAACAGCCACTGCGCCGCCTGTGAGAGAATGTTACTGCCGCCCAGGCCGAACAGCAGCCCGGGGCCTTCCTGCCCGGCGGCGGCCACGACGTGGCTGGTCCCGGCGTGGCCGGCCATGGCCCAGCTCGCCCCGGCGTACACCACGGCGATCATCCCCAGCGCGAGATAGGTCGCGGCCGGCACCGTCCGCTTCGCGTTCTTCGCCTCTTCCGCCAGCACCGGGGCCTGCTCGAAGCCGACGTAGCCGAGGACGGCGACCACCGCGAGGACACCGAAGGTCCCGAACCCCGCGGAGGTCAGCGCGGCCGGGGACAAGGTGGCGAAGCTCAGGTGCCCCCCCGCCGGGTGCGCCAGCCCCAGCACGGTCTCGGCCACGATGACCAGGAGCTCGGCGCACAGCAGGACACCGAGAACCCGGCCGGTGATATCCACCCGCAGCAGGCCCAGGACGGCGACCACGGCCCACGCCCCCAGCGCCCATGCCCACCAGGGGGCGTGGATGTGCAGGTGCGCGGCGGCCTCGCTGGCCGCGTTCGGCCCGAACGCGCCGTACAGGCCCGCCTGCAGGAACGAGTAGGCCAGCAGCGCGATCAGCGCGGCGGCGACCCCGGTGACCCGGCCCAGGCCCCGGGAGATGAACGCATAGAACGCCCCCGAGTGCGTGATCCGCCGCGTCATCGCCACGTACCCGGAGGAGAAAATGGCCAGGATCACGGCGATGACCAGGAACGCGGCCGGGATGCCGGTTAACCCGGTGGTCTGGTAGGCGGTGGGGATGACCCCGGCTGCGACGGTGAGCGGGGCGACCCCGGCCATGACGAAAAACAGCACCGAGGGCACTCCGAGGCGGTCGCGGGCCAGGGCCCGCGACACGGTGCTTGGCTTGGGTGCGGTGGTGGGGGTTCTGGGCATCAGTGCTCCTTGGATAGCGGGGGTTGCAGGGTGGGCGACGGTTTAGAGGCGGTGGGCGAGCAGGGCGCTGTCCACGACGGCTTTGGTCTGGGCGATCAGCTCCTGCAGGCCGGGATCGAGGTCCCAGGCGGCCTGGTCGAGGTGGTGGCCGGCGCCGGGTGGCAGGTAGAGCGAGAGCTGGTGGCCCAGCCCGCACGCGGCCGCGAGCCCGCCGAGCAGTAATGGCTGGCGGGCCGCTGGCCCGCGGGTGTTCAGTGCGGCCTTGACACGCACGAGTGGCGCGAACGCGCAGTCCGGGTCGGCCGGGACCCACCGCGGGCTGCGGCTGAGGCGCCGCCCTGGTGCTGGGGTGAGGTACCCGGCCTGGGCCAGCCGGCCGGCCATGTCCCGCGGGGCGGTGCGGGCGAGGAACAGCAGCCAGTCCCGGGCCGGGAGATCCTCCCGTTCGCCGGCGATCTGGTGCAGCACCGACCGGCTTAACTCCTCGCCGGGCGGGGTGCCGTTACCGAGCACGACCAGGCCGCTGCTGAGGCGGATGGTGCCCGGCAGCATCAGCTCGCCCAGGAGGCCACCGGCCAGGCCCAGGCCCAGGGCGCGCGGCTGCAGGTGCGGCTTGCCGGTGATCTCGTGGTGGGCCACCAGGTAAAGGTCATCAGCGAGCCGGCCGGTGCCGCTCAGTGGCCTGGTCATCGCACCCCGGCCCCAGCCCGAGGCCGGGCTGAGTAGTGGCCCTGGCCAACTGGCCTTGCGGCCGACGCTGGCTGGCTCAGCCTGCGAGCCGCGCCGGCCGTGTCGAGAGCACTGTGCAGCGTCTGGAGCGGCCGCCCGCGGCGGCTGGCCCGGCCTGCCGGCCAGATCAGCCAGCCACACCGGTATGCGACGACCAAGCCGTCCGCCAGTGTCAGCCTGCCCTGCAGGCGGGTGAGGGTCATGTCAGCGACAAGAACCCCGTGGCCAGACAACTCCTGAAACAGCGCGATCAGCGCGCGGCCGGGGGTGAGCGTGACGAGACCGACCCTGGCGCCCGGGGGAACTTGATGCGGGGATTGAGCAGTCATGCGCGCCACGGCCGGGTAAGCAGTTCAGGGCCCCACAACAGGCCGTTGATCAGGCAGGTCAGTTCCGCCACTACCGGCAGCATGCGCAGCAGCACTAGCGCCACTGATCGCAGCGCGGGCGCGCAGGCTATCTGCCGCCGCAGGCCAGCGCTTTCCTCCCGCATCGGTCCGGTGCGCAGCCGCCAGTAGAGGACGGAAGCTCGGATCGCATACAGCTCGGCGGCCAACGCCGGGATGAAGTGCCCGGAGGACATATACGGCCTTTCCTTTTCTGGGTGCGGATGGTCCGGCTGAGCTGGGTCTCGCTTGCGTTGGGCGGGCGGACCGCGGAAGCCTGGATGATCCCCTGGACCGGGCGGTTGGCTCCCGGAATGATGCTGTGGAGGGAGCTGGCCGAAGATGGCGGCGATCGTGCGCCCGGAAGCGTCGTCATGCCAGTCCAGGCGCGTGGCCAGATGCGCGGCCAGGTACAAGCCGTTCCCGCTCTCGGCAGGCTCACCTTGGGCGGCGGGGCCTCCGATCACAGGGTGGCTGGGTGATCCCTGGTCGGTAACCGCGATCCGTAGACCATGACGCCACCGGCTGACCTGCACCACGACAAGGCCGCCGGGATCACCGGAAACGCTATGCAGCACCGCGTTGGTGAACAACTCCGAGAGGACCACCACCGCGTCGTCTCGGAACGGTGACCCTGTCAGCAGATCGGCCACGAACCGGCGCGCGCCTCCCACCTGCTGGGGAGAGCCGGGGAAAGCGCGCGCCCACGACTGCAGGGCACCCACGGCCCCTTCCCGGCCAAACTGCCCTGTGAACTGCGGGACCAGGGCGAGCCGCGAAAGCGGATGGCCACCTGAGCACACCCCATTCATGGTCGTCCCGCCATCCCAGCTGCCTTTAAGGGGCCGCGTCCATCGAATCCGCGCACCCTCAGCTCCGGCTCGACCGCGCGCATAACCAGGTGAGGGCGGCAGCGTGAAGCTGCGGTATCGGTTTCGCTCATTAAATTAGGCATCAATGTTCCATGATCTTCCTGGACTGAACACGCCAAGTGGCCTGTAGTCGTCACGGCTTTTTCCCCAAGCCGCCGAGGAACCGGAGGGCTAGAGGATTTGCTGGCTTCCGGCTGTTTCCACGCCAGTCGGATACTTCGACAAGGCCAGGTCTGATCATTTCCAGGCCAGCGAAGAACGTGCCTATTTCTGCTCTGTCGCGGAATATCGCCGGAGCCCTGGCCTGAGAGTAAGCATCACGGATCGTGGCTATAACTTCCGGGGCAGTACCATCGCTGGTAATGTGTGATATTGCGATGAAGCTCCCGGGAGCGATGCGGTCACGGAACACCGCGACACTGTTACATGGCCCTTCTGCATCCGTAACAAAATGCAGTACCGCAACAAAAAGGACTCCCACTGGCAGGCTAAAATCTATGACCTCCCGGACTTTTGCATCCAGGGTAATATTCCGCGGATAACGTATATCACCATAAATTGCGGCGATGCCCTCATCGATGTCAGCCAGAAGGGCCCTGCTATGCACTGTCACGAGCGGGTCATTGTCTACGTACACTACCCGGCTACCCGGATTAATAGACCGGGCGACTTCATGAACATTGGGGCTGGTAGGGATGCCGGTGCCGAGATCTATGAACTGGCTTATGCCGTTACGGGCAAGGTGCTTGACGACACGGACAAGGAACCTCCTGTTTGCCCACGCCACCTGCTTGCCATTCGGGACTACAGACAGCGCCTTCTCGGCAGCCTTCCTGTCTGCGGCGAAGTTGTCTTTCCCGCCAAGATAGTAGTCGTACATGCGCGCAGGAGATGGCGTGTTAACGTCAATTTCCTCGGGCAGATCTTTGCTAGTCATTGATGCCATCCATCCTTCGCCTCCCTTGTGTCCGCGCATTAGCCGGTAGCGCAAGCGTGAAAGCCTCCCGCCATCGCTGGCCTCCGGGTATTGCAGGGACCACCAATTGCAGGCAGGCTGTAGCGCCGCAATCCGCCCGACGCCGTCGCCGTGCGCCCAGCCACCTGGCCGGTGAGCCGTGAGGGCCGGATCATGGCGCGCTGCGCATCACCCGGACACTCCTTCCTGCCGCGCTGTGGGACGGACGTTAAGCTGCGGAAGGTGATCTAGGTCGCACAGACAGTGCGACCTTTTGCGGCACCAGCGCCCTAGCGTCCGGTGCGCTGGCTACTATGTAGGCGCGGGCCTCATGGAGGACGGAGGGCGGTGCGCGAGGATGAATGATCTGGAACTAGGCTCGCGGATCGCGTACTGGCGCGAGCGTCGCGGTGTCACCCAGAAGCTCCTCGCTGACCGGATCGGGCGTTCGAAAAGCTGGATTGAAAAAGTCGAGGCCGGAACACGAAGTGCTAACCGGCTGCCGATCCTCATGACCATATGCAGCGAGCTTCGCGTCGATCTTCCGGTCCTGATCGGACGCGATCTAGCGCGAGATACCCGTGCGTGTATTGATAACATCCGGGTCGAGATGATCCGCACGGCACTGGAACGCTATGACGCCATCAGGCACCAGCTCCCCGACGGCTACACGGCTGACACTTCCCGGCTCCAAGCTCAGGTGGCTTACGCCTGGTCAGCATTCGAGCTAGCGGACTACCAGGTCGTCAGCCGTACCTTGCCTGACCTTCTGCTGGCTGCGCAGCGATGCCACGTTACCCAGGAGAGCACCGAGACGGCCCGTATCCTGGCCGAGGTTTACCAGATCACGGCTTCGACGCTGCGGAAGCTAGGTGAATACGAGCTGGCGTGGCTCGCCGGTGATCGCGGAGTGGCACTGGCAGAGCGCACTGGCGAGCCGATACTCGCGGCGCTGACAGGGTTCCGTGTGGCGAATGCCCTCATGTCCATTGGCCGGGCGGGGGCTGCATTCGATCTCAACGTGTCATATGCATCCATGCTTGAACCCGGCCTACGGACTGAGGCCGACAGGTCCGTATACGGCCATATCCTCTTGCAGGCCGCCATGGCGGCGGCAAGCGGCGGCGACGCTATCGGCGTCCGCGACATGGTGGGTGAGGCCAAAGCGGTCGCGCGGCATGTGCCGGACCAGGCCAACCACCATCGGCTGTCTTTCGGCCCGACGAACGTGGGCCTTCATCAGGTCGCAGCGCTGGTCAGTCTCGGCGAGGGTGGGCTGGCAGTGGAGGCCGGTGGCACTCTTGATGATGCTGGGATCGGGGCACTCCGCCGAGAGCGTAGAGCAACCTATCTCATCGATATCGCACGAGGGTACAGCCAGTGGGGAAAAAGGGATGAGGCTCTCGAAAAGCTTCTTGAAGCCGAGGCCCTCGCGCCGCGTGAAGTAAATTGCCGCCCCGTCGCGCATAATACGATCGAAAACCTGATTCAGCGCTCACGCGGCAAGTTGCCTGGTGCGCTGCAATCTCTTGCTGAGCGTTCAGGGGTAACCTCGTGAGCAAAGTCCTGTACATAATAACCTGCGCTGCTCCCCCTGCTGGCCAAGTCAGCCGGCTTATTGATCCTGCCCAGAGAGATGGGTGGGACACATGCCTTATCGCGACACCCTCAGCGATGAGGTTCCTGGACGCGGCCGCTTTGGAGGCACAGACAGGTCATCCTGTACGCAGCAGCTACAAGGAGCCTGGGACACCCGATGTCTTGCCGTCGCCCGATGCCATAATTGTCGCGCCCGCAACCCTGAACACGATCAATAAGTGGGCATGCGGAATCTGCGACACCCTTCCCCTTGGCATCCTCGTTGAGGGGATCGGTAAGAAGCTTCCCATAGTGGCTCTGCCATTTACAAATTATGCTCATGCCGCCCACCCGGCGTTTGGCGAGAACATAGGAAAGCTCAGGTCATGGGGGGTCCAGGTGCTCTACGGGCCTGACGTATACCCGCTTCACGCGCCCGGCACCGGAAGCCAGCACCTGGACGTCTTTCCCTGGCACCTTGCCCTGGAGTCACTGAACCGGGCGATGGCAGACGAGGCCCCCTCGGCTTCCTGACGCTCCCCGTCCCGGGACGGGGAGCGAGCACCGCGCGCTTCACGCCCTGCGCATGGTCTGTAACTTGTCGGCACCTGCGGTTAGAGTCCCGAGATGGGTCATACGACGTAGGGAGGGCGATCAGGGTGGTAACTGTCGCCGTGAGCGGTCCGCTTAACGTCCGTAAAAGCACCCAGATCCGGTTGCTTGCCCGCCAGCCCGGCATGTCCGGTGCCGGGCCGCTGGATGCGCACGAACCAAGGGGCTACTCATGGAAATGAAAGTCACAATCCCGTAACGGGCTTCCCGGCGCCGTTGGGCCCCAGCAAGCCGAGGATCTGGCCTCGCTCCACGCGCAGCGACAACCCGTCCACCGCCAGCTGGCCGTCGCGGTACCGCTTGGTCAGGCCGTTGATGTCCAGCGGCACCTCGGCCAGGCCGGCGAATGCCAGCCTGTTGGCGGCTGGCCCGCTACCGGCCGGGCTGGCACCGGCTGCGCTGGCAGCGACCGGGCTGGCAGCGACCGGGCTGGCAGCGGCTGCGCTGGCAGCGACCGGCCTGGCACGCCGCCGGGCGAGCAGGATGACAGCCGCCACGGCCAGCGCGGCGATGGGGGCGGCCCAGGTCCACCACGGCACACCACCGCCCACGATCCGCAGGGCCGGATCGGACGGCACCGCCAGGCCCGGGCCCGCCAGCGCCACCCGGTAGGTGGCCGCCTGCGGGGAGGTCGCATAGGCGAAGTCTGTGGTGGCCAGCACCAGCCGGAGCCGGTGGCCGGCCGCGAACTGATAGTCGATCGCGGGCAGCGCCACGGTGACGGTGCCGCCCCGGGTGGCCCCGGTGACCCGCAACGGCGCGGCGAGCTGGAACGGCAGCGTGGCGTTGCCGGCCTGGTCGACGTCGTACACCTTCGCGAACAAGGTGATGTCCGCGGCGCCGCTGACCCGGACCCGCACCGTCGGGGACCCGGTCACCTGCAGCGGTGCGGCCAGTGGCGCCGATGTGAAGGACGCGCTCTGGCCGGGGATGTCGAAGGCCAGCCCAGCGGTGCTCAAGCCAGGAAAGACGGACATCGAGGGCGGCGCGCCGCCCGGCGGGTTGAGCACCGTCTGCGCGGAACCGGTCAGCCGCACCGCGATGTGCCCGGTCCCGGAGAGGCCGGGATAACGCGGCGCGGTTGCGACGCCGAGCACTTCGGTGTCACTCGATGGGTCGAAGCCCAGGTCGCGGCTCACCGCGAAGGCAGGTTGCCCGGTACTGGCCGGGTGGGCGCTGGCTGGGTGAGCGCCCGCGGATTCGCCGCCCGGCCGGAACAGCAGGTGCGTGGGCTTCAGCCAATGATCGAACCACGCCGCGGTGAGCTGGGTCACCTGGCTGGTCTGCTGGTTGCCGCCGTCGTGGCCGCCGGCGAACCAGACCACGTTCACCGGAGCGCCGTTGCGCCGGATGGCCTGGTAGTTGCTGTTCGCCTGGTCGAGCCCGAAGAGGGAGTCGGTTTCGCCCTGGATCAGCAGGGTGGGGACATCAATCCGGTTCGCCACGCTCGCCGGGCTGGACCGCAGCAGCAGGGATACCGCCTGCGGGGTGGCCCGCCCGAGGGTGGCGGCCTGCTGGTACATAGCGCAGATCTGGGGCAGGAACCGGCCGCAGAGCGCCGCCTGGACGGATTGGGCCGGCTGGCCTGGGCTGGCCGGCGAGGCAGCCGGGGCTGGCGAGGCGGACCCGCCCGACTGGCCAGACCCGCTGGAGCCGCCCGGCTGCCCGGCCCCGCCGGACTGGCCGTCGCCCGCTGCCTGCGCCGCGCCGCCGAAGCCCGCCGAGCCCTGGGTGAACAGCAGCCCTGCCCACTGCTTCTTGAACACCCCGTCGACCGGGCTCCCCCCCGCCGCGTTCGGGAACAGCGCGGTCGCCAGGTTGTACCAGGTGCCCTGAGGCACGATCGCGTCGATCCGGTGGTCGTAGGCGGCGGCGAGCAACGCGATCGCGCCGCCGTAGGAGTCGCCGGTGATGCCCACCCGCGGATCGCCCGGCTCGTCGAGCATCACCCGGGGCTGCCGGGCCAGCCAGCCGACCAACTGCTCGACATCTTTGACCTCATAGTCTGGCGAGTCGAGGGCGACCTGCCCGGTGGACGCGCCGAAGCCCCGCGCGGACCAGGTGAGCACGGCGAAACCGGCCCGGGCGAGTTGCTCGGCCTCCGGCTGGACCGCGTACTTGGTCTCGCCGAACCCGTGCGCGAGCAGGATCGCGGGGATCCTGCCGGTGCCCGGCGGGGTGAACAAGGTAGCGTCCAGCAGCACATGCTGGTTGTCAGCCGGGCCGTCCACCACTGGGATTCGCAGCGCCCGCGCCGTTACACCGACCGGCTTGCGCACGGCGATGATGACCACGCCCAGGGCGGCGAGGACGACGACGCCCGCCGCCAGCGCGGCCAGCATTCGGCCGCGGGGGCGGCGGCGAAGACCCATGCAAGGGACGGTAGCAATGCCCCGGGAGTGCCCGGGGTGCAGTCACAGCAGCCACTCAGCAAGCCCGGAGCCTGCCGGCGCGGCACGATGAAGCGACGTGGGATGTTTCTTCATGCGGTCCGGTGCCGTGGGCCTGGTCCGGTCCGGATTCGGGATGAGCTGGCCACGTACCCTGCACGGAGCCTGGCTGGTGTTGCGGGCCAACCAGCTCTGGGCACCGGCGGACAACGATCCTGATGGCGCGCGGCGCTGCATGCGTCGCTTCTACGGCCTGGTCCGCGCCGCCTACGGCGAGCCCAGGGACGTCGTAGAGGCCGCCCGGCTGGAGGTGGACTGGTGGCGGAGGCACCGGGAACACCAGCAGGCGGTGGATTCAGCTGAGCCGCTGGTGGACGCGGTGACCCGGCTGTACGCCTTCCTGTACCGGGTACCCGGGAGCGAGGTGCGCGCCGCGGCGGCGCACCGCGCCGAGGCGATGGACCTGTCCGATCAGTGGGTGACCGAAGGCTGCCAGCCGGGCAGCCCCCTGCTGGCGCTGGAGCATGCGGCCCTGGTCCGCTCCTACGCCGCGCTGCTCGCCGCCGTGCACCGCTGAGCCCGGCACTCCCAGACCCCGGCGGCCCGATTCCCCCCGGCGGCCCGATTCCCCCCGGCGGCCCGATTCCCCCCGGCGGCCCGATTCCCCCCGGCGGCCCCATTCCCCCCGGCGGCCCCATTCCCCCCGGCGGCCCCATTCCCCCTGGCGGCCCATTCCCCGGCGCACCCTGAATTCCCCGGCGCACCCTGAATTCCCCGGCGCTCCCCTTCGGCTGGGCCATGAACCCGGAAGGGGAGCGCTTCGTCGGCTATGCGCAGTCGTCCATCTGACTGGGGTCAGTAAAGCAGCTCAGGCCCATGAGCCGCTGTTGTGCCGCGATGAGCAGCGGCACGATCGTGATCACATCGTCCCGGCCTTGCTTGCAGCCGGCCACCCAGGACTCTCGCTCCTGGGTGAGCCGGTCAGCGACGGCCTTGTAGCGCTCCGTCTCGGCCTGCCAGTAGCGAATTTCCCGGTGCATCTGCACCCGCGCGCGGGACATGGTCGTGGCGGCGCGCAGCGAGGTGAGTCGTAAGTCTTCGCAAATCCTGTGAGAGGGCATGCCGACAGCCGACGCGGCGGCTCGCGCCCTCGACGCCGGTGACGGTGTTATCTGGGGGTCTTATCCGGATGGCGGGGGCTGTGCCCAGGTGCGG
>Ga0307372_10000175_pt1 | contig 108358 bp, 79 predicted proteins | sample OX1MG_FD_202533 | JGI IMG/M metagenome (GOLD analysis project Ga0307372, IMG submission 202533) | Soil microbial communities from Risofladan, Vaasa, Finland - OX-1 | ecosystem: Environmental > Terrestrial > Soil > Coastal area > Acid sulfate soil | place: Finland: Risofladan, Vaasa | collected... | reverse complement strand
AGAACCGGCTTGGCCAAGTCGCGAAAGAAGTGATTCTCGCAATACCGGTGCGGCACGCCAGCAAATTCCGTCGCAACGCACTTGAGAAAGGCGTCCTGCTTGTCCGAAATCCAAAGCACGACGTTCAAACGCAGCAATCGAGCCAGGCGTTTGGCACGAACAAACAGTTTCCGGATTTCGGCCGTCGCGCCCGACAACAGCGGTTCGGCAAACCAGACGCGGTTGCGGGTTACTTCGCGGACAACGTAGAGCGTCTCATGTCCCTTCTCCGACTGCAAGCCATCGATCCATCGGCAACCGCGACATTCCGGCCTCCTTTCCGAATTGCGGGAAAGGATTGTCGCTACTGCCCTGGATCGACGCCAGACCAAGAAAACCAGCAATTAAGCGGATCGTTGATTTTTTATGATGATTATCGCTTGGTCGTCGAATCCCCGTCAGTCTACCAAGCCGGTTTTGGAAGTCAACAAAAAAATTCTCGCCGTCAGCCGTCGGGCAAATTCCCCTCGCCGCGAAGCGGCGCTTTTCGCACGCTTTCCGAGAGTGCGACGAGCCGGCCCGCGGTCGCTCCCGTGGTCCGATGCCATTCAAGTTCAGGTTATTGTGCGGAAAGAATCGCGGGGCCGTTATACTGCACGCGGCCAAGGAATGAGACATTCGTCGGTCCTGTACACTAACCCGAAGCGCAAGCGAGGCAAGTAGTTGCGTGCCTTGCTTGTGCTGCGGGTTAGTGTCGTCGGAGGCCGCGTGCAGTATAAAGAGACCCATCTGGGGGGTGAACGATTCAAAGCCCAAGAGCGGGGGGCATCTCCGGGGCGTCCCCGGCGATTCGCCCACGGGGCGAAGACAGTGGCGGCTGATTCCGCGACGTAGCCCCGGAGGTTGCCATGAGTCCTAAGTCGAGCCGGTGGTGTCGAGATTCAATTTCAAACGCCGACGCGATCGTGCTGAGCTAAGGGGCTCGATTCAGGCACATGGTTGTCACGATCGCCTGGGATGTGCGGCGCCGCCGCGGCACGCCTCTCCGCTTCTTCGCGACGGGCGCGGCGGACGAGGACGTACATGTAAGCGCTGAACGACGTGACCAGCACAAAAGGCATCGACAGCAGGAAGACGATGCTCACGCCCCAGGCCTGGATCAGCCGATCGTGCTCGCCAGCCAACCCGGCCTTGCACATCGGGCACGCCGTGGCGACCGATGCGCCGCCGACAAGCACCAGCAACGACAGCGCCGCCGCAATCAAGCACGGGCGCGAAAGCCGAGGCACGCGGAAAGGGCGGACTCGCGGGGATGGAAGGCGTTGGCACATGTTGAGTCGATACCGTTTCAGCGACCCGCCTCAAGGCTGAGGTCGTTGCTGATTATACGACCGGAGGGCGCGACTGGGTAGATGTGGTAGAGGGCGACATAGATCAAGACCCCGGTGACCGAGACGTACAGCCAGATGGGGTAGGTCCAACGAGCCAGCCTTCGGTGGGCCGCCCGGCGGTCGCGCAGGCCGAAGTAGATCGTCGTCAAGGCCAGAAATGGAACCAGCGCCGCCAGCAGGATGTGGCTGATGAGCACCGCGTAATAGATGGTTGAAATCGGCGGCGGCCCTCCAAAGGGCGTGCCCTTTTCTCCCTTCAACACGCCGAAGTGATACCACAAGTAGCAAGTGAGGAACGCCACGGAAACGCCAAACGCCGCCAGCATCGTGCGCTTGTGGGCCCGCTCGCGGCGCCGCTTGATGAGCGCGTAACCGGTGAGCAAGAGCGCCGTGGCCAGCGCGTTGAGCGTGGCATCGACCGCCGGCAAGACCTCGCGGGCGGTCAGCGCGAGCAGGGCCGCCGAGGCAATCGTCACGGCGCCTCCTTGCCGGGGGCCGACTCGGATTGAAGCTCGCGGACCTTGGCCAACAGCGAGTCGAGCTGCCGCGAGTCGCTGTAGGTGTATCCCCGGATGAATCGGCCGTCACGACCGATCAAGACGAGTTTATCGCTGTGCGACTTCGCCGACGGCAGCTTGAGATGTGCTTCACACAGGTCATGGATATCGTCCAGGTCGCCGGTGAGAAACAACCAACGGTGGGGATCGGCGCCGCGATCGTTGGCGTAATCGGCGAGCACTTTGGGTGTGTCGTTGGCCGGATCGACCGTGACGCTGACGAACGTCACGTCGGTATCGGCCAGTTCCTTGGCGATGGCCGCCACCTTCTGGTTCATCGTCAGGCAAAAGCCCGGACAGGAGGCGAAAAACGTGCTTGCCACCCAGACGCGGCCTTCGAGCCTTCGCATGTCGAACGGCTTGCCGTCGCGTTCGACCAACTTGAGTTCTTCAAGACGCCGAGCGGGCTTCGTGGCGACGGACGTCGCTTCGGCCCGCTGGGGTTCGTCGCCGCCGGTGAGGGCCGCGGCCTTGCTGGATACGCGCCAGATCGTGTACGAACCGTAAGCGGCCAACAGCGCCAAAAGGAGCGTCAGCCAGCCTTTCAAAAGGTTACTCATTGCAAATCTCCGGTGGTCCTGCCCTCGACCACTTTCCAGCATAACACGAATGTCACGGCCGCGAAGCCCACCGTCACGATCAAACAGGTCGCCAGCGACGGCAAGTCGACCGGCAACTCGGCATCCGGCCTGCCCCAATACAGCAAGTGACGCAGGCCGGCGACGCCGTAGGTCAGCGGATTGAGCCGGATGATCCAGGCCAGCGCGGCGGCCGCGCCCGAAGCGCGCGGATCGGCCGGAAAGAAGGCCCCCGACAAAAGCCACATGGGCATCAGAAAGACGCTCATGATCGCGTGAAAGCCCTGCGTCGAGTCGAGCCGCCAGGCGATGACGAACCCCAGCGCCGTCAACGCGAAGGCCAGCACGAAGGCAAAACCGGCAATCGCGGCCAGCGATCCGAAGCTGAACTTCAACCCGACGGTGAGCCCCAGCGCCAGGAACAACAGGCCCTGGATGAGGGCGATGAGCGTGCCGCCGATGAGCTTGCCCAGCACCAGCGACCAGCGCGGCAGGGGGGCGACCAACACCGACTGCAAGAAGCCCTCGCGGCGGTCTTCGATGATCGAGATCGTGGCGAAAATGGCGGTGAACAGCAAGATCAGCACCAGCGTTCCCGGAAAGAAGTATTCACGATAGCTCAGGTGGCCCGTGGCGCCGCCGGGCCAACGGAACGAGGGCCCCAAGCCCGCCCCGAACAGGAGCCAGAACAGAACCGGCTGGCCAATGGCCCCGAACACACGGTTGCGCTGCCGCGCGAAACGCACCAGCTCGCGCGCGGCAAGCGTGTAGACCGCCAGCCAGGGACGCGGCGCGGCAACGTCGGGCGACGCCTCGCGCGGGTGGCGTGTCACAGCCACGCGGCGCCTCCGGTATTGGGTCGAGCGGTCTTGATAACGAAGCATAAGCCAACCATTACCACTTCCACCCCTGCCGGAGTTGTGAGTTGACGACGCACTCCTCGGGCCAGCGGCCCTGGTAGAGATCGGCGATACACTGGGCGGCCTTGCTGCTCATGTCGCGTTGGCTGTCCAGGTCGAGCCCGCCCATGTGCGGCGCCAAGAGCACGTTGTGTCGCTTCAGCAACGGGCTATCGACCGGCAGCGGCTCGGTCTTGAAGGTGTCGAGCCCGGCCGCCATCAGGTGCCCGCTCGCCAAGGCGTCGGCCAGGGCCCGCTCGTCGACCAGCCCGCCGCGGGCCGTATTGATCAACACCGAGCCCGGCTTCATCTTGGCCAATGCGCGGGCGTCGATCAGGTCGGTCGTCTCGGCCGTGCAGGGAAGGTGCAGGCTGACGATGTCGGCCGTGGTGAGCAGTTCGTCGAGCGTCACCAGCCGCACGCCGTGCTGTTGGGCGAATAGACGGTTGGGGAAAGGATCGTAGGCGATCACCGTCAGCTCCAGCCCGATCGCGCGCGACACGACGGCCTGGCCGATGCGCCCCAGCCCGACCAGGCCAAGCGTGCGGCCGGCCAACCTCGGCAGGGCCTTTCGCTTCCAGACGCCGTCGCGCACTTCGCGATCGCGGCCGGGGAAGCCGCGAAAAACACCCAACAGCAGGGCCAACGTCTGCTCGGCCACCGAGTGCTGGTTCGTGCCCGGCGCGATCGTCACCAGCGTGCCGAACTCGCTGGCCGCGGACACGTCGATGGCGTCATAGCCGACGCCCATCCGGGCGATGACCCGCAGCCCGGCTTTGGCCAGCACGTCGCGGTTGTAGATTTCGCTTCCCGCCAGCACCGCCGATACGCCGGCCAGTTGGCCCAGGAGCACCGTGGGGTTAGGGATCGATTCGGAGAGCGCGGCGGTGGGGTAAGCCACGTCAAAGCCGGCCGATTTGAGGATGTCGAGGTACGGACCAGGCTGATGCTTGATCACGGTCGTCGTGACGAGAATGCGGGGCATGGCGGGCAATTGGCGAGGTGGGCGGGTGCGGAGAATCGTTCAAGCGGTTGTACCCCACTCGGCGTGGAAATTCAAGTTGCCGTTCGTGTGGATGTGCGGATTATACTTCACACGGTCGAGAATGAGACATTCTCGGTGGCTGGGGCAGAGCCTTAGCGATGCCCCGGTTGCTATCTAGCCGGGGCGTTCCGTGAAGCTGCGCAAGGAATTCCGGGGTAAATGGCCATCCAAGTGACATTGCCACGTTGACCTGGACCGCGTATGCTCCCACCCCGCCATAGGGCGGTTTTTTCGTCGTCAACGAACGTATGGGAAGGCGTCATGCGCAAGCTCGCAGCGTGGCTCGTGGTGCTGATGGTGGCCACGAGGGCGACCTCGCGCGGAGATGACGCTGCCGAATCCTGGACCGGCCGCCTCGTGATGCCGAAGTGCGCCGACGTCAAACTGCACGTCAATGACCGCCAGATCGACCCAGCACCGGCGGGTGCGGCGTTTCGAGTGCGACGAGCGGATGGCGAACGGCTTTGGGTGGGACGGGGCACCATCCGCCGATCGGAGGTGGTTCCGCTTGACGACGCTGTCGAGTTCTTCACGGCCGAGATCGTCCGCGAACCGACGAGCTTCGCCTACGCCAGCCGCGCCGGCGCTCTGGAATGGCAAAAGCACCCCTTCCTCGCGTTGTTCGACGCCATGTCGGCACTGCGTCTCGACCCGAATTCCGCCGCCGGGTATTGGAACCGAGGCATGTCGCTCATCTACCTGAATGACTTCACAAACGGAATGGCCGATCTCGACGAGGCGCTGCGTCTCGACCCGAAATTGGCGATTGCCTATGGTACCCGCGCTTCGGCATGGTCCGCGCAGCGAGAGTGGAGCAAGTCGTTGGCCGACGCCGACGCGGTAGTGCGTCTCGATCCCGAATGGGCCGACGCGTACGCTTTACGTGGATACGTTTGGGTCCAAAAAGGTGATTTCGATAATGCGATGCGCGATTACGACCAGGCCATCGATCGCGACCCGACCAACGCGGATTTCCTGGTAAAGCGTGGATGGCTTTGGAATCGTCGTGGGCTGTGGGACAAAGCGATCATCGACCTGGACGAGGCCATCCGGCTCAACCAGCAATGCGCGGAGGCGTACAACAACCGCGGGTTCGCCAGGATCGCGCGGAACGAGTTCGACCTGGCGCTGGGCGATTTCGACGAAGCCACGAAACACGATGCCAGTCTGGCATATCCTTACTACGCCCGCGGGCGGTATTACAACATGCAGGGCGAGCACACGCGCGCCGTCGAGGAGTTGACCAAGGCGATCGAACTCGCTCCGGACGAAGTTGACCCCTACCGAGAACGCGCCGCCGCCTATCATCAACTGTGCGAGTTCACCTTGGACGCGGCAGACCGGCTCATGGTGACTCAACTTATCAAGTCTCGACGTCTCAATTGTTCCGCGCTGGACGGGCAGAACGGCGCGGCGATTGATCCGGCGAAGATCAATCACGCCGACACGACCAACATCGCGTCGCAAGGTCAGGCGGCGGCCGCCATCGCGGGAACACAATCGGCGGCGACGTCAACAGACAGCGCCGCGGACCAGCCGTCGTACTCGACCGCTGCCTCCGCCAAGCCGGCGCCGCCGGATCCGGCTCACACGGCTTATATTCTGGCCGTGCGCATGCTGCACAACGACGACGAGCGCTACCTCGACGTCGAGCGAGCGCTGGAGTTTGCGACCGAAGCCTGCAAGCTGACCGAGTGGAAACGCGCGATTTATCTTCACACGCTGGCCGAGGCTTGCGCCGAGTTGGGCGACTTCGAGAAAGCGGTCGAGTGGCAATCCAAAGCGATCGAGCGGTCGCTCGACGACAAGGAGTTCCTGGCCAAAGCCAAGTCGCGGCTGGAACTTTACCGTTCCGGCAAGTCGTGGAGCGAATCCCCAGAGGATTGATGATGCTCGTGTGGCGATTAACGCTTGGGACCGCATTCATCACGGCGCTGGCCGGACTGGCTTGGCTCGACCAACACGCTTCGCGGCCCGGGACGTACCTATTCCCCTTGGCGTTGGTGCTTACCTTGGCGTGCGGAGGCGAATTGCTCGGCTTGCTGTCGGCGCGCGAGATGCGGCCCGTGCCCTGGGTCGTCCAAGGCGGCAACCTGCTGATCGTCTCGTCCAACCTGGCGCCGCTCTTCTGGGGACCGGGATTCTTGGGACGGGGATTCTTGGGACGGGGCGATCCGCTGGGGACGTTCGGCTGGCCGGCCGCGGCGTTGGCGCTGGCTCTGTTGGCGGCGTTCGCGGCCGAAATGTGGCGTTATACCGGGCCGGGGCATGTGACCGAATCGCTCTCGGCCGCCATACTGGCTTTTGCTTACGTCGGGCTGCTCATGAGCTTCGTCGTACAGTTGCGGCTGCTCGAAGGTGGTCAGGTCGGCATCGCGGCGCTCTTATCGCTGGCGATCGTGGTCAAGATGTGCGACACGGGGGCTTATACCATCGGCCGTTTGATGGGCCGGCACAAGATGGCGCCCCTTTTGAGTCCGAAAAAGACGGTCGAAGGCGCCATCGGCGGGCTGGTGTTCGCCTGCGCCGGCTCGTGGCTGGCGTTTCGCTGGCTGGTGCCCGCGATCATCGGCGCCGGCCGGCCACTTGCGCCGGTTGGGGGCTGGCTGGCGTACGGACTGCTCGTGGGAGGGGCCGGCATGTTGGGCGATTTGGCCGAATCGCTCTTGAAGCGCGATCTGGGTCGCAAAGATTCCAGCATGTGGATGCCCGGCTTCGGCGGCGTGCTCGATGTGCTCGATTCGATCCTGCCGGCCGCGCCGGTGGCGTACCTGTGCTGGGCCTTCGGGCTGGTATGAAGCCGCGAACCGCCATGGTGGTGTAGGCGTCCCGCATGCCGGGCTGTTATGGGATCGGCTCTAAAACCAGCGGGCCTTTTCGACGACGTTGACCAACGACTCTCCCCGCGCGAACCGGCCGATGTTGTCGAGGAGCACGGCGAGGTGCCGCTCGGCGATTCGCGGTGATGTGCCCGCCACATGCGGCGTGAGGATCACGTTGGAATTCTTCCAGAGCGGATGCTCCGACGGCAGGGGTTCGATTTCAAACACATCGAGTCCGGCGCCGGCAATTTCCCCGGCGTCCAGCGCGGCGCGCAAATCGTCCAGGTTGACGATTGCGCCGCGGCCAATGTTGATCAAGTAGGCGCCGCGCTTCATCCGCCGGAATTGTTCGCGCCGGAACAAGCCGGATGTGGACGGCGTGTGGGGGGCCGCGATCACGACGAAGTCGCTTTCGGCCAGCAGCTCATCCAGGTCTTCGACCGGCCACAACGCCGCCACGCCCGGCGGCGCCGATGTTCGCACGGGATCGACCGCGACGACCCGCATGTCGAAGGCCAGCGCGCGGCGTGCAATCTCAGCGCCGATCTGCCCAAGGCCGACGACGCCCAGCGTCATATCGGCGAGGTGCCGGTGGGCCCGGTCGATCGCGCTGACCGTGCCCGGCCCGGCGCTGAACGTCGAGCGCGCCTCCTCGCCGCCGACCGGCGCCCACCGCGCCGCCAATTGATTGCGGATGTAATGGTGGAAGTTCCTGGCGAAGCAAATGACGTAGCCCAGCACATGGTCGGCGATCACGTCCGAAAACAGACCGCGCATGTTGGTGAGCACGCACGGATGGGCGATCAGTTCCGGGAAAAGATAATGTTCCAGGCTCGCGGTGGGCGACTGCACCCAGCGCAAGTCGTGGGCCGCCGCCAAGAGCGAAGGCGACAACTTGCCGAAAAAAGCGTCGGCCTCGACGATCTGCGTCAGCGCTTCGGACTCGCCGGCCGCATTCACGACGCGCATCGGCCCGGCGGCCGTCACGATCCGCCGTAAGCGGTCGAGTTCGACGGCGGGATGAATGACAAGCTTCATGGCGATTCCTGATTTCGACCTATTGTAACGCGCAACCGTCGCGTGGGTCATCACGATTTCTTCACAGTCTTCCAAGGGGGGACGGAAGGAGCGAAGGCACCTGTTCTTCCAGATTGAGCGGTGCCGAACCACCCCCTTGCTATCGCCGATGGGTTGATCGCCGGGCGTTTCGCCGCCTTGCCGCCGCTGGGACTAAAAATCGGCCGAGAGGCCCGAACGGCACGCTTTGTGCATCAAGTGACGAGCTAGTGGGCAACGGAACAACAATCAACGGGAGTTCATCCATGCTCAACGCCGAACAAGTGCAAGGTCAGTGGAACACACTACGGGGCAAGGTTCAGGAGAAGTGGGGCCAACTCACCGACGACGACTTGCGGATCGCCGGCGGCAACGTGGACCAGCTCGTGGGCCAAATTCAACGGAAAACGGGCGAGGCCAAAGAGGCCATCGAAAAGTCGATCTCCGACCTGATGTCGAATCCGACGATGAGCCGCATGGCGGACGCCGCGGCGGGTTATGCGCACGACGCGGCGGCGAAGGGCCGTGAGGTCTACGATGAAGTGGGTGACCATGTGCGCGAGGGAGCGCAACGCCTTGAAAAGCACGTCCAGGAACACCCGGTGCAGTCGATGTTGGCCATCCTTGGGATGGGGATCATCACGGGCGTCGTGATCAGCGTGATGCTGCGGCGCGACTAGCACGGATTATTCATGCTCCAGGGGAAACGAGCGCAGACTGCCGTTACACCAACCCGCGGCGCAAGCAAGGTAAGTCCAACACTGGTTTTCAACACGATATTTCCATCTCTTAGCGAAAGGAACCAACCGTGGCGACACCCCAACACCGGATGCCCGGCATTCGTCAAACGAACAGGCGGGAGGATGCGCGCGGGCGCGAAACCAACATGGGGGACGGGGTTTATTCCGCCGCGGCCTTGGCCGAGCCCGTGGAAGCTTGCGTTCGCGAGCACGCTGTTTCCTCGTCGCTCGTCATGTTCGGCGTGGGCGTGGCCCTCGGGTCGGCGCTCGTTTTCGTGCTGCGAGGAGGGCCGCGGGCCGCCGCGCCGCGCGGGCGGATGGCCGCGACATGGAACAACGTGCGGGACGCGGTTTCGGACCATCTGCCCGACTCCGTGGCGCGCTTCGTTGCGAAAGCCCACGGCTCTTGAGAAACACTGTACCTTTTACGTTGAGGAGACCAAGCATCATGCCAAACACCACTCAATCGCCTTCTCGCGCCGAGCCCATGAGACGAGAGCCCGAAACCCGGCCCTTGGAAGAGGCCGGTGAAGAACTCCTGTGTTACCTCAAGAAATACGCCGCGGCCAACCCGTCGGGGGCGGCGCTTTGGTGTTTCGGCATTGGCTTCGTGTTGGGATGGAAGTTGAAGCCCTGGTAGAAACCCGCTATCGACGGCGAACCCACGCCCCGGCGCCTCGCGCGAATTCCCGCGGACGAGGCAACAGCCGATCATGGTAATAGGCTCGGCGAACGGTGTTGCCGTAAACGTGCAGCGGCCGATACGACCGTTGGACGATGGGGGTGGATTCAATCAACGCTCGTTGTGCGCGCGACACCACCGCTCGCCCTGCCCAACTCGGTTCCAGGGCTTGGGCGCTCGACCCTAAGGCCAGCGCGAGAATCGCTCCGCATGTCATCAACCGAAAGCTCATTGCCGGCCCTCCTTCCAACGGTCTTGATCTCGACTGCTCATATAGGCTAGGTCGCGGATTGACACCTTGCAAACGGTCGTCGCCTTTGGCCGCCGTCGCGGGGTAAGAAAGCCTGACTGGCCGCCGTCAGGAGACTCACCTCGAACGCTTTTCTTGGACAGGATTGACGGGATTCACAGGATATGGCGTTGGCCCGCCGGGCCGTCGGCGGGGAGTTGAGCGATCATGAGTGGAAGCTCTATCGGTTGACGGAGACGCCCGCGGCGACGGACATGCGGCGCGGCACGGCGGTTTCGGCGCAGCCGAAAATGCCGAAGAAAAAACTGGCAAAACCGTACCTGTACCGACAAGGAAATCCGTCTCGGCGGATTGCCAGGCTTTGGATGCGTTAAGACTTCTTCACCCGCAACGCCCATCGGCGCCACTCGCGCCGTAGCTTTCGTCGGGTAAAGGTACGGTTTTGCCAGTTTTTTCGTGACGCGCGGCCGACAAGTCGCGCCGCGGGTCTGAGCGCCATATCGAGGGGCCGCGAATCGCCGCGGTATTTTTTTCCCAAAACTGGGCTTGACGTTCCCCCCCTATGATTCCGCCAATGCTGACCGCCTTTACGCCACTCACCTTGATTGCCCTCCGAGCATCGGCGCTTATTCATGGTCCCGTAGCTGGCTTCGCAAGAAGTCAGGCCGTGGACACGAGTTACGCCAGAATTCTTGCGAATTCTGCTACAGCACAGTGCGCGAGTTCCTCCCCGGACCATGAATAATCCGGGCTAACGCCGCCCGCTCGCCTTGCCGGCCAACAGCTCCTCGAACCATGCGACGTACTCCCGCGCGACACGATCCAGATCGTGCCGCTCGACGACGCGTTGACGGGCGGCGGCGGCGAGACGATGCCGCAGCGGAGCGTCGGCGAACAAGTGGGTCAGGGCGGCGGCCAGGTCGTCGTCGGCGTCGAGAGCAAACAGAAGACCGTTGACGTCGTGCTCGACCAGGTCGATGTTGCCAGGCACGCGGCTGGCCACGGGGCACAGTCCGGCGGCCATCGCTTCCAAGAGCGCGTTTGAACAGCCCTCGTGCGGCGATGTTTGCACGCAAATCGAAGCCCGTCGGTATACGGAGGGCATGTCGTCGCAATGGCCAAGGAACTCGACGCCCGTCAGCGATTCCTGCCGCGCGTAGGCCGCCAACGACTCGCCGAGCGGCCCGCCACCCGCGAAAAGCAGGCGAAAATCCGCTCGCCGGCCGAGGTGTTTCCAGGCCCGCAGCACGGCCAAGGGGTTCTTTTCCTGGCTGAGCCGGCCGACGAACAAGGCCGTCCGCTCACGGTCGTCCGGAGCCTCCGATGAGGAGGGCGATTGAAACCGCTCGATATCGACGCCGTTGGTACACCGCCGGATGCGCTCGGGCGGACAGCCGTACTCGACCAGTTCCGCATAGGCCCGTTCTGAAGGCGCCAGGAAAAGGCCGTTGCGCAGAACCATCCGCCGCCAAAGTGCGCTGCCCCTGGCCTGGGCCAGTTGAGCGATGTCGCCCCGCGGGCCGACCGAGGCGATCCGCACGATCGACGGCTTGCCTAGCCAGTTTGCGATCAAGCCCGTCGCCACGGCTTCCCATGGCGCTTGCCCCGCGAGCACGACGTCGAACCGCCGCGCCAGGCGGACCAGGTTGCCGGCCAAGGTCGCCAGGTAACTCAGCCCGAACAAGGGCCCAAGTGGGACGGTCGAAATCACCCGGCGGATTTCGATCCCCTCGACGACCTCGCGCCTTGGCAAACCCGGCACAGGCCGGGTCAGCACGACCGGTTGGTGCCCCCATGCCGCCCAGCGCAGGGCGAGCTGAAACAACTGGCGCTCAGCCCCCCCCACCGTCGGGTGAAAATGGCTGAGGCAGACGGCGATGCGCAAGGCCGGTGTCTCACAGCGCTTACGCCGAGAACGAACTACCGCATCCGCAGCTCTTGACCGCGTTGGGATTGTCGAATGTGAATCCGCGCTTCTCCAGGCCGTCGTAGAAGTCGACCGTCGTGCCGTCGAGGTACAACGCGCTTTTCTTGTCGACCACCACGGTAACGCCGTGGAAGTCGTACTTGCTGTCGACCTTTTCGTCGAATTGCTTGTCGAAGCCGAGGCTATACTGGAAGCCACTGCAGCCGCCGCCCGCGACGCCCACGCGCAGCACCGTGCCCTCCTCGTACTTCTGCTCCTGCATGATTTTCTTGACTTCGCCGGCGGCCCGTTCGCTCAATGCAACTGCCATGATCGTGTACCACTCCAAATTTCGAATGGGTGAGGGTTTCGACAACTCAATATGTCTAAATTATACGATCCAATCGAAAAAGGGAAGCGGGGAATCCGAAACGGTTGGTTTGGTGGGCGGTGCCCACCCTACGGGGAGCCCAGCTTTCGCAGCCGATTCACCGCCTCCGATACGGTCTGGACGGCAAAATCGACCTCCTCGGCCGTGTTGAACCTCCCCAGGCCGAAACGCAGGCTGGCCCGTGTCAGGTCGTCGCCCAGGCCCAACGCCCGCAGCACATGGCTCGGTTCCGGGTCGGCCGAGGTGCAGGCGCTGCCGGAACTGACCGCCAGGTGCTTCATGCTCATCATCAACGCCTCGCCGTCGACACCTGCGAAGCTCAGGTTCAAATTGCCCGGCAGCCGCAGCCCGGCGACAGCCGGCGACGGCCCATTGATCGAAACGCCGTCGAGCGCCTCTCGAAGCCCGGCGTGCAGCCGGTCGCGTAGTTCCCGCAGGCGGACACTTTCGTTGGGAAGCTCGTCGAGGCACAATTCCAGCGCGCGAGCAAAGCCGACCACGCCCGGCACGTTGAGCGTGCCACTGCGTAATCCGCCCTCTTGGCCCCCCCCGTCGATCTGCGATTGCAACCGTAACGGCGGCGAACGGCGGCGGACGAGCAACGCCCCGACGCCTTTCGGTCCGTAGATTTTATGGGCCGAAAAACTCATCAGGTCGATGTCGAGTGAGACCACGTCGAGCGGCAGCTTACCGACGGCCTGGGTGGCATCGCAATGGACCGGCACGCCGCGGCGATGACAGACCTCGGCGATTTCGGCCAAAGGCTGGATGGCGCCGATTTCGTTGTTGGCGAGCATCACGGAGACCAGGGTCGTGTCGTCGCGCAGCGCGTCGGCCACTTGCCCCGGATCGAGGAGTCCCGCGTGGTCGTTGTCGCCGGGCGTGACCGAAAGCAACGTGACCTCGAACCCGCGCCGGCCCAAACGCTCCAATGGATCGAGCACCGCGCGGTGCTCGGTGCTCACGCTGAGCAGGTGGTTTCCCTTGCGCCGGCCGCGCTCGGCCAGTCCCTTGAGCGCCAGGTTGTCGCTTTCGGTGGCCCCGCTGGTGAATACGATCTCGCGCGGCTGCGCTCCCAAGCGACGCGCGATCGACTCGCGGGCCGAATCGAGGGCCTCTCGCGCCTGATCGCCGAACGAATGGCTCACGCTTCCGGCGTTGCCGAACCGCTCGCTGAAGAAGGGCAGCATCGCTTCGACCACCCGCGGATCGACGCGGGTCGTGGCGTGGTTGTCCATGTAGACGGGGAGGTTTAACATCGAACGCGTGAATCGCCAAACACGATCAGAGGGAGACTGGGATGCAAAACGCAAGACAACCCAAAAGCAGCACGGTGGCTGGGGCAGAGCCTAAGCGATGCCCCGGTCGCTATCTAGCCCGGATTATTCTCATGGTCCCGTAGCTGGCTTCGCAAGAAGTCAGGCCGTGGACGCGAGTTACGCCAGAATTCTTGCGAATTCTGCTACAAATGTCTCATTGTCGGCTTTCGCGGAATTTCATGAAATAGCGCTGCACGTCGGGCATGCAGCAGTGGCCGCTGGGGGCGAGCGTGATGCACCGCGCCAAGGGTGACTTCGACTTCGCCAGCAACTCCTTGACCCGCCGCACGCCACCTTCCAGCACGTCGGCTTCGATGTCCTCGCGCGTGAGGCCGAAACAGCCGCAGATCGGCGCGTCGGGGTCTTTGGGATAGATCGGGCGCGGCATTCGATCCGCCGTCACCGTTCGGTCGAATTGGTCGAAGTAGGCCACGTCGCAGCGCGCGAACGGACAGAAGAAGGCCGTGTCGGGCAACTGGCGGCGGTCGTCGGCCGCGAGCTGCGCGCTCAAGGTCTCCGTGCCCACCGCCACTCCCAACGAGCCGCAACGCGGGCAATGCCCCTGGCCCGTGTCTTCGGGTTCTTTGACGAAGGCTTTGTTCATGTTGCCCGTGATGCGAGCCATGCCGCTTCGGCCGGACTCAGCGGCGGCTGAAGCGGCTGGCGGTAATCGATGTCGCGGTCGTACCGTGAGCGGTCATAGATCGCCGTGATGAGCGGCTGGAGGTCCAACACGATATCGGGATCCGGCGGCGCGAGCGGAATCCGAAGGGCCGGCAGTGACTCAGTGCAATACGCCGGCCAGACGGAGCAACGCGGCGCCTGCTTTTTGCGCGACACAAGCAGATAGTAGGGGCCGTTTGGCCACGCGTCGACCATCGGCATACGCCGGCCGCGGCGCAGCAGGTCGATCTCCACGAAATTGGCGAAACCGCTCAAGTACATCTGCCGCTTCCGGTGGTACAGGCGCCGGCCCTTGCTGCCGGCGCGCTTGTTCGAGGAAGAAACAACTTCGATGCCTGTTACCAATTTGCGTGTACGATCCGCCTGGAGGATCTCTAAAAATGTCTCGCGCTGTTCCGCTTCGATCATGGCTTGCATCATGACGGGGCTTGGCTCGCTAGGTACGGTCAGGGCGCCGCCCGACCGGAAATGGCGATCCCATGAAACGGCACCTTATATCAATTATCGCCTGATTCGATGTTTTCTTGCGCTTGTGGGCGGTGCCCACCTGACGAACTAAACGGTGCTCAAAGCGGTACGTAGCAGATGCGGTTGATCCACTCCTCGTGCTCGGTGGCACCCCAAATCAACAACAACTCGTCCACGACGACGGAGATCGGCAGATGTTGCGGAACGATAAGCAGACCTGAACTCGTCTCTTTCGCGACGAACTTCGCAAAGTGGTCGGGCATCGTTTTCTGGTCATACGTAACCAAAAGGCGCCCTTCCGCGGCGGTCAGCGATAACACCTCGGAGTCAGGGCGAAATGCCAAAGCCGCCATGATCGCCGTCTGGAAATCGATGGCGGGTTCACGGCGGACTACCGCGAGGACAATAGCAAGGTTGAGGTCGGCATCGGCCTGAAACCGCACTCGCATGGCTCAGTTCGGCTGCTTTTGCCGCCTGGCGTCCTCCAGCTTCTGGTAAAATGCCGGATCGGCGTCCCTTCCCGCTCGCCGCTTCACTTCGTAATCCGCCCTGACCTTCGCCAAGTATTCGTCAATTCCGTCTCGGTTGGCCAGGTAAAACGCAATCGCTCCGTAGATCTGCTCCAGGGACAGCAAGGGGAACGACTGCGCGATGCTTTCGGGTATCTGTCCCTGATGAAAAGCGTAGATAATGGAGTCGAGAGAAACGCGGCTTTCCGCAATCCAGTAGCCCCCATCTCGGCATTCAACGTATGGGTTACTCATCGATGCAGTATCGCGAATACAATGCCTGAGCGTCGAAAGTTCGTGATGCACACCCGCTAAGTGCAGTCGCCACGACCAATTCTAGCCTTGCCGCAGGGCCACGTCAAACGATGGAGTGCTCGGAACGCCACGGAGGGCGTTCCCTACCGAAGGAACGGACGGCGTTCCCTACGGCAGGAGTAGCCGGGCCAACCACGCGCGCGGCAAATCGGGAAACAGAAGTTTTTCTTCGCGTCCCAACGACCGCAACACAACTTCCGCCGCCAAGTAGCCGCTCCGCACGGCGCCTTCCATGGTCGCCGGCCAGCCGGTGCGGGTCCAGTCGCCGGCCAAGGCCAGGTTGGCGATCGGCGTCCGTTGCGGCGGGCGATGTTGCTCGATGCCCGGCCGCACGGAAAACACCGCCGCCTGTTCGCTGACGACACGCCACCGTAACAGCCGCGCCGCGCCGGCCGCCGGCCAGACCGCGGCCAGATCGCCCACGACTTCCCGCACGACGTCGTCGCGGTCGCGCGGCGCGCAGGAACGCGAGGCGCTGATGACCACCTGATAATAATGCGCCGGCGCCGGCTCTTGATCGGCCGTCGTCCGCGAACCGCGGTTGAACACCCATTGGCTCAGCCGACCAACTAGCACGGCGTGGGGCAACGGCGTGATCTCACGGTCGAACCAGAGATGAACGCCGGTAATCGGCGCCGCTTCGATCCGTTCGACGCCCTCAAGACCAGGTAAGACGGCGAGCATTTCCGTGCCGAATACCTCGCGCACTCGCCGCCAGGGCACGGCCACGACCACGGCATCGGTCTCGCGCCGAGCGCCGTCCGCCAACACGACGGCGGTGACCCGGGCCGAGTCGCCTTCGACCCGCTCGACCGCCGCGCCCAGACGAACGGCCACCCCGTGCTCGGCGAGCCAGGCTTCGAGCCGCTTTCCGTACAACTCGCCCAACGGGACGAGCGGCACCTCAAGCTCGTAGGCCGAACGCGCCGAAAGGAAGCCGTCGACGAACACCTTGCGGGCGGCGGCCAGCGAAGCCCGTTCGACATCTTCTCCCAGCGCGCTGACCAGCACCACCGACCAGAACCGCTCGATCGTCCTGGCCGACTGGCCGCCGGCCCGCAGCCACTGGCCGATGGTCGGCTGCGACGTGTCATCGCCGGGCGCCTCGCGTGCCAGCCGCCAAAGCATGCGCGCGATCGCCAACCTCTCGCCAAGACTCAGAAAGCCAAGCCGCAAGAAGGACGGCCCCAGGTGCAACGGCGCCGGCAGCCAGCGGCAACCGCCCAGGGGGTGGTAGCGACCGTCGGGCGCGAAGAAATGCAGCACGCGGTCGCGGCGGAAGTCAGCGGCGATTTGCGTGCGGCGGCAAAAATCGGCGAGGTTCGTGCAACAGCCCATGCTGACGTGCTGGCAGTGGTCGATCCATTGGCCGCTCGCCGGATCGTAGAAGCTCGTCGCGCGCCCGCCGAGTTGCCGGCGGGCTTCGATCAGTTCCACCGCCAGGCCCGCTTCGGCCAGCCGCACCGCCGCCGCCAGACCGGCCAGGCCTCCGCCGACCACGGACACGCGCGCCCTTGAGCGACGCTCGCCAGGCGTCATCGCCGCTGAGCTCCCGGTGACTGCGCTCCCGGTGACTGAGCTCCCGGTGACTGAGCTCCCGGTGACTGAGCTCCCGGTGACTGAGCTCCCGGTGACTGAGCTCCCGGTGACTGAGCTCCCGGTGACTGAGCTCCCGGTGACTGAGCTCCCGGTGACTGCGCTCCCGCCGCCGATTCGGCGAGCGGACTCAGCGGGCGGACCAACAGCCAACGCCCGGCGATGCGCAGCTTGCGCCACGCGCTGAGCCGCGCGCGGTGACTGAACACGTCGCCGTCGAGCCGCTTGATCTCGTCGAGCAGGCCGCGATAAATGCCGCTCATGGCCCCGAAAATGGTTTTCCCGTCCGGCCCGAGCCAGCGCGGGAGCTGGGCGGCGTCCTGATAAAGACGCTCGGCACGTTCGATTTCGAAGCGCATCAGTTGCTGGAACCGCTCGCCGCCTTGGCCATGGCGCAGGTCGTCGGCCGAATAGCCGAACCGCCGCAGATCTTCGCGCGGCAGGTAGATTCGCCCCAGCGCGGCATCTTCCTTCAGGTCGCGCAGGATGTTCGTCAGTTGGAAGGCGATTCCGCACTTGCGAGCAGGCTCCAGCGCCTCGGGGCCGGTGAACCCCCAGATGTGAATGCAGCACAGCCCCACGGCCGAAGCGACCTTGCAACAATACTCGCTCAATTCGTCGAATGTTTCAAAACCCTGGTGCGCCAGGTCCATTTCCACGCCGTCGATCACGGAGCGCAGGTGCTCGGGCGGCAGGCGGTAGCGGGCGACCGTGTCGGCCAAGGCCGGGAAGATCGGCGCATCGAACTCGCCGGCCAGGGCCTGTTCGAGCGAATTCCGCCAGCCGGCCAGGGCCTCGCGTCGCTCCGCCACGGGCAGCGCGTTGTCGCCCAAGTCGTCGGTCATCCGCGCGAAGGCGTACAAAGCGCACATCGCACGCCTCTTGCCGCGCGGCAACACGAGAAACGAGTAATAGAAATTACTCGCCGTGCGGCGAGTCAACTGACGGCAGTGGGCATAGCTCGACTCGACGGAGTCCATGATCATCCTTCCCGCAAGTTTCCTTCCTCGATAACCGGCAGGTAGTTGAAGACCGCCGTTTGGGATTGGCGCCAAAGCGATCAACCTGTCGGTCGCCTTTGGCGCCGGCACATGTCCACGAGCTTACTGTACCATGCGTTCGCGATCCGCGGCTACCAGTACGCGCGGCACATGACCATCCAGGACGTGGCCGACCACTTGCAGGTCAGTTGGGACGTGTTCGTCGGCGATGCCTTGCCAGCGCCGCGGGTCAGTGTGCAAAACTGTCAAATATCCCGTTCACAGCCGCGTTCGGCAAACGTCGCAATCTCCAGCACGGTCAGCCGCTCGACCAGCTCGGCGGGCGTTTGCGGCCGGCGGAGCGGCTCCTTGGCCAAGAGCTCGTGGACCAACCGCGCGACGGCGAGCGGCAACCACGGCGCGAGCGAACGAATTGCCGGCGGCTCGCTCTGCCGGTGCTGCTGGGCCAACTCGGCCGGACTGCGGCCCGCGAACGGCAATCGGCCGCTGAGCAGTTCGTAGAGCGTTACACCCAGGCTGTAGAGGTCGCTGCGGATGTCGGGCCGCAGGGCCGAGGTGACCATCTCCGGCGCGATGTAATGGAATGTGCCGGCGACGCAACGATCGACCACGGAGCCGGTTTCGTCCGGCCGCCGTGCAAAACCGAGATCCAGGAGGGTGGCATGCCCGCTCGGCGAGACCAAAATGTTGCTCGGCTTGAAATCGCCGTGCATCCAGCCGGCCGAGTGCAACGCGCCTAGGGCCTCCGCCGTTTGTCTCACGATCCAAAGCGCCACGGGCAAAGCGGGCCGGCGACCGCCGGCGAGCGAATCGGCCAGGGTCGAACCGGCGAGCCACGGCATGACGACGAAATAGGGCGCGCCGCCGACGTGCGCGGCGAGAATCGAAATCAGGCACGGGTGCGACACCTGGCGGCCCACGATGGCCTCGCGGCGCAAGAGCTCGATGGCCGCCGTGTCGTCCCGCCAATGTTCCAAGAGCACCTTGACCGCGTAGGCGGCGGCCCGATCCGACGGACCCTCGGCGGGCCGGGCTTGGTAGACTCGGCAAAGTTTTCCTTCCGCGACCCGGCGGACCAGTTGCCAGGGACCGAGCCGCTCCAGAGCGTCCGCGTCGACGTGCCGATGGCGTGTCGTGGTGTTCAAGGGGTGTAAGGGCCTGCACGAAGAACTCTATGCTTTCGATAGTGTACACGCGACGCAACGGAAAACGCCGGATTCTGCGTGCTAGCAAGTGCCGCACCGCATTTTCGGCGCAGCCGAACATTCCCCCCCTCGCCGAACCGAAAAAAAAATCCGCCTGTCCCGACAAGGCACCGCCGCGCTAGCGGCTGCCAAGCCTTCGCCCCCGTGCTGGTTGAACTACGGTGCGAGCCGCCCTCCCCTGCACTTTGAAGCGGGTCGTCGGGTAAAGGCGGATTTTTTTCCCCGGTTCGGCGATTCTGGGAACGAGGTTGAAGTCTAACGATTGGATCGGCTGTTCGGGCCGGCCAAGTTGAGGTGTACTCAATGAACCCCGCGCCTTTCGCCGCGGCGGCGGAGCCGTTCGTCGAGCAACGCCCCCAGCAACAGGGCTCCTCCGATCACGGTGTATTCAAGCTGCGAGGGAACGCCCCACATCCGCGTGAGGTTGGGAAGAATCCAGAGAATGGCCGTGCCAATCAGCATTCCCAGCACGTTGCCTTCACCGCCGCGCAGGCTGCACCCCCCCAGCACCGCGCCGGCGATGGCGTACAGCTCGAAAAAGTTGCCGGTATTGGTGGGCTGCACCGAGTTCTGCTCCATCAGGAACAGCACCGCGAAGAAAGCCGCCAGTCCCGATGATAGCACGTAAGCCAGGATCTTGTATCGGTCGGTGGCGACGCCCGCATAACGGGCCGCCTGCTCGTTGCCGCCGATGGCGTACAAATAGCGGCCGTAAACGCTGAGATGCAGGAACACCGTGAATAACGCCGCCAACACCAGGAAGATCACCAGCGACATGGGCAGCCCAAGCACGTCCTTGCTTTCGTACAGCGCATACTTCAACGCGCCGAACCGGCCTCCCAACCCTTTCACCGAATCGTTCGCCAGCCAGCGCGCGGCGCCGCGGAAGATGAACAGGCCGCACAACGTGACCACGAACGCCTGCACCCCAAGCTTTGTCACGAGCAAGCCGTTGACCAGGCCGATGGCGACGCCCAAGGCGAGCACGGCGGGGATCGCCGCCCAGGGGCTCCAGCGATGATCGACCAGCAGCATGGCCGTCACCGTGGCGCAGAGGCCGACGACCGAGCCGATCGAGAGGTCGATACCGCCCGAGATGATCAGGCAGCCGGCGCCGAGCGTGAGGATGCCGTAGAGTCCGATCCGCCGGCCCAGGTTGAAGTGGTTCGCCGGCGACCGCGCGTTGGCGTCGGACAGCAGCAGCAAGCAATACAGCCCCAAGAGAAACAGGGCCAGGCCGAGCAACTTTTTCATGGAACGTCTTCTCCCCCGGTCGCCAATTGCATCACGGCTTGTTCCGACATGCGTTCGCGCGGCAATTCGCCGACCAGTTCGCCCTGGTGCATGACGAGCACGCGGTCGCTGACGCCAAGGATTTCCTCCAGATCGCTGGAGACCATCAGCACGCCCATGCCCTCGGCCGTCAACTCGCGCAGGAGGCGGTAGATCTCGGCTTTCGCGCCCACGTCAACGCCGCGGGTCGGTTCGTCGAGGATCAACAGCCGCGGCGATCGGGCCAGCCACTTGGCCAACACGACCTTCTGCTGGTTGCCGCCGCTCAGTAACCCGGCCGGCTTCTCGACGTTCGGCGTCCGGATGTTCAGCCGCCGCCGCATCCGCTGAGCCAGTTCGCGTTCGCGCGTTCGCGCAACCAGTCCCAAGAGGTTGAGGCGGTCGAGCGAAGCAAGGCCGATATTCCGCCGGATCGTCTGCGTCAACAGCAGCCCTTGACCGCGGCGGTCTTCGGGCGCGAGGACGATGCCGGCCTTGATGGCGTCGGACGGTGATCGCAGCCGAACCGCGCGCCCGTCGAGGCGCACCTCGCCGGCCAAGAGCGGACGGACGCCAAACAGCGCCTCGGCCAGCTCGGTGCGTCCCGCGCCCATCAGCCCGGCCAGGCCCACGACCTCGCCGCGACGGACCTCGAACTGGATCGGACGGCGCTGCGTACTCGTGAGCCGCAGGCCGTTGGCCGCCAGCACCGGCACCGCCGTCCCGGCCGTCCCTGGCGGCGCCGCGGCCTCGGCGGGGCGGTGGAAAAACTGCTTCAGCTCGCGGCCGACCATCAGCCGCACGATCGACGAGTGCGAAATCTCGCCGGCGGCCAGTTCGCCCGCGTTGCGTCCGTCGCGAAGCACGGTAACACGGTCGGCGACCTGGCGCACTTCGGCCAGCCGGTGTGAAATGTACAGGATGCTCACGCCGTCGCGCTTCAAGTCGCGGATCACCTCGAACAGCCGCTCGGTCTCGCGCCGCGTCAGGCTTGAGGTCGGTTCGTCCATGATCAGCACGCGGCTGCGAAGCGACAGCGCCCGGGCAATCTCGACGAGTTGCCGCTGGCCGATCGAAAGCCGCGCGACGGGCGTGCGGGGCGAACACTCGAGCCCCAGGCGGCGCATGCATGCCTCGGCGTCAGGGTAGATCCGCGGATCGATCAACCCCAACGAACCGCCCCAACGCGGCTCGCGGCCAAGAAACAGGTTGGCGGCCACGTCGAGGTTTGGGGCCAGGTTCAATTCCTGATGGATCAGGGTAATTCCCAGCCGCTGGGCGCGGTCGACTCCGTCGATCGCGACCTTCTGGCCGTCGATGCGGATCTCGCCGGCGTCGGCCGTTTGCACGCCGGCCAGGATTTTCATCAAGGTGCTCTTGCCCGCCCCGTTCTCACCGACGACGCAAAGCACTTCACCCGCCGCCAGGCGCAATTGCACGTCGGCCAGCGCATGGACGCCGGGAAACGACTTGCTGATCCCGACGGCGTGCAGCAACGGCGGCGGTGCGGCGGGTGCGGAGCTCACGCTTTCGTTACGATCCCTTCAACTGGTGTAGCTCGGCGATGAAGGCCTCGACGTTGTCGGGCGTAATCACCCGGTAGTCGATGAACATGATACCGCCCAGGGGCACGACCGACCGGTCGCCGCGAACCAGCGCGGCCAGCAACCGCACCGCCTGGTAGCCAAACTCGAACGGTTGTTGCACCACGGTGCCCACGATCTGGCCGTCCTGAACGCCCTGCAAGGTTTCTTCGTCCTCGTCGAAGCCGACCAGCTTGACTTTGCCGGCCAGACCGGCTCCTTTGGCCGCGGCCAGCATGGCGGGCGGATTGTAGGCCCACAGCCCCACCAGGCACAGGTTCTCGACGTCATCGGCTTGCTTGACCAGCGTGTCTTCGACGTTGGCCTTGCACTTTTCCTGGCTGGCGTCGTCGGTCATCGTATCGAGCAAACGGTACTTGCCCAGGTCCGGACCTTCGGCGTCGTCGTGGCCGGCCAACTCGTCGAGCACGCCCTGGCGGCGCTCGACGGCGTTCTGCACGTCGAGCTTGCCGACGAAGATCGCCACCTTGCCGCCGTCGGGTAGAGCCTTCTTCACCAGCCGTGCGGCGGCCTTGCCGGCTTCGTAGTTGTTCGTGCCGATGTAGCACAACCGCTTGCTCCCCTCGGGCAAATCGCTGTCCTGGGTGATCAACGGCACCCGGCCGGCCACCTCATTCAGGAACTCGGCCTGGTTGGCCGCGTCGTTGGGGCTGATGGCGATCCCCTTGACCCCCTTCACCAGCAGATCCTCAATGATTTGCCGCTGCTCGGAGGGCGTACCGTTGGGGGGCATGTGAAACTCGACGTCGGCGTTGAACTCTTGGGCCGCCTTTTCCGTGCCGCGACGCGCGATGGCCCAGAACTCGAAGGGATTATTGCTGACGAAGGCCACGCTCACGCGGCCGGCGTCGGGCTTGGCTTGGTCAGGCGCGGCGGCCGGTTCGTTGTTAGCGGAACAGCCGGGCACCGTCAGTGCGAGCCAACCGATGGCTAGGGCCGAGATGAGACGTCGCATGGGAAGCAAGCTCCAACGATGTTCGCAAAAAGCCGGGCCTCGCGGGCGCAAGGGTCGCGATCATCATAACCCAGCTTCGGGCCAAGTAAAACGTCTCGTCAGGCGAATTATAGACGAACGACCCACCTGCGGGACCGGCACCAAAGCGATAAATCCATCGTTGCATCCGCACTCGCTTGTCCCGACGAGACGCTCATGTGGACGACGGTCGGGGGCGCCCTCCCGGGCTCCGAAAAAACTGGCAAAACCGTACCTTTACCCGACGAAAGCTACGGTGCGAGTGGCACAGATGGGCGTTGCGGGTGAAGAAGTCTTAACGCGTCCAAAGCCGGGCAATCCGCCGAGACGGATTTCCTTGTCGGTACAGGCACGGTTTTGCAGTTTTTTCTTAGGCATTTTCGGCTGCGCCGAAACCGCCGTCCCGCCGTGTGCAGCATCATGAACCATGCCTCAGGCGACGGCTTTCGAGGGACGGTTGACGTGGGTCGTGTAAGCCTTGATCACATGGGCGGCCGGGCCGTCGGCGCGGATCGTGCCGTGGTCGAGCCAGATGGCGCGGTCGCAAAGCCTGGCGATCGACGTCAGGTCGTGACTGACCATCACGATGATCTTGGCCTTCACCATCATCTCCTGCATCCGCCGCCGCGCTTTTTCCTGGAACGCCATGTCGCCGGCCGACAAGACCTCGTCGACCAGCAAGATCTCCGGCTCGATCGCCGTGGCGATCGAAAACGCCAGCCGCACCGACATGCCGGACGAATAGTGCCGAACCGGCATATCGAGAAAGTCACCCAACTCGCTGAACTCGGCGATCGGCTGGATCTTGTCCTTGATCGTGCGTGGCGTCTCGCCTTGCAAATAGCTCCGGTAATAGATGTTTTCCCAGCCGGTGGCCTCCGACTCGAAGCCCAGCGCGATGTCGAACAACGAGCTGATCTGTCCGTCGACCAGCCGCTTTCCCTTGGTGGGTGGGTAAATGCCGGCCAGCAGACGCAAGAGCGTGCTCTTGCCCGCCCCGTTGTGGCCGATGATGCCGACACGGTCCCCCTCGTCCAGCGCGAGGTTCACGTCGTTCAGGGCGCGGACCCTCATCCGCGGATTGACGCTGTGCCGGAACAGGCCGCGCACCAGGAACTCTTTGAGCGTCACGCGCACGTTCTTGCGGATGTCGAACGTGAGATCCACTTGCTGCAGTTTGATCTTAGCCATGGAAGAAGCTCCGGTTTCCCGCGTATTCTATACTCCACGCGGTCGAGAATGAGACATTCACGGTGGCTGGGGCAGAGCCTAAGCGATGCCCCGGTCGCTCTTGAGTCGGGGCATCGCTTAGGCTCTGCCACCAGCCACCGCTTTCTCGTGGCAAAATGTTTCATTTTCGGCCGCGTGAAGTATAGTCATTGGTCATTGGTCATTGGTTCCATCAGGCCGCCCTCGCGCCGACGGCCGCCTGGCAGGCTTGCTCGATGACCTCGGCGTACTGCCGAGCCACGACGCGCCAATCGCGGCTGCCTCGGATGAATTCCAGCGCCCGCTTTCCGACCCGGCGGCGCAACGGCGCGTCGCGGGCCAACGTCCGCATCGTCGACGCGAGCCGCGCCGCGAAATCGGCGTCCCACGCGACCTTGCAGACGACATCGTCGGGATAACTCGAGAACGTATCGACGTCGCTGACGACCGTCGCCGCGCCCGCGGCCATGAGCAGTTGCAAGGTGCCCGACGTCTCGCCGTTGGTGGGCGGCCGGCGAAGGTTGATTCCCACGTCGGTGATCGCCACCAGGTCGAGCAGCGATTGGGTCGTCACATGTCCCAGGAAACGGATACGGTTCGACAGCCCCAGCGATTCGACCTTGGCGCAGGCCGCCCCCTCGGCCAGGTTCCGTCCGACGAAGAGCAACAGCGCGCTCGGGTGTTCGGCGGCCAACTCGGCGAAGGCGTCGATCGCCTCCAGATTGCACTTGGTCGGACTGAGAATCCCAAAACAGCCGAAAATCAAAGCGTCGGGCGGCAGGCCAAAGGTCGACCGCGTCGCGCGCCGCATGTCGTGCGAAACCTCGGGCGGCGATACTCCATGAGGAACGACGTGAATGCGGCCGCGGTAATCGGGATGCAGCCGTCGGATGGTCGTCTCGTTCCAGGGGTCGTGAACGGTGACGACCGGCGCGGCGTCGAGCAGCCGCCGGTTGCACATGATGCCGCGCCGGGCGCAAGCGGCGGATAGTCCGCCCGGCTCGTGTTCCCACTCGGCCGGCGACGCTTGGTACTCGGCCGCCAAGGCCGAGTCGCTGGCCATCAACTCACGCGGGAAATGATCGGCCGGCGCGCCGGGGCGCTGCGCGTACCATCCGTGAAAACTGGCGAGGAACAGGTCGTGCAGCGCCACCACGCCGGGAAATCGCAATAAAGTGTCGTAGATGTAGCCGTGGTACTCGGAATTGCCCATCTGATACAGGATTCGCCGGTAGTGAATGGCCCGCTGGTAACGGGGAAACGTGCGATAATCGCGGCAGGAGAATTCGTTCGATTGGTGGCACAGGTTCGGCGTGTAGCAGGAGTCGTGGTAGAGGTCGATCATGTAATGCTCGCGCAGTTGGGCGAGCAGGTTGGCCGAGTACTCGGCGATGCCCGACGGCTGCGGCAACAAGGGCGAGAAATAGGCCAACCGCGGCTTCGCCCGCTTCGGTACGCGCGAACTGCGGCGCGGCCGTCGCGGCGGCTTGCCGGCGGGCGGGACGCCCACATCACCACCGAGCGGCGGCGACAATCCCTCGAGCGCGGCGACGGCCAGGTCGGCGGTCGTCTCCCAGCGAAACCTGCCGGCCTGCGCGGGGCCGCGTTGCCGCAACGATTCGGCCAGTTGCCGGTCGACGAGCAGGCGTTCGAGCTTGGCGGCCAGATCATGGGGGTCGTCGACGTCGGCCAGCAGGCCGGCGTCTCCGACGACTTCAATCTGCGACGAGTTACGGCCGGCCAGAACCGGCGCGCCGCAGTGCAGCGCCTCGAGCAAGGGAAAGCCGAAGCCTTCGTAACGGGACACGAACGCGAACGCCGCGCATCGTTGGTACAGCAGCCGCGTCATTTCGTCAGGCAAGTAATGGGTCAACAGCAACCGGTCGGCGACGCCGAGGCGCTGAGCCGCCTCGCGGATCTCGCGTTCGTTTTCGGCGGCGAAATGGCAGGTAATCACCAACTGGTGCGTTTCGCGCAACCGCGCCGGCAACAGGCCGAAGGCCGCCAGCAAGCCCTTGTGGTTCTTGCGCTCGTCATCGCCGGAAAGGTAAAATACGAAGGGGCAGGTGATGCCCAACTCACGCAGCCGCTCGGTTGTCGCGGCGTCGGGCACGGCACGCCGGTCGGGGACAAAGAAGTCCGCATCGCCGGCCGCGCCGATGGTGGCCACGCGATCGGGAGGGAGACCCAGCAATCGCAAGCAATCGGCCCGGGTCCATTCTGAATTCGTCAAGAAAAGATCGTATTGACGCAGCGTTCGAATGGCCCAATTGTAAGCCCATGAGACACGGTCAGACCGCAGGTACTGCTCATAGTACACGGCCGGGATCAGATCATGAATCACGACCGCCATTTTCGGTCCGTCCAGCGGCTTCGGCGGTGGCAAAAAGTCCCCGTAGTATTCGACCGCGCTGGGAACGAGGTAGACGTCGAGCCGGTCGGGATCCTCCATGAGCAGCCGGCAGGCCGTGTCGCGCAGCGTGGGGTCGCCGGGGATCGGGGCGATCGCGCGGATCGTGGCCCGTCCCGGCCAGGTGTCGTCGAGTCCCATCAACGCGGGATGGTGATAGAGGAAGTACTCGTGCTGGGGGTGGCGGACGAGAAGGTTCGAGACCAATCCGCGCACGTAGCGGCCGATCCCGCGCTTTCTGCTGCTGGGAGATTGGTTGCCCAACATGTCGATGCCGATTCGCACGCTTCAGTCCCTGTTGTGCTCCACCAATTGAGTTGGTGGGCGGTGCCCACCCTACGGATGAATCCGATCTGTCGCCGCCAGCCGACCCAGGGCCGTCAGGCGGCCTCGCGGCGGGGGAACGACAAGATGCTCGCCTCGCCGCCCACGTCCCCACCATCGCCTCCCACGGCGCTGGTTCCCGCCGAGCCCCCGCGGGTATGCACCGCCGCGACTTCATCCATCGAAATCTCATCGACCAGGCCCTGCAACCTCGCCAACTCACGCAACACGGAGTCGAGACAGATTTCAACCGAGCGCAGGCCGCTTGCCAGTTCGTGCTGGTGCTCCGCCGCGCCGTCGGCGATCTGTTCCGACAGTCGCCCCGCGTGCGCCGTCAACGCCAGTTCGAGGCGCTCGTCGAGGCGCCGGATGGCGCGGTCGCGCACCGTGTCGGTCATGCGCCAAAACAGGCGGAAGGGAAACAACGCCAATCGCTTCACGAGGTTTGTCATGGGATATTATACTCCACGCGGTCATTGGTCATTGGTCATTGGTTCCATCAGGCCGCCCTCGCGCCGACGGCCGCCTGGCAGGCCTGCTCGATGACCTCGGCGTACCGCCGAGCCACGACGCGCCAATCGCGGCTGCCTCGGATGAATTCCAGCGCCCGCTTTCCGACCCGGCGGCGCAACGGCGCGTCGCGGGCCAACGTCCGCATCGTCGACGCGAGCCGCGCCGCGAAATCGGCGTCCCACGCGACCTTGCAGACGACATCGTCGGGATAACTCGAGAACGTATCGACGTCGCTGACGACCGTCGCCGCGCCCGCGGCCATGAGCAGTTGCAAGGTGCCCGACGTCTCGCCGTTGGTGGGCGGCCGGCGAAGGTTGATTCCCACGTCGGTGATCGCCACCAGGTCGAGCAGCGATTGGGTCGTCACATGTCCCAGGAAACGGATACGGTTCGACAGCCCCAGCGATTCGACCTTGGCGCAGGCCGCCCCCTCGGCCAGGTTCCGTCCGACGAAGAGCAACAGCGCGCTCGGGTGTTCGGCGGCCAACTCGGCGAAGGCGTCGATCGCCTCCAGATTGCACTTGGTCGGACTGAGAATCCCAAAACAGCCGAAAATCAAAGCGTCGGGCGGCAGGCCAAAGGTCGACCGCGTCGCGCGCCGCATGTCGTGCGAAACCTCGGGCGGCGATACTCCATGAGGAACGACGTGAATGCGGCCGCGGTAATCGGGATGCAGCCGTCGGATGGTCGTCTCGTTCCAGGGGTCGTGAACGGTGACGACCGGCGCGGCGTCGAGCAGCCGCCGGTTGCACATGATGCCGCGCCGGGCGCAAGCGGCGGATAGTCCGCCCGGCTCGTGTTCCCACTCGGCCGGCGACGCTTGGTACTCGGCCGCCAAGGCCGAGTCGCTGGCCATCAACTCACGCGGGAAATGATCGGCCGGCGCGCCGGGGCGCTGCGCGTACCATCCGTGAAAACTGGCGAGGAACAGGTCGTGCAGCGCCACCACGCCGGGAAATCGCAATAAAGTGTCGTAGATGTAGCCGTGGTACTCGGAATTGCCCATCTGATACAGGATTCGCCGGTAGTGAATGGCCCGCTGGTAACGGGGAAACGTGCGATAATCGCGGCAGGAGAATTCGTTCGATTGGTGGCACAGGTTCGGCGTGTAGCAGGAGTCGTGGTAGAGGTCGATCATGTAATGCTCGCGTAGTTGGGCGAGCAGGTTGGCCGAGTACTCGGCGATGCCCGACGGCTGCGGCAACAAGGGCGAGAAATAGGCCAACCGCGGCTTCGCCCGCTTCGGCACGCGCGGCCGTCGCGGCGGCTCGCCGGCAGGCGGGACGCCCACACCACCACCGAACGGCGGCGACAATCTCTCGAGCGCATCGGCGGCCAGGTCGGCGGTCATGTCCCAGCGAAACCTGCCGGCCTGGACGGGGCCGCGTTGCCGCAGCGATTCGGCCAGTTGCCGGTCGACGAGCAGGCGTTCGAGCTTGGCGGCCAGATCATGGGGGTCGTCGACGTCGGCCAACAGGCCGGCGTCTCCGACCACTTCGATCTGCGACGAGTTGCGGCCGGCCAGGACCGGCGCGCCGCAGTGCAGCGCCTCGAGCAAGGGAAAGCCGAAGCCTTCGTAACGGGACACGAACGCGAACGCCGCGCATCGTTGGTACAGCAGCCGCGTCATTTCGTCAGGCTGGTAATGGGTCAACAGCAACCGGTCGGCGACGCCGTGGCGCTGGGCCGCCTCGCGGATCTCGCGTTCCTTTTCGGCGGCGAAGTGGCAGGTAATCACCAACTGGTGCGTTTCGCGCAGCCGCGCCGGCAACAGGCCGAAGGCCGCCACCAAGCCCTTGTGGTTCTTGCGCTCGTCGTCGCCGGAAAGATAGAAGACAAAGGGGGCGTTGACGCCCAACTCACGCAGCCGCTCGGATGTCGCGGCGTCGGGCACGGCACGCCGATCGGGGACAAAGAAGTCCGCATCGCCGGCCGTGCCAATGGTGGTCACGCGCTCGGGCGGAACGCCCAGCAACCGCAAGCAATCGGCGCGGGTCGATTCCGAAATCGTCAGAAACAGGTCGTATCGCCGCACCGTCCGCATGGCCCAATGGTAGGCCCATAACAGATCGTTAGGCCCCAAGTACTGCTCCTGGTACAAGGCAGGGATCAGATCGTAGATCACGACCGCCATTTTCGGGCCGTCCAGCGGCTTCGACGGCGGCAAAAAGCCCCTGTAGCATTCCAGCGCGCTGGGAACGAGGTAGACGTCGAGCCGGTCGGGATCCTCCATGAGCAGCCGGCAGGCCGTGTCGCGCAGCGTGGGGTCGCCGGGAGTCGGGGTGATCGTCCGCATCGTGGCCCGTCCCGGCCAGGTATCGTCGAGTCCCATCAAGGTGGGATAGTGATAGAGGAAGTACTCGTGCCGCGGGTGGCGGACGAGAAGGTTCGAGACCAATCCGCGCACGTAGCGGCCAATCCCGCGCTTTCTGCTGCTGGGAGATTGGTTGCCCAACATGTCGATGCCGATTCGCACGCTTCAGTTCCTGTTGTGCTCTACCAATTGAGTTGGTGGGCGGTGCCCACCCCACGGATGAATCCGATCCGTCACCGCCAGCCGTCCACGGGCCGCGAGCCTCCGCACCCAGTGAGTCGCCGGCGGCCCGGACGCGAGCCTCGCGAGGGCGGCGTGGCCTACGCGGGCCGTCGTCGCCCAGTCGAACATTCGAGCTTGTCTCACGGCCCGCCGCCGTAGTTCTTCGGCCAGGGCGGGCTCGTCGAGCACTCGCGTGAGTTGCCTCGCCAGGTCGGCCGGATCGTCGGCATCGGCCAGCAAGCCCGCGTCGCCGACGACCTCGACTTGCGACGAGTTGCCGCCGGCCACCACCGCCGCGCCGCACTGCATGGCTTCCAGCAGCGGCAAACCGAAGCCCTCGCACCGCGACGGAAAGACGAAAACCGAGCAGCGCTGATACAGCGCGCGCAGGCTTTCGTCGTCGACGGCGGACGTCAACACGACCCGCTCGGCGACACCCGACCGGCGGATGACGTCGCGCAAACGGGCGTGGTCGCCGGCGTCGCCGGCGGCGCAGGTTAGCACCAGCGCATGGGTCTGGCGCAGTCGCGCCGGCAGCAGGCGATAGGCGGCCAGCAGGCCAGGCAGGTTCTTGCGCTCGTCGAGGGCCGTCAGCGCGAAGAGGAACGGCGACGACACCCCAAGGGCGCGAAGTCGTGCGACGCCGGCCGCAGGCGCCGGTCCATTCCGATCGGGAAAAAAAGCGAGTGGATCGCTTCCCGCGCTGATGTTGACCACGCGCTGGTCTGGGATGCCCAGGATCCGCGCACAGTCGCTCCGCACCGCCTCGGAGATGACCAGCAGCAGGTCATATTGCCTGAGCGAGGCCAAGGCCCGGTGGTAGGCTTTGGCGATGGCCGGGTGCCGCAAATAATGATCGGGAAAATGCGACGGAATCAGGTCGTGGACGACCGCCGCCATGCGCGGGCCGCCCAGCGGCGGATCGGGCGGCAGGTAGCCTTGGAAGTTCTCCAAGGCGCAGGAGAGCAGCAACACGTCAAGTTGGTCGGGGTTCCGACGCGCCAATCGTTGAACGGACCACGGAAGGCCGCCGCCGGCCTTGGCGCCGCCAAGCCGCCGAACCGCCGGGCCGCTCGGCCATGGTTCGTCGCCGCCAGGCAATCCATCGTGAAAGTACAACAGGAAGTCGTCATCGCCCGGCCGCTCCAGCAGGTGCCGCGCGAACTGGCGCGTAAACCTTCCCACGCCGCGCGCTCGGCCGGCGGCTTGGATCCCCAACATGTCGATTCCAATGCGCATTCGTCGCCCGTCGGCTAGAGGTAAAAGATCAGCCGGCGTTGCAATCGCACCAGCGCCAGCGTCGCCAGGCCGGCGACGCCGCAGACGATCGCCAACGAAACGCCGTACACCGACGACGATGGGCAACGGCCATACAGGATCGGCTCGCGGATCAACGCCATCAACCATGTGACCGGGTTGTATTCGGCCAGCCAGCCCAGCCCGCGATCACCCGACGACAACATCTCCGCCTTGTACATGATCGGCGAGATGTAGTACACGATTTGAAGCACGATCTCCAACAGGTGCTTCATGTCCGGAAAGAACACGCCCGCCAGCCCCGTGAGGATCGCCAACGACCAGCCCAAAACGAACAGCAAGATCAACGACGGGACGAGGCTGTAGAGCACCGGGAGGTTGCCGAAACCCTGAAAACACCAGGTCAGTACCAACACCACGCACATCGAAAGACTGAAATGAAAGGCCGCCCCCAACACCGTGCGCAAGGGGTGGATCGCCAGCGGCGTCGGGTACTGCCGGATGTACGTTTCCGCGGTGTAAAAGCAATCGCACCCTTGCGTGATCGAAGCTTGCAGGAAATTCCACAGCGTCAGCCCAGACAACAGGAAGGGCGCGTACTCCTCGATGTCCATTTTGAAGAGGTTGTGGAACACCGTGCAGAGCACGGCGGTCATGGCGATCGGGTTCAACAACGACCAGCCCAGACCCAACACCGAGCGACGGTAGCGGGTGCGCAGATCCATGCGGACCAGCGACATCCAGAAATAACGGCACTGCCAAATCGCCGCGGCGTATGCTCGCATGACTTCACCCGACCTCGCTCACGGATGCTCGCCCCCAACTCGATCGGGCCTGTTCTTCGGGCCAAATCACCCGCAACGCCTCGGCCAGGCGCGGCCACACGCTTTCCGCGCCGGCGAACTCCCGCATTCGCGCGCGAGCCTCGCCGGCCATCTCGCGATAACGCGACAGATCGCCGCGGGCTGTTTCGTAGCTTTCGCGAATCCGCCGTCGCAGCGCCGAACGCTCGACGCGCTGCCAGCGGGTCGTCGGCCGGCGCTCGGGATCCCACGACCAGTGCGTGGGCTCGCTGTACGAGTGGACGACGAACGCCAACCGCGGATCGATGTACTCAGCCATCGCCGTATGTGCCGGCGCGACGGCGGGCCGGCCGGCGGCCAGGAAATCTTGCACCGGCAAGCAGGCCCCCTCGGCCCGTGACGTGTTCAGATAATAAGTGCTGGCACGGGCCAGTTCGACCATTTGCTCGTCGGAAAGGTAATTCGAGATCACCGCCAGCTTGCAGCGGTGGCGGAGTCGAAGGCGTTGGTGGAAGCTCAGCACGTTGTGCAGTCCCTCGCGGGCCATCGTCTTGCTGACGGCCAGTTTGAGCACGAGCGTCGCATCGTCGCGGTCGCCTAGGGCATCCAGGAACGAGCTTAGCAGATCCTGCCAGTTTTTTCGCAGGTCGAAGGGGTTGAAAATGCTGGTATAGACGATCCCGGTCAGCTCCAGCCGATCGCTCAGGGCGTAGGGAATGGGAAACGGATCGATGGGCGTGGGTTCGGAGCGGCCCAGGAGTTTGCGGCCCGCGCGCGACAGCAAGCGATCGACCGGCGCGGGCAAACGCGGGCGGACGCGGCGCTGGTACGCCCCGCGGGCCCGCGCCGCGAGACTCGCGCCCGGCGGCGCGCCGGCCCCGAGTTGCGGAACCGAAGGGGGGGCACGGCCCACCATGTTACGCCGATCGCTCGCCGCCGGCGCGCCGGCTCCGAGTTGCGGGAGCAGGAAGCAAGGGCAATCGATCACGACCCGATCCCCGGCCCGCCAGTCGGGTACGCGGAAATACGAGTCGCCGATCGGCACCGGCACGACGTGAATCGGTGTGCCGACGCCGGCCCGCTGGAGCGCGTCGCGCGTGAACTCGCAAGCCGTCAAAATCAGGGCCAGCTTTTTCGCGACCCGCGGCCAGTTGTTGCGCGGGTTGCCGCCCACGTCGCGGTCGGGAATGTCGGGATACTCCCAGAAAGGGAAGGCGATGTTCGGCGCCAAGGGCGTGATCGGCATGTGCTGCAACGGCAGGAAACTTAGGTGCGCCGGCGCCCGACCGGCGCGGCGAGCGGCCTCGAGCGCCGGCTCCAGGTCGGTTTCGGCGCGCGAAATCTCGTGAACCTCGCCCCACCGCGCCAAAAGGGGCGAGAACGCCCGATACACGAAATAGTACGAATAACAGTCGTCGCCGCAACGACGCGGCATTTCGGACGCCGCGAATGACGACGTCGTGAACAGCGCGCGCTCGGTCGTCCGCCGGCGCGCGGCCGTCGTGTTCGTCCTATCGCCCAGTTCATTCATCGTCGTCTTCCCAGCAGTTCCTGTCGAACCGTATCGTTTCGCGACCAGTTGGATTGGTGGGCGGTGCCCACCCTACGCCCTGCGCCGCGACGCCGATCCGCCCTCGGCCCCGGCGGCGCGATGAGCATCGGCCGGAGCGAAGGGCACGACCGTCGGCGGAGCCGTCGGTTCCCTACTTGGGTCGAGCGAAACCTGTCGCCGCGACAGCTTTTCGACATGGTCCTCAATCGCCGCCAACCGACGGGACAAAGCCACATGGTCCCAGCGGAAGGCCTCCAGCCGTGCTTGCCGAGTTTCGATCGCGTCGAGCCTCGAGCAAATCTCGGCCAGCGGCGCGATGTCGTCGGCAAAACGCTCTGACAGTTTCCGCACCATGCTCCGCAGCAGCGGACGCGCCGCCACTTTGAACGGACGCAGGCACCAACTCGACCAGCCGCGAACGGCGGCAAACACGGCCGGCATGTTTCGGTTCCTTCCTTGGATCTGTTGTTTCGATCGTCAAGCGGCGCTCGACCACGACGCCAGGGCGCGCTCCTGCAACGACACCTGCGCCAAGCGCTCCGCGAGCAAGGCCAGGTGGTAGGCTTCGTCGAACGTCCCGCCACCGCCGGTCGGCGAGCGCGATGCTTTGCTCAACACCTCTTCGATGCGCGGCAGCAACGCGTCCAGATGAAAATCTCGCCAAATGACCGCGCCGGCGCGCCGCGCCAGCGGCCCCAGGTCGATTTGGCCGTCGAGAACCGCCTGGAACACGTCGGCCAACCCCCGCGCGCTGCGCTCCACCTTCAGACAATGAACGCCGTCGACGAACCATTCGCCGATGCCACAGCTCTGCGACATCGCCATCACGCAGCCGTAGGCGCCTGCTTCGAGCGGGGCGCATCCGAACGGCTCTCGCTCCCAGGTGGGAAAGGCGAACAGGTCGTATTCGTGCCGCGCGTAGCGCGCCAGCAACTCGTCCTGGGGGCAGGATCCCTTGAACGTCACCCGGTCGCCAACCCCCTCTTGCCGCGCCAGCGGGATCACCTTGGGATCCCAAGCCTTGCCGTACAAATCGATCGTGAAGTTCTCATAGCCACGGTCCCGCAGCAGTCGCGCGGCGCCGATCAAGAGATCGATCCCCTTGTGCCGCGCGATCTGCCCGGCCGATACGATCCGCAGCGTATCGCCGGGCCGATAAAAGCGTTGCCTTTCCTCCGGCCGCGGTCCCAACACCCAATTGGGCATGATCTCCACGTCGCCGTTGAGCCGCACGCCGGCGTCTTCGATTTCCTCGACGACCCGTTGGCTGACCGGCATGTAATGGCCGCTCACCTGCCGGCTGAATTCCGCCGCGATCACCGGCAACAACTCTTTGCCGGGGCTGCACAGCATCCGTGGCACGCAATCACCCAGATACCAAACCCAGGGCATGCCGATGTGCCGCAAACAGCCGACCAGCCCCAAGCCGCCCAGGCCAACCAGGTTCCAAAGGTACACCACCTGCGGCTCGAAATGGGCCAAGGCGCTGGTGAGCGCGTGGACGTTGAAAGCGTTCACCAGGTTCGACTCCGCTTCCCACATGGCGCGCACCGTGGCGTTGCTACGCAGGATGAACGAGGCGTCGTAGCAGTTGGTCAATTTGAACGATCGCGCGACGTGAGGTTCACCGGGGCAAGGAGCCCGCGGCGCGCTGGTCAACACGCGCACGTCGTGACCGCGCTGGAGCAGGCCGTCGACGACCTGGCGGCAACAGAGCTCGTAGCCTCCAATGACGTCCGGGGGGTACAAATTGCTCAGCGCGAGCACTCTCATGCCGCAGCCTCCTGTTGTCTCGCCAGCAGGCGCCGATAGATCGCCGACAACTGCGCCCCCAGTGTCACGTAATCGACGTCCGGCGGTGACTCATCCGCCCGGTCGGCCGGAGGAACCGGAATGGTCCTGGGCCATTCGGAGGCGACGCCAAACCAATAGGGGTTGACGTGGCCCGACACGACCTCGACCGGCGCGACGCCGCGCCAAGGGGCGGCGACCGATGCCGAATGGCAGATCACCATGTCCGCCAAGGCGTGCAGACCCAATTCGATGGAAAGCCAATGACCGATCAGGCCGTATTCGCTGATACAGACCGGGGTTCGCTGTTGCTTGGCGACCAGCAAGCCGATTTCGCACTCGCGGCTGAACCCGTCGTGCAAGTGGACCAGCGAGGCGTCGGCCAAGGCGGCCGGCAGTTCCCAGGAACTGGCGTCCCACGGCGTTCGAGGCCGCCCTGCCCAGCGTAGCACGCGCTTGACGACGCCGGGGCACAACGGCCGGCATTCGGCCGCGGGACCGCACGAGAGCAGTTCGACGCGGACATTCCCCGCCGACCCCGCCACCACGGATCGCGCCAGCGCGAGCAGGTGCCGCTCGCCGCGCGGTGAGCCGGTCGCCTTGTCGCTATCGAACAGGCCCAGGTAAGCGATTTTGGTGTGTGGCATCATTCATCCCATCGTAGGGTGGGCATCGCCCACCAACCCGTAGCCCACCAACCCGTAGGGTATGCACCACCCACCAGCCAACTCAGGCGGCGATCCGGGCCCGTCGGCCGCCGCCCAGGGCCGCCAGGTCGGCGTCGACCATCATCTTCACCAGCGGCTCGAAGCCGACTTGCGGCTGCCATCCCAAACATTTCCTGGCCTTCGCCGGGTCGGAGAGGAGCAAATCGACCTCGGCCGGGCGATGGAACTTGGGGTCGATCACGACGTAATCGCGCCAGTTCAAACCAACGTGGTCGAACGCGACTCGCACGAATTCCTCGACGCTGTGCGTTTCGCCCGTCCCGATCACGTAATCGTCGGCCTCGGCTTGCCGCAGCATCAACCACATGGCGCGGACGTAATCGCCGGCGAAGCCCCAGTCGCGGCGGGCCTGCAAATTGCCCAGCCGCAATTCCCTCGCCAAGCCCAGCTTGATTTTCGCCACCGCGTGGGTGATTTTGCGAGTCACGAACTCGAGCCCGCGCCGCGGCGACTCGTGGTTGAACAGAATCCCGGAACAGGCGAAGAGGCCGTAACTCTCGCGATAGTTCATGGTGATGTAATGTCCGTACACCTTGGCCACGCCGTACGGGCTACGGGGGTGAAAAGGCGTCATCTCGCGCTGCGGCGTCTCGTGGACCTTGCCGAACATCTCGCTCGAACTGGCCTGGTAGAATCGGATCTTGGCATCCACCAGCCGCACGGCGTCGAGCATGCGGGTCACGCCCAGCCCCGTGACTTCGCCGGTCAACTGCGGCTGTTGCCAGCTCGTCGGCACGAAGCTCTGCGCCGCCAGGTTGTAGACCTCCGTCGGCCGCACTTCGTCGAGCAGCGAAACCAGCGAATGCTGGTCGAGCAGGTCGCCTGGGTGTAGTTCGATGCGGCCTTCCAGGTGCGCAATCCGCTCGAACGTCTCCGTGCTCGAACGGCGGAACATGCCATGAACCGAGTAGCCGTGTTCCAGCAGTAATTCCGCCAAATAGGAACCGTCTTGACCCGTGATGCCTGTAATCAGTGCCGTGGCTGCCATGTGACTATTTCGACTCCTGCTCGTTTGTTTCGGCGTTCAAGTCCGCCGACCTTGACGATTATTCCGGGAATTCCACCCGCGCCGGCATCGCTCGGCTTCAAAGCGGGCGGGATGATAGTGGCATCCGGCTGCCCGTGTCAAGCGATGTCGGCGCCGCTCCGGGCTAGCGCCTGAACGTGAGCAGTTGCTCGCGGCCGATATCGTCGTCGAAGTCGGCCAGGAAGGACACCGGCGTAATCTTGATGTCGCGAAACCCCGCCGATCGGAGCATGCTCTCGATCTCCTCGGCAGTGAAGTAAACCATCCGCACGTCGACCCGCCGCTTCACCCAACCGCCGTCGCGCGGCCGGCCGGTCAGCAGGTCGTACAGAATATCGGTGAGGTGCTGCCGCAAGCCGCGGGTGGCGCAGGCGCGCTGAATGACCGCTTGTTCGACTTCGGGAGTGAACAGGATGGTGTGGCAGACCCCCCTGCCACCGGGCTTGAGTACGCGTGAAAACTCCGCGAAATATGTCCGCGTTTGTTCTTTCAACAAGTGCTGGAACACGGCAAACGAGTAAACGAGGTCGATCGAGTTGTCGCTGATCCCCGTGAGTCCGGACATCCGGTTCGCGACGAATGTCACATGACTCAGTTCGTGCAATTGGCGGGCACAGGCCACCACGCCGCGGGAAATGTCGGTACCGATGACCTGCGCCACATGCGCACTCACTTCCGAGGCCAGGAACCCCGGCCCGCAACCGAAGTCGAGCACGGTCATGCGCGGTAGCAGATACGGCCGCATGAGCTTGTCGCAGATCTCTTTGCGCGAGGCGGCATTGCGTTGGTGCTCGCACATCAAGATCTCGCGCCGCGCGCGCCCGGCGGGATAGCGGTTCGTCCATTGATGGACGTAAAAGTGCGGGCTGAGCGACAAAAGTCGCCGTGCCAGCGGTGTGCGCCACCCCGGTGGCGTCAGACGGAACATCCAAGGAATCCAGGCCCGGTCGAGAAAAGCGTGGTTTTTCGAGCTGGCCAGCAGTAATCTCGCGAGCCGCCAGCCAAATGTCGAACCGTCGTAAGCCACCCGATCCGCGGCCGGAGTCAGCCGTTTGCGCAATGCCCGCGGAGCGTTCCAGCACGCATGTGCCACTTGGGTCGTGGCCCGGTCGAACGAACGCGGCAGCAGGGGACGGAGTCGAATTCTGTACGTTCGTCGCGTGGCCCCCACCGCGGCGGCCAGCAAGTGTCCGGGCATCCGCGCCCAGCGGCGTTCCGACGTGGAAACGGAAGCTTGGGGCGCTGCCTGAGTCGGGTGCATGGGACTCACCTCGCTCCCGCCAATGTAAGGTTGGACCGCGGCGGTACGCCCCGGCGTCGTCGTCGAGATAGGAGCACGGTCGCTTGTTTCGGCGATCGGACCCCGCGGCCTTGACGATTATTCCGGGAATTCCACCTGCGCCGGCATCGCTCGGCTCCCCAAGCGGGCGGGATGATACTGGCATCCGGCGGCCCGTGTCAAGCCAAACAGGCGGCTATACTGCACGCGGCCAAGAATGAGACATTTTGTCACGAGAAGGTGGAAGGTGGTGGCTGGTGGCATCGCTTAGGCTCTGCCCCAGCCACCGTGAACGTCTCATTCTCGGCCGCGTGCAGTATAACGCCGGGGCACCCGCGCAGCGGGTCGGCTCGCCTTCATCCATCATCCTTCAACCGGTAAAATCTCACCGCGTTATCATGGAACAGCTTGCGGCGCGCTTCCAACGAGCGGTCGGCGACGATCGTGCGCAAGGCCTCGACCCACTGGCGGAAGCCGGCGGCCAAGGTGCAGACGGGCCAATCGCCGCCGAACACGACGCGATCGGGTCCGAAGACGTCGAGCGTGTGGTTGATGATCGGCGCCAGGTTTTCGACCGTCCACTTGCCCCCCGCGCCCGAGGCGATGATGCCCGAGATCTTGCCGATCACGTTTTTCCGCTGGGCCAACAGGGCGATGTCGCGGCGCCAGCCCGCCAGGTCGTCGGCCAACACGCTCGCGTTGCCGCAATGGTCGAGCACCAACGACGTCTCGGGGCATTGATCGGCCAGTTTCACCGCGTCGGCCAACTCGTCGGAGCGCATGCAGAGGTCGAAGCTCCAACCTTGCTCGCCCAGACGGCGGAGACCGGCGACGAACGGCTTCTTCAAACAGTAGCCCCGCGGCGTGCTGGGCACATGCAACACCTGGCGCACGCCGCGGATGCAGGCGTTGTCCTTGTGCCGGGCCAGGTACTTGGCGAAGGCGTCGGAGGCCGGCCGCCCGGAGACGACGGCCGCCGTCATCGGGTTGTCGTCGGCCCGGCAAAGTTCGGTCACATAGTCGACCTCGGCGTCTTGCTGTGAAGGATCGACGTCGACTTCCATGTAGACCGTCTGGACGACGCCAAGCCCGGCCGTGGCTTCAAGGTAATCGCTCATCACGAAGCTCTCGGCCAAAGGCTCGCCGGGCTTGAGCCAAGGGAGCCGGAAACGGTTGAGATCCCAAAGGTGCTGGTGCGTATCGACGATGGGCGGCGAGTCGGGCATGTCGGCGGCCGTGGAAGTGTGCGGCGACGCGATTTGCAACCCATACCCGGCCAGCGCCAGCTTGGCCGAAGTCTGCAAAAACGTCCGCCTTGGTTGTTGCTGGGAGGGCACGGGGGTGTTCCTGGCGAATGCTTCTCATTCCCACGCGGAGCGTGGGAACAAGGATCATTGTTCCTAACCCGCTCGACCGCGCCAAGCCGACCAACCCGTTTTTTGCGCCCCGCAAGAACGTAAAACCTTGACATCCCTAGGGGAGCGAGCCTATGATCGACGTAACAGGCGATTTCTCAAGACCTTTTCATTCGCGACGCGCCCCATGAGTATCTGGAGCAAGATCCTGGTCGGATTCATCTTCGTGGCCTCGTTGGGGTTCATGTACGCGGCGGCCAAGACGCTGAAGACACATGAGAATTGGCAGAAGGCCGGCCAAAGCTACGAAACGCCATTGGTCCGCCTGGAGAGGGAAAGCGAAGTCATCGTCAACGGCGATCCGGCGACCGATCCGCCCACGCCGGGTATCGGCGATCTCGGCGTCCGTCTGCACTCGCTGATGGTCGATCGCGGCCGTGTCTGGCAGCCATGCGTCATGACCGCCTTCGACCCCGCCACCGGCAATTTGGCCCTTGACGTCGAGAGCATGGAAAAGGACCAGATTCAGGAAAAGATGGTTTTCCACGTGTTCGCGGCGCCGGAGGCCGGCGGCTACCTGGGGGAGTTCAGCGTGACGGGCGTCGCCGACAAAAAGCTCACACTCGCGCCCACGATGCGGTTGCTGCAGGAAAAGAGCTTCAACGAGGTCGCCGCCATCACGAAGGCCGCGCAGTCGCCCTTGACGATCTACGAACGGATGCCCTCCGACCGGCACCTCGCCGACCTCTTCGGCACCGACAAGGAAGCTCTGGCCGCATGGCTGCAAGGGTTGCCCCCGCAGGTGCTCGATGAGTACGCCCGCGACGGGCAAACGGCCGGCCAAGACGATCCGGAAGATCATGTGGTCAACGGCAAGTACGTGCGGCAACTACGCGACTACGTGGTCTACTTCCACGAGTTGCACGGTCAGGTTTACAAGTTGAAGGACGACATCGCCAACACCACGACCGACAAGGCGATCGCCGAACGGACCCGCGACGAGACCCAGCGCCAGGTGGAAAAACGGAAGGAAGAGATCGAAAAGAGACTCAAGCCCGAACTCGAAGAGGTATCGGCCGAACGCGACCTGATCGCGAAACACCACGCGGCGCTCGAAGCCCGCCTGAAGGAAGTCGCCCAGGAGGAGGCCGACCTGCTGGCCGACATCGAGTTGAAGAACAAGGAATGGACCCGCTTGCAGACGAACGCCGCCGAGCGGCTGAATGAGCTGATCGACGGCGCCGACGCGGGCGGGTAGTTGGCGATTTTGGATTTGCGATTTTGGATTTTGGATCGTAGCCCTGATCCAACATCCAAGATCCATAATGGAAAAGCAGGTCGCACCCGCGCTCATGGGACTCTACGACCGCGATTACGCGCGCGATCCACCGCGAGGGTTCTTCCTCGGCGGCGACCGCTCGATGGTCGCCAACCTGATCCTGATCAACGTCGTTGTGTACCTGGCCGACGTCTTGTTCTTCGATCATCCTGACACCACGGCGGGCTTGAGCGGCTGGATGGCCCTGAACGCCAATCTATTCCACCAGCCGTGGAACGCCTGGCAGTTGCTCACCTGCGGATTCGCCCACGACCCGCGCCATTGGCTGCACGTCGCAGGCAACATGTTCATGTTGTGGCTTTTCGGCCGCGACGTCGAGGCAATCTACGGACGCGGGGAGTTCCTGCGGATCTACCTGACGATGATCATCGTCGCGTCGCTGGCCTGGCTCGTGTCGCAGATGGCGCAAGTCCGCGACCCTGATATTCTGGCCGCCCGGACGATGCTCGGCGCGTCGGGGGCCGTGGCGGGAATCATGGTCTTGAACATCATCCATTTTCCGCGACGCGTGTTTTACTTCTGGGGCGTGGTTCCGCTGCCCGCCTGGCTGCTGGGCACGCTCTACATCGGCCAGGACATCATGGGCTACGCGCGCCCGCGGAGCGGCGAGCCGATTGCCTTCGAGGCCCACCTGGCCGGCGCGGCGTTCGCCTTTCTTTACTATTCCACCGGCTGGAACTTGGGACGGATCGTGCCGCGGCGGCTGTCGTGGGGGATGCTCAAACGCGGTCCCAAGCTGCGCGTCCACGAGCCGCCGCAACGCGAGGAAGATCTCGGACGGCAAGTCGACCGGATTTTGGAGAAAATCAGCCGTGAGGGGGAGGCCAGCCTGACGCGGGTGGAACGGCAAACATTGGAAGAGGCGAGCCGTCGATACCAGCAACGGCGGAAGTGAATAGGCCCACTCGATCCACTCCGCCGGATCGATCACTGTACGCGGCGGACAATGAGCCATTTTGCCACGAGAAAGCGGTGGCTGGTGGACGCCGCGGATCCCGCCTTGCGGCCGATCAAAAAAAGTTTGAAGTTTACCCGGTTGCCCCCCTTTACGATCCGAACCATTGGCGGTATACTCGCTCTTTCCCCTTGGGGACCACTTGCCCGGCGAGATGCCTTGGGTGAGACCGTCTCAACGCCAACGTGACTTTGAAAAACGTGGCATTGAACGCGGCGGGGCTGATCCGGTTCAAAGCCGGCTGAGCCTGTTTGATCTTTGACAATTTGGTTGTGGTAAGAGTGGCATCTGATAGAAGCGGCCGGTCGTGGCTGCCTTGCTGTCCACCTTCGGGTGGCGGCGCTGCCCCTGAATTGGGGGCAGCATCCTGATTTGGGATCAGCATCCCGATTTGGAATCCAGGGCGAAACGGTCGGTCGGTTCTCACGGCACTTAGTACAAGGTCATTTCTTGAGCGGGCTTCGGCCCGTTCGAGAAGTTAACCGAGGATCAAATACGTTACTCGGCCGTCTCCCTAGAACGGAGGCGGCCGTTGTGGCGGCCACGTCAGTCGCGGCGAGAGCTGTGGATGAATGTGGTCAAGCTACTAAGGGCACATGGGGGATGTCTTGGCGTCAGAAGGCTAGGAAGGGCGTGGAAGACTGCGAAAAGCTCGGGGGAGCTGTCAAACAAGTGTTGATCCCGAGATTCCCGAATTGTCGCGCACTGAATCCATAGGTGCGCGTCGCCAACGCGGCGAACTGAAACATCTCAGTAACCGCAGGAAGAGAAAGAAAAATCGATTTCCTCAGTAGCGGCGAGCGAACGGGAAAGAGCCCAAACCGCGGAGGTTTTCCTCCGCGGGGTTGTAGGGCTCCTCACATGGGAGTTACAAAGTGATCTGCTAGCAGAATCTTCTGGAAAGTTGAACCATAGAGGGTGACAGTCCCGTAAGCGAAAGCGGCTTCACCTCCCGAGGAGTACCTGAGTAGGTCGAGCCACGTGGAATCTCGACTGAATCGACGGGGACCATCCCGTAAGGCTAAATACTCTCTGACGACCGATAGCAAACTCAGTAGGGCGACTGAAAGATGGGAAGAACCCCGGCTAGGGGAGGTACTGAACCTGAAACCATGTGCCTACAAGCGGTCGGAGCACTATGGCTCGCAAGAGCAATGTGTGACGGCGTGCCTTTTGCATAATGATCCGGCGAGTTACCGTCAGCGGCTCGGTTAAGGTCTTCAGGACCGAAGCCCCAGGGAAACCGAGTCTGAATAGGGCGCAATTGGTCGCTGGTGGTAGACGCGAAACTGCGTGAACTACCCATGAGCAGGTTGAACCGCGGGTTATACCGCGTGGAGGACCGAACCCACTTGGGTTGAAAACCGAGGGGATGACTTGTGGGGAGGAGTGAAAGTCTAATCAAACGCAGAGATAGCTCGTTCTCTCCGAAATAGCTTTAGGGCTAGCCTTGAGCCACTACGCACCGGGGGTAGAGATACTGAATCGGTTTGGGGGTCTTTCCCGACTACCCTGCTGAACCAAACTCCGAATACCGGTGCGATTATCTCAGGAGTCAGTCCGCGAGGGATAAGCTTCGCGGTCGAGAGGGAAACAACCCAGACCATCTGCTAAGGTCCCGAAGTAGAACTTAGTCACTAAGGAAGTTGAGTTGCAGTGACAGCTAGGATGTTGGCTTAGAAGCAGCCACCATTTAAAAAGTGCGTAACAGCTTACTAGTCGAGCAATTCTGCGCCGATAATGAACGGGAGTAAGTTTTACACCGAAGCAATGGACTAGGCGAACCTGCGGGTTCGCCTATTGGTAGGAGAGCGCTGTGGACCAGATACAAGCCATACCGTAAGGAGTGGTCGCGGGGTCTACAGGTGATTATGCCGGAATGAGTAACGATAAAGCAGGTGAGAATCCTGCTCGCCGAAAGCCTAAGGTTTCCTGGGGAAGGTAATTCCGCCCAGGGTTAGCCGGTTCCTAAGTCGAGGCCGAAAGGCGTAGACGATGGACAGCAGGTCAACATTCCTGCGCCACTCGAGTGGACTGATTGAGGGGACGGCGTCGCAATGGTGAGCGGTACGATTAGAAATGTCCGCAGGCGCTCCTCCGGTGAGGGATAGGCAAATCCGCCCTCATCAGCCGGGGGTTCGTCTCGACCGCGTTTATGTTCGGGAAGTCATCGGCGCGGCGTCCAAGAAAAGCCTCTAAGGGTTGAAGCTCGAGTGACCGTACTAAAACTGACACAGGTAGGCGAGACGAGAAGTCTAAGGCGCTCGGGAGAACGCTGGTTAAGGAACTCTGCAAATTGGCCCCGTAAGTTCGCGATAAGGGGTGCCTCCGGGGGTTCACGCTCCTGGAGGTCACAGTAAATCGGCTTCAGCGACTGTTTATCAAAAACACAGGACTCTGCCAACTCGCAAGAGGATGTATAGAGTCTGACGCCTGCCCGGTGTCGGTAGGTTAAGGAAGAGGGTCAGTCCGCCGCGAGGCGGACGAAGCTCGCGACCGAAGCCCCGATAAACGGCGGCCGTAACTATGACGGTCCTAAGGTAGCGAAGTTCCTTGTCGGGTAAGTTCCGACCTGCATGAATGGCGTAACGACTGAAGCACTGTCTCAACCAGCGACCCGGTGAAATTGTAGTCGTGGTGAAGATGCCACGTACCCGCAGTAAGACGGAAAGACCCCGTGAACCTTTACTGTAGGCTGATATTGGGCTGAGATTTATCTTGTGTAGGATAGGTGGGAGGCTTTGAAGCGGCGACGCCAGTCGTCGTGGAGCCAACGTTGAAATACCACCCTGGGTAGATTTTAGTTCTAACCCTGATTCCCGTGAATCCGGGCAGGGAACAGTGTCAGTTGGGCAGTTTGACTGGGGCGGTCTCCTCCAAAAGAGTAACGGAGGAGTCCAAAGGTACCCTCAGCCTGGTTGGCAATCAGGCTCCGAGCGCAAAGGTAGAAGGGTGCTTAACTGCGAGACCTATCAGTCGAGCAGATACGAAAGTAGGGCTTAGTGATCCGGTGGTTCCGTATGGAAGGGCCATCGCTCATCAGACAAAAGGTACTCCGGGGATAACAGGCTTATCGCTTCCGAGCGTCCATAGCGGCGAAGCGGTTTGGCACCTCGATGTCGGCTCATCACATCCTGGGGGTGAAGAAGCTCCCAAGGGTTTGGCTGTTCGCCAATGAAAGTGGTACGTGAGCTGGGTTCAGACCGTCGTGAGACAGGTCGGTCCCTATCTGCTGTGGGCGCACGAAACTTGAGGAGATTCTTCTTTAGTACGAGAGGATTTAGAAGGACGTTCCTCTGGTGTTCCAGTTGTCGCGCTAGCGGCACGGCTGGATAGCTAAGAACGGAAAGGATAAACGCTGAAAGCATATAAGCGTGAAGCCCGCTCCAAGATGAGGTTTCGTTTCCCGATTTATCGGGAGAGAGTCCCCTGGAAGACGACCAGGTTGATAGGCCGGATGTGTACGTGCGGTAACGCATTGAGCTAACCGGTACTAACGGACGAACGCTTGACCACATTTATCCAACGCTCTTGCGCCTCGCGAGACCGGCTTTTTAGCCTGTCCCGCGAAAAAGGCGGGCCGCGAGGCCCGTCGGACATGAGCGTGGTGCGAATGCCATCGCCCGATGTCGATGACGATATCGGGAGACGGACGGCCACTTTTACCACAACGGGCCGCGGGCGGTTTTAACCAATGCCGCCCCGGCCACTTTCCGGTGACCATATCTGAAAGGTCACACCCGTTTCCATTCCGAACACGGTAGTTAAGCTTTCAGAGCCGATGGTAGTACCAAAAGTGCGAGAGTAGGTGTTGCCGGATTTTGTTCATGACCCCCGCGGGGAGATTTCCTCGCGGGGGTCGTTTTATTGTACTGTACGCGGCCAAGAATGAGACATTTTGTCACGAGAAGGAATGTGGTGGCTGGTGGCAGAGCGTAAGCGATGCCCCGGCTACATGGCGACCGGGCATCGCTTAGGCTCTGCCCCAGCCACCGTGAACGTCTCATTCTCGGCCGCGTGCAGTATACCCCGGATTATTCATGGTCCCACACCCCATGCCCGAGACCTGGCTGCGAACGAACCCACGGCTGCTTTGGGTGGCCGCGGTCTGGCCCTGCCTGTTGTCGGTGGCCGGCCTGACGCTGGCGACCGGCCTGCTCGGCAACTGGGATCTGTTCGGTTTGCTGAAGCCAGCATGGCTGCGCGGGTTCGGTTGGCTTCTCACGGGGTTCGCTGGCTGCGGGATGGCCTTTTTGGCCTGGCAAGCTCGGCGGCCGCGCCTGGCCCGCGACGGCGCGTACCTGTTGGTCTACCTACGTGCCGGCGATCCACTGCGAGTTCCGTTGGACGTCGTCGAGGGCTTCCTGCTCGGGCAAGGGCCCAGTTTCCTGCCGGCCCGCCGCGGCCCCGGCGCGGCGGTCAAGACGGTCGTCATCCGGTTGACCGAACGCGCGGCCGAATGGGCGCAGCGTGACGTTCAGCCGGAATTGGGGAGCTGGTGCGGTCATTATGTCACGATCCGCGGCACATGGTGCGAACCGATTTCCGTCGAGTTGCTGAATCGGCTGAACGAGCGATTGGCCGAATCGCGGCGGCAATAAAGGTGTCGGGGCGTTGCATAAAGGCAGGTGGAGCGATGACGAGACTCTTGGTCAGTGTGCGGTCGGTCGCCGAAGCTCGCGAGGCCTTGGATGCGGGGGTCGACCTGGTGGACCTCAAGGAACCCCGCCGCGGCTCGTTGGGCGCCGTCGATTGGGAAGTAGCCGCCGAGGTCGCGGCGCAGGCGGCCGCTCGGTCGCCAGTGAGCATGGCGCTGGGTGAGTTGATGGATGGTTGCGCGCCCACCGACCGCAAGGTTCCGCGGGGGGTGGCCTATGTGAAGCTGGGCATGGCGGGCGCCGCGATCGAGGCCGACTGGCCGCGGCGCTGGAGCGACGCCCTGGCGTTGCTGCCGGCGTTCGCGACGCCGGTGGCCGTGGCCTATGCCGACTGGCGCGATGCCCAGGCCCCGCGGCCAAGCGATGTGCTCGCGGAGGGGCGCAAGCTGGGATGTGGGGCGTTCCTGGTTGACACCTGGCGCAAATCGGCCGGCGGCCTGTTGGATTGCGTCACCTTCCGCGAATTGGCCGAATTGCTCCAGGGCGCGCGGGCCGGCGGCATGCTCGGCGTCGTGGGTGGCTCGTTGACCTGGGAAACCGTCGCGCCGGTGTTGGAACTCGCACCCGATTACGTGGCGGTGCGCGGCGCCGTGTGCCGTGGGTCGCGCCTGGCGGCGCTCGACGGCAAGTTGGTCGAGCGCTGGGTCGAGCGGGTCCATGGCAGTAGGCGGAGGGCAGAAGGCGGAATGCGGAAAGACGATCCGGGTTGACTGTTTTTCGCCGAGATGTCACCTTATACTTCACGCGGCCAAGAATGAGACGTTCACGGTGGCTGGGGCAGAGCCTAAGCGATGCCCCGGTCGCTATGTAGCCGGGGCATCGCTTACGCTCTGCCACCAGCCACCACCTTCTCGTGACAAAACGTCTCATTCTGGGCCGCGCACAGTATATTGCGTAATCGCGACCGGTTTTCAACTGAACTTGTCGAGGTATCAAGGATGGAACTTTCCTCATGGTTCGTAGCCTGTTGTCTTTTGGGGCAGACGACGTCCGCCAAGCCGGGAACTCCGCCGGCCCGAACGTCGAAGGCGGATCTTGACAAGACCGAACCGTCGATCGAACCCGCCGCGGGTGAAGAAGCGGCCGCCGGACCCGATGCCAAGCCGAGCACGACCGAGGATGAAGAGGCAAACTCCGCCGGCGCGCCGGATCCGAATCCCCCGGCAACGCCGCTGGCGGACGAAAGCACCGATCAAGGGTTGGTGCCGGTCACGCCAACGCAGGTCAAACAGGGCGCGGCCGAAGCCCTGATCCGGCAATTGGCATTGCCTTCCGATGCGCCGTTTCCCGGAAAGCCGGTGTCGTTGGTCGAGTCCCTGTCGCGCTCGCTCGATCGCCGGCGGCAAATGGAGATTGCGCACGCTTATTGGAACCTTTCAGCGGCGATGGCCGACTACGAAACGTGCGTCGTCGAACTGTCGCGGCTCGAGCAGTTGCTGCCGCAACCGTCCGGCGGCAAGCGAGTGGCCGATTTGGACTTGGAGGCGAGTCTCGCCGCGGCGCATGCCCGGCAGCGCGAGCTGGAGTTGAACGTGCTCACGGCGCAATATGAGCTGGCCGAGTTCGGCGGCTGGACGGCCGGCGAGGCGCTGCCTCTGCCCAACGACGTGCCGCACGCGGGCGCCTACGCCACCCGTGCCCACGAAATCTACGCCACTCGAGTGGCGCCGCCACGGGTCCACTTGATCGACCGCGCGCTGCCGTTGCGGCTGCGGTCGCTCGACATGCGGGCGATGGCGGTCCATGCCGCGGCGGACGCCGCCGATTCAGCCGAGCAAGCCTATCACGACGGCCAGGGGGCGCCGGCGCGAGGGGGCGACCTGGCGGTGCCGTTGACCGCCGTGGCCGAACTGGCGAGGCAACAGCGGGCCTTCGTGGCCGCCGTGCGCGATTACAACCATGAAATCGCCGAGTACGCATTGGGGATCGCGCCGCCGGGGATCGACGCGGCGACGCTGGTTCGGATGCTGATCGGTCCACCCAATGGATCTCCTCCGCGCGCCGCTCCCGCCGGCCGGCCCGAGGTCGCTGAACAGCCCGGTGGAGTCAATCCTGCCGGATTCAACGCCCCTTCAATTCCCGATGCGATCCAGAACCCTGGCCGGCGTCGCTACGGTGAGCCGACTCTGGCGCCGCCTCGCGGGGGAGATCCCAGCGAGCGTCGCCGCGAGTCTCGCAAGGTGCCTGCCGGAGACATCGCGGCGGGCGACGGCGCCGAGACGGGCGCGCCCGCCGCCGGCGCGACGGTCGGGCTGTACCCGGCCCTCGCGGAGCTGTCGCCGAAGCAACGCACGCAGCAATTGGCTTCGATGCTGCACTGGGACCGGGCTTTGCCCGACTCGCTGGGCGTCGGGTCGGATCTGGCCGGCTGCTTGGCCCGAGCGCCCGGCGCCGACCGGCGGGCACTGATCAAAACCTACTGGCTCGCGCGCGAGCGCGTCGCGCGATACCAATTGATGGCCCAGCGGATCGAACAACTCGATGGCCTGGTGCCCACGGCGCTGCGCGCCGGCGGCGCGCCGGGCGGCGCGGCGGCGATGCTTCGGCTACATCGATCGCAGTTGGCCGCCCAGGCCGACCTGGCGACCGCGCGCGTCGATCTGTTGGTTGCCCAGTTTGAGTTGGTGTTGGCCGGGCGTTGGCCGATCGACACACCCTGGCCGGTGCCGAGCACGGCGCCACATGGCGGCAGTTACCGCTTGGGACTCGATCGGCAGCGCGGCGAATTCACCCCATCGCTCGCGGCGCGGCGGTTGGCCGCGAGGATTCCGGCGTTGCACCAGGTTCTGCTCGAGCGCGCCGAGTCGATCGTCGCCATCGACGCGGCCCGCGCGCGGGCCGCGAGTCGCTACGATGCGGGCGAAGCGGCGATCGACGAGCCGCTGGCCGCGACCGAGGAACAGGCCGCCGAGTCGTCGGCCTTCCTGGCCGCTCAAACGGAGTACAACGTCGAGATCGTCGACTATGCGTTGTCGGTGCTACCCGCCGGCACTTCCGACTCGCGGCTGGTCGAATCGCTGGTGCTCGCGACGCCGGCCGACGGGGCCGGGCAGTAGCGACTCGTGGCTTTTCCAGGATGCCATTTCTCGCCCCGCTCGGTAGAAGTGAGGCCTCGCTGGAGATGAGTCGATGATCGCCAAGAAACCTAGTCCACCAACCACGCAGCGTCGTTTCCTCAATCCATGGGGCGAGCTTGATTATCTTTGCAAGAAGACCAGGTACTGGTTGTACATACGGTCCCATAAAGCCCGCGCTGAGCGATATTTGGATCGCTTGGACCGCGTTTTAGGTGAGTTGCCTGAAAATGAGACGGCAATCATCCGGCAGGAGGGCTTGGCGCTGCTCTACGAACTCAAAGGGAAGATCAGCGAGGCGATTGTCCATCGGAAACGTGAGATCCAACTCATGGAGCGGCTCCATCGAGACGCTATACCACACCATGTCGCAGGCGCAAAAGGTGGTACAATGCCTTCCATGAACGCCCTGCCCGCGAAAACCCCTGCTGACACACCGCCCGCCGCCGTCGCGCCCTTGCGGATTGGGTCGCTGCTGGTCGATCCGCCGGTGCTGCAAGCGCCGATGGCTGGTTTCACGAACTACGCCTATCGGCAGATCGTCCGCGCGTTCGGCGGCGCCGGGCTGCAAGCCACCGAGATGATCAGCGCCAAGGGTTTTCTGGCGATCGACGAGCGGAGCCACGAATTTCCCGAGCGCCTGTGGGGCGTCATGGACGAGCCGCGGCCGTTAGCCGTGCAGATTTGGGACAACGACCCGGCCACGCTGGCCGAAGTCGGGGGTCGGCTGGCGCACGAGTTTCGCGTGAGCGTCGTCGATATCAACTTCGGCTGTCCCGTCAAACAAGTCACTGAGGCGGCCCACAGCGGCTCGTACTTGCTGCGCGATCCCGATCGCGTGGGCGCGATCGTCGAGCGGGTGGCGCGGGCATGCGCTCCGACGCCCGTGACGGCCAAGATCCGACTGGGCTGCACGCGCGACAAGATCACCGCCGTCGAAATCGCCCAGGTGGTCGAGGCGGCCGGCGCCGCGGCGATCACGGTCCACGGCCGCACCGCCCAGGACTTTTTCCAAGGCTCGGCCGACTGGGAGCGGATTGCCGCGATCAAACCCTACTTGAAACGCATCCCGCTGATCGGCAACGGCGACCTGGACTCACCCGCCAAGGTGGTCGAGGCTTTCCGTCGCTACGGTATCGACGGTGTGATGATCGCGCGGGCGGCCTTGGGCAAGCCGTGGCTGTTCCGGCAATGCCAAGCGGCGTTGGCCGGCCAGCCGGTCCCGCCCGACCTGTCGCTGGGCGAGGAACGAGCGTTGCTCGTCGACCATTACCGCCTGGTGGTCGAACGCTTTGGCGGGGAGAAGGGAACGATCTTGATGCGAAAGTTCGCCTGCTGCTACGCGCAGGGGCGGCCGGGCGCGCGCGAGTTCCGTACCCACGCTTCGCGCGTGGCGACGCCCGCCGAGTTTCATGAGGTCGTGGATCGCCACTTTCCACGCGCCGTAGCTGAATTCGCAAGAATTCACGGCCTGGAACGCGGCGCGGCGCCGGAGACCGCGCATAAAACATAGCCGACCCGCCGCGGAAGCCGGGAGACACGCGCCATGCCGGGCATTGATTTCAGCGAATTGCGTCGGCGGGTTGTGATTACGCTCCCAAAAATCCGTGTCAATCTGTGTCATCTGCGGATTTTCTTCCTGTCGTCCGGCGTGCGGCCAGTTCCGCTTCCATCCAATCCAGGTATCCGTGGGCGCCCGCTTCAACTCGCGTGGCCAGCAGTTCCGGCACCGTGTAGGGATGCACCTCGCGGACGGCCGCTTCGACGGCCGGGAAAAGGTCGAGCCGTGACTTGGCGACCAGGCGCCACTCGGCTGCGGCTTCCACCTTGCCCTGCCACCAGTAGGTGCTCTCGATCGGCCCGGACACTTGCACGCAGGCCGCCAGGCGGCGTTCGACCAGCACGCGGGCGATCCGCTGGGCGGTTTCTTTGTCGGGGGTGGCGGTCACGATCTGGATGTAGTCGGACATGAGGGATTTTGAACTGAAAGCGAAATCCGCCGCAGGCGGTCGGCTTTCGGTTTTGCGAGCGAACGTAAACCACCTCGCACGCTGTGACATGACAACCGATTTCCGTAACCGCTACGGTGGAGTATCATGGATGGAAGTCATAACAGGCCGGAAAACAGGAGATGCGACGATGGCGGACGGCACGCGAGACACGCGGCGGCGTACGAGCGACGACCCATGGGCTCGCCAAGGCGTGGCGGCGCGGATGGGCTGGATGGGCACCATCGTCGCACTCTGGGCCGTGGCGGCGCGCCCAGCGATGATCGAAGCGCAGCCGCCCGCTCAACCGGCATTGCTCAAAGGCCACACGCATTCGGTCAGTTCGGCCGGTTTCACGCCCAACGGCAAGATCGTCGTCACCGGGAGCTTCGATCATACGCTCAAGCTCTGGGAAACGGCGACGGGCCGCGAGTTGCGTACGCTCACCGGCCACACGGGCCAGGTGCTCTCGCTCGACGTCAGCCGCGATGGAGCCAGCCTCGTCTCCGGCTCGCGCGATAACACGCTCAAGCTCTGGGACATGGTTCGCCCTGAACCCGTGGGCGAGCTCGCCGGTCACAAGGATGAAGTGCGGGGCGTGGCGATCAACGCCGACGGCAGCCTGGTTCTCACAGCGAGCCTCGACAAGACGGCGATCGTCTGGCAACGGGCCGACGGCAAGCCGCTGTTGACGCTCGCCGGACACGCCGCGCCGCTCACCCGCGCCGCGTTTCGCAAGGACAACCAGCAATGGGCCACCGCCGACGCCGCCGGCGCCATTCGGCTCTGGCAAGCGACCGACGGAGCGCCGCTGGGCGAGTTGAATTCGCCGGGTGGCGCCGTCACCGCCTTGGCTTTCCATCCGAACAACCAACTGCTGTTGACGGCGGGCGAAGATGGCCTGGTGAAAGTCTGGCAGTTGCCGCTGGTCGCGCCGCGCGTGCTCGCCGGGCATGCGCAGCCGGTCGAGGCCGTGGCGGCCAGTCCCAACGGGCAACTGGTCGCCACGGCCGGCGCCGATAAGAGCGTCAAGCTCTTCAACCCGGCGAACGCCCAGCTCGTGCGCAGCCTCGAAGGCCACGCGCAGCCGGTCGGAAGCGTGGCTTTCCGCCGCGACTCGGCACAGTTGGCCAGCGGCGACGCCGGAGGCGCCGTGCGGCTCTGGAACCCCAACGACGGCGCGCCGCAAGGCGAGTTGCTGGTGCCCGGCGGTTCGGTGACTGGATTGGCGTTTCATCCCAACCATCAGGCGTTCCTCACGGCCAGCGCCGACGGCACGCTACGACTCTGGCAACTTCCGGTCGCGGCGCCGCGGGCCTTGGCGGGCCACACGGCGCCCATTCGGGCCGTGGCGATCAGCCCCAACGGGCAACTGGTCGCGACCGCCGGCGCCGACAACACCGTGCGCGTTTGGAACTTGGCCAACGGCCAGACCGTGGCGACGCTCGCCGGTCATGCCGGGCCGGTGCTGGCCGTGGCCTTCAGCGCCGACAATGCGCGGCTTGCGACGGGCGGCGCCGACAAGTCGCTGCGTATCTGGACCGCGGCCGACGGAAAGCAGACGGCCATCGGCGAAGGGCACGCCGCCGAGGTCCGCGGCGTCGCCTTTGCTCCGGACGGCACCCAGGTCGCTTCGGCCGGCGCCGACAACGCGCTCAAGCAATGGAACGCGGCCGACGGCAAGGAGATTCGCACGCTGGCCGGCCACACCGCCGTGGTCACCTCGGTCGTCTACGCGGCCAAGGGCGCGCAATTGGTCAGCGGTTCGGCCGACATGACGGTGCGCGTTTGGAACGCGGCCGACGGCGCGCCGCTGCGATCGATTCCCGCCGGCGCGCCGGTCGCCGCCGTGGCCGTCAGTCCCGACGACGCGACGATCCTGTCGGCCGGCGGCGAGAACAAGCCCGTCATGCTCTGGAAAGCGGCCGACGGCACCGCGGCCGGCGGCTATGCGGGGCACGCTGCGCCGGTCGTCGGTGTTGGCTTTAGCGCCGACGGCCAACGGATCGTCAGCGCCTCGGCCGATGGGTTGGTCAGGGTCTGGTCGCCCGATGGCGTGACCCTCGAAGCCTTCGCCACGCCCAATGTGGCCGTCACCTCCGTGGCCCTTGCGCCCGACGGCAAGTCGGTCGTGGCGGCGGGCGCCGACAACCAGGCCCGTGTGTTGACACTGGCCGCCGTGCGAGCCTTTGTGGCGCATGCCGGCGCGGCCAACGACGTGGCCTTCGTCGGCGATGGCTCGCACTTCGCCTCGGCCGGCGACGACAAACTGGTGAAACTTTGGGACGCCACCGGGAAGCTCGTCCGCGAGTTCCCAGGCAGCGAAGGAGCGTTGTCGGCGGTCGCCGCGCGGGCCGACGGCACGCAACTCGCCGCGGGGGGCGCCGACAAGAACATCCACCTCTGGACGCTGGCCGACGCCAAACCGGCCGGCACGATCGGCACGCCCGCCGCCGTCACCGCGCTGGCCTACAGCGGCGACAACCTGCGCCTGGCCGCAGCGGGCGCCGACCAACGGCTACGGTTGTTCGCCCTGGCCGGCCCCGTGGCCCTCGAAGAGTTCGTCGTCGCGGGGGCGTTGACGTCGGTCGCGTTCCTGCCCGACAACAAGACGCTCGTGGCGGGCGGCGCCGACAACCAGGCGCGGATCTTCCAGCCGGCGATCGCGCAGGTCATCGCGGCCCACGCGGGCGCGGCGCGCGACGCGGTGTACACGGTCGATGGTTCGTTCATCGTTTCGGCCGGCGACGACCATCTCGTCAAGCTCTGGGACGGCAACGGCAAGCTGGTGCGCGAATTCGTCGGCGGCCAGGCGCCGCTCTTGGCCGTGGCGGTTCGGGCCGACAGTAGCCAGGTGGCCGCGGGCGGCTCGGAGGGGAAACTGCGCCTTTGGAACTTCGCCGACGCGAAACTCATCAAGACGATCGACACTCCCGCGGCGATTCAGGCGCTGGCCTACAGTGCCGACAAACTCAAGCTGGCCGCCGCCGGCGCCGACAACCACCTGCGCATCTTCAATCCGGCGGATGGCAAGCTGGTGGAGGACTTCATCGGCGCGGCCCCCATGACCTCGCTGGCCTTCTCGCCCGACAACAAGACGCTCGTCAGCGGCGGCGGCGCGCACACGGCCAAAATCTGGACGCACGCCTCGACGGCGCCGATCAAGAACTTTGCCGGGCACGGCGGGCAGGTGTACGGTGTCTGCTTCACGCCCGACGGCCAGGCGATCGCCTCGGCCGGCGCCGATCAGACGCTGCGGCTCTGGAGCGTGCCGGCCGGAACGCAGCTCAAACAATTCACCGGCCACCAAGGCTCGGTCTATTGCCTGGCCGTCAGCCCCGACGGCAACCTGCTGGTCTCGGGCGGCGCCGACATGACGGTGCGGTTGTGGGACGTGCCCGCCGGACGCGAGCTGAAGCAATTCCCCGGCATCGACGCGCCGATTTACAGCGTGGCCTTCAGCCCCGACGGCCGGCTGGTGGCGGCGGGAGGGCTCGGCAAGACGATTTACGTCTGGGACGTCGCCACGAGCGAGTTGAAGCAGACGATCACCGGCCACTCCGACCACATCTACCGTGTGGTGTTCAATCCGGCCGGCACGCGGCTCTTGTCGGCCGGCTACGCCGGGCACGTCCACGTCTGGAACCTGGCCGACGGGATGCGGCTTTTCACGACCAAGCTCCCTTCGGTCACGTACTTCGCCACCTACGCCCCCGACGGCGCATCGGCGATCGTGACCTGCGCCGACGCGAACTCGCATTTCCTGGATTTGCCGGCCACGGCGAGGTAGGTCAGCCCGGCGAGTCGCCGTTGCGCGGCTGGTCTAGCATCCACGGGCGGCCGGCGCCGCTCAGGCCCCTACAGATCGCATTACCTCCTCGGTAAGCTCCCTGCGCATTCGTTGCTGATGTTGCATTTCCAGCACCGCATTGATCGTATCGACGTCCTCGGCGTCACGAAGAACATCCTCCTTGATGACGTCGTTCTGCCAAAGCCAATAAGCGACCTCGCACCAATACCATAGCCAGATTCCGTCCGCAATTTCGCAAACCGGGCCGGGAAATCCGCCGGGACCGCGACGGCCGAAACGGCTGGCCGTGGCGTAGTGTATCAACTGCGAGAACTCAAAGCCTCGACCGGAACAGGGCCGCGTCGAGGGTCGACCAGAGATGCATCACCCAGCCCAGCAGGATGAACCAGAGGACAATGCACAAGATGAAGTGGAGGGCGGCCATCAAGGGCCGTCCCTGCAAGAACTGCCCGAGACCCGGGCACCAGAAACTGCACAGCGCGGCGATCACGTTGCCCGCCGACCCTTGTCCGGTCATGGCTCGCTCGTCCTCTGCAAATACCGCTGTTTGAAGGTATTCACAACCTCTTCGGCAGTTGGGGGCTCCCCGTTGTGCCGGGTGAACAGCCATTCCAGCGTGGCGATGTGCGTTTCCCCTAAAGCGGTGGTAAGGGCTGCGGCCGTTCCGCCGGAGATCACCCCCCCCGCGACAGTCCCAAACCCTGGGATAAGTTTCAGTAATGCACCAACGATGGCACGGCCAGCCACCGTCGCGCCCCCGACCATGCTGGCAACGACCTTCGTCAGCAGTCCTTTGTCGAATGAGAGTCCGAAGGTCGCCGTGATCCCGGCGAGCATCGCAACCTGGATCGGGACTATCAACCCCGCATCAGCGAACGGGATCGGCGTTGCCCCTATTGCTGCCGCCGCCGTCGCCGCCGCGGCCACAATTATGTGGGCTTGCTTTTTTTTCAGCCCGATGTCCACCTTTTGCGCGGCGGCAAAGGCACGGCGTTGGCCTTCGGGGACTAACTCATTCGTCAGGTCGATGAGTTCCCGAAGCCCGGTTTGCGGTATGACGTGCCCCCCATCAAGCTCCTCCGGAAAGGCACGGACACGCATCACGTTTCGGGCGATCGGCAACAAACTCTGGACTTCGGCGCGGAAGCCCTTGTCAGACCGGACCTGCGTGATGACGACGACGACGGGCATGTGTTCCGCAAGCATCTTCGTCAGATTCTCCTCCGCAGGCTCGACACGGCGCAGATCTTCAAGGATGCAAACCCAACCGACGTGGATGCGCTTGCGCGCGTCCGTTTCCTTGGCACGCTTGACCACGAAGCCCCTCAACTCCTGCAAGGTCACGTCGAAGTCGGCCAATTCCAGGCCGCGAGTATCGAAAATGGACAGAGGGATATCACCCTTGGTGATTTCTCGTGTGGTCTTGGTTACGGGCCGGCCTTGACCGGTCTCCGCCATGTTGCCCTGAAAGACGGCGTTGATGAGTGTGCTTTTCCCGGCTCCGGTGCGGCCAGCGATGAGGATGTTGACGTGCCCACGCTCCCTAAAGGCTTCGTGCAATGCCTTCTGAACCAAGGCTCCAATGTCGATGTTGTCGTGCAAAACTAAGCTCCTCAAATCAAGCACCTCAAATCCGGTGCGGAATCGTGAGTACCTCGCCGAACGCTACAGTTCAGCGGCCCTGGCCGCCTCCGGAAGCGTTGGACTCCCGGAAACCGATGTGGCGGCCCCGCTCGGCCGCGGCACCTGGATCGGCACGCCTGGCGACCGAGCCACGAGCTCTGCCCGGTGACGGTAGAGAATCGCGACGAGTTCATCGTCCTCGATATAACCGAGACCCTTTTCCAGGTGGGCTTCGCCCAGGAACCCAAGGTGGGCGAGTAGTTGACCGAGCCGCAAGTCCGGCGACAGGGACAACACTTCGGCCAGCACGGCCAAGGCCTCCCGCTGCAAGTCGTTCATGGTAGCAGGTCTCCGATTTTTGGACATCCGGTCATTCTAGATCGGGAAGCAACCATCAGCAAGCCGATGATCGACGGGATATGAATCACCCAGCCCAACAGGATAATCCGGGTTCATCGCGCAGGCGTCGATCTCGGCCGGAACAGGGCCGCGTCGAGGGTTGACCAGAGATGCATCACCCAACCCAACAGGATGAACTCACTTTGTGTTCGCCTCGACTTGTCGTCGGCACCATGCGACGTCGTCGGGCCCCCAAGTCGCCGACAAAGGCGCCGAGTAGTCGATGCAGCGGTGATACCGCCCGCGCTGGTAGGCCAGCGTGAATGCTTGGGCCAGGTCGAGCGGGACGGGCGGATCGGGTGGTGCTAATGGAACGTCGATCGTGGGCAGCTCTTGCCGGAGCGTCCAATAGTAAACATTGCAAAGGGGACGTCGAGCGGAATCGCCAACCAAAGCGTAGTAGTGGCCTTGAGGCAATGGTTGTCGCACGGGCAATCGCTGGCCGCCGATCAAGAGGTCGAGCTCGACCAAATGGACGCTTTGAGCCAGGATGGCCAGTCGCTTGGCTTCGTATTGATCTCGCCCCGTGCCGCGCTTGTTGTCGGGCGAAAGGACTTCCACGACGGCCACCAGATCGCGCTCGGGATGGCGCAGGATCTCGATCCAGGTTTCGCGGTTTTCCACGGTCATCGCATAGGGGATTGTGACCGGTTCGAGCATGGCCGTACCGCTTGACGGCGAATCCGTTGTTTCGCGGGCAAATGCCGATTGCAGGACGGCAACGTCGGGAATGACCAGCTTGTCCGTCTGCGGCTCCACTTCGATGAGCCGCACATGCTCCTGAATACGCGCATCGTAGTTGGGCGGCAGACGGTCGGCCAGAACCCCACAACAAGCACCGATGAACCAGTAGTGGAAGTCGGACCAATAGCCGGCCGCTTCCAAATAGGGATCCATTCCGGGAAACGGGCTGAGCATGGCGGCGCCTCGACGCATCAAGACCACGAGTTGCGGTGGTCACTCGCTACCCTAATCATACTTCAAATCATCCTCGCCACCAACGCCCACGCTCCCCCACATGGAACGGAGCACCGGGCAAGCAGAATTCGCAAGAATTCTGGCGTAACTCGCGTCCACGGCCTGACTTCTTGCGAAGCCAGCTACGGGACCATGAATAATCCGGGTTAGTATACCTTACCTTGCGTCGCCCGTAGCCGCTCAAGCAGCATCTGCGCGTCGCGATGCCCCGGCGCGTGGGCCAACGCGGCTCGAAGGCGGGCGACCGCGGCCTGCTGGTCGTGTCGGGCCAGATGCACCAGGGCCCATCGATAATCAACCTCAGCCGGATCGGCGCCGTCGGCCGCCGCGCGTTTCAGGTCGGCGGCGGCCTCGTCGAATTGCTTCTCCCGCGTGTAGAGCGCCGCGCGGCGCAGCGCGGCGACGGCGAAATGAGAATCGCATTGCAAGGCCCGTCCGTAATCGCCCAGGGCCTCCATCACCTGGTCCCGCGCGGCGTACGCCAGCCCGCGATTGTAGAAGCACTCGGCACTCGCGGGCGCCAAGGCGACGCAAACACAGAACGATCGCAACGCCTCCTCGTGACGCCCGAGCCGGTAACGGCAGACGCCAAGGTGGAAGTTCGGCCAGAACGCCTGCGGCGTCTCCTCAACGGCCCGCGAAAACTCATCGCTCGCCGCCTCAAGCCGACCCTCATGCATCATGCGCCGGCCCAGCGCGTCGTGCTCCCAATCCGAGTGAAGCGCCGCGCCGAGCGCGATCGGCGGCGCGTCGATACCTTGCAACGCGGCGGTGTGCGAGGCGCGTTCGGCGTCAAGCGCCGGATCAGATCCCAGAACGCCTTCGGCCTCGGCGAGCAACCGCAGCGCCTCGCGGCGGAGACCCGCCACGTCGGCCTCCGCGGTCCGCCGCACCCGCAGGCCCGACCACAAAATGGCAAGATCCAACAGATCGGTCCGCATCTGGCCGGCAAAAGCAGCGTCGGTCGAAACGCCGTCGGCCGAAAGATCAAGGGCCGAGTTCCCGGAGGTCGCGTGGGCGAATTGCCCGACGATCTGGTCGCGAGCGGCCCAGATCGCACGGCAGCCGTCGTCGATTCCCGCCGGAACCGCGTCCGGCGGCCCACAGTCGAGGAACCGCAACTGCTCGACGAGACGGTGCAAATCGCCGGCGAAATTGCGCCACTTCGCGACGTCGATTCGATCATCCAGATCGCGCTTCAGCCTGACGTAGCCGGGCACGAAGCGCAGACGATCGAGCCCGGCGCGCAAGCGATCGATCGCGGCGGGAAAGACACCTCGTTCGAGCAGATCTTCGCCTTCCGTCAGCGCGCGCTGGGCGTCGTGGACCTGCCGGCCGATCATCAGCGGGCCCCCGCCGACGAAGGCGAAAGCCAGCGCGCCGCCGAGGGCCAGCCGCGCCAGCGAGTGCGGCTTGCGGCGGCGCCACTTCCGCCAGCGTTCGGCCAGGCTCCGGTTGGCGACGCCGCGCAACGGCAAGTCGGCCAGGTGACGACGTAGATCGTCGGCCAGCGCGGCGGCGTCGGGATAGCGGTCGCGCGGTTCGTGGCGCAGGCATTTGCCCAGCAGGTCTTCGAGGCCGCGCGTGACGCATGCGTTGCGCTCAGCCAGGGGCGGCCGTGGGGCCACGTCCGCTCCGGCGGTCACTTGCCCGCCGAGCGCCTCGTAGAGCAGTACCCCGAGCGAGAAGACGTCAGAGCGGGCGTCGACCGGGAAGGCGACGCCGCCGCCCCCACGGATGGCGGCGAGCGCCGCCGCTTGTTCGGGCGACATGTAACCCGGCGTGCCGCCGAGCCATTCGTCGGCCGGGGCGCCGGCCGGCAAGGGGGCCCGCGCCAGGTGGAAGTCCAAGAGCATCGGCTGACGGTCGGCGGCCAGCAAAACATTCGATGGCTTCACGTCGAGATGGACCAGTCCCCGTTGATGAGCGTAGTGCAAGGCATCGGCGAGGCAAGCGCCGATCCAGCAAACGGCCTCGACGTAGCCGCTCGTTTCCAGGAACTGCGCGTCCGTCGCGGGAACCGTCAGCAAGAGGCTCGGGTCCGCTTGCCGCCGGTCCAACGCCGCCACGAGCGAGCGGCCGCTGCGCCGTTCGGGTGGCTGGTCCTTGAGGTCGGCCAAGAGGGTGTCGAGACTCGCCCCGCCAAGGTACGGCATGCACAAACCTCGCAAACCTCGGGCCGGAAAATGTTGCACCAGGTAAAGCGGTACGATGCCGGTGTGCTGCAAGCGAGCCAGCGAGAGGTGTTCCGCGGCGGTGGACGAGGTGAACTTGACGACCACCTGGCGGTCGGACAAGGCGGGCTGCGTGGCCAGAAAGACGCGCCCGTTCGCCCCGCGCCCCAACTCGGTGAGCAGGCGGAATTCGCCCAGTTCGTCTCCGGGTTGAGGCAAGACGGGCGGCGCCTGGTCCGCGAACATCTCGCCGCAGGCCAAGAGCAGTTCCAATTCCGCTCGCCAATGTGGGAAGCGCGCGTGCAGTTCGCCGGCGTCGACCTGCTCACCGGACTCCTGCCGCAGGCAGATCTCCTCGCAGATCAGTTGGATCGCCAACTCGGCGTCGGCCGCGGGGCTGCGCGCGAGGAACCGCTCGACGGTCGGGCGTTCTCCGCGCCGCCAAGCGAGCTGGAACTCGCGGGTCAAGCGCGAAGCCGCGTCGGGCACGTCGTCGAGTCCAGGGTCCGAGCCGGCGGGATTCCAGCGCGGGGTAAGCCGCGCGGGGCCACTCACGCCGTGCCTCGCGAGGCGGGCGCCGCATCGAAGGGCGTTCGCTCGGCGACCGCCAGGCGCTTGGCCAGATCATAGAGGATGCGGCGGACGCTGCTGGGGTGCAAGCCCGTCCGCGAGGCGATCTCGGCCAAGGGAAGCCCCTGGCGTTTCAGGTTCAGCAGCTCGTGGTGAGCCGGCGGACACAGCGCCAAAAGTCGTTCCCAGAGCTCGCCGGCCCGCGCCAGTTCACTCGGCTTGGCCTCGCCGCCGGCCACGAGCGACGGATCGTGTTCGCCGTCCCCCACGCGCTCGTGCTCGAGCTGGGCGCGGTGCTGCCGCACACGGTCGATCAGCCTGCGGCGAGTCGCCGTGACGAGGAACGCCCGCAGTTGCGCGGCGCTCGAAAAACTCCAGCGCCCTTCCCGGAAACCTTCGACGAGGTCGGTCCACACCGATATCACGACGTCTTCCGAATCGAACTTGGCGCGCAGCGCTCCCGAGATCCGGCGCCGGACCAGCGCCCGCAGGCCCGGCGCGACGTTGAGAAACACCTTCTCCACCGCGTCCGGGTCGCGGTCGGCAAGCGACTTCAGCAGTTGGTCAAGCGATACGGCGCTCATCGTGCGACAGTGTACCTGTGGGGAAATCGGTCATGAAGCCGTCGTCGCCCCGGCATCCGCTCATGTCGTGGCGTCGGCGAAGTGGCGGCCGTGTCCATCTGGAAGTGGCGTCTGGCGGCGTAGCACGCCACGCCGCCCGCGGCAAGACCCCAGAAAACGCGATCCGCGTCGATCAGCGAATCGGCGACCTGCCCGCCCAATTCGTCGATGTCCGCCAACACCGCCTCGAGCGCCTGCCCCAGTTGCTCGGCGTCGATCGACAACCGCGGCGCCAGCGGAAGCGCCAACGTCCACTGCCAAGGCGTGTCGGTGGGAGTCGCGGCGGGTCGCGGCGCGGTCGGCGCGGCGCTGCCGCGCGTCAAAAGTCGTTGGGACGCCGCGGCCAGTGCCAGCGCGTCGAGCGCGGCGTCATGCGGCGTGTCGGGCGAGCTCCAAGCATTGGCCGCCGCGCCCGCGAGCGCGGCTTGCGACAAACCGCCGACCACGCAGCCGTTCAGACCCGCCTTCACCGTCGGCGCCGGTCCCATGGTCGAAGATGTCAAAACAGTGTCTTGGCCGGTTCGTTGTGGGTCCATGTCGTCATCCGTGTGCCGCATGGCGCCGGTCAATTGAATGGCCGCCGCCTGAAGCCGGGCGTCAAGCGCCAAGGAAGAGTCGGGGCGCGACGCGGCATTGCCAAACTCGAAGTCGCGCGCGTCGTCGCCTGCCATCCTCATGGGTGCCCCATCTCGCCCAAACGACAGCGTGGGGAACGACATCGGTTCGTTGACATGAAACATCTCCCCTGGGTCTGAGCCGACTCGGCCTGAGCCGGCTCGACCTTCGCCTTGACGTGCGAACGCGTCGTGCGCCAAGTTCGGCAAATCGCCGTTCGCCGGCGCGTCGCCGCGCGCGTCGTCGCGTTGCAAGTGATACCATTGGGGATTGCCCTGAGGCTCGCCAAGCCAGGGCGTGAAGGACGCGGTCCCAGCGCCTGCTTCAACGTGCGCGGTCTCAGCCCCTGATTCAAAGGGCACTGTCACTCGACCGGCCTGCTGATTTGCCTCCAGGCGAGTCGGCATCTCCGGCCCGGCCGCGACCGCCAAAAGATGACGGCACTCGAGCGACTCCAAGATCGTGAGGCGTCGCGGGCGGAACCTGGGCCGAGTCGCTGATTGGACGAACACCCTTCGATACCTCTTGGGTGAATCGACGATTCTCTTCGCGGGTGGCCCGAGCGGTGCTAGCACGCCCTCGCGACCCGCCGCGCCGGCATCTCCATCTGCCGGCAAACGGGTTCCATTTTAGTGCAGGTTCGCTTGAGGGCAATCGCAATAACCGAGCCCCCCCCTGCCAAGGTGGGTTTCGGAGTTATACTTCACGCGGCCACGAATGAGACATTTTGTCACGAGAAGGTGGTGGCTGGTGGCAGAGCGTAAGCGATGCCCCGGCTACATAGCGACCGGGGCATCGCTTAGGCTCTGCCCCAGCCACCGTGAACGTCTCATTCTCGGCCGCGTTCCTGGGGCTATCGCCCTCGTTGTTCTACACATCTTCCAAGAGGCCACGGGAATGTCTCATTCTGGGCCGCGCACAGTATAGAAACCACCGTGAAACTCCAGGGGGCAAGCCGGGCAAGCCCCTGGCCTCTTACGAAGAAGCCCGTGATTGCCCAACATTCCCATTTCACCACCTGCGATCAAAAGATGTGTAGAACAACGAGGGCTATCGCCCCAGGCTATGCACCATCGCCGCTCTGCGGCGTCCGCATCGTGGGACTCCCAGGCCGATGGTTGCTCCCACCGAGGCCGCGGAACAAAAACCGGCCCGTTGTGTCGGCCGCGTGAAGTAGATCGCGCGATGTCGTTTCTTGTCGAAAAGCCGCGCGCGCTTTGGGCCTTGGCTTGCGTTTCATCAGATGGACGGGCCACGACCTTGGCGGCCGTGCTCCCGTGCGAAAGGACGCATTTGTCGGCCGTCCGGTGGGAGTGCCGTTGGCCTTCAAGCCCCACCGGCGGCCGGCGTATTGGCGTGGTAGCTCTTGGGCAACACCGCCAACTCCTACATGGCCGGGAATTCGTAGCGGGCGTCGATGCGGATCGCGGCGTCGTGCGGGCAGTGGTAGACGCAGGCCGGCTCTTTGCTCGCCAGGCTGCCGCATAGGTCGCAGACCACCGCCCGCTCACGGACTTCCCTGGTTTCGTACTTCTCGTCAACCGGCCGAGGCGGCGTCGCATCGCCGCGCTCGAATGGGCTCCGCTCGAGTTGACCCAGTTCGAGATCGACCAGCCGGTTCATGTGGATCGAGCCATAGGGGCAGTTGTCGGCGCACAAGCCACAACCGATGCACCAGTCCTTGATCTCGATCTCGCCGTCGCCGCCGCGGACAATCGAGCCGACCGGACAGCCGATCATGCAGACCGGATCGAGGCACTTGCGGCAGGCGTTCGGTATCAGGTACTTGCCAAACCGAGGCCCGTCGAGGAACAACCGACTCGCCCCGTCGTCGTGAACGCGAATGCAGGCTTGCACGCAGTCGCCGCAGCGAGTGCAACGGTCGAGGTCGATCAGCATCAGTTTCCGCCCCTGGATCAGCCCCAGTTCCTCGAAGCGAGGATGGGTCGTGATCTCGCCGGCGCCGGCCGCGCGGCGACTCTCGACGGGCGCCTGGTCGCGCTTCTTATAGGTTTCGATCTGAGTGTCGAAGCGCGCCTGTAGGGCCGGTCTTGCCTGGCAAATGTGCTCCAACTCTTCGCGGCTGATACCGATCCGCACCAGTTCGACCGTGGACGGTGCCGCGCCGTCGCCGCAGTCGGGATGCCCGAAGGCCACGCACGTCGCGCTGCGCGGCAGGTTCAGCAGCACGCCCGCCTCGCCGAAGAAATCGCCGCGGCCGAGGTACGTCAGCGTGCGCGAGTCCTTGGCCGCCCATGGCCGCTTGGGCAGGCCGCGCGGGCAGAGCACTTCCAAAAGCCAGCGGTGGAACTCACGGCGATTCAAGTCGTTCCACTCCTTGACCTTCTCGGGAAACGTCTCCAGAATCGCCTCGGCACGCGGTTCGTCGACGGCCGCCGGCAGATCCGCTCGCTTGGAACCTAGCTTTCCGACCAGTTCATGGCCGGCGATCAGAGTGTTCACGGCCCGTTCGATTTCAGCAAGGGCCTCTGAGGGAACCGAGCCGGCAGGGTCCGCGGCGGCCTGGCGCACGGCGGCCTGGGCCGTCGCGTCGAGCAAACCCCAGACTGTGGCCGCGGCGCCGCGGCCCTCGGCCAGGGCCGCCAGTTCGCCGGCCAAGACATGCCCTTGCGCGGCCGGTAGATCTTGGGCCCGCAGCAGATAGTGCAGATCCTTGACCACTTTCACCAGGCCTCCGCGGATCACGTAAAAAGCGTCGGAGGGTTCGCCTTCGTCGAAGATCACCTGGCCGTTTTCGTAGCTCACCAACTCGGTCTTGGCGCGCACCAGGTCGAACTGCGCGTCGTCGAGCATGTCGAACACCGGCAGCTTGCGCAGTTGCGGCCCCAAGGCGCGGCGGCGGTAGACATCGTCCATTCGCCGGCGGTAGGTCTCGTCCTTGCGGACCTGTTCGAGGATGTTCCGCGACATCTCCAGCACGTAACATTCCTCATCGGCGACCACGGTCGCGGAACGGGGCACGCGGCCCATGCAACTCATTTCGCCGAACAAGTCGCCTTCGTACATGCCGTCGCGCCGCGTCGCCAGCGGAATGTCGGCCGGACCGTCGTTGGGAATGAATTTCGGCAACGCCTTTTCCGGCGCCGGCGCTCCCGTCAGCGACTTGAGCAGTCGCCCCATGAACCCGGATCGTCGCGCCTTGGGCGCCAGGTTCAACTCGATCAGGACCGTCGCCACCTGTCGGCGACCGTTTTCCGCCGCGGCCGAGGCCTTGGCACGCCGGCGCCAGGCGCCGAGTTCGCGCTCGAGTTCGTCGCCCAGCGAGTCGAGGCGCGGTCCATCGTGGAGCGCGTTTTCGGGGCGGAGCGATTGCCGCTTCTTTTGGACCTCGATGAGTTGGCCGTCGCGCAAGGCCACCACGTCGGCGGCGGTCAGAATGTAAAACGCCGTCCAACCGGCGTCGCCCTGCCGCACGATCGTCTCGCCCGGCCGGTAGCGGCGGAGCACCACCGTGCCAGGGTACTTTTCGACCGAAGGCATTCTCTTCAATGACTCGAACAGCGAGATGTGTCCCAGTTGTTCGAGCGGGAGGTATTCATCGCCGGGCCGCGGCGGCAGGCTGACTTCGGGGTTCACGACGATGGGAGGCATGCGCTCGTGTGCTTTCGACAAGGACGATGGTGGCCAAGGCGGTTCCCGCATGATAGCCTTTTTTGAACGCCGCCGCCAAACCCGCGGCGGTGCCCGCGGTGCCCGGTCGATGCTGGCAAACCACGGTGCCGGCCGTTAGAATCGTTCCCGCCGGGCGTGCTTCTCGTTCCCACGCTCCGCGTGGGAACGGCTCCGCGGACGCTCCGCGTCCCCGTTGCCCCGAACAAGGAACAGGGTTCAGCCGACACCCATGCGGGTGCGGCGCGGAGTTTTACGTGCTGATCGACCGTAGCCACAAGCGCTGGTGCCTGGTGACGGGCGTACTGTTCCTGATGAGCGGCGCCCTCTACTGGTTCTACGCGCAGGGAGCGGCCGGTGGGCCGCGCGGCGGCAGTCCGCCCGGCCTGGCGTTCGGCGCCGCCGGCAGCGCGCTGATGGTCTTCGCCGGCTTGATCGCGCTTCGCAAGCGGGTGCCCGAATGGCGGATTGGCAGCGCCCAATTCTGGCTTCGTGGGCACATTTGGCTGGGCCTGCTCAGCGTGCCCTTGATCTTGTTCCACGCCGGTTTTCGCTGGGGCGGGCTGTTGGAACAACTACTCTTGGCGGTGCTGGCCGGCGTCGTCGCCAGTGGGGCGTTTGGCTTGGTTTTGCAGCAGGTTCTTCCACGGCAGATGACCACGCGCGTGCCGCTGGAGACTTTCCACGCCCAGATTCCGCATGTGTGCGACGTGCTGCAAGTCGAGGGCGACGTGCTGGTGGCGCGGCTGTGCGGATCGCTGGCGGTGACCGCGAATTTAGAGGTGGCAACCGATGAACGCCTGAAACGCCTGGGCGTCAACGACCGGCGCCCGTTGAGCGTCGTGTACGCGGTTTCGCCCGACGCGGTCGCGACGTCGGTGCCGGTTCCGCCGAAGCGGCAAGGCGTGATCCATGAGGCTTGGAAGGCGTTCTGCCCGGAGTTGAAGCGATTCTACCTCGCCGACGTGCGTCCGTTCCTGAGCCGCGATTTTCTTCGCGGTGATCCATTGGCCGACGAAGCATCGGCCGACGGCCGGTTCGCATTGCAACGCGTCCGGCTCCCGAGCGAGTTGCACGAGGCGCTCGATGAGCTTGCCGCGCTGTGCGAGGAGCGCCGGCAATTGGCGGCGCAGGCCCGTATCCACCGTTGGCTGCACGGATGGCTCTTTCTGCATGTGCCGTTGTCGATGGCCCTCTTGGGCCTGGGCGCCGTGCATGCCGTTTTGGCGCTCTATTATTGACAAAGTCGTCGGCGCAGGCGCCTGCTATATTCTGCACGCGGCCTGCTCCGACACTAACCCGCGGCGCAAGCTCACCGGGTCCGCGAAGCGGCCCACGAATCGGGAAGGATCATTTTTACGAAAAAAGCACGATCGTTGCGCAGCAACGGACGTGCGAAAAAAGAACGGCAGCGAAGCGAAAAAAAAACGACCTCCGAATACCCCATGACGTCTGAGCGAGCCGCGAAAGCGGCATCCAATTGCCGCGCCACCCTTCGCCTTACCACACGCTCTTTTGGATCTCTTGGGGAGGGGTTTCGGAGTCGTTTTTTTTCGCGCAGCGACGAAGCACGGAGGGCGATTAGTCTTCGTACCCCGGACGGTCGCCCGCCGCGGCCCGTTCGCGCTCCAGCGCGCGATTCAACGACGAAATCGTCACGTATCCGGCGACGGCGTCTGCGCGCCCGAGTTCCTCAATCGCGCTGTCAGCGCCCAGGACGTTCGCGATCCTGGCAAAACCGTACCTTTACCCGACGAAAGCCTCGGCGCGTGTGGCACAGATGCGCGCCGCGGGGGAAAAAGTCTTAACGCGTCTAGAGCCGGGCAATCCGCCGAGACGGATTTCCTGGTCGGTACAGGTGCGGTTTTGCCAGTTTTTTCTTGCGCAGTTTCGGCTGCGCCGAAGCCGCGTTTTGCGCTGCGGGTTGGTGTGCGGACTTCCGAATGTGTCATTCCCGGCCGCGTGCGGTATATAATGGAAAAATGCCCGACGAGCGCAGCAGCAAATCGCTTTCCGAACGGGTGGAAATCACATTCCACCAGCGGCCAAACCGCGCGCGGCAACTGCGTTGGCGTTGGTCGCTGGCCGCGTTGGCGCTGGTGCTTTTGGTGCCCGCCGTGGCGGCCTTCCGCGGCGACCGCCGGCCCTATCAGGCCAATCCGGTTTCGCAGGCGCACCAGTTGATCGCCAACGACTGCGCGAAGTGCCACGACGGGTCGTGGCAACCGCTGGCCCGCCTGCTGCATTTTGACGACCGGCGCGTTTCGACGTCAGACGAAGCCTGTGGCGTCTGCCATGCCGGGCCGATCCACCACAAGAACCAGCCGGGGCCGCCGGCTCACTGCGCCGAGTGCCACCGCGAACATCGCGGCCAAGCGCCCTTGGCCCGCGTGGACGACGCGGCCTGTGTCCATTGCCATCGCGACCTTAAAACCGCCGACGGCTCGCAGCCGAGCTTTGTTCCCGTCATTGACGACTTCGCCGGCCATCCGGAATTTGCCGTTCAACGCGAGTCGGGCGAGGCGCCCGGTCGCGGGCACCGTGTGCGCGAAGCGGCCCGGCCCAAGACGGGAGGAGGCTGGGAAGACAAGGCCACGATCCGCTTCAACCACCACAAGCACCTGCCCCAAGGCGGCGTGCTCCGGCTCGACGGAACGCACCAAGAGTTGTCATGCGAAGCATGTCATCAGACCGACCGCGCCTCGGGCTACATGCTGCCGATCAAGCACGACCAACACTGCGCCGAATGCCACGAAAACGAAGGCAACTTCGATTACCTGCGCGGAATCGACGCGCTTGGGCCCGGCGGAGGGGCGCCAACTCAAAAGCGGCGCCGTGAAGGGCAAAGAGCTCATGTGGCACATGGTTCCGTGGCGCAGGTGCATGCCAAGCTGATCGAGTTCTATACGAACTACCTGAAATCGCCTCCCGTCGGCGCGCCCCCGCCTTCGGGCGACGCGGTGGTGCGCGAGATACCGGGCCGCGGGCCGCCGTTGACCGAGGAGGGATGGGCTTGGGTGCGGGGCCGTCTCGACGACGCCGAACGCTTGCTGCTCGGCAACCAGCAGCAACACGGCTGCCGCTATTGCCACACGGCGGTCTCGAAGAACGACGGCGGCTGGGAGGTCGAGCCGCCGAACATTCCCGTCCGCTGGCTGAAGCACGGCAAGTTCCGCCACGACAGCCACGCGCTGCTAAGCTGCACCGAGTGCCACGTCCGCGTCGATGAGAGTTCTGATACGTCCGACGTGCTCCTGCCGGGGATCGCTACCTGCCGCAAGTGCCATTCCGCCTCGCCGGTGGCCGGCGCGGTGGGCGTGGCCCGCACCGATTGCGCCGAGTGTCACAATTACCACAATCGCGCGGGCAAGCCTTTCCACGGCCGGCTTTCCCTACAATTACGGGAAGTCGAGTCCGACCAGGCGCGCCGGCCGCCCGACCAAGGGAGCGAGCCATGACTGAACCGCGGCGGGGCCTGCCCATGACGTTCGTTCGCGCGCTGGGCGTCTTGGCCGCCTTCTTGGCCGCGGTGGCCCTGCCGGCCGCCCTGGCCGCCGCGCAGCCGCCGGAAAAGATCGCCACGGGCAAATCGTCGTCGTCCGGCGTTCGCTGGATGGGTTCCCCCTCCTGCTCGGCCCAGGCTTGCCATGGGGACGTCAAACCCGACGCCGCCGCGCCCAATGTCTGGGGCAACGAGCACACGATCTGGATCGAGAGCGACCGCCATTCGCGGGCCTACGAGGTTCTGTGCGACAAGTTGTCGCGGCAGATCGCCGAGCGGTTGAAGATTCCGGCCGCCCATGAGGCCCAACAGTGCCTGGCCTGCCATGCGCCGCGTCACTCGCGGCGAAGCGAACATCCGGCGGCGGTCAACGGCCCGTTCGCGCCGGGTGAGGGCGTCGGCTGCGAAGCATGCCACGGCCCGGCCGAAAAATGGTTGGAACCGCACACGCGCGGCAAGTTGTCGGCGGACCAAAAAACGACGCTCGGCATGAACGATACCGCGGATCTCTTCGAGAGGGCCAAGCTCTGCGCCGAGTGCCATGTGGGAAGCCCAGGTGGCGACCAACTCCCGGCGCGCGACGTGAACCACGACCTGATCGCGGCGGGGCATCCGCCGCTTCGGTACGAGTTCGGCACGTTCTTGGCCAAGATGCCTAAACACTGGACCGAAAGACGGCGGGATCCGGTCGCTCCGGACAAGGTCGACACCGGTTTCGATGCCCGCGTCTGGGCCGTGGGCCAGGCCGTTTCGGCCGCCGCGGCGCTGGAATTGCTGGCGGATCGTGTTGAGCGTTCGAGTTCGCGTTCCGCGCGAGCACCCTGGCCTGAATTCTCGGAATACGATTGTTTTGCTTGCCATCACGACTTGCGATCCGACCGTTGGCGTACCAAGCCGCACCGACCCTCGGGGGATGGGCAACGCCAACTCGGCGTACCCACCTGGGGCACATGGTACTATCCGCCGCTGCCACGGCTGTCGCCAATCGGGCCAACTCCCCGCGCGGAGCTGCCCGGGATGCTCGCCGAGTTGCGCGTGCTGATGCGGTCGCCCGCCGCCGACCGGCCGGCCGTCGCGGCCCAAGCCGGCGAGGCGGCGCGCTCGCTGGGGCTTTTCGCGCGCGATCTGGCGCGCGCGCGCTACGATCGCGCGGCGATCCAGCGACTGCTCGCCGCGGCGGCCGATCCCTCGTCCGAGGTCGCCCCGGCCAACTGGAACGAAGCCGCGCAATGCTACCTGGAGTTGGTCGCGCTGCGGCATGCCAACCTCGCTCTGAAGGGCCAACGCATTCTGGACGACCAGGCGTTCAGTCCGCTCCTCCGCCAACTTTACGAGGATCTGTCGTTTTCGCCTCTCGACGCCGCTCCGGCGGCGCGCCGCGACGATAGCCCGCGCGACTTCGACCCGAATGAAGAAGTCAAAGTCGCGGGCGGTTGGGTTCATGCCTCCGCGCGGGAACAGGCGACGGACGCGGTCAAGGCGCAATTCATGGGTGTCACGATATGTGCCGATTGCCACGAGAAGCCGAGCGAGTTTCGTAAGCGACAAGGTTCGACGAAATGGGTGCGGTTGACCGAGTCGGCCATTTGGCTCAAGCAGGACAAACACGCGCTGGCGTACCAGAGGATCGACACGGAACCCGTGCGAAAATGGGCGTCGCTCATTGGGATCAAGGAGCCAACCACCGACCCACGGTGTTTGAGTTGCCATTGCGACGAGATGCCCGACAGTCCCAACTTGGACGACTTCAATCGGCGGCAGGGCGTTACCTGTGAATCGTGTCATGGCGCTGGTTCGAGGTACAGGGATGAGCACGCGAAACCGACCTGGCGCGTGATGCCCGCATCTGAGAAACGCGACCACTATGGCATGATCGACGTGCGCGATCCGCGTGAACGGACCAAGCAATGTCTCTCCTGCCATCTCGGAAACGTCGAGCAAGGCAAGATCGTAACCCATGCAATGTACGCGGCCGGGCACCCGCCGCTGACCGGTTTCGAGGTGCGGACGTTTGGCGCCCAGATGCCGCCGCACTGGCGCCCTCTGGAAGACAAGCTACCATTTCTTGATGACAAGGCGCAGGCCAAGGCGATTTGCGACCAACTGGGCTATCGCGCAGGCGACCTGCGCGGCGTCCAGTCGGTCGTCGTCGGCGGGGTCGAGACGCTACGAGTGTCGCTCGAATTGGCCGCGGCGCAGGCGACCCAGGCGAGCCCGCGGAATGGCTGGCCCGACTTCGCCCAATACGATTGCGCGATGTGCCACCACAAGCTGCGAGTGCCCAGTTGGCGACAACAGCGTCCCCTAGGGGGCCGGCCCGGCATGCCGGGCCGGCGCGCCTGGCCCTTGGTCCTGGCCGAGCTGGGCATCCGTCACGTCACGCGCGAAAAACCACGCGAAACGCGGCGCTTGACGAAGGAATTCCGTGAGCGATTCGATCGGTTCGACGCTCTGTTCCGGGCCGATCCGTTCGCCGAACCGCGGGATCAGGAGCAGCTCGCCGCCGCCGGTCACGATTGGGCGGTTTGGCTTGAGGAACACGTCGCCGCGCCGTTGCAAACCTGCCGCTACGGGCGCGAGGAGGCGCTGGAACTGCTGCGCGATCTGTGCGACCTTGCCCAAGGGCCCGACCTCGACTACGACTCGGCGCGCCAGGTGACCTGGGCTTTCGACGCGATCTACTCGGCTTACTCGGACGGCCGCGACCCGGTGCGTGCGCGACTCGACGAGTTGGCTCGTCAACTTGGCATAGGGCTTCCCGTCCCGCCCAACGCCGGGGAGATCATCGACCAAGAGCGGCCGTCCCTTGCGGTTCCGGGTCGTGACGACCCCGACGCGTTCCGCGCGGGGTTCGCCGAATTGGCGAAGCGGCTGCCGGCCAAGGCAACGCCGTAGGGTGGGCACCGCCCACCAAGGTTTGGGCTGTAGCCGGGGCATCGCTTACGCTCTGCCACCAGCCACCACCTTCTCGTGACAAAACGTCTCATTCTGGGCCGCGCACAGTATAATCGGCGGTCAGGCCCTTCGGCCGGGGCCGAGCGCGTAGCGGAGAATTTTCTTGACCGCCTCGCGATCGCCGCTGGCCCAAAAGATGATCTTGGCGCCGGCCAGCATGATGCCCATCGCCAGCCAACACAGCAAGAACGTCCCGCCGCCGATGACCGTCACCGCGAGATACGGCGCGCCGGCGAGCTTCGTGCCGTTGACGTCGATGGTCAGCTTGTCGCCCCCCACCGTGTCGGCCCATTGCCGGAAAAGCTCGGTCGACTCTCGCGGCGCTCGCAAGCCGTCGTACAGGGCGTTGAATACCTTGAGCGTCGCCCACAGGCCGACCACGATCACCACAATGCCCAGGCAGGTCGCCACCAGCCGGCCGCCCCCCTCCAGGGAGAAGGAACTTGTGGCGAGGCTCGGGTCGTTCGGTCGCGGGATGAATTCGTCCTGTTTCATGGTAGGCGATTTTATCACGAAACGTCGATCTCGGCCAGCGGGCCGACGGCGATCGTGGTGCTGACCGTGAGCGGGTACTTCGCCAGCACGGCGGCCAGTTGGTCGAGCGTGACGGCGTCGACGGCGTCGAGATCGTCCTTCACCGAGCGGTACTCGCGGCGGTAGGTCCAATTCGATCCCAAGTTGAAGAGCCGGCCGCGCGGCCGCTCACTCGACAGCACGACGCGCGAGTTGATCTTGTTCTTGGCCTGCCCCAGCTCGGCCGCGGTCACGCCGCCGGCCTCGACGCCGCGGTAGATTTCGAGCACGCGCCGCAAGTTGCCGGCCGTCTGCTCGGGCTCGCAACTCAGGTAGGTCATGTAAAGCCCGGTCCCTTCGTAATCGCAGTGCCCGAGGTTCGCGCTTTCGGCCAGGCCGGGGTCGACCAACTCCCAGAAAAGGCGGCTGCCGGAGTCGTCGCCCAGGATGGTCGCCAGCAGCTTGGCGGCGAAGCGGTCGTCGTCGGTCGCGCCCGGACCATTGGCGAGTTGCAAAACGTATTCCTGCGTGGCGCTGGGATGCAGCAGGCACTCGAAGCCCGCGTGCGGCGCGGCCCGCTCCGCCGTGCGGCCGGCCTCGAACGGCTCCCAGCCGCCGCAGTATTCGCCGGCCGCCGCCAGCAGCGCGTCGAAGTCGACCTGGCCGGCGGCCACCAGCGCGATGTTCGCCGGGCTGTAGCGGCGGCGGAAGTATTCGCGCATCGCCTCGACCTTCAAGTCCGTGATGCTTCGCACCGTGCCCAGCACGCTGTGGCCCAGCGGGTGCCGGCCGAAGTGCGCGGCGCGCACGCGGTCGTCGGCGCCGAAGGGGGGTTGGTCGGCGTACATCCGGATCTCCTCGATGATGACCTTCTTTTCCGTGTCGAAGTCGTCGTCGCGCAGCGAAGGCCGGAGGATGTCGCTCAACAGGGCCAGCGCCGGCCGCAGGTATTCGGGGAGCACGGCCGCGTGGTACACCGTGTGCTCTTCGTTGGTGAAAGCATTGTAATGGGCGCCCATCTCGTCGAACTCGCGGTTCACGTCGTCGGCCGAGCGCGTGGGGGTGCCCTTGAACACCATGTGTTCGAGAAAATGGCTCACGCCGGCCACGTCGTCGGCCTCGTCACGCGCGCCGGTCTTGACGAAGAAGCCCAAGGCGGTCGAACGCGCCTCGGCGTCGCACTCGGCGACGACTTCCAGGCCGTTTGGCAATACCTGTTCACGAAACTCCAACGGGCACCTCCAAGGGTTTGGGGCCGAGCGTGACGATCGTGAAGTCGCTCGGCCGGTGGCCGGCCAGGTACGCGTTGATGCTCTCGGGCGAGAGGGCATCGACGATCGCGCTCACCTCGTCGAGCGTCCGCGCGCGGCCCAAGTAGTACCAGTCGCGGGCCAGGGCGGCGGAGCGGGCGGAACTGGATTCCTGCTGCATGATCTGGCCGCTCTTGATGCGGGCCTTGAGCCGCTCCAACTCGGCCGACTCAATCCCGTCGCTGAGGCGGACGATCTCGGCCAGCGTCACGTCGAGCGTCTGCTGGGCCCGCTCGGCGCTGGTGCCCGCGTAGCAAAACACGCAGCCGCGGTCCAACAGCGTGCTGTGCGAGGCGTAGACCGAATAGCACAGGCCGCGCTTTTCGCGGACCTCGGTGAACAGTCGCGAGCTCATGCCCCCGCTGAGCACCCCCACCGCCGCCGCGGCCTGGTAATAATCAGGGTCGCGGTACGGGACACTGCGGTAGGCGATTCCGATTTGCGTCTGGTTCGAATCGTGCGGCAGATGCTCATGCCCCGGCGGCGCTTCGCGCTCCTCGATCGCCGGCGCCGGCAAGGGCCGCCAGTCGGCCAGCAGCAGGCCGACGTGCTCCACGAGCGCTGGCCAGTCGACCTTGCCCGCGACGCCCAGGATCGTGCCGTTGGGGCGATAGGACCGGCCGAAGAAGCCGCGGATTTCCTCGATGCCGATCGTGTTCAGGGCCTCTCGGCGGCCCTGGCTGAGGCGGCCCCAGGGATCGGGAAAGTGACGACGACGCAGTTCGAGCATCACCTTTTGCGCCGGTTCGTCTTCCACGCCCGCCAGCTCCTGCAAGGCCGCCAGACGCCCGGCTTCGAGCTGGTCTTCCGGCAGGTGCGGCCGGCGGAGCACGTCGGCGTAAATCGCCAGCGCGTCGTGCAGATTTTTCGACAGCGTCGCGCCGCGGAAGCTCACATGGGCGTCGGCGACTCCCTCGCCCCGCTCGACGCCCAGGTTGTCGAGGTCGTTGACGAAGCTCCGGTTGTCGCGCGGCCCGGCGCCGCGCAGCGCCAATTCGCAGACCATCGCGCTCAAGCCGCCTCGTTCGGCGGGCTCCCAGGCCGTGCCCGCGGGAATGCGGATCGTGAACGCCGCCGACTCGACGGACGGCATCGGTTCGGCGATCAGTACCAGCCCGTTGGGATAGACGTGCGAAAGGATCGACTGTTTCACGGACATTCCTGCGCGGCCTCGCTTGCGCTTGGGGTTCGTTGGATTGGTGGGCGGCGCCCGCGTTCGTTGTGGGCGGTGCCCACGTTGTGAAGGATACCGCCGACGGTAGCTTTAGAGCGTAGCCTGTCAGCGGCTCCTCCGCAACCGGGGGCCATCGGCGACGGTGCCCGCGATCCTTGACGGAACCCAATGCTCAGATCCTAGCCCGGATTATTCATGGTCCGGGGGGAACTCGCGCACTGTGCTGTAGCAGAATTCGCAAGAATTCTGGCGTAACTCGCGTCCACGGCCTGACTTCTTGCGAAGCCAGCTACGGGACCATGAATAATCCGGGCTAGCCCGGCCGCCGTTGTCTTTCGCACGCCCGTCGCCGGCGCTTGACAAGGTTCCGCGGTATGTGTACAATTAAGCATTACTACTCGTATGTACCTTCATGTTCCACCCACAGCCAGGAGCTCGACCATGTCCCACTCCGCTCGCCACCGAAAAAAAGCCTCGCAGGCGCCCCGGGCGTTCCCGCCAAAGATCGACGAACTTCTCGGCCCGGCCTCGCCGGCCATTTCCATCGCGGCCTCCGCATTCTCGACGCCCGCGCAGCCCGGGCCGCTCGTGACCCGCCTGGCCGACATGGTCGCCGGCATCGGATCGTCGCCGGAGGCGGGCTTGTTTGGCGATGCCGACACACGCCTCGGGCGGCCCAATTCGGGCGCGCCGGCGCCGGAGTACCCGCGCGCGAACGGTCACGGCCGGCAGACGACGCCGACTTCACCCAAAACCGGCGGCGCCGCGTTCCGCCGCGCCAGCGACATCCGGCCGGAACCGATCGACTGGCTCCGGCAGGGTACGCTGGCCCGCGGAAAGGTCACCCTTTTCGTGGGCGGCCAGGCGGCGGGCAAGACCTCGTTGGCGATCGAACTGGCGGCGCGCATTTCCAGCGGACGGGCTTTGCCCACGGGATCCGTCGAAGGCGCGCCGCGGCCGGAGTCGGTGGCGATCGTCAACACCTGGGACTCGCCCGGCGAGATCCTGCGGCCACGATTGGAAGCGGCCGGCGCCGATCTGGACCGCGTCTGGATTCACTCCTGCGAGACCCTGCGCGCGACGGTCGACCACGATCTCGAGTTTTCCGATCGCGTCGAACAGGCGATGGGCGCGAAAAAACAAAACCAGGCGATGGTGGGCGAGTTGGGGCGTCTGCTCGACCAGATTCCCGACTGTGGACTGTTGGTGGTCGACGCGCTCCCCACGGGGCTCGAGGACGGGGGCGCTGAGCTCGATCGTCTGGGCAAGCTCTGGCTGGAGCAGCTCGCCGAGCTCGCGTCGGAGCGCCATGTGGCGGTGCTGGCGATCGTCAAGCTGGGGCACGCGACCGGCGCCGCCCTGCCGCGCCGCTCGCTGGCGGCACTGGTCATGGCGCGCCATGCGCATGCCGTATGGACCGTCGCGCGTGACCCGGCCGATCTTGGCCGGCGGCTCTTGCTGCCGGCGCGCAACGGCTGCTGCGCCGACGAGCTGGGGTACGAGTTTCGGATCGACGGCAAGGGGCTGCACTGGAGCCCGGCGCCGGTCGCGATCGCCGACGAGGCGGCGCAGTCGCTGGCGGCGGCGCTGGGCAGCAGCAGGCAGTTCGATCGCCTCGACGCGGCATGCTGGCTGCGCGACCTGCTGGCCCACGGCCGCGTGGCCTCGAAAGAGGTCATCCGCCAGGCCAAGGAGAACGGCCACTCGTGGGGCACCGTCCGCCGCGCCAAGCAACTGGCGGGGGTCGAAGTCGTTCACGATGGTTTCGGCGCCGAGTCGGTGTGGTACTGGCGGCTGGCGGGCCAGGCGGGCGCGGCCGGCCAACTCGCGGCGACGGCCGAACGCAAAGGTGCGCAAGCGGAATCCAAAGGTGCGCAAGCGGAACTCAAAGGTGCGCAAGTCGACGTCCCAGGCGCGCAAGCGGGCGCCGAAACCGCGTAGCGCGACGCCGGGGGTGTCCGGTTCATCAACGCGGCAGGTGCGGCGTCATTGGGCGGTTCCCTGCTCCCTGATCCTATATATATACCATATCAGTGAACGCGCGTTTGGCACTCGCCAGATCCAAAAAAAGAAACCAAAGTAACGCCAACCACCGATTTAGCCTTTTTTACGGTTCATCCGGAAACTGCGTACCAAGGGCCTGGCAAAACCGTACCTTTACCCGACGAAAGCTACGGCGCGAGTGGCACAGATGGGCGTTGCGGGTGAAGAAGTCTTAACGCATCCAAAGCCGGGCAATCCGCCGAGACGGATTTCCTTGTCGGTACAGGTACGGTTTTGCCAGTTTTTTCTTGGGCATTTTCGGCTGCGCCGAAACCGCCGTTTCGACGGCGGAATGCCGGTTCTCAGTACCCGTTGGCGAGAACACGGTTCTTGCACGTCCAGGTGCTCGATTTCGGGACGACGACGTGCTAGACTGTGGCGCGCCGCCGGTCACCCCGAACGAATCAACATCATAGATCGAGCTTCGGCTTGCATCATCGCTTATGACTCCAATTGAATCCGCGCCACCGCGTCCCTGGCAGGGACCCAAGAGCGACAGGCAGTTTGCCGGGCACCCCGTCGGCCTCTTCGTCTTGTTCTTCACCGAGATGTGGGAGCGGTTCTCGTATTACGGGATGCGCGGGCTGTTGAAGATCTACATGGTGAACTACCTGTTCATCAGCATCCGCCAGGTCTACCAGGGCGGCGCCTACGATGGCCGGGGGAACCCCGACAACGTCCTCGGCTGGTCGTTCATCCGGTCGCTCTTGCCGGCGGTCGACGTCACGGACCCGCACCTGATCAAGGAGTGCATCGAGCCGAAGGTCGCGGCGTTGATGAGGGGCGACCCGGACAACGGCATCGCCGGCGTGGCCGTCGACGTGGCGTACCAGATCGCGGAGCAGACCTGCGCGATGGCGCCGAACGCGTCGGTGCTGTATGGATGGTACACCGGCCTCGTCTATTTGACGCCGCTCCTTGGAGGCTACCTCGCCGACAAGTACCTGGGGCAGAAGAACGCCGTCTTCGTCGGGGGCACGATCATGGCGCTGGGGCAGTTTGTCCTATTCGGCGGCGAGAATGCGTTTTTCATCGGCCTTGTGATGCTGATTATCGGCAACGGCTTCTTCAAGCCGAACATCTCGACGCAGGTCGGAAACCTTTATCCTCCCGGCGACACCCGCCGCGACGGCGCCTTCACCATCTTCTACATGGGTATCAACCTCGGCGCGTTCATGTGCAACTTCGTCTGCGGCACGCTGGCCATGACGGTGGGCTGGCGATACGGATTCCTCGCGGCCGGCGTCGGAATGTGCATGGGCGTCGTCGTGCAGCTCTTGGGCCAGCGCTTCCTCGCGCCCGACACGCTTCAGAGGCGGGAATCCGAGGCCTCCGCCGCGGCGCCGGTCGCGAAGATACCGTTCACGAAGGACGAGTGGAGCCGCATCTGGGCTCTCGTCATCCTTTGCATCCTGAACATCGTTTTCTGGGCCGTCTACGAGCAGCAGGGCAACACGATGCAGACCTGGGCCGACGAGCAAACCCATTGGCCGTCGTGGGCGTCGTCGACCTGGTTCCAGTCGGCCAACCCGTTCTTCATCTTCATCTTCGCGCCCCTGCTCGACATGTTTTGGCGCTGGCAGGCCCGGCGCGGCGAGGAGCCGACGAGCGTTACGAAAATGGCGCTGGGCAGTATCATCGTCGGGCTCAGCTTCGTCGTGATGATCATCGGCGCTCAAGTCGTCGGTACTGGGAAGGGGTCGCTCTTCTGGCCGATCTTCTGCACGCTCCTGCTGACGTTCGGTGAGCTCTACCTCTCGCCGATCGGACTGTCCCTTGTGACGAAGGTGAGCCCCGTGCGCATTGTCAGCATGATGATGGGCATGTGGTTTCTCTCGAGCTTCTTTGGAAACCTGCTATCCGGCTACATCGGGCAACTCTACACGTTTCTGTCGAAGTCGGCCTTTTTCTTCGTGCTCATGGTGCTCGGCGTCGCGGCCGGCCTGGCGATTTTCCTGTTCAACAAACGACTGAAGGCGGCGATGGGCGCGCACGCGTCGTGATGGCCGTGGACGCCGTATGTACGCGACGCCGCACCGGCGCGCGCCCCGACGAACGCCAGAGCGCAAATCGCGGCTTCGGCGCAGCCGAAACTGCGCCGGAAAAAACTGGCAAAACCGTACCGGTACCGACCAGGAAATCCGTCTCGGCGGATTGCCCGGCTTTAGACGCGGTAAGACTTTCCCCAACGCACCGCTCATCTGTGCGCGACGCGTCGAGGCTTTCGTCGGGTAAAGGTACGGTTTTGCCAGTTTTTTCGTGCCGTGCCCACCGAGCCACGCAGGGCGTCGCCGGCGCATCGGTACACGGCGAGATACAGCACGGTCTTTTTAACCCAATGTCCTAACTTCGCTAAATGCCGCGGACTCCCCAGCCCCAGGGTGCCTCCTCCTTCCGTCGTTCCTTCCCGGAAGGTTGGGCACCCTGGGGTGCTTTAATTTCGTCCGAGGGGGCGGTCGAGCGCGAGCGTAGCGCGCGGCAACATCGGCAATACGAGGACTGATCACGCTCAGAGCATCGGCGCTTCGCGAAAAAAAACGATTCCGAAACCCCTCCCAAAGCGATCCAAAAGCGCGTGGGGAATGCCGAAGTTTGGCGCGGTGATGGGATGCCGCTTACGCGGCTCGCTCAGACGTCATGGGGTATTCGGAAGTCGTTTTTTTTCGCTTCGCTGCCGTTTTCTTTTTCGCACGTTCGTTGCTGCGCAACGAGCGTGCTTTTTTCGGGAAAATGATCCCGACCGTTTCGTGGGCCGCTACGCGGACCCCACGCGCTTGCGAAGGCAGCTACGGGACCATGAATAATCCGGGCGATCGGCGGCCCCATCTTGACACGCGCCCATCCCCTGGGTTAACTGGTATGCATGTGCCCGGCGGGCACATCGGGGGCCGGTTTTGAACCATCCCTCCTGAGAGTCCGCGCGGCGCGGACACAACCGGCCCACGCCCACCCATAGAACCCGTTTGGGAGATGCTCGCATGAGAAAGGCAGTTTTGGTTTTGTTGTGCGGTTGCCTGGTGTTCGCCGTTTCGGCGAGACAGGCCAGCGCCATCAAGCCGTTCTTCGATGAATTCAAAGCCAAGTACGTGAAGAAGGAAGGCAGCGACGCGGAAAAGGAATTCGCCAAGAAGGTCGAGATGGTCAAATGTGCCGTCTGCCACGGCAAGAAGGACGGCAAGGAGGATAAGAAAGTCCGTAACGACTACGGCAAAGCGCTCGACATTCTGCTCGACAAGAAGGCGGACGCCAAGAACAAGGAAAAGATCCAAAAGTCGCTCGATACCGTGTACGATGAAAAGGTGCCCGGCAAGGACGAGACGTTCGGCGATCGGATCAAGGCGGGCAAGCTGCCAGGCGCCGAGTGAAGTAGGGCCGTTCCCGCCTGCCGTCACACTAACCCGCACAAAACGGCGGCGAAGCGAAAAAAAACGACTTCCGAATACCCCATGACGTCTGAGCGAGCCGCGAAAGCGGCATCCAATTGCCGCGCCACCCTTCGCCTTACCCCACGCTCTTTTGGATCTCTTTGGGAGGGGTTTCGGAGTCGTTTTTTTTCGCGTAGCTATACTGCACGCGGCCATGAATGAGACGTTTTGCCACCAGAAAGTGGTGGCTGGCGGCAGAGCGTCTTTCGGCTCCGACCCCCGCCAGCTTGCCTGGCGGGTGAAGAAGATGGCGTGCTACACCCACGCGGCCAAACGGTCCCTTTTCGCCCCGGCCTGACGCCGCCTACGGCGGCGTCAGGCCGGGGCGATGCATGGAAACGGGGGAACCTCAGGGTGCCGTGCTAGCACGCCATCTTATTCACCACCCGCACAAGGCGGGATGGGGTCTGTGCCTGACAACAAAAGTCTCACTCCAAGCCGCGTGCAGTATAACCACTCGCCCACTCCTTCAAACAGGGGGCTAACGCCCCCCGCTCGCCCCCGCCTGAAACAGCCCCCTAATGGGCATATCCCTCGATGGGCGTGGCAGTTCGTTTCCCTACGAACGCCGGCAGATGCCCGGCTCCATAGGCGACCGGCATCGCTTAGGCTCCGCCCCAGCCACCGGGGTCGGAATTCCCGTCCTGCCCGCTCGTAACTTTTCCGCCGCCGCCTACAATATACATTAAGAGCTTATTCCAGAACCGCCGAGCAGGCGGGACGCCTACACCACAATAGTAGTCGTGACCCATTGAGCGAGATCCCTACGCATGCCCATCCCAACGTCGAACCCCTTGTCGGCAAGTACCAGCAAAGGCGGCCAGTTCGAGCAGTCGGATCTCAAGGCCGCGGAGGACTTGACGCGCGCCTACCAACAGATGACCGAGCAACTGGGCCGCGTGATCGTGGGCCAAAGCGAGGTGCTCAAGCAGGTGCTGATCGCGCTGTTTTGCCAGGGGCATTGCATCCTGGAGGGGGTGCCGGGCCTGGCCAAAACGCTGATGATCTCCAGCATCGCGCAGCTCCTGTCGCTCAACTTCCGCCGCATCCAGTTCACGCCCGACCTGATGCCCTCCGATATCACCGGCACGGAAATCCTCGACGAAGAGGAAGGCACCGGCCGGCGGCGGATGCGGTTCGTCAAGGGCCCGATCTTCGCCAACATCCTGCTGGGCGACGAAATCAACCGCACCCCCCCCAAGACCCAGGCCGCTCTGCTGCAGGCGATGCAGGAGTACAAAGTCACGATCGCCGGCGAAGATTTTGGCTTGGAGAAGCCGTTTCTGGTGCTGGGCACCCAGAACCCGATCGAGCAGGAAGGAACCTACCCGCTGCCGGAAGCCCAACTCGACCGCTTCATGTTCAAGATTCTCGTGCAGTACCCGAGCTTCGAGGAGGAACTGGCAATCACCGAATCGACCACCGGCGGCGACCTGCCGACGTTGCGGCCGATCATCGACCAGCAAGCGATCTTGCAATTGCAAAAGACGGTTCGCAAAGTGCTGGTAGGCCGTAGCGTGTCGGCGTACGCGGTGAACTTGGCCCGCGCCACGCGTCCCGGCTCGCCGGAAGCGCCCGATTTCATCAACAAGTACCTTACCTGGGGCGCCGGCACGCGAGCTTGCCAATCGTTGATCCTGGGGGCCAAGGCGCACGCCTTGCTCGACGGGCGGGTGCATGTTTCAACCGACGATATCCGCTACGTCGCACGGCCCGTGATGCGGCACCGCCTGGTGACCAGCTTCACGGCCGAGAGCGACGGCGTGACGGCCGACCATATCGTCGAAAAGTTGTTCGACACCGTGCGAGAACCTATGGAATAGGAGCCAAACTCCCCACGGCTATGGCAAATCGCTTTTTAGATCCCGAAGGTCTTGCGCGCATCGGCCATGTCGAGCTGGTGGCGCGGCAGGTGGTCGAAGGTTTTCTGACCGGCCGCCACCGCAGCCCCTACCACGGCTTTTCGGTCGAGTACCTCGACCATCGCGCCTACACGCCCGGCGATGAGCTGCGCACGCTCGATTGGCGGATTCTCGCCCGCGCGAACAAGTACTTCGTCAAGCTCTTCGAGGACGAGACGAACCTGCGCGCCTACATCCTGCTGGACGTTTCGAACTCGATGAACTTCAAAAGCGGACAACTCAGCAAGCTCGAATACGGCAGTTACCTGGCCGCCGCGCTGACCTACCTCCTGCTGCGTCAGAACGACGCGGTGGGGCTGACTCTTTTCGACAACGAGATCCGCCAGCAATTGCCGGCCAAGGCGAGGCCCACGCAGTTTCGCCGCGTGCTCGACCTGCTCGAACATACCGCGCCGGGCACCGACACGAACGTGGGTCCGATCCTGCACACGGTGGCCGACCGAATCAAGCGGCGAGGGCTGGTGATCCTGATCAGCGATCTGATCGATAGCGAGGAGGCGATCGCCGGCGGCTTGCAGCACTTCCGCCACAACCATCACGAAGTGATCGTGTTCCACGTGATGGACGACGCCGAACTGACCTTCCCCTTCGACCGACTGACGCGGTTCAAGGACATGGAGGGGGGGGGGCGAGTGGTCGTGAACCCCAAGAGCTTGCGTGCCCGCTACCTGACCCGGATCAACGCTTTCACCGATCGGATCAAAAAAGACTGCCTCGAGCGCCGGATCGGGTACAATCTAACGAACACCAAGCAGCCGTACGACGTGTCGCTGGCGGCCTGCTTGGACAAACGATCGCGGATGGGATAATGGACCTGATCAACGCCAACCTGCTGTTCCTGCTGCCGCTGGCCGCGATTCCCGTCGTGCTGCACCTGCTCACGCTGCACCGCCTGAAGACGGTCGAGCTGAGCACGTTCCGTTTCCTGTTCGACAGTTACGTGCAGCAGCGGCGGCGGATGAAGTTCCTCGAAGCCCTGCTGGCCTTCCTGCGGACGATGTTCCTGCTGCTGCTGGTGTTCGTGTGCGGCCGGCCGGTGCTGCGGCACTGGAGCGCGCTGTTCGGCGGCGGCGCCGGCCGCGACGTGGTGCTGCTGGTCGATTGTTCGGCCAGCATGAACGCCCAAACCGCCGGACTGACGTCGCTTCAGCGCGCCAAGACCGCGGCGCGTTCCGTCGTGAAGCGGCTCAACTCCGACGACCGGCTGACGCTGGTGCGCGTGGCGGCCCGGCCCGAGGAGGTCTTCACCCGTTTCAGTTCCGACGCCGAGGCGATCGACGAACACATCGAGGCGTTGACCACCAGCCCGTCGCGGGGTAACTGGTTCATGGCCCTCTCGCAGGTCTTCGGTTCGCATGCGGCCGAACGATCGAAGCCGACTGTCTACCTGTTCACCGATTGCCAGGCGAGCGGCTGGCGCGAGTTGGAACAGCAGGGCGTCGAGCGGCTCGTGCCCGACGACGCGAAGCTGGTCGTGGTCAACGTCGGTTCGCAAGAGCCGTTGCAAAACCGGGCGATCGTCGGCTCGCCCCCGGTCGAGTCGAGGGCGATCGTCGGCCTGCCGCTCGTGCTGCGGGCGCGCGTCGCCAACGACTCGAAGACCGAAGCGGCCGACGTGACGCTGAGCACGTTCATCGACGAGAAGGAGATCGCGCGTAGCCCTTTGATGATCAAAGCGGGCGATACGGCCGACAAGGCGATCATTTTCGTGCCGACCGAGCCGGGCATGCATCGCGGCCGCTTCCAGATCGGCGACGATCGGTTTCCCGACGACGACCAATACCTGTTCACGCTTTCGGTCGAGCCACAAATCAAAGTGCTGTTGGTCAACGGCAACCCGTCGGCCGATCCGTTCGAGAACGACGCGCTCTATTTGCGCACGGCGCTGACCGCGCGCGGCGAGGAAGAACGGCAGGGCCCGCCGAAGCCGCCGGCGCTTCCCGCCGCGACTTCGGCGCAAGTGCCCGCCACGGCGGCGGTAAATTCCGCGCAGGCGGCGCTCACGCCGGGCAAAGAGTACGTCCGTTCGCTCGACGTGCGGGAAATTCCCGAGGCCGGCCTGAACCCGGAGGCGCTGCGCGACGCGAGCGTCGTGGTGCTGGCCAATTGCGGCGGCCTGAATCAGCAGCACTTCGCTTGGCTGCGCGAATTCGTTTCGTCGGGCGGCGGGCTGATGATCTTTCCGGGTGATCGCGTGAATCCCGATGTTTACAATACGCAGTTTTTCGTCGTCCCCGGCCCGCGACAGGAACGGCTCGTGCCGGTCAAGCTGGGCCAGCCGGTGGGCGATGCGCAGAAGTTCGATACCTTCGCCCAGTTCAGTTCGGTGGCCTACGAACATCCGGCGTTGAGGGTGTTCGACGATCGTGAAGCTCGCTACCTGACGACGACCCACGTTTACCGGCGGTTTCCGCTGCTGCTTGACGAAAAGCGGGCCGACGGCACGTCGCTTTTGAAGTTTTCGCTCAAGGAGCCGGCATTGATCGAGAGCCGGTTCCACGACGGCCGGGTGCTCTTGGCGGCGTTTCCGGCGAGCGCGAAGTGGACCAACTTGCCGCTCAAGCCCGAGTTCGTACCGCTCTTGCTGCGGCTGGTGAATTACGTCGAGCACCGGCCCGAATTCGAGCTCAAGCGTTCCGTGGTGCCGGCCGGAGGGGCGGCGGAGGTCGAGGTGGCGGCCACCTGGTCGCCGCGGCCGGGCGAACCGCCCGTCTGCGAAGTCAATATCGACCAGCAATCACCGCAGCCCGTCGAGTTCGAGCGCGCCGGCTCGCGCTGGGTCGGTGGTTTCGAGGGGACGGCGCTCAAGGGGTACTACTTGGTCGAGGTCAAGGGGGGCACGCCGGAAAAGCCGAGGCGCGACACGGCCGAGTTCGCCGTGAATCTGGCGGCCGACGAATCGAAGTTCGTCGCGGCCGGCGAGGAGCAACTCCGCGAGTGGCTACCCGGCGTCGACCTGACGGTGGTCGACGCCACGGCCGAAACGCAACAAGAAATGGGGGCGGTGGGCAACGAGCACGAAATCTGGCGCGGGCTTTTGCTGGTGGTCTTCGCGATCATCGGCATCGAGTTCATGCTCGCCACGCTCGGCGGGCGGAAGCTCGACACCGGCGACGACGCCTCCGTGGGCGAGCGGATCAAGCAATATAGTCCCGGCAACTGGGTCGGGCGGATGACAGGGGCGAATGAACCGGTGGAAGTGCAGTAGGGGTTAGGGGTTAGGGGTTAGGGGTTAGGGGTCAGGCGTTAGGCGTGGAGGTGAAGAACGATGAAAGACTTTCGACAGACCCCTCGCGCGGGTGCCCCGAACGTGGTTTCGGCCGCTCCGCGGCCCCGCGACAACCGGGCGCCGCTGGAAACGGGGACGCGGGAGCGTCCGCGGAGCCGTTCACGAGTTGTTTCCTTGATCGCTTAACGCAAATAAGGAGATCGCAACCACCAAACGAGGATAATGCCGGTTGAGATCGGTGAGTCCGCTTCTCATGCTGTTGGTTTCGTGATACCCGTGGACGAAAGAGGACTTCCGCGGGATGCCTATACATGCGAAATCGAACCCGAGGAACAAGCGGCATTGGACCGGCTCTGCGAGGCGACGGGCGAGTTCATCATGGCTGTGCCGCCCCGCGGCACAACGGGGACGCGGAGCGTGGGAACGCCTGACTCCTGATGCCTAACCTCTAACCTCTAACCTCGAACCTCGAACCTCGAACACTGCCTTGCCAAGTCAGGGGCTGGAAAGCCTGACCTACCAGGAGAACCCCATGAACAACAAGCCTCAAACCACGGCCACGCCCGAAACCACACCCATTTTCCGGCTGATCGGCGAAGTGCGCAAGCTGCTCCGCTCCAGTTGGGTGGTGACCGGGCTGGGCTTGTCGGTCGCACTCTACCTCGGCACGCTCTTGATTCTGTCGCTCCTGGACTTGCTCGTGCCGCTCTGGCCGACGTTGCGGCTGGTGGCGCTGGTGCTGGTGGTCGTGCCCAGCGCGTGGGCCTTCTTCACCGGCGTGCTGCGGCCGTTGTTCCGCCGCCTGGGCAACCGGCAAGTCGCCCGCCGGATCGAAACCCACTTGCCCGGCATCCACAACCGAATCGTAAGCTGCGTCGATCTGGAAGAAGACCGCCGCCCGCGCGGTTACTCGCCCGAGTTCTACCGGCGGCTGGTGGGCGAGGCGATCGAGCGCATCCGCTCGTTCCGCGCCACGGTCGTCGTCGATCGGGCCAGCCTGCGCCGCTCGGGCACGGCGGCGGCGGCGGCGATCGTGCTGTTCGCGCTCTCTTGGGTGCTGCTCTGGGACCGGCTCCCGACGGCGATGGCCCGCATCTTCGCTCCCTTCGCCGACATTCCGCCCGCCACCGGAGTCAAGTTCACCGTCGATCCGGGCGGCGACGATACCAAAATCCTTCGTGGCGACGACATCGACTTCCAGGTCGAGGTCACGGCGGGCGATCCGCGCGACCTGCGGATCGAGATCATGCCCGACGACGATGGCGAGGCGATCTGGCACGAACTGCAAGAGCGGCCGCAAGCCAAAGGGCACTTCAGCCGCAAGCTGCGTTCCTTCGAGCATTCGTTCGCCTTCCGCGTCCACGGCGGAGGCACCTGGAGCCGCAAACAGCACATCACCATGGTCGACCGGCCGCGGATTCTCGATCTCAAGGCGCTGGTCCACTACCCCGAATACATGCAAATGGGCGAAGCGTCCGTCATCCCGCAACCGACGGCCGACGTGACCGGTCCCGAGGAAAGCCAGGTCGAGGTGCAAGTACACGCCGAGGGGGACGTGGCCGTGGCTGAAATCCAATGGCTCGACGTGGCTTGGAAAGCGGTGCCCATACTCGATCGCGAGGAGCGGGTCTGGTTCCAGGGCAAGGTGCCCGACGGCGCGGTCGCCGAGGGGAACTGGCAATGGGACCAGGAGAAGCACGCCCGGCCCACGCACCACGAGCCGCCGGCCGCCGGAACGCACGGGCACCTGTTCCACACGGCGCCGATCGGCTTCCAGGTGATGCCCGACGACTATTTGTTCGCCTACGTCTACATCGTGCCCGAACAGAAGCCGGAAACCATCATGCTGCAGTGGAACGACGGCCAGAACTGGGAACACCGGGCCTACTGGGGCGACGACAAAATCGGCGTGGGCCAGCCGGGCGCGGCCAGCCGGCTGCACATGGGCGGCCTGCCGCCGGCCGGCGAGTGGGTCAAGCTCGAAGTGCCGGCCAAGGCCGTCGCACTCGACGGCAAGACGCTCAAGGGCATGGGCTTCATGCTTTCCGGCGGCGAGTGCTACTGGCACCGCGCCGGTGCCTTGCCGCCCCCCACCCGCGACGAGCGGCGGCTGGTCGTCGCGAAGACCTTCCCCCTGGATCGCATCGAGACGTCGGAGCTTTGGTCGGGTCGTTTTCCGCTGCGGGGCGAAGGTTTGTATCGGGTGGAGCTTCGCAGTGCTGTCGGCGGCGGCCTGCGCGGCGAACTGCAGGTGGCGAACCAGACGATGAAAGAGGCCAAGTACCTGGCGATTCCCGATCTGCCGCCGCAGGTGACGCTCGAACGGCCCGGCGCCGATATCGCGCTGGCCGAGCCGAGGAAGCTGCCGCTGGTCATCGCCGCGTACGACGACTGGGCCTTGAAGCACGTCAAGGTGCTGGCGCAGAAGGGCGATACGGGCGGGTTCCGCGAAACGGCGGTCAAGCGCTACGACAAGCCGACGCGCGGCGACACGGCCCAACTGGCGCTCGACCTGGCACCCTACGAACTCAAAGCGGGCGAGCAGGTGAAATACCGCGTCCAGGTCGAAGACCGCAAGGGGCAGATCGCCGAGACGCAAGACTACGTGGTGCGGATCGCGGTCGACGACAATGCCGCCGACCGGCAACTGGCCCGTTTTGAACAGACGCAAGACGCCTTCCAGCAGAAGCTCGCGCAGTTGATCGCCGAGCAGGCCAAGGTGCGCGACAACGTCGACACGTTGGAAGAGAAGCACGAAAAGCTGGAGGAGAAGTTGGCCGAGGCGGAAGCTCAGGCCGCCGAGGAGGCCCGCAAGTTGGCCGAAGCGAACCCCCAAGCGCCGCCGCCTGCAACCCAGCCGCCCAAGCTCGATCCGCAAGCCACCCAGGAATTGGCCGAGGTGCGCCAGCAGTTGGCGCAAATGGCCGCCCAGGAAGATCAGAACACCAACCTAGCCAAACAGTTGGCGGCCGAGTTGGCCCAAGCTCAGCAGCAGGCCGAAAAGCTGCAGATGTTGCCTCCCGAACTGACCGCGGAAATGAAGGCCGCCAAGGAGGCGTTCGACGAACTGGCCGTGCAGCCGTTGGCGCAACTGGCCCAGGATCTGCGGCAGGCATCGACGCCGGCGCAAAACGACCCGCACCTGGACGAGCTTGGCCGGGAAGCCGATCGCGTGCAGGCCGAGTTGGAGGCGATGGCTGAGCGGCTGGAAGCCTTGCGGAAGGCGCGCCAACAACTCGATTCCGGCGTCGATCAGGCGTTGGCCGAGCTGCGCCGCGAGATGCTCGCGCAGCAGGCGGGCATCAACGCCCGCGGCATTGAGGAGCTGCGCGACATGATCCAGGCCCTGCGCGAGCAGTTGCGGAATTTCGAGGGTCAGCAGGCCGAGTTGCTCGACGCGGCCAACGTCGTGCCCGAGGTGATGCTGGCCGATCTCGAAAAGCGGCAAGAGAACATCGAGCAGCGTTCCGAGCCGCCGTTGGACGAGGCGCGGACGTTGCTGGGCGCCGACGAGCGCCGCCGGCGCGACCCCGAGTTCCCCGACGCGCCGATGATGGGCGACGAAGACGAGCAGCTCGTGCCGCAGGCCGAGGAAGACACGCCGGAGGAGGAAGGCGGCGAGTCGGAGGCTTCAGACCAGGGCGAACATCCGGATGCCGACGAAGCCGGCGAGGATGAACCGATCTTCGAGCCGGCCCTGGGGGGGCCGCGTCCCAAGCTCGATCCACGCTTCGCCGACAAGCGTCCCAAGCCGATGAAGGACGCGGGGCGGCCCGACGATGCGCATGCCCATCGCGACGAATTGGCCAACCGCCAGTTCGATCGGCTGCGGGATTTGAACCTGAGCCAGCAGAGTCTTGGCGCCGACCAGCAAACGCTGGAAGCGTTGATGGAGCAGTTGGCCCAAACGCTCGAACAAAGCCGGCGGCCGATGGATCCGCGGCAGCCCGGCCAGCCGCAAGGACAACCCCAGGGCCGGCCGCACGGAGACCACGAGGGTGAGCCGGGCGAGAGTTCGGCGGAGCAGGACGCGGCGCGGCAATTGGCCGAGTTGATGCAGTCGCCCACCATGCGCGAGGCGCTCGACCTGGCCGAGCGCATCCGGCAACTGCAGCATGCGATGCGGCAAGGCATGGCGCAGGGCCAACCCAAGCCGGGTCCGGCCCACACCTCGCGCGGCAAGTCGCTGGGCAACATGCGTCCGACGTCGTCGAGCGGGCGGATCATCGAGGTCGAGTTGTCGCAGCTCGATCCCGGCACGCGGGCGATCATCCTCAAGATGCAGCCCAAGATGCGCGAGGAGTTGTTGCAGGGGATGCGCGAGCAGGGACCGGAAGGGTATCGGAAGTTCATTCAAGATTATTTCAAGCGGTTGAGTACCGTGAAGCAATGAAGGCGATAGGCGTTAGGCGATAGGCGTTAGGCGTTAGGAAATAGGCGACAACTTTTGTACGAAGGAGTTTGACGTGAAAGACTTTCGTAAATTGCAGGTGTGGCAGAAGGCGCACCAGTTGACCTTGAACGTGTACCGAGTTTCTCGTGATTTCCCAAGCGACGAACGATTTGGTCTCACTAGTCAGATACGTCGATCATCATCGAGTGTGCCAACGAACATCGCGGAAGGCTGTGGGCGCAGCACCGACGGCGACCTGGCGCGTTTTTGCGATATCGCAGCCGGTTCGGCAAGCGAAGCCGAATACCAAGTGTTGCTCGCCCACGACATCGAGTACATTAACCGAAAAGCCTACGACGAGTTGACGAACGACGTTTGGGAGGTCAAACGAATGTTGGTGTCTTACGTCCAGTACCTTCGGCCTAATGCCTAAACGCGGCTTCGCCGCAAGCAAAAAGGCGATAGGCGATAGGCGATAGGCGATAGGCGTTAGGCGATAGGCCCCTTACTATTCAAAGCATAATGAACAAACGACCGTACTTGATGCGCGCGGCAAGCGCGCATGTCACGCCGTAAGAATCTAACGCCTTACTCCTAACGCCTTCCCCCCTAACGCCTTTCCCCCTAACGCCTAACGCCTTCCCCCCCCTAACGCCTTCCCCCCCCCTAACGCCTTCCCCCTAACGCCTTCCTCCCCCCCATGCTCGACTGGCTCCTCACCTCCATCCACGTCAACAGCGACATCCGCTCGCATATCGAGCATGTGACGCTGGCCTTCCAGCACCCGGCGTTCTGGTGGCTGGGCCTGGCGCTGTTGGCGCCGGTCGGCTGGTTCATCTACCGGCGGCAACGGGCCAACCTGGCGTCGGCGCCGCCGGCGCTGGGGCGAACGCTGACGGCCACGCGCGTGCTGATTCTGCTGCTGCTGGTGTTCGTGCTCGGCGGTCCCTACCTGAAGCTCGATCAGAAACAGGAGAAGAAGCCGATCATGGCCCTGGTCTTCGACCAGTCGCAAAGCATGGGTTTGCCGGCCGGGCCGTTCGAAACCGACGAGGCGCTGCTCGCCGCCGCCGAGGCCGCCGGCTTTCAATTGACCGACGGCAAGGTCGACGCCGAAACGCGCAAGGCGCTCAACGACATGACGCGCGCCAAGCTCGTGCAGCGATCGGTGCAGAGCCGTGCCGACGAATGGCTCAAGCCGTTGGTCGAGAAGTACGAACTGCGGTTCTACACGCTGGCCGACGACCTGACGCGGCTACCCATGCCGGCCGACAAGATCGAGCTTCCCGAACCTCAAACGCAAGGCGGTGAGACGCACCTGGGCGACGGCCTGGCCCAACTCCTGGACGAGGCCGCCGGACGGCAGATTGCCAGCGTGGTGATGTTCAGCGACGGGCAGAACACGGCGGGCCGTTCGCCGGCCGAGGCGGCCCGCGCCGCCGAAGCGCTCGCCGCGCCGGTGTTCGCGGTGCCGGCCGGCTCGGCCAGGCCACTCAAGGATATTTCGGTCGTGGACGTCTTCGCTCCCGACCAGGTGTTCAAGGACGATATCGCGCAGGTCTCGGCCACGCTCGAAGTGCAGGGCTATCCGCAACAAGGCGTCAAGGTGCTGTTGCTCGAGGACGGCGTCGAGAAGCCGCTGGCGGAAAAAGACGTCGTGCTCAAGAGCAGCGAGCAGCAACGGGTCGATCTGGAGTTCAAGGCCGAGCGGCCGGGCACGCGCACACTCACCGTCAAGATCCAGCCCGCCGGCGAATTGCCCGAGGACATCGTGGATAACAACACCGAAAGCGTGGGTGTTCGCGTCAGCGACGATACCCTCAAGGTGCTCTACATCGAGGGGCTGCCCCGTTGGGACTTCCGCTTCCTGAAAAACGCGATGCGCCGTGACAAAGGGCTGGCGGGCCACGGTTTGCGCCTGCCGGTCGCTGTGGTTCCCGCGGCGGCCGCCGGCGCGGCGGTCGCTCCAGCGGCCGGCGCGCCGCCCGCGCCGCCGGCTTCGATCGCCGCCAAGGTTCCGCCCGACATCGTGCTCGAAGCCGAGGTCCGCCGCCTTCCGGCCGCCGCGAGGCCGGCGCTGCCGCAAACCGTCGACGAGATGGCCGAGTACCATGTGGTGATCCTGGGGGACGTGTCGCCCGCCCTGGTCGACTCGGCGCTGGTCGAGGTGTTGGACAAGGCGGTGCGCGAGCGCGGCGTGGGCCTGATCGTCGAGGCGGGCACCGAGTCGATGCCGCACCGCTACGACGCGAAATTCCACGAATTGCTGCCGGTTCACTTCCGCTCGCGCGCGGCGGGGATTTCAGCCCAAGCCTACAAGCCGTTCAAGCTCGAAATCAGCCCCGACGGCGCGATCCACGAGTCGATGCGGCTGTTCGACGACGCCGGCCGCAACGAGAACGTGTGGGCGCAAATGCCCCCCTACTACTGGTGCGCGGCGGCCGAGCGCGCGTCTCCGGCGGCGACCGTGCTCGCCTACAATCCCAGCGTCGAGGGGCGCTACGGCAAGCTGCCGCTGGTGGCCCACCATTACGCCGGCGACGGCAAGGTGCTGTTCATCGGAACCGACTCGACCTGGCTTTGGCGGCAGAACGTGGGCGACCGCTTCTTCTACAAGTTTTGGGGCCAGGCGATCCATTTCGTCGCCCGTCACGGCGGCAAACAGGCCAACAAGAAGAGCTGGGTCGAGGTGCGGCCGGTGCGCGCCCGTATCGGCGAGACCGGCCAGGTCGAGTTGATGGCGGTCGGCGCCGACGGCGCCCCGCGCGGCGAGCCGAAACTGGCGCTCAAGGTCGAGCGCGAGGGGGCCACGCCCGACACGGTGGAAATGATCGCTGATAAATCGGTGGCCGGCCGCTACCTGGGCAAGATCACGCCCAAGGCGACGGGCAACTATCGCTTCGTCTACGAGCAGGGTGCGGCGTTGGGGCCCGTCGACGCCTGGATGCACGTCAAGCACTCGACCGAGGAGACGCGGCGTCCGAACGTCGATCTCGAAACGCTCGCCTCGCTGGGCGAAGTGGTGCAACTCAACGACCTGGCCACGATCAGCGGCAAGCTTGTCGGCGAGCCCAAGACGGTCGAGCTGCACCGCGAGGCCAGTTTGTGGGACAATTGGCTCACGCTGAGCTTGTTGATCTTCGTGTATTCGTTGGACGTGGGGTTGAGAAGGTTGGCGGGGTTGTCGTAATGCGAGGCGAAACGATGAATCAAAGAATTGCGGATTGCGGATTGCGGATTGCGGATTGGATCGTGGATCTGCCGTCGATCCGTCGCATACCGCGCATTTGCAATTGGCGATTGGCGATCCGAACTGCGGATTCCGCAATCCGCAATCCGCAATCCGCAATCCGCAATTCATCAAAATCCGCAATCGCGCTTTCCTTGCTCCTCTGGCTTTCCTCCACGGCATCCGCTCAGCAGCCCGCGGCCCCCGCCGCGACGGCCAGCGAGCCATTGACGGAAACCGCGGTGGTCGAGCGGGTCACGGCGGCGGTCGATCGCTCGTTGCGATACTTGGCCGACAAGCAGAACGCCGACGGCAGTTGGACCGACAACCAGGCGCCGAACGCTTTGTCGATGCTGGCCTTCATGGGGCGCGGGCATGTGCCGGGCCGGGGACCGTATCGCGAGACGCTCGAGCGCGGCAAGACGTTCATCCTGGCCAACCAGCAGCCCAACGGCATTTTCGCCTCGGCGCGCCCCTCGCACGGCCCCATGTACGAACACGCCCTGACCACCCTGGCCTGTTCCGAACTGTACGGCATGGATCCCGATCCCGATCTCGAGGAGAAGGTGCGCAAGGCGGTGAATTTGATCGTCGCGGCTCAGTCGCCCACGGGCGGTTGGCGCTACCAGCCACAGCCGGCCGACGCCGACCTGAGCGTGACGGTGATGCAAATCGTCGCCTTGCGGGCGGCCAACAACGCCGAGATTCCCGTGCCGCAACTGACGATCGACAAGGCCATCGCGTACGTCCGCTCCTGCTCGCACCCCAACGGAGGCTACGGCTACCAGCCCGGCGGCGACCCGAACATGCAGATGGCCGCGGCCGGCGTGCTCTCGCTCAAGTTGCTGCTCGACCCCGAGCAGGGCCCGGACCCGACGGTCGACAAGGCCCTGGAATACATGAAAAAAGCGCCGGTGGCCTGGGACGGCGCCGGCGGTGTACAATACTTCTACTACTTTCATTATTACGCCATCCAGGGGCACTACCAGGCCGGCGGACAGGCCTGGAACGACTGGCATCCGCGGGTCCGCGAGCTCTTGCTCTCGAAGCAAAACGCCGACGGCAGTTGGGACGTGCCCCCCGGCACGGCCGAAAACGACGGCACCGTCGGGGCGAACAAGGTCTATTGGACGGCGATGGCCTCGCTGGTTCTGGAAATTTACATGCACTTCTTACCGGCGTATCAGAGATGATGAGTGTCCTCTTGCTCGCCGCCCTCACGACGCCCGCTTCCGCCCAAACCGGAACGATCAAGGGTACGCTCGACCCGTGCGATGCCGCCGCCACGCTCGCCGTCGTCGACCGCGCGACGGGCAAAAAATACGCCGCCCAACTCGACGAGGCGAGCGGCCAATTCGAGGTCGCCGATCTGCCACTCGCCGGCGCTTTCGATATCCTGATCGAAGCCGGCGCATCACGGGTCGAAGGTATCGACCTTTCGGTGCCACGTTCCGACTATGAGGAGGAACAGCCGCTCAGCGAGGACGATGCGCGCTCGATCAAGCGAAAGGTCGCCGCGCTCAACCAGTTCGAGGACACCGTCGAAGTGCTCGCCGTGGAAGGAAACATCCAACACGCGGCGGTGCTGGTCAACAAGCTCCGTACGAAGCCGTTTTACGGCTCGAAGCCGGGCGAGATCGTTTGGCGCGTCGAATTGTGGCACTTCGAGCGCCCCGACGAAACCTGGGTCAAGGCGCGGGACGAGCTCTTCCTGACGTTGCACCGCGAGCGGCTTGCGCACGCGGCCTACAAACGGAACTCCGTAACTTTCGCGCCACGTCTGGGCGGAATTCGGCTCTCGACCGACTCGCCGACCGCCGACGTGGGGACCATCCAACTTCCGCCGGCCGAGTCCGGCGTTCGTGTACTCCTGGAGGACAAACCATGACCGCTTCGTTCGATCGCCGCGAATTCGTTTCTGTAGGGTGGGCACCGCCCAGCAACCGTACTGCTGTAGGGAACGCCCTCCGTGGCGTTCCGCTGGGCCGCCGTGAATTCCTCGCCCTGACCAGCGGCACGCTGGCCGCGGCCGGCCTGGGGGCGCCAACCCTGCTGCGCGCCGCGCCGGACGCGCAGCGCAAGCTCGGCACCTGCGGCCCGCCGCCGCGCAAGAACCCCCAGCGCGAGACGGCCGCCGAGGGCATGCCGCCCTTGCCGTTGCCGGTCACGCCGCTGCGCCGCAGCGAGCCCAAGGCCGAGCCGGCGCCGCCGGTGATGATCGCCAAGCTGGAATACGGTACGACGCAAGACTGGAACACCGATCCGGGCGATTGCGACAACCTGATGCGGCACGTCCGCGAGGGGCTGGGCCTCTGGTACGGCTGGAAGCAGATGAACACCGCGGAACTGGTGGCCAAGCACCAGGCCGGCCAAAAGACGAAGATTCCGCTCTTGTACATCAGCGGCCACGAGGCGTTCGAGTTTTCGGCCGACGAGCGCGGGGCCTTGCGGAAATACCTGTTCGACGGCGGCACGTTGCTGGGCGACGCCTGTTGCGGGCGGAGCGAGTTCGCCGATTCGTTCCGCCGCGAAGTGCGTGCCATTTTGCCCGACCGGGCTTTCGATGTGTTGCAGATCGACCACCCGATCTACCGCGCTTTCTACCGTTACGCCACGGTCCACTACCGCAACTTCGCCGGCGGCGTGAAGAACGAGTTCGAGGCGACGCCGGAAATCCACGGCGTCAACGTCGGCTCACGCACCGGCGTCTTGTTCACGCCTTACGACATGAGTTGCGGCTGGGACGAGCACACGCACGATCACGGCGCGCGGCTGATTCCCGGCGATGCGATCCGGCTGGGCATCAACATCATCAGCTACGTGGCGGCCCTGCGGCAACTGGCCGAGACCGAATCGGTGACGCGAGAAATCCACGCCGCCGGCGACCGCCCGCGGCAGCAGTTCACGCTGGCTCAGCTCAAGCACCACGGCGATTGGAACCCCGACCCGAACGCCACGTACCAGTGGTTACGGCACCTGGCCGAGGAGTCGTCGCTGGCCGTTTCGTTCGACTTGCGGCACGTCGAGCCGAAGGAGGGCCAGATCGCCCCCTACCCGTTTCTCTACATGACCGGCTTCCGCGCGCCGCGGCTGAGCGACGACGAGTTGACGGCCCTGCGCCGCCACTTGCAGGCCGGCGGCTTCCTGTTCATCAACAACTGTTCGGGCTATCACGAGTTCGACCAGCATGTGCGGCAGATGGTCAAGCGGATGTTCGCCGACCAGGCGTTGGAGCCGGTGGCGGCCGATCACCCGTTGCTGCGGTCGCTCTTCGAGTTGAGCGAGGTCCGCGACCGCCAGACGGGCGAGCCGCGGCCCGCCGAGTTGGAGGCCATCGCCATCAAGGACCGGCTGGTGTTGGTCTATTCCAAGAACGACGCGGTGTCGCAGCTCAAGCAGGTCAGCGACCCTTACGGCAACGGCTACGACGCGGAATCGTGCCGGCAGTTGCTGGTGAACGTGGTGGCGTACGCGTTGCAGAGTTGATGGCGAGCGGGGGGCGTTAGCCCCCTGTTGGCGCCGCGAGAGATATATTGTCACGAGGCTGTGGAGCGGCCGAAGAGACGTTCCCACGCGGAGCGTGGGAACGAGGGAAAAAAGGCGAGCGGGGGGCGTTAGCCCCCTGTTGGCGCCGCGAGAGATGTTGTAACGAGGCCGCGGAGCGGCCGAAGAGACGTTCCCGCGCGGAGCGTGGGAACGAGGAACAAACACCCTGGAAAACACCCATGTCGACCACCCTGAACTCGAATCCGCTTTTGGCGCCGGCCGCCGCGAACAGCGACGACCTGGCGGCGATCCAGAAGCTCGGCGCGGCCCGGCAGAAGCTCAAGAGCGAAATCGGCAAGGTGATCGTCGGGCAGGAGCGGATCGTCGACGAATTGTTGACGGCCATCTTCGCGCGCGGTCACTGCCTGATGATCGGCGTGCCTGGCCTGGCCAAGACGCTGATGGTGCGCACGATTGCGCGGGCGATCGACCTGGAGTTCAACCGCATCCAGTTCACGCCCGACCTGATGCCTTCCGACATCACGGGCACCGACATCGTCGAGGACGACCGATCGACCGGCGGCCGGCAGTTCCGCTTCGTCAAGGGGCCGGTGTTCGCCAACATCCTGCTGGCCGACGAGATCAACCGCACGCCTCCCAAAACCCAAGCGGCCCTGTTGCAAGCGATGCAGGAGGTGCAAGTCACGGTGAGCGGCAGAACCTACGAGTTGCCGCGGCCCTTCTTCGTGCTGGCCACGCAGAACCCGATCGAGCAGGAGGGGACTTACCCGCTGCCCGAGGCGCAGCTCGACCGCTTCATGTTCGACATCCGCATCGGCTACCCGACGCCGGAGGAGGAGCGCCAGATCGCTAAAACGACGACGTCGGACGTGAGCACCGAGATCGCCAAGGTGTTGACGGGCCCCGAGATCCTGCATTTGCAGCAGATCGTGCGCAAGCTGCCGGTGAGCGACCATGTGGCGCAGTACGCGGTCGACCTGGCCCGCGCCACGCGGCCCGACGACCCGGCGGCGGCGGCGATCACCAAGGAGTTCGTCAACTGGGGCGCGGGCACGCGCGCCGTGCAGTACCTGGTGTTGGGGGCCAAGGCCCGCGCGGCGATCGCCGGGGGTTACAACGTCACTTGTTCGCACGTCCGCGAAGTCGCCGCCTTGGTGTTACGGCACCGGATCATCACCAACTTTCACGCCGAGGCCGAAGGCGTTTCGCCGGACAAGATCGTGAAGGAATTGTTGCGGAGTGTCTCGGAGCCGAAGGCGGAAAGCTACGCGTGAGGAGAAAGGAGAAAGGAGAAAGGAGGCGTCTCTCGTTCCCACGCAAAGCGTCGGGACGAGGAACGCCTAACGCCTAACGCCTAACGCCTAACGCCTAACGCCTCTAACAAACAGGGGGCTAACGCCCCCCGCTCGCCTGCTAACGCCCAACGCCTTTCCAACCTCATGCCCGCTCATTACAAATACCTCGATCCCGAAGCGCTCAGCCGCCTCAAGAACCTCTCGCTCGCTGCGAGATTGGTGGTGGAAGGCTTTTTCGCCGGCCTGCACCGCAGTCCGCAACGGGGATTCTCGATCGAGTTCGCCGAGCACCGAGAATACACGCCCGGCGTCGATCCGCGGCACATCGACTGGAGGGTTTACGGCCGCCGCGACAAGCTTTACGTCAAGCAGTACGAGGAGGAAACGAGTCTTCGCTGCTACCTGCTCTTGGACAAGTCGGCGTCGATGGGCTACAAGTCGGCCGGTCCCTGGACGAAGCTCGAATACGGCTCGTTCCTGGCGGCCAGTCTGGCCTACCTGATGGCCATGCAGCACGACGCCGTGGGGTTGATCAGCTTCGACACCCAGGTCCGCGACCGCGTGCCGCCCCGGCAGGGGCCGGGCCACCTGCGGGTGATCATGGAGAAGCTGGAGCGAACCGCGCCGGGCGGCGAGACGGGCATGGGCGAAACGCTGCACGAACTGGCCGAATCGATCAAGCGGCGGGCCTTGGTGGTGGTGATCTCCGACCTGTTCGACGACGCCGACCAGCTTGTATCGGCACTGAAGCACTTCCGCCACAAGAAGCACGAGGTGGTGGTGTTCCAGACGCTCGATACCGCCGAGTTGACTTTCCCATTTGACGACGTGACCCGCATCGAGGACTTGGAAAACGGCCGCGAGGTGACCAGCGACCCGCGCGCTTTCCGAAAGGCGTACCTGGAGGAGTTGTCGCAGTTCCTTGCCGCCGTGCGGCAGGGCTGTCTCGACGGCCAGATCGACTACGCCTTGGCCGAGACCAGCCAGCGCTTCGACGGGTTTTTGGGCAGCTATCTCGCGCGCCGGCAGATGATGCATGTGTAGCGATTTGACTGAGAGACGTGATGCGTTGCCGCGCGATTGCCCAGCCGCGCAGCGGCGACAGAGTGTAGCCTGGGGCGTAAGCCCTCGTTGTTCTACACATCTTTTGATTGTGGGTGGTGAAATGGGGCGTTGGGAAATCCCGGTCTCTTCGTAAGAGGCCAGGGGCTTGCCCCCTGGAATTTCACGTTGGTTTCTAGATCGAATGGCGGCCGCATCCCCACCGTCCGTGTCGCCCCGCAGGCCGCCGAAGGCGGCCTGCGGGGCGACACGGGGAAAGGCAGGTAATCCGGGGAGCCTGCGTGTGTAGATACGAGCGTGAAACTCCAGGGGCAAGCCCCTGGCCTCTTTGCAAGATGTGTAGAACAACGAGGGCGTAAGCCCCAGGAATCGCGTCCGTCCCTTTGTCGTAAAGCCCCGAAGGGGCGACATCCGCGGCGTGGTCACGCTCTGTGTCGCCCCTTCGGGCAACGCCGTTAACGATTTTTTCCCGTGAAAATGGGGGCATTCGGCAATCTCATGCACCGCTTTGTGAACCTCGGTGTGACTGAAAAGATAGTGACATCAGAAAACCCTGGAAAACAGGGCGATTTTGTGGACGGCCGTGACGCCTTTTTTGTCAAAATCGTTAACGGCGTTGCCCTTCGGGGTTGGACGACATTCCCATCAATCCGCGTCGAAGTAGTCGCCATCGACCCGCGGAAGCCGAAGAACCCGATAGTGTGTCACGCCGACGCCGCGCTCGATCATCAATGCGGTAAGTCGGGCTCCATCAATCAGCACGATGCTTTCACCAATCTGGTTCACGAAATCGCGGGCTTCCCGCGTGAAGCTTGAAGTCGTAATGAAGACGCCTTTCCTCGCGCGCCGTCCCGCAAGCGCCCCGTAGAACGCCTGAACCTCGGGTCGACCGACCGACGTCTGCCAACGCTTGGCCTGAACGTAGACCTTCTCGAATCCGAGCCGATCGAGCGATATGATCCCGTCAATTCCGCCGTCACCTGAATGCCCGACGCGCTCGAGATCCTCTTCCGTGGCCCCGTATCCCAGGGCGTGCAACAGGTCGAGGACCAGCCCTTCGAAAAATACCGGCGGCGCCTGCCCGATTCGATCCAGAAGTTCTCGCGCAACCGAACGGTGGATTTCAGTGAGCGCGGCGTCAAGCCGTTCGTCTGGAGTTTGCTGTGTGGCGGCTCCGCTGACGTCGACTCCATTATCGTCGCCAGCGTCCGCGTTGCGAGCCGCGACTCGCGAATGAGTTGCCGTGCGGTCTCATCGTCAAATCCGTGCGGATGGCTCGCGAGCAAATCGCGGCCGCGCACGGTAATCCGCCAAATGCCCCTGCTGGGGTTCTCGACGTAACCTGCCGCCTTGAGTATGCTGAGGCCAAAGCCGCTCCGATGTCGATACCGCAGATGTGGAAGGTTTGGAAGTCGCTCTGTTCGTTGCTGCTCATTGAGATTCAACAGGCCCGGCATTGCCTCGTGAACGTCCTGTCGTCGGTCACCATCGGGACATCCAACAAGATGGCGCAGAATTGCGTGAAGAAAAGCGGCTTGCGATGGAAGTGTATTGGCTTGAGTCATTGCCGCCTTTCTCGCCCTTGAATCGGTCGTAGGCGCACGACCCATGTCGATCTCATACGGCACTCAACAGACTGCCGGCCGTGGACCACCACTTCGACCATCTCCCTTACCTGATGGACCCCGACCCGTCGCCGCGGCGCGTACATCTCCGCGCGACGCGCCGCCGCTCGGTTTATGGCCCGGTCCCGACTTTCGCAACGACGTCTTCCGCGTCGCTTCGGGATAAGCCGAAGCCGGCAAGAAACTCGATCACCTGGCCTTTCTTCCCCGCAAAAACGCGATCTTCGTGCAGCGCGAAGAAGGGAACCGCCGCGCCGCCAATCACTCCGCGCTGCGCGTCAAACGTGTGGGTAATGTCGCCCCGCGACGTGTACGTCAACCATGCCTTCGGCTGATTTCGCCCGCCGCCGAGGTTTGATTGGAGGATGGCCACCAAGCCCCCTTCCTTCAAGTACCTCATCACCGCCGGATTGTCTGGAGGCGCAACCGGATCGAGGTCATCGTCGGGCATCTCGAACGACTCATATTCGTCGTCGCCTCGTTCGAAGCGGATGCGGTAAAGATGACGTCCATTGACACCAAGTGAACCTCTCTCCTCGATCACCTGCGAGAACATTTTTCCCGTCCCCCACGGAAATGAGACCCAGTTCCCAACCTTGAAACGCTGGGTTTTTTTCAGGGCCACGCTCATTCTTTTCGCTCCTTCACCACGGCGCGACTCCAGTCAATGTCCGGAGGTGCTGGCGCATTACTTCGTCCATAGCTCGAGCTAGGCGACCGCACGACTGCCTCCACAACCTGACCTGGGCCAATCGCAAGTTCATTATTCCGCCAAGCCTCGGAGAAGTAAAGTCTTCGTGTGCAATCGCGTTCCTCCAATGATTCAGCGTATCCATATCGCCCCTCCAACTGGGAGTGGCCGCGTTGTAGCCGTTCAATTCGTCCCAGAATCGAATCCCAAGACGATCAAAGTCGGCCCCAATACTCCCCGATTGCGCATTACCGCGGTCCAATTGGCGACCTCGCCCAAATTCCAGCCGCACCAGTTGCCGCATCGGCGCTGGCGGATTGATTATTGCCACCAGATGATCGACGCACTCGGAGTGGAGGTCGCGGCAGAACCCTTGGAACTTTGACGCGACCAGCAACACGTAGACACGATTGATCTGTTGGGTCGTGTACCGACGCCCACGCGCCGTCCCGCCGACCGCCGCGTGGGCGTGCGCGATTTCATCCAGCGCCGATGCTTGCACGGTCCTCCAATGGCGGTACGATTTTGAGGGCATGCTTCGTCGTGAGTGGTGCGCATCAATTCTTGAGCCGGCCGAGTCGTGGCCGAGTTTCAATCTCCGGCCGCGAGTTTACCACCCCGATTTGGCGGCGGCAATGAGACGGACGCCGTGGGGTTGATCAGTTTCGACACCAAAGTCCGCGACCGGGTGCCGCCCCGGCAGGGACCGGGCCACCTGCGGGTGATCATGGAGAAGCTGGAGCAAACCGCGCCTGGCGGCGAGACGGGCATGGGCGAAACGCTGCACGAGCTGGCCGAATCGATCAAGCGGCGGGCATGTGTAGGTCAGGCTTTCCAGCCTGACGAGCGTGGGGCGTTAGCCCCCTGTTTGTCGCTTAGGAGTGGCGAGTGGTTATACTTCACGCGGCCATCAATGAGACATTTTGCCACGAGAAAGTGGTGACTGGTGGCTGGTGGCAGAGCGTAAGCGATGCCCCGGCTAGATAGCGACCGGGGCATCGCTTACGCTCTGCCCCAGCCACCGTGAATGTCTCATTCCCGGCCGCGTGGAGTATAGAGGTTGGCCGTTGGGCCGACAAGAAGTTAGAATCACTGTGTCAGCCCCATGCGGAGGGTCACGCCATGCCGATCCACGACTGGACCCGTGTGAATGCGGGTATCTTTCACCACTTCCACAATTTCCCAGATCGCCCACGTCTTGAACCGCGCGCTGCGAGGCACCGACTACTACGCCCTCGCCGAACAGATCGCGGGGGGGCGAGGGCCCGACGTCTTGACGCTGCAGGCGCCAACCTTGAGAAAGCCGCCGCTCGTGACACCGCCGGACGTCCCTTCCAAGGAGGACCGCCAAGGGCCGGCGGTATCGCCGGCACATCCCAACAACCTAAGATGCGGCGACCTTGATACGAAAGGTCTGTGGACGCGAGGTGTTGCGGACGCCCGCGCCGGCGGAATCGTTTCGCAGCAGCAACGTGATGACGGCGGTGCCGGTCTGGCCGGGGGCCGGCGTGAAGGTCAGCGTTCCCGACGGGCTGACCGCGGGGAGCGTTTGAAATAAGCCGGGACGGGTGTCGCTCGTCACTTGGAACCTCAGACTCCGGCGAGGACCGTTCGATCGGCCGGCGGAGATCCGTGTCGCCCAAGGGGAAACCGATCGCGCGCCGACGTTCATGACGACGACCTGGTCGGAACCCTTGACGAACGACGGTCCCTGGTTGGCGAGCATTCGCCGCCGCGAGTAGCGATGCCGCCCGCGCCTGGCGTAGTAGTACCCGTGTCGCGTGCCATAGGCCGCGTGGTGAACGTAACTAACCGGGCTGCGCGCGAAACCGACCGCGGGCCGCGGCGGGGACCGCTTGGCCCCATTCGAGGCCCTGGGGTTCGGGGCGTGTTTGCCGGCGCGCGTGGCCGCGTCGGGGGTCGCGTGGGGTTTCGAGCTTTTGGTCGCGTGGGGCGGCGATTTCCGAGGTGCGGGTTTATTCGCCGCGTGGTGGGCGGCGTGGGGCGCCGCGTGGTGGCCACCCGAGGGATGGCCTCCCTTGGCTAGCGCCGGCCGGGCCGCGAAGGTCGCGGCCGCCAGGAAGGTCAGAATGAAAATGGCCCGTCGCATGCCGAACGCCCTCCTCGCCTTGAACGGGTTGCCGTCATTTCCCAATCTCCAGGTCCGGTAACGCCTGTTCGAGATCTTCCAATCCAGCGTCCGTGGTGAGCGTGCCGACGAGCGAGATCTCCGCCAGGCTCGTGAACTGCTTGAGCTCCTCCAATCCGCTGTCCGTGACGTGGGTTCCGGAAAGGTCGAGGTACTCCAGATTCTTGAGCGCTCGAAGCTCCTTCAGTCCGGCGTCGGTGATGTGGGTCTTGGAAACGTCGAGCTGCGTCAGTTTCGCGAGGCCCTTGATGTGCTTCAAACCGGCGTCGGTCGTCTTGGTGCCGGAAAGGGCCAACTCGGTCAGGTTTTCGAGTGGCTTGAGTTCCTTCAAACCGGCGTCGGTGATGTGGGTGTTGGAAAGGTCGAGCTCCGTCAGTTGATCGAATTGCCGCAGTTCCTTGAGACCGGCATCCGTGAGCGGACCGGCCAGCGCCAGTTGCTCGAGACCCTTGAGAGGTTTCAGTTCGCGCAGCCCGGCGTCGGTGATTCCGTCGTCGGCGACGCCCAGCCTGGTGAGCTTCTCGCACCCTGCGAGCAGCTTCAGTCCGGCGCCGCTGATGTGGGTGTCGGAAACGTCCAACTCCGCCAGGTTGGCCAGTTGCCCGATTTCCTTCAGACCCTCGTCGCTGACGTGGGTGCCGGAAAGGTCGAGTTCTTCCAGACCGCCAAATCGCTTGAGTTCCCTGGCTCCGGCGTCGCTGATTCGCGTCTCGGCGAGATAGAGCACCGTCAAGTGGTCGAACGGACCGAGTTCCTTGAGCCCGGCGTCGGTGATCCGCGTCTCGACGAGATAAAGCGCCGTCAAACGGTCCAGCGGCCCGAGTTCCTTGAGGCCGGCATCGGTGATGTGCGTGTTGGAAAGGTCGAGCCTTTCCAGGTTGCGCAGTGGTTTGAGTTCCGTCAAGCCGGCGTCGGTGACGTAGGTGTCGGAAAGGTCCAACTCCTCCAGGTTCTGAAGCGTTTTGAGTTCCTTCAAACCGGTGTCGGTGACGTGGGTTCCGGCAAGGTCGAGTTCCCGTAGCGTGTCGAGCGTCTTGAGTTCCTTCAAACCGGCCTCGGTCACCCGGGCGCCGGCGAGGTAAAGTCCGGTCAGGTGCTGGAATTCCTTGAGCAGGCTCAAGTCGCACCGTTGCACGAATCCAACGGCGGTGACGGGCCGGCCGGGCAGGTCGTCGTCCCGCACGACGTAGCCATCGAGTTCCTCGATTTTCGCGATGACGTTCGCTTCCGGCGTGGGCTCGTCCGCGCCGGCACGGACCCCAAGACCGGTACGGACCAAGAGGACGGCCACGACGACCAAAGTGAGCACGCCTGGGCGACGCATCGTGGTTCCTTTCTTGTGTGATGTCGAGCGCGAACGGCTGATGGCGAAGCGTACCGTTCAGCAATCCCAGTGTATCCTGGACGGGCACGGCCGGCAACAAGGCGGCGAAGGAGGTTGACGCAATTGGGTGCCGCTTTCACGGCTCGCTCAGACGTCATGGCCGCTCGCGGTATATCACTTGAACGTCAGCCGTTGGCTTGCCGCCGCGGCCGAATAGGCGGCCGTGGTTTTGGTGAACTGCTCGGCGGCGGAACCGACGATGGCCAGCGGCCGCGGGGCGAGCATCCCCAGCGCGTCGGGCACGTCGCAGACCCGCAACACGTTCAGCAGTTGCGGGGCGGCGCCGTCCATGTGGGTCGTGGACGGCGCAATCAGGGTGGCCCCGGCGATCCGCTCGTCGAGCACCGCGGCGTACGCGGCCACGACCGCCGCGGGACCGTTGCCCGCCACGAACACCGCTGGGCCGCCTTCACCGCCGGTGAAGCGACCGGAGAGGTGCTTCGCCGTCGCGATCACGTCCCACACGCGGCCGGCGTCGACCGTGCGCCCCAGCAAGGCGTGGGAGCGCTCGACGTAATTCGGCCCGTTCTTCCGCGTCCAGCGCGTGGCGCCGGTGCCGCGCGGCTCGCACAAAACCACAACCTGCCCCTTCGCAGCGAGGTCTTCGAGCCATGCGGGCGTCGTGCCGGCTTCGTCGCCGTTGAGCACGGCGAGCAACACGCTCTTGCCTTCCGCCGCCTGGCCGGCCGGGTAGCGCAGGCGAAATTCAATGCCTTCCTCCGATTGCAGTCGCTGGGTGTTCGCATCGACGTCGCCCAGGACTTTCGCGGCCGGGATCGTGTCGGGAAAATAACCGAAGCTCACTCGGCGCAGCTCGGCCAAGAGCGGCCGTTTCCAGGCGTCGTAGCCGCCGGCTTCGGGGGCGGCGACTCTGGCAAGCGGCACGAAGTGCTCGTCCATGGTCGTATTGAGTTGGTCGGCCGGTATATCGGCGTCGCCGGGAAACACCCGCAGCGTCTCGGGCGCGATCGGGTACGGCCCGGGCTTGCCTCCCTCGCTCACGATGTCGAGCTCGCTGTCGGTAATGGGGCTCGCGTCGCCTTTCAAATGGGCATTGATGAAGCGGTAAGCGGCCTGGCGGATGTCCTGACGATAGGCATGCCCGCCGACGCTCACGACGACGTCGAACTGGTCGCCGGCCCCATAGAAGCTGTAGAGCCGCTCGAGCCGAGCGCTGATTCGCTCGTTGGCGTCCATCGGGAAGATCGCGTCCTGGTCGCTGTTGACGAACAGCATGGGCCGCGGCGCGATGAGGCCGGCGATGCGCGTCCAGGGCCACTGGAACGTGTTGTAGAGGAACATGCAATCGCAATGGCCGTTGATGACGCGATTGGGGACGTACGATTCGAGGTCGGCCATGCCACTGACCGGCACGGCCACCGCCACGCGGTCGTCGGCCGCCGCGACCCAAAACGTCGCCGCGCCGCCGCCGCTGATACCGGTCACCGCGATCCGATCTGGATCGACGTCGGGGCGTGTGACGAGGTAGTCGATCCCACGGACGCCGTTGAGGGCTTCGACGCCGGCCGGGGTGTAACCTCGCGAGTGCCACCACCAGCGCCGCAGGTTGTAGGTGCCGTGGTGCGTCGCGGCAATCTCGCCGAGTTGGAGCGAATCGACGACGAGGCAGACGTAGCCGTGCCGGGCAAACCAGATGCCGTGCGACTGATACGCGACCTTGTTGCCGTCGCGTCCACGACCGGAGTGGCCGCAAACGTAGAAGATGGCCGGTAATTTCTCGCCGGCCTTCACGATGGCCGGGCGGTAGAGATTGCCCGTCACGTACAGACCCGGCCGGCTTTGATAGTGCAGCATCTCGACCACGTAGCCGTCGCCCTCGATCGTGCCGGTGACGGTGGCGGCCAGCGGCGTCTTTTCCGGCGGCGGCGAAAGGCCAAGCATGTAGAAGTACTCGTCGACGTATTCGGGCCGCTTCGCCCGCCAGTCGGCGAGCGACTTCAAGTCGTCGTCGTACCGCGCGGAGAGCCTGGCGGTCTCGTTGGCAAGGTAGGCTTGGATCATCGCGTCGCCGGGCGAGTCGCGATCGGGCCGGCCCAGCGGCTGGGCCGGCGCGAGCTGCGCCGCGGCCGCGAGCAAGCCCAATACGATCAGCGACAGAACCAGGAAACGACAGGTATACGTTTTCATCGCGGAGCCTCAAGGGGAACGCTGTTCCAGCGGTAGTGTGGGGCCGGGCTGCGCAACATGTCGGGTCACGGCCGTTTGGCTTTGATCCCGGTTTTATTCCGCCACAACGTGGAGTATACCATGCCGCCGGCTTGCCTTCCCATCGCTTTCGACGACGGCTGGCATCGTTCGCAGATCCAAGGTATTCTGTACTGGATCCGGCCGGGAACGAGAATATACTGTGCGCGGCCCAGAATGAGACGTTTTGTCACGAGAAGGTGGTGGCTGGTGGCAGAGCGTAAGCGATGCCCCGGCTACATAGCGACCGGGGCATCGCTTAGGCTCTGCCCCAGCCACCGT
>Ga0307372_10000173_pt1 | contig 109295 bp, 100 predicted proteins | sample OX1MG_FD_202533 | JGI IMG/M metagenome (GOLD analysis project Ga0307372, IMG submission 202533) | Soil microbial communities from Risofladan, Vaasa, Finland - OX-1 | ecosystem: Environmental > Terrestrial > Soil > Coastal area > Acid sulfate soil | place: Finland: Risofladan, Vaasa... | reverse complement strand
GTTGCGACAAATTACCTGAGTATGTGTGTGAATTTTGCTGTCGATTTTCACATCCCGAAATGTTCGATTCGCCTTATGAATTCTTGCTAATCACTCTTCGTCTTGCGACATTATCTTAATATTACCCGTATTTTTGCTTGACTCGCCTTTGCCTAACTGGCAAACTATAAATAGTATGGATACTACTACACCTGAGGCCGGGCAGCAGCCGGAACAACCCACCGAACAGCAAAAAGATATCGTACAAACAATTCGTAGTTTGGCAGATCCCAAACACCTTGGTAACAAAAAACTACTGGCTGCAGGCGGCATCATAATCTTTCTTTTGATCTTTATTCCTCTCTTTGTTCTCCTGTTCTCCGGCGGGAAAACTAACAAAAATGAAATAAAACCAACACCAACACCTGCTTCCGATATTGTCAAAAAGGCAGCGCAGCCGAAATCCGCAGCATCCAAACAACCATCTCAAACACTCGTTTATGGAACATGGACTAGTCAGACATCCGTCATCAGGGCTGTTGATACCACAACTTCCCAATCCAAAACCCTTGCTACGTTACCGTTGAGCATCAAGAAAATAAGTATCTTGTCAAATAACACACTACTCTATATTGATCAAACAGATACCAATGATCATGGACAACGAATGAGTATATATAATGTCAACGAAAAACAAATTGTCACCAACATCCCTGCAGATGACGGATTCGGGATAGACGACTATGTCCTTTCACCAAATAAAAAATACCTCGTTATATGGGAAGTGCAATTTTCAACAGACACAAATACCCTTCAAGGCGGGGAATCACGTATCTATGCTGTTAACCTTGACAGTCCGACAGTAGTCAATCCTCTTTATGATGAATCCGTAACAACGACCATTCCAATCCATTATCCCGTTGCCGTTCTCAATGACGGCACAGTCTTTACCGATCAATTTATCCCAAATGACACCAACGGCGGTACAGGGTGGGCTTATGGGATGAGTCTTGTTGATGCAGACGGGACCAACAAGCAAGATATAGCGTCGATGACAAATGGAACATATGGATCACAGCCGACACTTTCTCCCGATGGGAAATTCTTACTCTTCGCAGGATATGATGGTGTTAATGGAGACGGCACGAAAATCAAAAACGGCTACCGGCAGGCAATCCTCACTCCCAATACCGTCGAACTACTCGATACGAAATCCCTCAAAAGGTATAAACTCCCCAATCTTCCCGATACCAACACATACTCGGATGTCCAGTGGGACAAGCAGACAGGCAATATTATTCTTTCAATGCTTTCTTCAGATGCCAAACAGATGGGTATCTATATCTATGACCCAAGCAAGCTGCAGGACAAGCAGCTGTCTCTACCGCTTGCGAACGGGACATCATATGGATATGTTTCACAATTAACGGAAAATAAAACACTTATCGGCATTCAAAGTACCGCCGCGGCAAATTTGGGTAACCTGGGAAATACGTATGCTTATGCCTACACGCAAATGGCAGTTCTTGACGCCCATAATAACCTATCGTATGTTTCGGTTGAAGATCCCTTCATGCAGTATATTACGATCCTTCCGGGCAACTACTTCAAGAACGTCCTCGGTGCACAAACAAGCGCTTCTGAGTCATCACAGCCTGCCGTGACATATGCCATTCTGCAGGGAACAGGTAGCTCAAATCCGCAGAAGTATACGTTCTTTCTCAAAACAACACTCGCATCCTTGAGACTGCAGGGGAAAAGCAGCACCGCCTGTACCAAACTCGGCGATGCACGCTGTTCTGCACTTGGTATGAAGCCAGATACTAAAACGTTTGCCGTATGTCAAACTATTGAAAAAGCTGTCGCTGCAACAGCAAATGCCTGCTACTAGTAGATGCTTATCAAAAGTATGAGTTCGCCCAGAAAGAGAAGTTGCCGATTCCCTTCTTCCGTAACATTTGTTCCTTCATGCTCACTGACTGCATATCTTCAAACCATACAATATGTTTTTGGTTAGCATCATCCGTATAGTGAATTTCCATTTCGGATGACAGGGGATCACGCAAGATTTGACAGTCTTTAAACTGACAGCCATGCAGAAATTTGCTTTGAATCTGCGATTCTGTCAGTGCCACACCTTGTCCTACCGCATTACCTTGATCATCAACCGACCAGTCATAGCCAAACATCCCGAAGATCACACCGAGTTTTTGATTGGGCACTGCCTGCAAAAAATCATCTGCCATTTGTCCCATATCATAGCCATACGTATTCTTACCGTTCAATGGGAAATTGGGGCCCGGGTTTGACCGTGCTTTATGAAAATCATACGCCATGATCATCACCATATCCGAACTTTTCGAAATTGTCTTGACGTCAAACGGCCGCAGCCGGTAAAACGTATCACCGTAAAGTGTTACATCAAACTGTAGATGTTGCGCTTTTGCCTGTGTATCAAGTTCTTTGGTAAAACTATTTATCTCATTAATAAGTGAATCAAAAGGGATTCCTCCCATTTCAAGATCAAGAACAATGCCTGAGAAGCCGTTTTCCTTTGCCAATGCAACAGTCTGTGAGGCAACCTTTTGTGTGAGTGATTTATTCTGCAAAATTGTACCATTGATATCGGTATTTTCCATCTCCAATGTCAAAAGCGTTTTTTTCTCCGGCGGCACTGCATTAAGAAAAACATTTATTTCTTTTGCCGCACCAGCCGTATCAATGCCAGTCTTCGTTGGTGCAACGCCAAAATAGATATATTGGTCATAATCACCGGTTATAGTATCCAAAGTCCAATTCGGAACAAACAATGAAGTATCGGTATGCTGCAATGGATCTATAACTACTGTAGGTGTCGGCGTCAATGCGGCCTGATAAACAGGCTGAGCGAAATCACGTCCGACTTTTGCTCTAATCACACGAAACGCAATAAAAATAGTAACCAAAAAGATCAATATAACCAAAAATAGCCGTTTCATTTCGTCTATTATACTCTATCTTTCCACTGACTCTGCCATGATATATACTTAACCTGTGGACACTGACCGGAGAGCACTTATATTTAACGGATTTGGAATACTCGCTTCGATTTTTATCCTTTTGAGTGGCGCGATTGTCTCGCAGGTTTTGGTCTATCTACTAGTACAGGTATTTGGCGCACTGCTGATCATCTGGGCAGTATTAACAATCAAAGTAAACAAATCCAAACATCATCTCCCAAAAGGATATTTTCATATCACCACAGGTCCTTATGAAATAATCCGCCATCCGGTTTATGCAGGATATCTTTTAATCATGATCAGTTTTGTCGAGATCGAATTTACTTTCTTGCGCCTTATTGCACTTATCATTCTAGGGATTGCCATCCTACTGAAAATTATCAGGGAAGAATATACCATGAAACTGAAGGTCCAGGAATATACGAACTATATGAAAAAAACAAAAGCCCTTATTCCGTATCTTTTGTAAGTCGACGAACGAAAATAAGTTTCACAAAATCACGAAGGATTTTTGAGTGGAATTCAAGGCGATGATTAGCGATGGTATGAAAACATACCTGAGCTAATCAGTAACGAAGAATTCCGCCAAAAAGAGACGTCAGTTTGGGTAAGTTATTTGTGTTCATCGACTAAGGATAATAAAATTCTCTTCTTTGGGCTTTGGGGGATATTGTGCCAAAATATTATCAACATCCTTCCGCTGAGATACATGTTGTTTCATTGCAGCTACTTTTTGATCCCATACCGGTTCGGTATTAATTACTTTGGAAATTTCGTCTTTTTTATAACCTGGCGGCCAATAGATAAAATAGTCTTTTATTATATTAATTGGATCATTGGTATTACAAAAATACCACAATTCTTTTACGCATGATACACGCTCAAAGACATACGAAGTTATCAATGAAACCGCTACATGATCGAGATGTCCGGAAATTCCGCGCGGTTCAAATGTTATGACAATTTCCGGCTGAATTTCATCCAGAATATCTTGTATCTTTGCAGCTATTTCATGATAGACGCTGTTGGAAAGCGTACCGTCTTTATAATCAAGAAAATACGTTTTTTTAATCCCGAGAATTTTTGCAGATGCTTCAAGTTCTTCTTTGCGAATATCGGCGATTGAACCAGTTTTGTCGCTGTTATTCTCTCCTGCGTCTCCATTAGTCACACAAATAGTAAAGACATCGTGCTCTTTGGAAAGAGTAGCCATCGTACCGCCGGTAAAAAAGGCTTCATCATCAGGATGGGCAAAAATACCGACAACAGGCTTCATAAAAGCTATTATAACGGATAGATAGAGTGAAAATCCAGAAGAAACGTCTTACTCAACTCTTCCCGTAAAGGTGGATTTGGCGACGAGGCCGTCGACGATGTTCTTTGGAACGTATTCATAGTGAGATGGTTCCATATAATAACTTGCCCGACCCTTGGTCAAAGACCGAAGTTGTGTTGCATACCCTGAAAGTTCTGATAAAGGAACTTGAGCCAAAATAATTGTTGCATTTTTTCTCTCTTCATTACCACTGATTTGTGCTCGTTTTGATGAAAGATCACCCATAACTTCACCCATATATTCACTTGGCGTTGTGACTTCAACTTTCATGATCGGCTCAAGAAGCGTGATTCCTGCCTTTTTCGCACCTATCTGGATTGCCTGACTCGCTGCGATCTTAAAGGCAATTTCAGAAGAATCAACATCGTGATATGAGCCGTCATAACACGTAACTTTAACATCAATGAGCGGGAAACCAAGCAGCACACCGTTCTCAAGCGTTTCTTTTACCCCTTTTTCAACAGCTTTGACAAATTCTGCAGGTATTGCCCCACCTTTAATCGCGTTGACAAATTCATACCCTTCGCCTCGTGGTTTTGGTTCGAGTCTTAGGAAACAATGACCGTATTGTCCACGTCCACCTGATTGCTTGATGTATTTCCCTTCTGCTTCAGCCATTTGCGAGATAGCTTCTTTGTATGCAACTTGAGGGGCACCGACGTTTGCTTCAACGCCAAATTCCCGCTTCATGCGATCAACCATAATTTCGAGCTGCAACTCACCAATACCGGAAATGATTGTTTGCCCGGTGTCTGGATTACTCTTAACAGTAAATGTCGGATCTTCTTCCTGAAGTCTTTTCAAACTATAACCAAGCTTTTCCTGATCGGATTTGGTCTTTGGCTCAATTGCAAGTGAGATGACTGGTTCTGGAAAGGTAATTTGTTCAAGTACAATTGGTTTCGCCTCATCGCATAGGGTGTCACCTGTTATTGTATCCTTCAATCCAACGATTGCGACGATTTCTCCGGCATATGCTTCTTTTATCTCTTCACGATCATTCGCGTGCATCAAGAGAAGTCGTCCGATGCGCTCCTTAACACCCTTATTTGCATTGTAGACATACGATCCTGCTGCTAATTTACCTGAATAAACACGGAAATAGGCAAGTTTGCCGACGTGCGGGTCATTTTGGATTTTGAATGCAAGACCTGAAAAATCTTCATCAGGAATGAGTTTGCGTGTTTCTTCAGCACCAGTCTTTGGATTAAGACCTTTGACATCCTCTAAATCCTGTGGCGATGGCAAATAATCAACAATCGCATCAAGAAGCGGTTGAACTCCTTTATTTCTGAGAGATGTACCTGCATACATAGGAACTAATTTGTAGGCAATAACTGCTGCCCGGAGCGCTTTTCGAAGTTCATCAACAGATGGTTCTTCACCACCCAAATATTTTTCAAGAAGTACGTCATCAGTCTCAGCAATTTTCTCAATCAATTTACTGCGATATTCTTCAACTTGCGCCTTCATATCCTCAGGCACTTCGTCTTTCACTTCATATTTGGCACCCAATTCATCAGATCCCCAGATAAACGATTGCCTGGTTAAAAGATCTACATTACCGACGTACGTATTTTCAGCACCGATCGGAAGCACCATAATAGCAGGATTTGCGCCAAGTCTATCTTCAACACTTTGTACAGTCTGAAGAAAATTTGCACCTAACTTATCCATTTTGTTTACAAAACAAATACGGGGAACATTATACTTGTCTGCCTGGCGCCAGACAGTTTCTGACTGTGACTGCACACCTTCTTCAGCATCCAAAACAGTTACGCCTCCGTCAAGAACACGAAGTGAACGTTCTACTTCAGCAGTAAAGTCTACATGACCGGGAGTATCGATAATGTTGAAGCGGTGTTCATGATCTTTAAAAATACCAGTCTTTGGCGTCCAGAAGGTTGTCGTCGCAGCAGATACGATCGTAATACCTCGCTCTTTTTCCTGCTCCATCCAGTCCATCTGGGTATTTCCTTCATCAATGTCGCCGATCTTATACGTGCGGCCTGTGTAAAATAAGATGCGCTCTGTTGTCGTTGTTTTTCCCGCATCAATGTGCGCAATAATACCGATATTTCGGATGCGGTCGAGCGGATAGACTCGTGATTTTGAACTATTATCTGCCATAAAAAAAGTTAAAAATTCAAAATGTCCCCAAAGAGGATCCTACTGAAAAAGTTCAAAATTGCAATTCAAAACTTTAAACTGCAACTTTTAATTTTTAACTTTGAACTTTTAACTAAAACGAGTATACCATATTTACTACCGCTTTTCCAGAAACATTTTCTTTGACAATTCCTCGCAAAAACCATACACTAAAATTAAGCCGCATTGGATCTGTGGCTTTCTCGGTATGGCTGAAAAAAATATATCAATTAATCTCCTTCCCCATGAAAAAGAAAACTTACTGACGCAATTTCTTGATTGGGCGCTTACCATAGGAAGGCTCCTTGTCATCCTCACCGAGATAGTCGCACTGGGTACCTTTGTGTACCGTTTTGGGTTGGATAGTCAGATTGTCAACCTCCACGACAAAATCAAATCAGAGAGTTTTATTGTTGATAATTTCCAAGATGCAGAGAAAACATTCCGTGATATTCAAGACAGGCTTGCAACAAGCAAACAATATACAACAGTTGGGAATACAACAAGCAATATTTTTATTGAAATCACCAAACTCGGTCAGAATAAAATTACGTTCAAAGATCTCACCGTGTCTACACAAAACGCCAAAATTGAAGTTGAAGCGCCAACAGGCGGTGCACTTACCGATTTTGTTAACGCGCTTAAAAATAGTCCATCAGTGACTGGGGTTTCGGTTGATAAAGTCGCAAATAACACTGCTACCGCACAAATTTCCGTATATATAACTGCAACACTCAAACCGGAAGCTTTTGCGTCCACTGGAACTAAAACACTAGATACAGTCAACACAGCAGTTCTTAATCAACAATAAGTATGAAATTACCGAAAAATTATTTTGAAAGTTTATCAGCCACTAAATATCGCGAGTATCTCAAACTCCTTCCCAACATGCAGGAGGAAACGACCCGTTCTTTTGTCACCTTAGCACTGACATTTGGCGCTCTTTCATTCTTCGGGATTTTTGCCATCAACCCAACATTATCAACAATAGCCGATCTGCAAAAACAGCTTGCAGATGATCAACAGACAGATCAGCAGCTTCAGACAAAAATCAATAATCTGAGTTCGCTCGAACAGCAATATAATCAACTTGGATCTAACTTAACAAATATCTATGCTGCAGTCCCGCAAAACGCAGATGTACCGCTTCTGAGCGCACAAATAGCAGCACTTGCCAAAAAACATAATTTACAACTTAACGCTTTCCGCATCGCCGAAATTCAGCTAGCAACCATCACCAAAAACCCCAAAACACAATCATTTGTTTTTACTATGCAGGCGGATGGAAACTATAACGATATGCTCGCATTTACTGCGGAACTTGCGAAAGTCAGCAGGGTAATTACCATTGAATCGATGGATATTGGAAGAAACAGCCAAACAAATAATTTGGTATTGACACTGCGAGGCAGACAATATTTCAAACAGTAATACTGAAAGTCAAATATGAAACAAAAAAAACAAAATAAACAAAAAGATATTCTCTTTATCCTTATCTCATCATTTATCGTGATTGTTGCATGGATCGCGTTTAATATTTATCATATCTATATCACCTCAACGATTAGTGAAGCAATACAACTGCAGCTTGCACCAATAACTGCCACGTTTGACCCTGCTACAATTCAGCAACTCAAAACAAGAGAAAATATCGTACCGGTCTATGACCTGCAGACTGGTGCTTCACAATCAGCTGTGATACCTACACCCACAATAGCAGCAAACAACCCATCGATTGCTTCAGATTCTTCTCAGCTTGCACCAACTAATTCACCGATATACAGGCAAGGACAATGAGCTATGCACCAAAAACGTTACTGAACAAACAGTTACCTTCGTATGTAGGCTTTCTCGTCTTGTTCTTTGCACTCTGTGTCACGATTCTCCTGAGTGGAAATACCGTTAGCTTTATTACAAAAGCAACGGTCGGAAGTGAGCCGAAAAATATCCAGATAAGTAATATTTCCGATTCGTCATTTACGATTTCCTTCACTACCGACACAAGTGTTGTCGGAACAATCTCCTATGGACTAGATCCGTCAACACCAAATATCGCTTTGGATGACCGCGATCAAGAGGCGAGCGGATCTGCTGATCATCAAGTACACTTTATCACGGTTAAAAACCTTAATCCTTCAACAAAATATTATTATGTCATCGATTCAGGCAGTCAAAAAGCGGAGAATAACGGAAGTCCGTTTGAAGTTACAACAGCTGCACCGCTTTTGAACACACCGGCTGACCAACCAACACTTTCGGGAACAGTGTCTTTAAATGACGGCAGTATACCGACAGAAGGTATTATTTACGTTTCTACCGACGGCTCTGCGCAACTTGCAACATTTATTAACACGGACGGCACCTACCAAATTCCGCTCAATCAACTGAGAAACAGTACGCAGTCAGATACTGCAGCTCTTACGCCCGATACTGTTCTACAGGTACAGGCGGTTACTTCTTCGGAGCAGTCAACAGCAAAAGTACTTGTCAGCGCAGCAAGCAAAGTTCCCAAAATAGTACTCTCGCAAAATTATGACTTTACTCTTGGTCCAACACAGCAATCGTCACAATCGGCACAGATTTCACCTGGTCAGGCATTTCCTGTTCTTGCCACTCCAGCTCCGGTTTCTTCACCTGAAATTTCCTCGCCAACAGAAGCACAAGCTTTCAAAGATCAACAGCCGCTTTTTGAAGGACGAGCACTTCCCAATACGGAAGTTGATATCACGATACGATCCACACAGGAAATTTTAGTTAAACTCAATAGTGACAACAGTGGATCGTGGCAGTACCGTCCCGCAACAGCACTTGCTCCAGGCAAACATACAATTACGATTCAATCGATTAATGCCGCTGGTATTCTCCAAACGATGAGCAGATCATTCACCGTCTATGCTTCCGGCAGTAAATTTGTTGAACCGTCAATATCACCATCTCCCTCTCCAAAAGTATCACCAACAGCTGTGCCGACACCAACAATCTCGCCAACAGAAACTCCCGCGCCGACACCGACTGCAAAACCGACTATTAACACAACACCAGCACCAACGCATGGGCCTGTTCCCAATACCGGAAGCTCAGCAATTATGAATGGATTTTTCGCAGCAGCAACAGCCGTAGGAATTGGTGCTTTATTAATTTTTCTCTCTATAGTATAGTTACAAATTAATCCGAATATCTTGTCATTCGCATTCATTCGGAGTAATAATTCGTAGAAATTCGCATTATGAAAATTGCAATTATCGGTGCCGGATTCACCGGCTTATCAGCAGCGTATCAGTTGGTAAAAGAAGGACATGCTGTCACAATATTTGAAAAAGACCCAAATCCCGGAGGGCTTGCTATTGGGTATCAGGAAAAAGGCTGGGACTGGACGCTTGAAGCATTTTACCATCATTGGTTCACCAACGATAAAGCAATTCTTGATCTTGCAAAAGAGCTGGATTTCCCGGTACTTATCAAAAGACCACGAACCGCGCATCTGGTCGACGGCAAAATCATGCAACTTGATTCACCAGGTACGCTTTTGAGCTTCAAAAAACTTACCATTGCAGAGCGCTTGCAGATGGGATTGACAATTGCATCACTGAGATTTAATCCATTCTGGAAACCGCTTGAACGGTACACCGCAACTGCATTTCTGAAAAAAACGATCGGTAAAAAAGCGTACGAGATTTTCTGGGAACCGCTTCTTGTCGGTAAATTCGGCAAATACGCCGACAGTATATCGCTTGCATGGTTTTGGTCACGCGTTGCAAAAAGGACAACCAATCTTGCCTATCCAGAAGGTGGATTCCTCCGGTTTGCGAAGCATATTGCAGACGTTGTTGAAAAAAAAGGAGGAAAAATTTATTACAATACGGAAATACAAGAACTCACTGCAAATGGTACACCTCAAATCAAATATAAAACCGGAAATGCAAAATTAACAACTGAAAATTACGATAAAATTGTTGTCACGTTACCTTCGTTTGCATTTTTAAAGATTGCACCCCAGCTTCCTGAGACATATAAAAAATCACTCATGAGACTCAAAGGCCTTGGCGCGATTGTTGTCATCATGCGACTTGCCAAACCGTTTTTCAAAGACAACACTTATTGGCTGAGTGTCTGCAATACCAAAGCGCCCCTACTGGCAATTGTTGAGCATACTAATTTCATGGATAGCAAACATTATCATAATGAACACCTTGTTTACTTAGGACATTATCTTCCCAGTGATCATCCATACTTGGACGTCTCCATGAATGAAAAAGAATTGCTGCAAATATTTGATCCTTTTTTGAAAACATTAAATCCGAACTATAAAAAATCTCTCATCGGATTGAAAAAATTCACTGTTCCTTTCGCACAGCCGATCATTCCGGTAAATTATTCCAAGATGATCCCGCCCTTTGACACACCGCTACCGAACGTCTATTTAGTAAATATGCAACAGGTCTATCCCTGGGATCGGGGTACCACATATGCGGTGGAGTTGGGAGAAAAAATTGCTACATTGATTAACGATTGATGATCAAAGATTAAAGATTTTGACTAAATATGAAATAATATAATAATTCTCTGTAAATCTTTATTCCTAAATCTTAAATCTTTTATGCTCAAACGAAAACGTAGTCTTCTCTTATTAATCCTATTAACAGCAATTGGAGCATATTTGCACTTCTTCAATCTCAACTGGGGTTCTCCTTTTTTCTTCAACCCTGATGAACGTAATATCGCAAGCGCCGTCGCGCAATTACAATTTCCATACCAAATGAATCCTCACTTTTTTGCATACGGTTCATTACCAATCTATACAATCTACTTTGCTGGTGTACTGCTAAATTATATGACACCTTTTTTTAGTTCCAGTTCGCAATCTCAAATCCTGAATGTATCTTTTAGTCAGGCAATTATCATAAGCAGATTTTTTTCAGCCCTTTTTGCAACGTTGCTCATTCCTCTTCTCTACATCATTGCAAAAAATCTGAAACAGAAATACTCTCACAAAAATAAAGACAGCAATACTGAAAGCCTTCTCACGGCTTTTTTCGCAACAGCAAGTACAGGCTTCATACAATTCTCGCATTTCGGGACTTTTGAAATGTGGCTCACTTTTTTTGGGACACTCCTCTTCTGGCTGTGTTTATATTATAGTAATAAACCGAAATCCTCAATCCTCATCCTGCTTGGAGTTGTTTTCGGTATTCTTGTCTCGGTGAAAGTATCATCGCTAATTTTGTTACCGATACCACTGGGAATTTTTGGAGTGCTTTCTTTAAAGAAAAAATGGAAAAAGCACCTGTCCGAAAAATTCAGACTAACCAATTTTCTGAATATCGGACACGCCGGTTTGCTGAGTCTTCTGAGTTTTCTGAGAAAAACTTTTGTATTTGCTGTTTTGGCAATACTCGTGTATCTTCTCACTAATCCTTACGTAATCCTTGACCAAAAAGACTTTATCTCAAGTATGAATTATGAATCCAGTGTAGCACTCGGAACGGAGCCTGTTTTTTATACTGGTAATTTCTATAATACGACACCTGTTATCTATCAATTCCTCCACGTCTATCCCTTTCTCATCAACCCTTTGCTGACTCTCATTTTCATCCCGGCATTCATTTTCTTTTTATACCAAACAATAAAAACAAAAAACCCAGCATACATCATACTAACTATTTTTTTCTTAATACTCTCCTTGTCGCAGGCATATCTTTTTGTGAAATGGACCCGCTATATGATGCCGACCCTGCCATTCATCTATCTTATTATTGCTGTAGTATTAGCAAATAATGAGGTAACGAAACAATGGAACATTAGAATTAAAAAACTTTTCTCCGTAATTATTATAGTAACCTGTCTCCTATTTGCTTTTTCCTATTTAAAAACTGCGTTCATCAATTCCGACACCCGAATCCAAGCACTTCTTTTTGCAACAAAAAAATTACCGACAAATGCATCTGTGTTATCCGAACCTGCCGATCTCGGTGTTCTGCCCTTCCAGGACGCGTTTCCTCATTTCGACACGTTTAATTTCTATGATTTGGATAATCACTCACCCGATATAACAGAAATGACATTGCAACAAAAACTCTCCACCGCTCAATATTTTTTCATCCCGAGTCAACGCATTTTGCAGACACGCATGCAAAATCCCAAACGTTATCCAAAGGGGCACAGGTTTTATGCGGCACTTCTGAGTAGCAGATTAAACTTTCATATGATTTATGAAACACCATGCGATATCTTTTGCCGGATCACGTATCTCGGAGATCCAGTATACTGGTGGGAGCAAACTGTGTCGGTTTTTGACCGACCAACAGTATTTATTTTCGAAAAAAATGAATGACTTATGCAATTAATTGATTTATCACATCAGATTACCGAAAACATGCCGGTATATCCGGGAGACCAGCACACGAAAATTGAGACAGGAAATATCATACAAAAAGACGGTTGCGAAGATCATTATCTGTCTCTAGGGACACATGCAGGAACACATATCGACGCACCAAGTCATATGATTCTTGGAGCAAAAACGCTTGATCAATTTCCGCTAGAAAAATTTACCGGAAAGGGTGTGTATATCCCAGTGCAAAACAAACGGTTTGATCTGTCCGCAATCTCATCAGTTGCTATTCAGGAAGGTGATATTGTACTATTTCATACAGAAATGAGTGCCCGGTATGATAAACCAGATTATTTTTCGGAATACCCCTCGCTCCCCGAAGAACTTGCCAACTATCTCATCCAAAAGAAAGTGAAGATGGTCGGTGTAGATACCTGCAGTGTCGACCATGATGAATTAACCGCACACAAACTACTGCTACAGCAAGATATTTTAATTCTGGAAAATCTTACCAACATGAAGGAGTTGAAGGACAAACAATTCAAGATTTCTGCATTTCCACTCAATCTGGCACTTGATGGTTCACCGACCCGTGTCGTAGCTGAATTACAAGAGTAGATTCTATTCACTTGCCGCAGGAAGGGCTACCCATGCAACAAGCAACAAAGCAAACGAGGCAAAGGATAAAATTAACACTGCCGAATCGGTCATATGGATCACCTCCTTACAATTGATATGCTTTTTCTCCATGCTGCGACTCATCAAGTCCCAACATCTCTTCTTTTTTGGGAACGCGTGTGCCTATCACCATATCAACAAATTTAAAGATTATAAAAGTGACACCGCATGAGTAGATCCACACGACCGCAACAGCTAGGAACTGAACGAACAACTGATGAGGATTGCCATAAAAAAGACCATTATTCCCTGCGGCATTGATTGCAACTGTTGCAAAAAGCCCTGTTGCTAAGGCACCAACTGTTCCGCCTATACCGTGAACAGCGAACACATCAAGTGCATCATCAACGGCTGTTTTGACTTTCAGTTTTACTGCTAAAAAGCACAATACGCCTGCCGCAAAGCCGATCAAAATTGCTGCTGGAACCGTGACAAACCCGGCTGCAGGAGTAATGGCAACAAGCCCCGCGACAGACCCAGCTGCTGCTCCCAAAACAGTTGGCCGTTTATGAACCAGCCAATCCATCGTCATCCATGTCAAAGCACCCATTGCGGCAGCAGTATTGGTTGTGACAAAAGCAATAGTCGCAAGCTGCCCTGAAGAAAGAGCAGACCCTGCGTTGAACCCAAACCACCCGAACCATAAAAGAACCGCACCCAATACCGACATGGTGATATCATGCGCTTCCATTTTTTCTTTACCAAAACCAATCCGTTTACCAAGCAGCATAGCGCAAACCAATGCCGATGCACCCGAGGTAATATGCACAACCGTACCGCCTGCAAAATCCAAAGCGCCGAGTTTGTGCAGCCATCCGCCTGAACTCCATACCCAATGAGCAACCGGATCATATACGAGTGTCGCCCAAAGAATACTAAATAAGACAAATGCTTTAAATTTTTTTCGTTCAGCAAAAGCGCCGGTAATAAGTGCAGGAGTTATCACCGCAAACATCATCTGAAATACCATAAAAGCCATATGTGGGACTGTTGGAGCATAATCTGGATTGGCAGTGAAACTGCTTACATTATTTAACCCGATCCATGATAAATTACCAATCAATCCATGGTAGGCATCGGGACCGAATGCAATACTGTATCCCCACAATACCCATTGAATACTGATCAAGCAGAGAATGAAGAAACTATGCATGATGGTTGCTAGTACGTTTTTCCTTCTTACCAATCCACCGTAGAAAAAGCCGAGTGCGGGAGTCATCAACATCACAAGTGCTGTTGATGCAAGTAGCCAAGCAGTATCTCCTGAATTAATTGCCTGATGCATGTATAATTTAATATAATCATATTTAATATAAATGTCAAGATATTAAATATAATTTATTAGTTATTTATTTTTAAATAACAATTATTTAATACTATTATCTGAATCGCAAAGCTTTGGTGTAGATACTGAAAAATCTTCGATTTAGTCTTTTTGCGTATGTACGTTACAAATTTACAAATGCAGCATGAGAAAAACAGAGATTTATTTAGGATTTGCTCCTCTTTTCGATTCAACTACTGATTGCACTACTGAAAGCAGTTGAGAGAGACCTCCTTCAACTATTGCATACCCTTCTCTGACTTCTCTCATGACCGGTAATCTTAGTGTTTCACTTGATCTCGCCGGGATTCCTCTCACATGAACCTTTGTAGTTGGCGGTCTCCTTTCCTTTTTGTCACGGATACCATGTGACTCTTCAATTCTCCGTGCAATTGCAGATAAAGGTCGATCTCCGTTTGGTACAAGCCGCCCAAAAATTTGTCCACTTTCCATATCTTGGATACTAATATTTACCGATTCATAAATCAATGAAATTTACGCAAATCTTTCAGAACTCATACGTATGCTTAATAAACACAACTGATCATTTTAATAACAAAATCATAGAAATGTGTTATACAATAGAGGAATGAAGAAAAAATTGTTGCTGCTTGCGATAATCCTCCTCGGTGCATTCCTCAGATTTTATGACCTTAACTGGGACGCAAACCAACATCTGCATCCTGATGAACGGTTCCTCACCATGGTCGGGACAGATATGAAAATTCCTCATTCCATTATCAATTATCTTTCTCCGCAAAACTCACCGATGAATCCGGCAAATATCGGCCATTCCTTTTATGTCTACGGAACATTTCCGGTTATCGCGAACAAGCTTCTTGCAATCGCAACCGGCAATGACACGTATAACAACTTCACACTGCTTGGAAGAATGCTCTCAGGTTTTGTGGATCTTCTGATAGTAGCAATTGTATTCAAAACATGCGAGCTTTTTGAGAGGCGATACAAACTCAACAAAAAGGTCAAATACTGGGCAGCATTTTTTTATGCAATTTCCGTCTTACCTATCCAGCTTTCACATTTTTTTACTGTTGATACCTTCATGAGTGCCTTCGTTTATCTTACTTTTTATTTCTCGCTCCGTTTTTCCTTTACAAGACAAAGCAAATGGATCATTTTCGGCGGGATTTTTTTGGGGCTCGGTATTGCATCAAAAGCAACAGCTATCTTTCTTGCGCCACTTCTTTTATATTTTTTCGTCAACGCATATACGGAAAAAAAGAAAATCGCAAGAAGTGACCTCGTGCCGCTTTTTGGTAATATGCTGCTTTTCGGCATCGTCACCTATATTGTCGGACGGATTGCCGATCCATACCTCTTCCAATCAAACAATTTTCTTGACCCTAGCCCGAGCAAGTTATTTTTACAAAATCTCAAAGAGCTCTCATATTGGAGTAGTCCGCAGGCCTGGTACCCGCCTAGCGTCCAGTGGATCCATAAGACACCAATCCTTTTTGCTTGGAAAAATCTTACACTGTTCGGTGTCGGTATCGGCTATATGCTCTGCATACTTCTAGGAATCTCCATTATTTTCAAAAAAATCCGAAATGCCGATCTGTACATCATATTGGCCTGGGTGGTATTATTTTTTATCTATCAGGGCATGCAGACTGTCCAAACAATGCGGTACTTTATTTTCATTTACCCGTTCCTCGCTCTTTTTGCCGGCATCGGCTTTGCTTATTTTCCCAAACGGATCCCAACATTCATACAAGCTCTGCTTCTTTTGTTTACCATCATCTGGCCGATGCTATTTTTTTCATTGTATACCAAACCTGTCACCCGCGTCAGCGCATCAGAATGGATCTATCAGCACATCCCGGCAAATAGTATTCTGCTGACTGAAAGCTGGGATGACGGCCTCCCGCTTCCGATCTTCGATATGTCCAGCAGAAACTATATCCCCAAACAGCTTCCTGTTTTTGATCCGGATACTACTCAAAAATGGAATACCATGAATGCACTGTTGAAAAAAGGAAACTATCTCATCCTTTCGTCCAATCGCGGGTATGGCAGTATCCCAACCGTTCCTGAACGCTATCCGAAAATGATGAAGTTCTATCATGATTTATTGGCAGGAAAAACACAGTATAAAGAAGTCGCAGTATTTACTTCCTATCCGTCACTTACCTATATGGGAATTCCGCTTACTACTTCAGATGACGCCGCTGAGGAAGCATTCACTGTCTATGACCATCCAAAAGTCATCATATTCAAAAATGAAAGCAAATAAATGAAACACTCACTCCACAAAATGAGTAACGTCAACCGTTTGAGCGGCACATTGAAAAACCGTACATATCTAAGTCTCATCGCAATCCTTCTTATATATCTTTTTTTGGCGCTCTATCAGCTTGACACCATTCCCGGTGCGATTTGGGGAGACGCGATCTTTCATTATGGACTCGTGCAAAAAGTGCTTCACGGACATCTGTTCTTTGATTATGAATACGGTGGCGACGGTCCTGTCTTCACCTATTTAGCAGTCTTTCTGACCAATTTTGTTCCCTTATCTTTCTATAGCTTAAAACTCACTGCCGTATTCATCGGATTCTTTTTTGTCCTGTCAATGTATTTTCTCACTAAGGAATTTTTCCATAACAAAACGATCGCGCTTTTGGCAACGACAATCAGTGCCATATCGTTCTGGACAATCGACTTTGCAAGGCAACCGCACGCGAGGATACTGGTGCCGCTCTTTATCAGTCTTACGCTTATTTATACGCTGAAAAAAAGAAATACGATCGCAGGTATTTTGTTGGGGATTGGCATGTATACGCAGGCAAGTATTTGGGGAATGATCTTTACTTATTGGCGAAATATACGCACGCTTCTTATCGGGCTTGTCCTCACAATACCGCTTGTCTATTCATTTATCTATAATCCGGTCAGTTTCTTTTCACACGGGTCATACTTCGGAGAAAAACTCGCAGTCCATACACCGCTTCTTCAGGCAATCATGGCGATTGTCCACAACATCGTTGCCAATATTCTTTCCTTTAATATAAAAGGTGATGAAACATTCAGGATGAATATCCCCGGCCATCCCCACCTTGATACCCTCAGCGGCATTCTTTTTGATATCGGATTTTTACTCATTCTCTACCGTAGTATAAAAAAGAAACAAAAAATATTTCTTCTGTATTTTATTCTACCGTTCTTTTTTGTCCAAGTTCCTTCTTTTTTGGATATTCATAATTATTTCGTACAGCCAAATATCAGCCGGATGATTGGGGTTATTCCTTTTATATATATGAGTATTGCATATAGTATCTTTCTCCTCGGAGAAAAAACTGCATCAAAAATACAAAAACAGGGAGTAAAAAAAATAATACGTTATTGTCTTTATGGCGGAATTCTTTCTATTATTTTGCTGCTCAATTTCTACAATTATTTTATTATCTATCCTAAAACACTTCCCAATGGCAACACACCGTTTGCAAAAAACATTGCCCGGACAATTGACACGTATCCTGCAAGTACAAAAGTCCTTATCGTCGGCGCAGGATGGGGACAGTATGCGCAGCCCGAAGTCGCAGGAATTCCAATCCTTCAACAAAAAGATCATCCGTTTGAATTCTTTTTCCAAACAGTCGGGCAAGCACAGCAATTGCTTTGTCAAACTCCCGAGCATGGAAAACAAATCTTGCTTATCAGTGATCCAAATGACCAGCAGCAATTACATTCTACAAACCTGTGTATGAAAAAGCAAAAATCGCATATGCTCATCAATAACGGCTGGAATATCGCATATATTATTTCGGGAAAGCAATAAACTTTTTAGCGTGCAAAATAATTTGTTCGTTATCCAACAATTCTCGCAATTTCTTTTCATTTTTCATGATCGATTGCTTCTTGTTGCTGCATGCCACTATCGCTTCTGCCAGAGATTCAGAAGATTCGGATTTGAATGTCATGCCAAAGCCTGATTCTTTCACCAGATACCGGAGTCCCGGGATGTCCGAAACTATTGCCGGCGTTCCGCACAGCATTGCTTCTGCCTGGACAAGATTGAAACAATCAGATCTTGAAGGAACAACAATACAATCAATACCAGAATAAAACTGCTGCAGCTCCTTTCCGTTTAAGAGGCCAAGAAATGTGAGATGATTTTTTACACTTTCAAACAGTGCTTTATTCTTTCCGAAAAAATCTTCGTATTGCATTTCCTGTCCTGCAATAACAAAATGCGCATTTGGCAGTTGTTCCATCACAAGAGGAATCGCACGGAATAAGATATCAAATCCTTTTTCCTCGACAAATCTTCCGGCGAATCCGAAAACAATTTTATTTTGCCGCGTAAATTTTTCAATCACCGGCAGGATTCGTTGTTCTTTTTTCTCAATACTGATAGGCAAAAGTACTGGTGTAAATTTAGTAAGAAACGGCTTGATCACACGGGAGTGTTTGGCATAATCGGATGTATACGTAGCTACTTTGTCGGCAAGAGAAAAAGAAACATAACAAGAGAAATCAAATATCTTTTCAATGATCCTGTTGTGAAATCCATGAGGGAGGATCAAGTCTCCCTGATGAAATATAATAAGCCGTTTGCCAAAGATTTTTGTTAAAATCGAAAAGACAACAATATTTGCTGATGGTGAATTAATCAGAACACAATCAGTCTTCCCGACAAGTCGGAGAAAATCCACAATAATCATAAATGAATATTTGGACCGGCTGACCGTCAAAAGATAATCACTCCGTATTATCGAAATATCGTCAACTTTTTCTTTTTGTTTCAAATTTTTATCAAAACGGACGGTAAGAACCGTGATAGCAAATACATCCTGCAATGCTTTGGTTAAGGAGAAAACCGATTTTGCGATCCCTGTCCAATGTGGATAAAAAAAGTCAGTCACCAAAAGAACCCGCTGTTTTTTTCTATATGTATTCATATCAACTGATAATGTTATTATTATACTAAGTGTTCTTTACCATGAACTTTACCAAACTAATACAATCAAAAAACTTCCCATGGATTGTTGTTATTGTTAGCATTATAACCTATTTATATTCACTCAGAATAGTCAGCAGCGATCCATACTTTTACTTCCGCTGGCTCTCTTTTGGACTGCATATTATTTCACTGTTAGCCGTACTCTTTCTCTATATCTTACAGAATGTATCAAAAATACCTTTAAAAAAAATAGTTACAGAGAAAGAAATTAACCCTCTCATCATTATCGTACTGATCTCGGTCCTGGCAAATTTTCTGTTTCTCTCAATTTATCCATATGTTAGTATCGCTGATGAGTTACGGGACGGGGGGCTTTATGCTATGAAAATTGCCTCCGGTGTCCTGGGGAACATTTTCGGATACGGCAGCTATGATGCCCATGGGCTGATCATTCCAACACTTACGATACCCTTCTATTATCTTTTTGGCAATAGCACCTTAGCGTACAGATTTCCCGCCGCACTGTTATCAACCGCAGATGTTATCTTGTTGTACTTCTTAATACGGCTTGTTCTCAATAGATCGACTGCATTTTGGAGTGCCTTGGTTCTTGCCACACTCCCATTGCATATGTATTTTGCGCATACCCAGGTCGTTGTTGCATTTAACCTCTTTTGGGTACCAGTAATTCTTCTCGTATTATTTATCCTGTTAAAACGGCATCGTTTTGTTGATTATGCATTCTTTGGCACTGTGCTCGGGTTTGCTTCCGGGTTTCATGCAGCAATTAGAGTATTTGCCTGTCTCATCCTCCTTATCCTTTTCTTTCTTGAGTTCCGGGAGATGATTGTAAAAAAATTTGCGCTTGAAGAAAAACGTGCTCTCCGTTTTGGCAAGCTTGCTGTTTTGCTGATATTCTTCTTTGTAGGATTTGGGCCAAGGTTGCTTTTTACCGGCACGCAGGATTTCTTTCACAGCAGCAGATTTGTATTTGAGAATCAAATGCAAGAAAGCTCACCTATTACTGCACAAAATATATCAACATTAAAAAATAACTATATACGATCAATAATGGTATATATTTATGAACCCACAACCTTTTTCTATCCTGATGTCAAACCTATTTTCACTCCGTTTTTGGCAATATTCTTTCTATTGGGAATAGGGTATGCTTTTTTTGTTCTTAAAAATTCTTTCTTAAATATCCTGTTGTTTTTACTTATTGTTCTCCCGTTCTTCACCAGTGCGATAACTGACTGGATAAATGCCTCCCACAGAGTAAGCCCGCTGTTTGCTATTGCTTCAATTTTTGTCGCCATCGGCATTACTTATTGTATCTCAGCAATTAGACATAAAAACCTACGCTATCTCTTTATCACTGTTATGATCTGTTATCTGTTAATTCAACTACTTACGTTTTATACCAAACAGCCTGCAAATAAAAATGTCGGTATGCCAGGGTATTTGGATATGCATATGTTTTATTTTCTTCAGCAAGAAAAACAATATCAGCTCTCACCGACAATGTCCCTACGCTATATGCAGCAGTCTCTCCAGTCTCCTAATTCCCTTTCTCATATCTGTCTTGCTGTATCACCAGATAATTATCAAAATTACATGAGCAATTATGAAGCGTATTCTCAGCAGCAGCAATTCCTCTTGCCGAACGCAACGATCGATTACATGAAAAACAGAGCCATACATAATAATGAAGTATACATAGTGTCAGGCCAATGTTCCAACGGAAATACCTATACAACAACACACCATACCTATACTATTTCATGCGCAACAGGTAATAATTTTACCTGCCCGCTCAATTATTCCGGTACGATACGTATTTATTATTAAAACTTCTCTGGCATTAACAGTCATATTTTGTATATAATAAAGGACAGTTGTATTTTAAGTTCACATATGAAAATAGGTTTTGATCTGGACAAAATTTTCATCAACACGCCGCCATTTGTACCCATTTCCATCATTAACAAATTTTATAAGCAGCGGGACAATGGCATACTCTTGTACAGAATTCCTTCACGTGCAGAACAACTGATACTGAGAAAGCCATCACATCACCCATTTCTTCGACCGCCGATGAAACAAAACCTATCTTTCTTAAAAGAGCTTGCAAAAGATAAAAACAACCAACTTTTTCTTATTTCAAGCAGATTTAAATTTCTAGAACCAGAAACACAACGGCTCATAAATAAATATCATTTGGATAAAATTTTTGATAAACTCTATTTTAACTATGACAATAAGCAGCCGCATGAATTTAAAAATGACATCTTGAAAAAGCTCAATCTTGATATTTTTGTGGATGATGACTTGTCCCTTGTTCGGTATGTTGCCAAAGATAATCCACAGACCAAATTTTTTTGGCTTGATGAACATACTCGACCGGACAAAATCGGGGATAATATCAGTGCTATTTCAAACTTGGCAGATATCTTTGCAAATACAAAAAACCTAATACCTAATTCCAAATAGCTAAACAAGACCCAAAATTTAATTATTGATAATCAAAATATAATAACACTTTAGGAATTAGAACCTAGGAATTAGAACTTATTATTATGCTTCATTCCGACATCTATGCGGTATTACAATGGTGGCTGGTGCTCGTTATCTTGGGCATTGCTTTCACGCCGGTAACATTCAGGCTTTTTTCACTTTTTTTTGATAAAGGCTATCTATTTTCAAAAATAATCGGTGTCATTCTTGTCGGTTATGGAGTTTTAGTTCTCGGAACCTTTCATATCGCGCCGTTCACTTATCCTACAATTATCGCAATAGCAGTTATCCTTGCTCTCGGATCGTACTTTCTTTTTCCGCAAAAGTGGAAATTCTGGAATATAGTGAAGCATTCATGGCTGACATTTGCTTTTGAAGAAGCATTGTTCCTCGCGGTACTTTTTGTTTGGGCATATATCCACTCGTTTGCTCCTGATATCCATGGTCTTGAAAAATTCATGGATTTTGGGTTTGTCAATTCACTGCTCCGCTCCGATTACTTTCCGCCTAAAGACATGTGGTTCACGCCATATACCATAAATTATTATTACTTTGGTCATTTGGCAACCGCGATGCTTACCAAACTCTCAGGCCTTCCTTCATATATTACATTCAATCTTATGCTTTCATCGATTGTCGCATTTTGTTTTACGCAGACTTTTTCACTCGGCGCAAATTTATATTATCACCTTGTCAAAACCGACAAAGTGCTAAAATTAAAACTCGTCCTTTCGGGTATTCTTACCGCGTGTCTTGTTACAATGGGAGGCAATCTGCATATTCTTTATGCGTTTTTCAAACCATATGATACGAACAATGTTGTGCCGATGTGGCAGCTGGCATTCAAACCGTTTTCATTCCCCAATAGTTATTGGTATCCTAATGCCACTCGCTTTATCTATCATACGATCCATGAGTTCCCGATCTATTCATGGACGGTTGCTGATCTCCACGGGCACGTGCTGGATATCCCTTTTGTTCTATTGACGATAGCATTTCTTTTCTCACTACTTATCAAGCAAACCGACCAAGAATTTGAAAAGAAAGTTACCGTTGATCAGACATTCAAAATACATCCACTGTATCTCCTTTTTATCGGACTTCTGCTTGCCTGTATGTATATGACCAACGCGTGGGACGGCGCTATCTACTGGATGCTTGCAGCAATGACAATCATGTATGTGCAGGCCCGGAGAACGCCGCTCTACAAAAAAGCATTCGGAAAAGAAGAAGCGGCTTATAAAATCATCACGAAGAACAAAAAAAAGAGCGGTATTTTAAAGCTGCCGAATGAATGGCATATTGCCTGGGGACGTGATTATTTCCTCTTAATTATCCTCATGACTGCGGCGGTCTTCCTTTTCTCAACGCCGTACAATATCTTTTTTAAACCATTTGCGTCAGGGATTGGCGTTATCTGTGCGCCGGACTTTCTCACGCATATCGGCAAAATCGGACCATTTCTTTTTGAGCCAAGTCACTGTGAGCGGTCGTATTGGTGGGAACTACTCACCCTTTATGGATTCTTTTATTTCTTTGTCATCTCTTTTGCAATATTTATCTTTCGTTCCAAGCGTCAGACCCAGACCGATGTATTTGTTATTCTTCTGATCATCCTTTCAACGTTTCTTATCCTCATTCCGGAATTTTTCTATTTGAAGGATATTTACCCGACTTATTATCGTGCCAACACAATGTTCAAACTCGTCTTCCAGGCATTTATGATGCTCGCCCTTAGCAGCGCGTATATTATTGTCAGAATGGCAACCAACCTGATGTATCAACAAATAAAACAGCGGATCATTACTATCTTTTTCTTGGCTGTATCGACGGTTCTTGTATGTCTCGTGATGACTTATCCGTACCTGGCAGTCAATGCATATTATGGTAATTTTAAAAATTATCAAGGGCTTGATGGTATTAATTATTTAAAGACATTATATCCGGATGACTATGACGCTATTCAATGGCTGAATAAAAACATCAAAGGCCAGCCGGTGATACTTGAGGCGCAGGGTGATTCTTATACAGACTATGCAAGAATTTCTGCAAATACAGGACTTCCGACAGTGCTTGGATGGACTGTCCATGAGTGGCTTTGGAGGGGAACCTATGATATACCCGCACCAAGAATCGAAGAAGTCAAAACGCTCTATAATACAACCGACCTGCAAACTGCCAAACTGCTTATCAGCAAATATCATATCCAGTATGTCTATATCGGAACACTTGAAGTCCAAAAATATCCCAACTTGAGTGAACAAAAATTCCTGACGCTCGGACACATTGTCTACGAACATGGAAATACGAGGATCTATAAGATAAACTAGAACTAGTTTTTTTCTTACCAATATTTAAAAGCGAGGTATATAAATTTCGCTAGGACGAATGCCACCTTGCTATGATCATAAACAAATGTGATGCTAATGCAATACCCCGAATGTACGGCTTCAAATAGAGGAGGGTCCAAGAAAATTTGTATACCGAGCGAAAAAAGAAATTCTAAATAAAACTTACTATTGCTTCGTAACTGCCTTTGTGGGCTTTGGAGCGAGCGTCGGTGTAACGATGCCGTACTGCCCCACAATACAATTCTTTCCCGCTACCTGACATGACACATACTGTTGAATCTCCGAATAATCTGTCGGGCCAGCCCGAGGGACGAGCACCCATGCGCCGCCGTAATCATCACTTATTGGCGGATTGGTAAGAAGCCCATATTGGTCATTTTCCGTGTCACCTGTATCAATAACTGCACTGGATATCTTTGCACCCTTCATATCCTGGGCTATCGTAATCCAATCACTATATTTGCTCTGAGGAATATCTGTTTCAAAACTTCCCTGAAGGGTATTAACCAGATCGATTACTTTCACCGGATTTGAAAGAGTACCTAATGAAAACAGTTTTGCTTTAAATGCACTGATCACTTTTTCTTGGCGTTTGGACCGTGCGAAATCTGATCCCTCGGGACCAAGTGCATGACGCGACCGTACATACTCAAGCGCTGTCTCACCGTCCATATGCGATATCCCTTTATCAAAATGAATATGCTTATACCGGCAGGGAAATGATTCAAGCTCTGTCGCGCTTCCCGAAGCAATGGCAGCCGAATCACTTGCGATTTGCTCTTCTGTTAATCCGCAGGTTGCATCTTCGTTCCCGGTGATTGGGTATGCATAATCATCAAACGTCCGGGCAACATCGATATCGAGTCCGCCCATAATATCGACCGCTTTCACAAACCCCCCGAAATCAAGCTTTATTGCATAATCAATATGTTGTCCGAGTATATTGCCAATCTGTGTTTTGGTATAAAGCAAGCCACTTCCAGGACTTTTTTCATTTGCAAACGTATATGCTGCGTTGACTTTGGCATGCAGGTCGGGGATCCAGAGATCTCTCGGGAGTGACACGAGCATTACTTTTTTATGTACCGGATCGATATGCATAAAAATTATCGTATCGGTCAGATCAGGGCCATCATGCTTGGCTCCGCCAACACCCAGAAGGAGTAAATTAATTGGCTGAGGAGGAGCATGTGGAGCTAAGTGTGCTACCTGACTGACCCCCGTATTCCAGAGAAGCGCAATGATAGTACTGCTCTTCCAGATCAAAACGCCGAAGATAAGAATAAATGCTACCAATAAAGCAAAAAACACCCGCTTGCGGGCTGGTCTCCGACGCCTTGTTTGTGGTCTATAATCATTATCCATGAGTTAGCAAATAGTAGAATAATTAATCTTTAGATTGCCTTAATGATCGCGGCGAATTTTTCTGGATCCAAACTCGCCTGTCCAGGAAGTCCGCCTGATACATGTTCTAAAGCAAATATCTCATGCGCGTTATCGGGATTGACACTCCCTCCGTAAAGGGTAATAACTGTCTTGCCAATCATCTTTCCTATCTTTGCAGTGTTTATATCGATATCTTGAGCAGATGCCGCGTGGAAAGCTCCGCCGCCGCTGATAGCACTCGGCGGCTCATAAACAAAAATTATCTTTTCCGCATTGGTAATCAGCACATCATCTTCTTTCAGATAAAATTCAAGCTGTTTCATGTCACTGATGCAGAGGACCGGAGTAATATCGTTTGCCAAAAGCTGTTTGATTTTTGCAAGGACATCCGCGTCTGTTTCGTGAAAATACTTTCTTCGTTCGGAATGTCCGACGATTGCATGTGTCACGAATTCTTTCACCTCTCTTGCAAAGATCGCACCGGTATACGCTCCTTCATCAAATGGAGAGATATCCTGTGTGCCAAGTTTTAAGAGAAGCTTATTCTCATCAATAAAAGATCTCATAAACGGCAGTAGGGTGAATGACGGACAAATAACTACTTCCTTCTCATCCGGAGATAACTGAAGCTGTAACTGTTGGAATTTCTCAAGCCATGCTTTTGCTTCTTGAACTGTTTTATAGGATTTCCAATTACCAACAATATAAATTTTTTTCATGTGTTACAATCAAATGTACCCTTTTTCTTGTGCAAGGGGAGACACCCCGAACAGTCTATAATTGTTTCATTATACTCTATGAAAGACATATTACTCAAGGATTTAAATGCCGAGCAGCAAAAAGCAGTCCTGACAACAGACGGCCCGATGATCATTCTTGCAGGAGCGGGATCAGGCAAAACTCGCGTACTCACGTATAAAGTCATGTATCTGATGCTTGAGAAAAAAATTGCGCCGGAAGCAATCCTCATGATCACGTTTACCAACAAAGCTGCCGCAGAAATGAAAGAGCGCATGAGGAAATTCTTGCCTGACCAGCCGCTTCCCTGGATTGCAACATTCCATGCTATGTGTGCAAAAATCCTCCGCCGGGAAAGCCATCATCTGGGATTTTCCCACAATTTTATCATTTATGATTCACAGGACCAGCTGGATGCAGTGAAAGAAGCAATGCAGCGACTTGATATCTCAACAAGAGATTTCAAACCCCATTCAATCCATGCAACTATCTCACAGGCAAAAAACGAGATCATAACTGCAGCTGATTATAAAAACTTTGCGCGCGGGTATTTTCAGGATACTGTTGCAAAAATTTATCCTGTCTATCAGGCAATCCTCAAAGAAAATGACGCACTGGATTTTGATGATCTGATTTTACATACAATCCGGCTTTTCCGTGAGCATGATCAGATTCTCAAGCGTTATCAACATAATTTTCAATATATTCTGGTTGACGAATACCAGGATACCAACCGCGCACAATATGTGCTGACCAAACTCTTAGCAGCAAAGTGGAACAATATCTGTGTCGTCGGTGATTTCTCACAAAGTATTTATAGCTGGCGTGGTGCTGATTACCGTAATCTCAGCCGGTTCAAGGATGATTTCCCGGGAACAAAAACGTTTTCACTTTCACAAAACTATCGCTCGACACAAAAAATCCTTGACGGTGCGTCAACGGTCATTGCAAGAAACACCAGTCATCCTGTTTTGAAACTGTGGACCCAGAATCCACTGGGAGAAGAAATTGAACTGTATGAAGCGGAGAACGAACAAGATGAAGCGGATTTCATCATACGCACTGTCGCCAATCTTGGATTAAAACGGCTCAACCACGTAGCTGTTTTGTACAGAACCAACGCCCAATCCCGCGTCCTCGAAGAAGCATTACTGCATCATGGATTGCCGTATCTTTTGATAGGGGGTACGAGATTTTACGAACGGAAAGAAATCAAAGATATCCTCGCCTATCTCCGCGTTATTAATAATCCCAAAGACATGGTGTCATATAGAAGGATTGAAAAACTCGGAAAGGGGAGACTCCAGCGGTTTCTGGAATTTCAGGAAACAATCCTAAAAACTCAGAATACTCAGCCTCCAGAAAAATCTGAAGATCAGAAAATCGAAGATTCCGAGCTATCTGAAACTCTGAATTCTCCGAGTTTTCCCAAAACCATAGATGTCCTAGATGGAGTTATCAAGGCAACCGGCTATCTCGACCTCTATGATGAAAAGAGTGAAGAAGATCGTGCACGTCTGGAAAATATTAAAGAATTAAGATCCGTTGCGATCGAATTTCCCGATCTGACGGATTTTCTGGAAAATGTGGCACTTGTTGAACAAGAATATCATTCGGATAAACAACCTGACGGTGAGAAGAAAAACGCAATCACGCTGATGACTCTCCACGCAGCAAAAGGGCTTGAATTCCCGATCGTTTTTATCATCGGCATGGAAGAGGGACTCTTCCCGCATTCACGATCTCTTATGGATAAATCTGAGCTCGAAGAAGAACGGAGACTGTGTTATGTTGGCATGACCCGGGCAAAAGAAAAACTTTTTCTGACGTATGCAAGACGCCGGCTCTTTTTCGGACAGCGGACAGCCAATACGGTCTCTCGATTTATTACAGAACTTCCCGAACACGTCATCACACAACGAATAGCCACAGAAGATCTCTTTTAATCTTTTAATAAAGAACCAGTTTTGTGTGTGCATTTTGCAGTGACGAATGCCACCTTGCCATGATAATAGACACTTGTGGTGCTAGTGCAATACCCCGAAATTTAACCAAATGAAGTGGGTCACAAAAAATGAATATACCAAACTGTTTAAACACGAGATGCTAAACCACTAATCTTTCGCCTGCCTGATATACGCCCAGACACCGATAACGACAAGCGCTGCTCCCGCAAATTCCACCGGAAGTATCGTTTCTTTGTATAAAACAAACCCCAACACAGGCGCTACAACAATCTGAAGGAGCATGATCTGTGATCCAACAACAGAGTCAAGTTTGTCAAAACCAAAATTCTGCAGCTTTGTCGCAACAAGAATCAACATTCCAGCCAAGATCAGTCCAAAAAGAGCAGCCGAATTGAAAAAACCTGAAGCAGATAACTGTTCTCCAAAAATCAAAGCAGTAATGAGTGAACACACAAATGCAATAACAAGAACTATGAGCGTTATTTCCGAATTATTAAGATGCTTGGAAAGAAATTTTCTTCCCAGAATATACGCACCCAATCCCATCGCAAAGAACAGTACATACAGATCACCTATGCCGAAGTTAGAAATAGCAGCGAGGAATGATTTCGTCGCGATAACATATACGCCATAAAACGACAAAATTAAATAGAACAGCAAAGAATACCGGATTTTTTTTCGCAGCATGAAAATAGTAAAAAGAAAAACAAAAAGAGGCGTTGTTGCAGTAATAACGGAGACATTAAGAAGCTTGGTATGCAATATCCCAAGTGTTATGAAATCAACAGCAAGTCCATATCCCGCTGTTCCCATCAAGAGAAGTAATAACCAGTCTCTCGTGCCGGTTTTCAAAAATTTAGCTGGATGAATTTCTTTCATGAAAAAGAGAGCTGTCAACATGAGTCCCAATCCGATCCGGAGATAGACCTGTGTAAACGGTCCAAAACCAGCATTCATAAAACGGGTTGCCACATTAAGCAAAACATAACTCAAAGCAACAATACATACTGCGGCAATTGCTTTCTGTTTCACTGAAAATTTCATTTTTCAATTATATCAGTTCTGAGTAGTCATTCTTAACGATCTCTTACCGCATTACGCTTTTGTTCTTTCATAACCTTGCTATGCTCATGTGCATGATAAAAAATGCAGTAATATTTTCTGAAGAGCAAAGAAAAGAAACAGCATATAGAACAGTAAATAAAAATGTCCTTACTTTATCGCGTATTGAATACAGAAAAATCATCGAGGCAGCTTATCGAGAGGGACGAAAAGATGAGCGGAGAGAGCTAGAAAAAAAAGTAAATAAAAATAGAGATAAAGGAATTCGGCAAAAAGGAAAAGAAGAAGCGATACAGATCCATGCAAAAGAAACAGAAGAGAACAGGCAGCGTGTCCAAACGATCACCGCCCGTCATGATATTGAAATGCTGCACGTCCAGTCTGTTTTCCCGTTTACCATATTCACTGATACGCTCAGTATTGATACAACAAAAGTGAGTATTGCCAAAAAGCAGCTTTTTGCCACAGAATATATCACAACCATTCCGCTCAAAGATTTATCAGACGTCAATGTACAGACGTTTCTTTTCCTCGCAACCATTACGATACGCTATATGCCGCAGTCAGCAAGTCCGGGAATGAATAACCCGATTGTGGTAAAAATTCCCAACTTGACTCGGACCGATGCTCTCCAGGCAAAAAATATTCTCAAAGGGGTGCTTGTTGCAAAAGCTGAAGATATTGACATTGCCAAACTTCCGCCAGAAGAAGTCGTTGAGGTGCTGCAAAAATTTGGACAAAGCAGCAGGATAGTTTGATATAAACTTCTACAAGGTTTTTCTCTTTTCCACCAAAGAGAGAAAATATTCATGAACTCGTGTTTCTTGTGTCAGCTCAGGATGGAACGACGTCGCGAGCATATTGTTTTGCTGAGCGGCAACAATCGTTCCGTCATCAAGCTGAGAAAGTATTGAAACTCCCGATCCAACTTCATTTATTATCGGTGCTCTGATAAATGTCGCCTCCATTGTTTTTTGACCCAACGGTTTTATTGATAGTGGCACGGTAAAACTGTCAATTTGTCTACCGAACGCATTACGGTCTACAATAATATCCATTACACCAAGCGGTGTCGGACGGGCTTGTACTAATTTTTTTGCGAGAAGAATCATTCCTGCGCATGTTCCCCATACTGGCATGCCTTTTTGAATCTGCTCTATAAGTGGTTTTCGCAAATGAAAAACATCCATCAACTGGGCGATGGTCGTACTCTCACCGCCGGGGAAAATAATACCATCAATGTTTTCGAGATCTTTAGGAAGTCTGATCTCTTTTGCAGATATTCCAAGTTGGGATAAAATTTGTACGTGTTCCCAAAAATCACCTTGAAGAGCGAGTACACCGATTGAAATATTCTTTACCATCCTCTTTTTGCGAGCAGTTGTTCTTCGGGAAGTGTCCTGACGTCAAGACTTTGCATTGGTTCACCAAGACCTTTTGATACCTTGGCAATAATCTCAGGATCATTATATTGTGTCGTCGCAATAACAATTGCTTTTGCCCGCTTCAGCGGATCACTAGATTTAAAAATGCCTGATCCGACAAAGACGCCATCACTGCCAAGCTGCATCATCAGTGCCGCATCGGCAGGTGTTGCGATACCACCGGCCGCAAAATTCACAACAGGCAGCCGTCCGAGTGACGCTACTTCTTCAACAAGTTCCACCGGAGCACGGTATTCTTCAGCTTTTTTCTCCCGTTCTTTTTTACTCATTTTTCGAAGCAGCGCGATCTCGCCGGTGATTGCTTTTTGATGACGTACCGCCTCAACGATATTGCCAGTTCCAGCTTCTCCTTTGGTGCGGATCATTGCCACTCCCTCATGAATCCGGCGGAGCGCTTCACCCAAGTTGCGGCAGCCACAGACGAAAGGAACTTTGAATGGATGCTTGTCAACATGTGCTTCCTCATCTGCTGGAGTCAGCACTTCTGATTCATCAATATAATCAATTCCCATCGCTTGCAGAACCTGTGCTTCAACAAAATGACCGATCCGGCATTTTGCCATAACCGGAATAGATACCGCTTTCATAATCTTCTCGATCATCTCAGGATCTGACATCCGCGCAACGCCGCCTGCTTGCCTTATATCTGCGGGAACCCGTTCAAGCGCCATGACAGCACACGCACCGGCATCTTCGGCAATCTTGGCATGCTCAACATTAACAACATCCATGATGACGCCGCCTTTAAGCATCTGGGCGAGTCCTTTTTTTACTTCCCACGTGGAGGTTTGTTTGGTAGCTTTACTTTCTCCGTTTTTCACTGTACCTTTATACCGCACTTTCTGTATAAAAACAAGTGCATCTGTTAATATAGAACTAGAACCATGAACGTCTTGCCAATTACACAGGACCAAAAAGATGCGTATAATACCACCGTCACTCACCCGCTGCAGAGTTATGAGTGGGGAGAATTCCGAGAGAAAGAAGGGATCAAAGTCATCCGCCGCGGTTTTTTCAATAATGGCAAACTTGTATCCGGCTTTCAGTTAACTATCCATAACATACCAAAAACTAATTTTACGATAGGCTACCTCCCGAAAGGGGACATGCCGGATACAGAACTTATCCAAGAGCTGCGAAAAATTGGCAAAGAAGAAAACTGCATATTTATCCAGCTGGAGCCAAATGTGACGAAGCACGAAGAAACAAAAATCAAGAGCTTAAAACTCCAACCTGCTGCTCATCCCTTATTCACCAAATACACCTTTGTCCTGGATCTTACCAAATCCGAAGACGAATTATTAAAAGATATGCATCCGAAAGGGCGATACAATATCAAAGTCGCAATGAGACATAAAGTGCAAGTAGCCGAGGATAATTCCGACAAAGTGTTTGAAGACTATTGGAGACTCACTAAGGAAACAACCCTAAGGCAAGGCTTTTACGCACACACCAAACACTATCACGAATTGCAATTTCAAACGTTTGCACATGATACTGATACGAACAAGCTTAGTTCTCACCTTTTCACTGCAACGTATGAGGGCAAAGTACTGACAGCTCTTCTCTTTTTTGTCTTCCATGACACACTCTATTATCCCTATGGTGCTTCAAGCAATCAGCACCGCAATGTGATGCACTCCAATCTCGCGATGTGGGAAGGAATCCGGTTTGGGAAAAAATTGGGTCTAAAAAAATTTGATATGTGGGGCGCACTTGGTGGAGAACCTGATACTAAAGACCCGTGGTATGGATTCCATGATTTCAAACGAAAATTCGGACCGGAGCATACTGAATTTATCGGCAGCTATGACCTGGTTATCAATCCTGTCCTGTATCAAGGGTTCAAAGTTGCAGACAAACTGAGGTGGCTGTATTTGAGGATGAAAAAATAACCTCTTTAATCTTAAATCCTTAATCTCCAATCTTATTCTTCTTCGGTATTTCGTACACATACAGCTCTGCTGCATCATCCTTTGCGATCATGGGCAGATCCATCTTGTAGACAAAGGTCACGACTCGGGTACCTGGTTTTAATTCCTTAAGAAACTTTGGACGAAGCTTGATTAGCGTTCTGGGGATTAGATACATAAAAATAACAGTCGCCTCCGAAATATCCTGATTCCAAAAATTATCCCGTCTGATTTCAATTTTGTCCGCAACTCCCGCAAGTTTAATCCTGATTTTTGCAATAAACACTCTGAGCGGGTCAATCTCAATCCCTACTCCCCGCGCTCCGTATTCCTTTGCTGCGGTAATAAGCGCAATTCCTTCACCCGACCCGAGATCATAAATGACATCTCCTTTCTTTACTTTGGCAAGATCACATTCAACCCGTGCGAGCTTTGGCGTAGTCCGCCACCAAGGCGACCACGGACTATCCGGCGGCCAGAGCATGGAAAGAAGAAACAGTAGAATAACAATAACAAGCAAACAGAGAATTAAGACAACCATACTTTTCCCACAATATCTTGTCTTTCTATCATACCAAAAACTCTGCTGTCCGTACTGGCTTTTTTGTTATCTCCCAACACAAAATATCGCTTGTCTTCAATCTTTTTAATCCGCTTGATCAAGACTTTGCCATCTCGAGGATCCCGAACTGCAATAATGTCATTTTTTTTTGGAGCTGCAAACAGATAGATGAACCTGTTAACCAAAACAATTTGTCCATTATGAAGGGTAGGAGACATACTGTCACCGGAAATTTTATATTTATAAAGAGGAGAGAAATAAAGTAGTACTTTTAAAATTTTCTTTTGTATAACATTCGTCATTGCGAGCGACTGAAAGGAGCGCGGCAATCTCATAACGTTGGGGACTGCTTCGCCATTGCGAGACCATGCAATGACGTAATTATTTAACTTGTTTTGTCTTATTAAAAATCTCTGTAATCTCGGCGATGAGATCCAAGAGCTTTTGTCCATCTGCAGGGTCAACCGACTTTTTTGCTTGGCCTGCAGCTTTGGTTGCTCGCCAAAAAAGGTCATGCAGATTAGGAAACTTTTCCAGATGCTCGGGCTTGAAATAATCAGTCCACAATACCCACAGATGATGCTTTACTAGTTCTGCACGCTCTTCCTTAATAAAGATAGCACGCCATTTCTGTTCATCTTCATGAAAACCCGAATACTTCTCCATGATCTTCATTACGCTTTCCGCCTCAATTCTCGCTTGTGCCGGATCATAGACACCGCAAGGAAGATCACAATGAGCATAGGCGGTCTGGGTAGGAAGCAATTTTAGGAATAACGAGGAAACAACAAACATAAAAATAATATAACGCTTTATCAAAAGAAATGCAAGCTGTTCATAAAAAATAAAACAGAAAAAAGTGAACGAGGAATAACTTTTTTCGCTATAGATTAATGCGGGTGCACTGACGGGAGGAGCCCGGGACAGGACCCGCACATTATAAAACAAGTTATTTCCCAAACTGATTGCAAGACATAATACGATGAGAGAGGTATAATAAAAATATGCTGGATCAATTGCATAAAGCCCGTCTCACTGCAATCGCCTTTATCATCATTGCGCTTCTCCTGTTAACAATGCAAAATAGCACGTCATTTGTGTTCCTCTTCCCCATGCTGCTTTTGATGCTCATTGTCAGCTGGTACCTGTATAAAGAGATACAAAAAGAGAATGACGAAAGTCTCAAACGCGCAGTTCGCTACATGCAGGAAGAACAAGAAGCAAAGCATTGGCTGCACAAATCCTTTGTACCCAAAACACGCAAATTGGCAAAAAAAGAACTCCGGACTATCATCCTGGCCAGCGGTGCCATACTGATGAGTTTTATTTTCCTTTGGAGTTTTTTTGTCGAAGGATTAGTTACTGCAGTTATCAATACCCTGCTTGGTCTCATCTTCTTTACCGGATTTATTATCTATACACTCTATGTACCCAAAGAATTTACCCATATCTTCAGACACGTCCCCAGACGTTATCGGCATCACAGCAAGAATGATTGGGTCCATGGATATCTGCTCTTACTCCCCTTTGCGCTCATCGGATTTTTTCTCTATTCGCTGACAACGACAGGGGAGGGGATTATCAAAAGTTTGTCAGCAACAATTGTTTTTCTTTTCTCCTACACACTTCTTTTTATTACTATCTTTTGCATCTGGTATTTGTATCAAGAGTACCAAAAAGAAACAGAGGAGTCACTGAAAAAAACCGCAAAAAAAATCCTTGAAGACAATCATTCATAATCATGTTCAGTGCAAAAAACCGAAACTACTTCTTTCTCATCCTCCTGATTGGCATCATCGTCTACTTCCCAATTTTTTTCAATGGATTTGTCTGGGATGATATTGCATTCATTCTGCTCAATCCCCAAGTGCACACGTTCAATCTGGTCACCGCATTTGGTCCTAATATTTTTAACACCATCCCTTTTTACCGACCGATACCGGCAACATATTTTGCACTTCTCTATGCAATCTTTGGACAAAACGCATTTTTCTATCATTTTCTCCAACTGCTGCTGCATTGTATTGATGCATATCTTGTCTTTGTGCTGTTCAGGTTATTCTTTGGAAAAAGAACGTCTTTTATCTTATCATTACTGTTTCTTGCCCATCCGATCAACGTCGAATCGGTCGCTTTTATCTCATCCATTGCAAGTGAACTTTCCCTCTTTTTTGCGCTCACTGCGTTCTTGCTCTCGACTGCCAAGCATCTTTCAAGCAAACGATTATTTGGGATCGCATTATTACTCATGCTAGGCATAATGACAAAAGAGACGGGAGCATTGGTTTTTCTTCTTATCCTCACCTACCGATATCTTTATAAAGTAAACAAACTGAAAACGTTTATTGTTATCGGAGGAGGAGTCATCCTGATATATTCTTTGTTGAGAGTGATTAACAGTCTCTCGTTTAATAACATCTACAGCTGGGTGCCAATCGCGAATGTCTCACTTCCACTACGTATCCTGAACATTCCCGCAATTATCATATATTATCTACAAACAGTTATCTTCCCACTCAAGCTTTCTATCTACCAGATATGGGTTGTTACATCTGTCGCATCAATAAATTTTCTTGTCCCGTTTTTCATTTGTCTCTTACTTGGCGCAGGTGTCCTCATTGTGCTATTCAAAATGAAAAAGCAGCATTCAGCTTATTACACAGCATTTGTTTTCTTTTTCGTATGGTATCTTATTAATTTGCTGCCGATCCTGCAAATTATTCCTTTGGAGATGACTGTTGCTGACAGGTGGTTTTATGTACCACTGATCGGTGTGCTCGGGATGTTGGGAGTCCTTGCAGTAACAGTAAAAATAAACAAACGCTATCTCTCCATTGGGGCAATTATAATAATAATCGTATTATCGCTTCGGACTTTTGTGCGGACATTTGATTGGCATGATGACGTCATGATAAATATGCATGATCTTGCTGACCAGAAAGATAATTATATAATCATGGACGATCTGGCAATGGCACTTTTTCGAGAGGGGGATACCACTGATGCACTTCGCTATGATAAACAATCAATAGCTCTTTCACCGCAAATTGTAACCATTGGGCATCTTGCCAACATTTACTATGCACAGAAACAATTTGGTCCTGCAACGAATGAATATCAAAAGGCTATAACTCTCATCGGACCGGATGAGACAGAACAATACGCTGGAGACCTGCAACAATATTATATCAATCTAGCGGCAATACAATTGCGGACAGGCCATCCTCACGCTGCTGTAACAATATTGGCCGATCAAGCGCTGAAGAAGCTTCCGACAAGCCATACGCTCTCTATTCTTTTGGCCTACGCATATTACAAAGCAAACGATCATCAGAAAGCGATTGATGCGGCAGCACAAGCATATCGTATCTATCCCGATCAACAATATGCCATCTTTTATAGCCGTCTGCAGCAAAATCTTCCAGTGAATATTAATCTCGGGCAGTAATTAATCAGTAGAAGCAAGCCTATTTGCCAACGCATCCGCCCGCTCATTGTTTGGATCACCTGAATGACCGAGGACTTTTTTATAATCAACTTCCAATTGATTCGCCGCGATTATCTTTTCAATATCTTCAAAAATCTCCCGGTTCACCTTCACTTTACTGGCAGGCTTATTTAGATTATGCAGTGAGATCTGACTATCGGTATGCAATGCTATTTTTTTATATCCTTTTTCCGCAGCCCACAAAAGAGCATGATAGATTGCCAACCCTTCGGCAACATTATTGGTCTGTTTGCCTTCAACTCTGCCCGCCTGTTCTGTTTTCCCTGAAACAAACGCCCAAGCTGCTTTCGCACGAGGTGTACCGTTAGAGACACACGCTCCATCTGTCCAGATTTCCGCATCATAAGAAGAACCTTCACGTGAATCAAACATATGCAAAGCCTCTGATACTCTTGATACTTTTGCTACTCTTGATACTCCTTCATTTACTACCTTAAACTTCTCATCATGATAGAGTTTGCTGCAGCTGGGGCAATAGTAATATGCCGTATAATAATAAGGCTTTTGAAGCTGTGCGACAGTGCGTTTGGTCGCTCGTTTTTCCAATGTGTGTCCGCAGTTCTTACAAATTTCTTCTTTCATTCGGTTATAATATTTTTTAATTCTACCATATTTGCTAGAATGAGTTGCACATGATATACCGCAAACTCGGAACAACTGATCTTGAAGTCTCAGTCATTTGTCTCGGATCCATGAATTGGGGAGAACAGAACACCGAAAAAGATGCGCATCAACAGCTGGATTACTCTATCAGTCAAAACGTCAACTTCATCGATACCGCGGAAATTTATCCCATACCGCCAAATGCAGACTCACAGGGAAGAACGGAAACATACATCGGCACCTGGTTGCGAAAACGGAAAAAGCGCGATGATCTGATTATTGCTTCCAAAGTCGTCGGGCGTGATCCTGGTCTTTCTTATATAAGAAACGGGGAAACACCTTGTTTTGATAAGAAAAATATACGAAAGGGTATCGAGGGATCTCTCCGCCGCCTGCAAACAGACTATATCGATCTTTACCAGCTCCATTGGCCGGATCGCAATACCAATTACTTTGGCAGAAGGGGATATGTCCATGATCCCAAAAATAAATCGGTTCCGATTGAAGAAACATTATCTGTGATGCAAGAGCTTATCCAAGAGGGGAAGATCCGACATGTCGGAGTATCCAATGAAACAGCGTGGGGGATTATGGAGTATCTACAATTATCCCGAGAAAAAAAACTGCCAAAAATACAAAGCATCCAAAATCCGTATAGTTTGATTATGCGGGAATTTGAGACCGCGCTTGCAGAAATAAGCATAAAAGAAAAAATTAGTTTGCTCGTCTATTCACCATTATCTATGGGCGTACTCAGCGGCAAATATCTCAGTGGGGAATTCCCTCCGGGATCCCGTTATACCTATAAAAATTATTATCAAAGAAACGGTGCACGTTACAATCCAGCACATGCACAGCCTGTCATAAAGAAATATGTTGAGCTGGCCAAGAAGCACGGACTTGATCCCGCGCAAATGGCGATCTCATTTGCAGCGTCCCGTGAATTTGTGACAAGCGTCATCATTGGAGCAACATCTGTTGAGCAGCTGAAAGCAGATATCGGGAGTATTGATATAAAGCTTTCTGATGAGGTATTACAAGAAATAGAAGCAATCCACAAAGAACACCCCAATCCGATAACGTAAATTCGCCATTATTTTTATTGCTTTTCTTTTTTTTATTCCTCTGACATTTCTCGTTTTTCTGCAGATCTAAGAACACCGATTAGTTTTTTTACTTTCGTATCGGATGTACGAGCTCTATCCTGCTCCCGATCTTGCTGTTGTTTTGCTTGTCCTTCTGTATATTTTTCATCAAAAAATGCTCCGTCTTCTGTCATTACGGCTAATTCTACATCCAGCTGATCTGCTTCTTCATGTTTACGCTCGTGATATTCCAGATCAAGCCCGTCAGGAATTTCATTTACGAAAAATTGTCTTAAAAGCCCTGTATTATCATCAAGGACAACTGCCCAACGGAGATTTGGGTTATCAGAAGTTCCTTCCGGCATATTGAATACCTCTATTTCTAATGGTATTCTGTCTTCAACAGCAGATAAAGGTACATATCGAACATCTTTTCCATTATCTATACCTGCAATTAAAGATGGAAGTGGATTACCGGCAATAGTACACCAATCGTCCAAAACTTTTACTAAATCCCTTTTTGTATCTTCAGTTACAGGAGGTTCTTCCTTTGTATGATGTGGATCTCCAATAGGAATTGGTAAGCCTTCACCGTCGTCTATACTCATACACAAATTATAACACAATCTTCCCATCCTTCACCTTCGGCTCGATGGTGTCGCCGGGCTTGACGGTTCCTTCGATGATTCTCGTTGCGATCTCATCCACCAGTTTCTCTTCAATCGCGCGTCTGAGCGGCCGTGCGCCAAAGACCGGATCATAACCGACTTCTGCAAAATACATTGAGAGATCATCGGTAATCGTTAATGAAACACCATTCTCTGCCATCCGTTCCTGAACCTTCTCAAGCTGCTGCTCCGCAATCCGGACCAATTCTTTAGGGGAGAGGGGATTGTAAATCACGACCGAATCAAGCCGGTTGAGAAATTCAGGTTTGAAATGTCCGTGCAACAGTTCCCAAACTTCTTTTTCAGCTGTTTGCTTATTTTTCGCATCGCGAATCACGTCGCCACCCAAATTGCTGGTCATAATAATGATCGTATTGCGAAAATCCACTGTCACACCTTTGCTGTCGGTAAGCCGTCCTTCATCAAAAATCTGCAGAAAGATATTAAAGACCTGCGGATGAGCTTTCTCGATCTCATCAAAAAGGATAACAGAGTAGGGACGACGCTTTACAGCTTCGGTCAGCTGCCCGCCTTCTTCGTACCCGACATAGCCCGGAGGCGCACCGATCAGACGTGCAACCGCATGGGACTCCATATATTCACTCATATCGATCCTAGTTATCGCGTGATCATCACTGAATAAAATACGGGCGAGCGCCTTGGCAGTTTCAGTCTTACCAACACCGGTAGGACCTAAGAAAAGAAAGGATCCGATTGGCTTGTCTTTACTGCCCAAACCTGATCTAGACCTCCTGATCGCACGCGAAACAACACTGACAGCTTCATCCTGACCAACAACATATGACTTGAGTTCTTCTTCAAGCCGGAGAAGTCGTTCTGATTCTGTTGACAGAATGCGGGTTGCCGGAATGCCGGTCCAGCGGGAGACAACACGAGCAATATCATCTTCATCAACTTCTTCCCGGAGAACCCGTTCTTCCGTAGGAATTTTTTTCCAGATGGCGTCTTGTTCCTGCAACTTTTTCTCAAACTCGGGGATCTTGCCGTATTTGATCTCTGCAGCTCTTTGCAGATCGACATTCCTTTCAGCCTTTTCAAGCTCAATTCGATAGCCATCGATCTTGGCCCGGATCTCCTGGATTTTCTGAATAAGAACCTTTTGTTTGTTCCAGCGTTCTTCAATTACTGATGCTTCTTTTTTTAACTTTTCCAGATGCTCTTCCTGCTGTTTTTTACGTGACTTGGCAATCTCAGTCTTTTCTCGTTTGAGCGCTGCCAATTCGATCTCAAGCTGCATGATCCTGCGTTTTAATTCATCAAGTTCTGCCGGCATACTTTCGGTTTCTATTTTTATCGCTGCAGCTGCCTCATCAATAAGATCAATCGCTTTGTCCGGAAGAAAACGCTGGGGGATATACTGCGCGGATAATTTGGCAGCTGCAATGAGAGCATTGTCTGTGATACGAATCCCATGATGCAGCTCATATTTTTCTTTGATACCGCGAAGAATTGAAATGGTATCTTCAATTGTCGGCTCATCAATAAGAACTTGCTGAAAACGGCGGGCGAGTGCCGGATCTTTTTCAATATATTTGCGGTATTCATTGACTGTTGTGGCACCGATCATCCGAAGCGTTCCGCGAGCGAGTGCCGGTTTGAGGATATTGGCGGCGTCACTGGACCCTTCTGCGGCTCCCCCTCCTACCAATGTATGAAGCTCATCAATAAACATGATATATTTGCCGTTTGCTTCTTCAACGGCTTTGATAACGCCTTTGAGCCGCTCCTCAAATTCACCACGGAACTTTGCACCAGCAAGCAATAATGCAAAATCCAAGACAATAACTTCTTTATCGCGGAGCGGCGTTGGAACGGCGTTTTCAACAATTTTTTGCGCGAGTCCTTCAACAATTGCAGTCTTTCCGACACCAGGATCGCCGATAAGAACCGGATTGTTCTTTGTACGCCGTGACAAAATCTCCATGACGCGGCGGATTTCAACCTCACGACCAACGATAGGATCTATCTTGTGTTGTCTTGCAGAATCCGTTAGATTAACAGTAAATTTCTTCAACGCTTCAACGGGTGAAACAGGTTTGAGAAAATCTGGTACTTGGTTACCGTCCATACTTCCCTATTGTAGAATTAGCAGTGTTACTTGTCAAGTGCTAAAAAGGCAGCTCATAGTAGGATTTCTCTTTACCGAATTGGGGCAGAAAAAACGGTAAAGAAAGACAGTAATACATTTCTGAAACTTCTTTCTATAAAATTAAACAACTTCTCCATACTCCCCTCCTCTCTATAGTAGTATCTCTTTTTCATAATAAAACTTCCTTTAGGATTGGTTATCAGTCATTGCCAGGCGTTGTTCTCTTGCAAGGGTCGCTCCGGAGTGACTATGTGATAACCGCTCCCCCTTTACGATGCTTCATAGACATCATAAGTAGTATAAACTGCAGTGCTAAGAAATACGCAAAAAATACGTAAGGATTACGTAATGAAAAAAGTGTTTTCACGTTGACATTCTTTAACTACTTATGATACGCTTATACATGGTTGCTCTCAAAACGATGAAAGATCTGCAAAATCTGCAATTTAAGCTTGATAAATTAATACTAGAAGATCCGAGCGAGAAAAAAAATGTCGGAACATTTACTGCCATCCACAAAAACCCATTTGTCTATAAGTATCTTTTTCACTATTTAAATAAAAATGTCGTGGATAGAAAAGGATATAAATCACTCACGTATTTTGAAGAAGTAATCGATAGATATTTCAAAAAAATATTTGATAATCAAGGCGGGACCACCATCTTGACTTCAGGTTCGACAGAAAGTATCCTTCTCGCATTTCATTATGCCAGAGAGCAAGCGCGTGACGAAAAAAACATCACAAAACCCAATATGCTTATCCCAAAACATGCACATTATAGTCTGAAACGATGCGCCAAGATGCTGGGCATTGAAGTCCGCGAGATAGACAAAAATGAAAATTATTCAGCCGATATTGAAGATGCCAAACGAAAAGTTGATAATAACACCATTCTTATTGCTGGCATAATGATCTCTACAGAATTAGGCGTTATTGATGATCTTACGGAGTTAAACGCAATTGCTCGTGAATATAACACCTATCTTCATATTGATGGTGCTATCGGCGGTTTTATTATCCCCTATCTTGATACCGATCTAAAATATAAATTTTCTCAGCTAGACAGACTATTCTCAATGAATATCTCCTGTCATAAGTTTGGTCTCTCGTTATGCGGCGGCGGTGTCTTATTGCTGCGTGATAAAGAAATAACACAGAAATACACCGGAAGTATTGAATATCTTAGTTCGGGTAATAAAAAAATGGCAAGCTTAACAGTTACCGGATCATCCTTGGGGGTCTTTAGTTTATACACGAATATCATGCTTTATAAATATCAAGGCTATAAAAGTTTTGCCAAGAGATATCTTAAAGTTAAAAAAGAACTCATGGAAATATTAAATGGTCTCGGGTTTTCAACCTATCCCGGTTCGCCGTATGCACCGCAAATTTTTGTTTATGGAAATGATGTTATTAAACTCTCAAAGTATTTGGAAGAGCAGGGATGGCTACAACATGCCTATAAAGTACATGGACTAAAACAGGAAGGCTTCAGAATTGTGATAAAAAAAGATCAGGAACAAATGCTGCTTAATGAATTTGTCAATGAAGTCAGTGATTTTAGATTGATGACTACGCAAAAACTACTTCGGTCAAAGAAAAACTTCCCCAGAACCAATTCCTTGACAGCACGCATTTCATAATTGAACCTTGTACTACTCTTTCCTTGACTTTGTTCCTTCAGCATTTTATGCTTTAAGAAGCCATGAATATTGATATCTTTTCTGCCGCAATGATCAAGACATACCTGTACGCCGGCGTTACGCTTTTGATCGCAGTTCTTTTGGATTTTGTCCTCAGAGCTCTGGTGAGAGTACCCAAGCACTTTGACAGCAAACGTACCCAGACGGTCGCTGCGATAATCCGCAATATCATAACGATTATTGTCTATATCTTTGCGCTTTATATTATTCTTACACTCTTTGGCATCAATCTTACTCCCCTCTTGGCATCTGCCAGTGTCATCGGTATCATTATCGGTATCGGGGCACGCGAAATCATTGAAGATTTTGTAAATGGGCTTTTTTTACTATCGCTGAATTCTATTGCTATAGGTGACTATATTCAGATCGGCACAACGTTTATTCAAAGCGACATGTCAGAAGGAGTTGTTGAACATATTGGCGCGCGTACATTGACAATCCGTGCCGAAAATGGCTCATCCCATGTTATCCCTAATGGACAAATAAAAAAAATCATTAACTACTCGAGACATCGGTTTAACAATTTCATTGATTTGACGATAAAAGCAAATCAGGATATCGATAAAGTGATAAAAGCGGCAGAAACAGCCATGGCCCAATTACAGAAAGATCCTGAATTTACCGATTCATTGCTGCCTGGATCCATAGTGAATGGGATCGATGGCTTTAGTAATCCTGAGATCATGACGTTCCGTGTTACGCTAACAACCAATCCTGTGCGCCGTAAGGAAATTGCAAGACGATACCGGTATTTTGTCAAAAAAGAATTTGAGAAACATAAATTAGCATTCGCGTAGGATTCTTAGAACAAATTCTTACCTCCCCTATTATGAATTACAATGTGCATACTGCTAAATTGCAGACAGCTGAAGAAGTTCTCAAACAAATTACTTCATCCGATACCGGACTTACTGACAAAGAAGCACAACAGCGGATCAGACAATATGGATTAAATACAATCCATATGACGCGTACCAATATGTTCAGCCTTTTTTTCCGCCAGCTGACAGGGAATCCGTTAATCATTATCCTCACCGCAGCGGCAATGGTTTCACTTTTTTTGGGAGAACAGGTCAGTTCGTATTATATTCTAGGAATTATTGTGGTCAGCATCTTTCTTGGTTTTTGGAATGAGTATAGTGCTGAAAAAACTGTTGAAGGCTTAATGAAACGCATTACGCCAACAACTCTTGTCATCCGCAACGGAGAAAAAATAGAAGTGCCTGCATCACATCTGACAATGGGAGATATCATTCTTCTGGCACAGGGAAGTATTATCCCGGCGGATATCAGATTCCTTGAAACAAATAACATTGAAATTAATGAATCTGCGCTGACCGGTGAGGCAAAAACAATTCTCAAACAAACGGCACCGGGGACTGACAATATCGGTTACATGGGGACCAGTGTTGAAAATGGATCGGGCAAAGGGGTCATTCTACAGATAGGCAAACAAACGGAATTTGGCAAGATCGCAAAAAGTGCGACGTTTATCAAACCCGCAACCGAATTCCAAAAAGGATTGTCGCGCTTTGGGAATTTTATTCTCAGAATTATTGTGCTTCTCACCATTGCCATTTTTTTGATCAACGCCGCAGTTGGTCACCCAATTCTTCAATCTGTTCTCTTTAGTCTGGCAATCGCTGTTGGACTAACTCCAGAGCTGCTTCCTGTAATCGTAACCGTCAGTCTGTCTCATGGTGCTGGCAAACTCGCAAAAAAACACGTAGTTGTCAAAAGGCTTTTATCGCTTGAGAATCTCGGCAATATGGATGTACTCTGCACCGACAAAACCGGGACACTTACCGAAGGAGAAATAACCGTGGTTGATTACTTGGATAAACATGGAAAAAAAGATCAGCATGTCCTTATCGATGCGCTCGTTTGTAATACGGCAATTATCAATGCCAAGCCCCATGGCAATGGTATCGATGTCGCGCTTTGGAACTACGCACTCAAACAAAAGATCTCTATACAAAAAACCAAGAAACTCCATGAAGAGCCATTTGATTACAACAAAAAAGCCATGTATACCGTCGTAAAAGACGATAACCAAACAGCACTTCTTGCTAAAGGTGCACCTGAAGCAATACTACCGCTCTGTAACCTTACTAATCAAGCTCAATTACAAAAAGAACTCCTTGCAGCACGGAAAAACGGCTACCGGGTTATTTGTCTTGGGAAAAAATCGATACCTGAGAAGAAGGAATACTCCTGGGATGATGTCAATCATCTTGAGTTTCATGGGTATATTACCTTCCTTGATATACCAAAAAAGACGGCTAAAGAAGCACTGGATAAATTACATGCACTTAATGTCCTGACCAAAGTTATCACGGGTGATAATGAGATTGTCACACAAAAAATCTGTGCAGAAGTCGGCATGGATACAACACGTCTTATCACAGGAGATGAGATGGAAAAATTAACACCGCTTCAGCTCAAAGAAAAAGTGAACGATCTGGATATTTTTGCACGAGTTTCACCGTTGCAAAAACTGCAAGTCATTCAGGCCCTGCAGGCAAACGGCCATACTGTCGGCTATCTCGGAGACGGCATCAATGATCTCCCTTCGCTGCACAATGCCGAAGTCGGGATATCAGTCAACTCAGCAGTGGATGTCGCCAAAAATGCCGCCTCCGTCGTACTGCTTCGAAAAGGACTTGATGTGATAGCAGACGGTATTGTGGAAGGACGCAAAACGTTCAGCAACACTATCAAATATATCCTAATGAGTACAAGCTCGAATTTCGGCAATATGTTTTCTGCTGCCGGCGCATCGTTCTTCTTTACCTTCCTTCCTATGACACCGGTTCAGATCTTGCTCACCAACACCTTATATGATGTATCGCAGCTGACAATCCCATCGGATAATGTTGATCCCGAATCACTGATAAAACCAAGACATTGGAATATCTCCTTTATCAAAGATTATATGTTATTTTTCGGTCCGCTTAGTTCTATTTATGATTATCTGACGTTTAGTGCATTAATTTTTCTGTTCCACGCAAAGGGCGGGCTCTTCCAAACAGGCTGGTTTATGGAATCACTGGCGACAGAAATTCTCGTCGTATTTGTGATCAGAACAGCAAGAAACCCGTTCTATAAAAGCCGTCCGAGCATCTGGCTTACGATTACATCACTAGCAGTTGTTGCGATCGGTATTCTTTTGCCCTTTACTCCACTTGCTGGTTCCTTGGGAATGGTTGTCCCTCCCCCGCTCTATTTTGTCATTTTAGCGCTACTGACCACAACTTATCTATTCTTGGTTGCCGTTATCAAAAGTACTTTCCTAAAGAAATACAATTTATAATAAATGAGTATGTTATAATTATCTCCAAAGAAAGGAATCGCGGGTGAATACTATCAAAGCTAATCGTAACTCCCGACACCAAGAGCCTCTGGATGTCTTTACTTCTGATTCTCTCAAAACCGAATTCCATACTCCACAAATAATTGACCCCAAACCCGCATCGCTGAAAGAAAAAGTCAAGAAAAAAATTCATCCCAAACCTATTACCCAGAACGAATATCAAGATATCTATGACGAGCTGCGAGAACTTGATCCGGATGAAACGATAATATGGATTGGCAAATCCTCCCAGTTGATTCATCTTACCGCATACTTCTTTTGTTTTCTTTTTTGCTGGTTATTATTTCCTTTACTGATTGCTTACTATATTTATTTACAAACCAAAAATACGACCTATGTCATCACCGATCAGCGTTTGCGGATATATTCAGGGATATTTGTCAAACGCATTGATGATGTTGAGCTTTATAGAATCAAAGATACAACATTTATTCAGCCTTTTATTCTAGGACGGTTTGGGCTTTCCAATATCCAACTTATCACTTCGGATGTGAGCTGGCCAAATGAGTATATTCCCGGCATCACCAACGGCAGATTTTTAAGAGAAAAAATTAGAAAAATTGTGGAAGTAGCCAGGGAGAAAAAGGGAGTCCGTGAAGTTGATTACTATACCCATACAGGAACCATGCCAAATGGGCTCTAAAAATCATCTAGGGCTTGACAATAGGTACTGTTTTTTGATCTACTAAATATAGTGATGAAAAAGAAAACTGCACCAAAAAAAGCAACTGCGAGGAAAACAGTAAAGCGTACAACTCCCCGATCATCCGGAAACGAAACATACCTCTTCCGTAGGATTGTAATTATCAGTGCGTGCCTTGTATTATTTGTCATCGGAGTTGTATCAATCAACAGACACAGCGTTACTCAAGCAGTCGCAGGCGCTCAAATTATGAATGGACTGTTTAATCAAGCAACAGTTTCGCTACCGCCAGTTCCCAATGCCGCATCATACAACATTTATTATCGGCAAACCGGTGAACAAACCTTTACCAATGCTGTCCGAAACATCCCGTTGAGTGTACACAACTACACTATTTCCGATCTGAAAAAAGGGGTCAACTATGAATACCAAATTTCAGCTGTTAACAGCGATGGAAAAGAAATTTACTTTTCAGACATCAAACCCATCACCGATCTCCAATCAATGTAATCTAACGTTTTATTTCTAATAACATAAATAAGTGAGGAACAAATTTTTTTCGCTAGGACGAATGCCTTTTATTATTACAATAAAAATTCTGTGACCCTCGGAAAGCGGAGGCGCTACTACTATTAAAACTCAAAAGGTTGGTCCAAGAAAAAATTTCGTTCCGAGCTTTTTCTCTGTATAATATAAATATGGCTACTGCAAAAAAATTAGAAACCGCGACATTTGCCAATGGATGCTTCTGGTGCACCGAAGCAGTCTTCAAACGAATCAAAGGGGTTGAATCGGTTGTTTCAGGATATGCAGGCGGTAATTTTGAAAATCCAACATACTGGGATGTTGCTATGAAAAGGACCGGACATGCAGAGTCGCTACAACTACAATATGATCCACGTATAATATCGTTCGAAAAGCTTCTGGATATCTTTTGGGCAACGCATGATCCTACGACACGTAATCAGCAAGGATACGACATAGGTCCCGAATACCGCTCTATTATTTTTTATCACAATGACGAGCAAAAGAGACTTGCAGAAGCATCAAAAAAAAAGTTGGATAAATCAGGAAAATATGAAAATCCTATCGTTACGGAAATTGTGCCGTTTACCAATTTTTATCAAGCAGAAGCAGAACATCAGAATTTCTATGAAAGTGGCAGACGGCCGGACTACTGCACAGTCGTCATCGATCCCAAACTCCGGAAATTGATGAAGGATTTTAAAGATGAAGTGAAAGAGGAATATAAATAATGGCGCGGGAACTAAAAATTCGCTTTTCGGACTTTAAAACAATTGAGGAAAAACTCAAGCCTCTTGGTGCCGATTTTATTGAAGAACAATCATTTATTGACACGTATTTCAATCAGCCGCCCGGTCATGTACTGAAACTAGCAAAAGTAAATGATACCTATTTTATTCAAGCGCTATTTGCAATAGATGGCACATTTGATGTTGGAGAAAAACAGCGGATCAACAAAGAAATCGTTGAAGAGAAAGGGAAAGAATTGACACAAGAATTTGGTGTCAAAAAAATCCTGAAGGGAACCCGAAAAATCTTTCAGCTGGATATGTATAAAATTACCTTCAACCACATCGACGACGTGGGAGACTTTTTGATCCTAACCGGTGCAAATCCAACAGAAGAATTCTTTACAGAAAGATTGGGCATCAAAGATCCTGAATATATCCGCGTGTCGTTTGATGAATTATCCAAACAATAGATTCTCCTATTAAGCAACCAACTCAATCAGATTATGATTAGCAATAATAAACCCCTCTTTTTCAAGTTCTTCCAAAAGTTTCAACAGCCATTTTTTATCTTTATCTGTATAATCTTTTTTGATCAAGAACCCAACATCATCAACTGGAACTTTTCTCTTCTGCAATAATAGTTTGAGTACCTGTCCGCGGTAATACCGGTGTGAACCGATAAATTGTGACTGTTTGGGAATCGATATCTTTTCTTTTTTCAAAACAGACGCAGCATAATCCATCAGCGCCTGATTCCAATTGTAAGCACTGCCCTGCGGCAGCAGTGCATCCGCAATTTCAGCGATTTCTTTTTCTGGAACAGCAAACTGCGTCAATATCACTTTCCTTACATTGGTATCCACAACCGCAACCTGCTGATCAAATGCAAAACACAAAATCGCTCGTGCCGTATACTTCCCTATTCCCGGCAATATCATCAATTCTTTCTCACTTCGTGGAAACTCACCATGATATTTTGCAGCAATAATTTCTGCTGTTTTTTTTAAATGCAGCGCCCTTCTGTTATACCCAAGTCCATTCCAATAGTGTAAAACCTCCGCTGTCTTGGCTTGTGCAAGATGCTCTGTACTCGGAAATTTTTTCACCCATGCTTCATATTTCGGGATCACTCGCGAAAGTTGTGTCTGCTGTGACATTATTTCCGACACAAGTATTTTGTAGGGATCACGTGCACCTTTTACTGTGTCAAACGGCAATTCCCGCCACGGAAGATCTCTTTTATGCACTGAATACCAATCAAGAATGTGTTTTTGAAAAGAGGTAATTTTCTTTCTCGAAATCATCTGCATGTATTTTAACAAATAATAAGAGTAATAACATATTTCTTAACCCTCTATTAAATACTCTTTACTAATTCCATGCTATACTCAAAGAATGATAATAAAACTGCTCCAGCTCAATATCAATGCAGACAACTATTGGGACAAGCAAATTCATTATATAACTTCTCATGATTTTGACATCATACACCTGCAGGAATTAACGGGAAAAGATACAATTGTCGGAAATATCCACTCACGTCGCAACACGTTCGCAGAATTACAAAAAATCCTGCAGGACAAATATTACGGCGTACTTTCAATCGCACAGCGCTATACCTCAAGCTCGGATGCATATATGGGCAACGGAATATTTTATAAAAATCATTATAAACTTCTAGCTAAAAAAGAACTTATCCTTTCAAAATTTGCACCGTTTCCCTCAGATTCAACAGCATACGAGAATGTTGGGCGGACAGTGTTGCATCTTACCTTTGAAATTGAGAACAAACAGATCTCATGCATCAATACTCATGCTGCCTGGGGAGGAGATCATATTGAAAAACCGTTTCAGACCAAACAAGGTGAAATGCTCTTTGACTATTTGCAAACGGTGACGCCACCGTTTGTGCTTTCGGGTGATTTCAATATCACCCCGGATCAGCCGCTTATCAAAAAAATCGACACACTCACCCGCAATCTTATTACAGAACATAAGATAACAAATACCTTGGATCCAAAAAACCATCGAGCCAAACAATTATTTCCCAAAGGGCTTGCAGTCGATTATATCTTTACCAGTAAGGATTTGGAGGTAAAAAAATTTGCAGTAATTGATGAAGATCTCTCCGATCATTTCGGATTAACAGCAGAAATTACAATCTAGATTCTATTCTCTAAAAATAATGTAAGCCCTTGATACTTTTGATACCCCTGATACTCTTGATACTTTTACAAGAGCCCCATTTTTTCTCTAACTTCATTTACTGTCTCTGCAGCAATTGTACGTGCTTTTTCATTGCCCTCCTCTATAATCCGATCAACTTCTTTCGGATTCGCTTCAAGTTCTTTTCTCTTCTCGTGAATCGGCTGTAATTCTTTAAATATTGCTTCTGCCAATTCGTTCTTTAAATCTCCATACCGGATTCCCTCTTTTTGATATGCATCTTCATAAGCATTTCTTTTTTCTTTCCCTTCAAATAATTGCACAAACGTAAGCAGCGAAGAAACTCCTGCCACCATAGCAGTAAGCGTACCTTTACCTGAGTCAGTCGGTGCTTTTGCCAATTTTGCTTTAATCGTCTCCAAATCATCAACCAAATTAACATAACTTCCCTCGACAGATTTGCTCATCTTCCCTTCTCCGGTGAGAGACGGCACATAGTCACCTGTCGATTTAAAACTCTTTGGTTCGGGAAAATCAGTCCCGTAATCCTGATTCATCCGTCGTGCTATTTCTCTTGCGACTTCCAGATGCGGTTCCTGATCAATACCGACCGGGACATCCGATGCTTTATACGCAAGAATATCTGCTGTCATGAGAATCGGATAATTCAGAAGTGCCATCGTTGCATGCTGAGGATGTTGTTTGACCTTATCTTTAAAGGTCGGCAAATGCTGCATCTTGGCAATCGTCACAACACTTGAGAGATAAAATGCGAGCTCTGCATGATGCGGATTGGCAGCTTGCTGAAAAAGAATACTCTTCTGCGGATCAAGTCCTGCCGCAAGATAATCAATAATTACTTCTCGTCTGTTCTTTTTGAGCTCCTCAACAGCATATGGCGTTGTAATCGTATGTAAGTCAGCGACCATATAGAGCGTTTCAAAATCAGGATCGTTCTGCAATGCAAGCATCCCTTTTATCGCACCCAAATAATTCCCGAGATGCAGTCTCCCGGTCGCTCTAATTCCTGATAATACTCGTTTTTGCTTCATACGTTGTATTGTAAGTCATCCGCAAAACTTATTCAATGCGTAAGTCATTGAGGAATTGCTTGACTGCCGCTCCTCGACTGCTCTTCTCTGTGTTTCTCAGAACATCAATCAACGCACTTCCGATCACCGCTATATCTGCTTCATTTTGCAAAGCTTCTATGTGCTCTTTTTTTGAAATACCAAATCCAACAGCAACAGGAATAGAGAAATAAGTCTTCACCTTCTTAAGATAATTCCTGAGAGTGGGATCAAGATCTCTCTTTGCACCGGTTATCCCCTGACGAGCGGTACAATAAACAAACCCTCTGGCCATTGCTGCGTTCTTCTTGAGACGCTCCGGCGTTGATACCGGTGAGATGACATGAATAACATGAAGACCATACTTTTTTGCAAGCGCATAGAAATGCTCATGTTGTTCCTCATCAATTGACATATCAGGGACGATCAAACCGCTTACCCCAGCTGCTTTTGCGTCCCGACAAAACTTCTCAACACCATACGTAAAAACCGTATTGTAATATGCCATAAATAATAATGGGATCATAACTTGTGATGAAAGCTCCTGCATAACACGAAACGCATCCGCAACCTTTGTTCCGTTTGCCAGCGACTCTTCACATGCCTTCATAATAGTCGGCCCGTCCGCCAAAGGATCAGAAAACGGGATCTGCAGTTCTACAAAATCAACACCCGACTCTCCCATAGCGCTGACTATTGAAACCGTATCCTGCACACTCGGATACCCGACAACGACATGCGTCATAAGAGCGATACGCTTTTCTTTTTTTATTACCTGTAACTGTTGATCAATCTTATTCATACCCATGCTCCACCTCATCTTGCATAAACTCATAAAATTTCTTATCCTTGAATGCTCTTGTCAGAATAAAAAGATCCTTATCTCCTCTTCCCGAAACATTGACAACAATGACTTTGTCCTTCGGAAGTGTCGGTGCAAGTTTTATTGCATGTGCAATTGCGTGTGCAGACTCAAGCGCCGGGATAATCCCTTCTGTCTTTGCCAGTGTCTGGACAGCGTTAAGTGTTTCTTTATCTGTCGCTGACACCATCTGCAGCCTTCCTTTTCCCTGCAGATACGAAATTTCCGGTCCTACTCCGGCATAATCAAGTCCTGCCGAAATACTATGTGTCTTTTGTAATTGCCCGTCTTCATCCTGCAAGAAATATGTTTTGTATCCCTGCGCAACACCGACTGTTCCACTCCCGCCAAATCGTGCTGCGTGCTCTCCGATATTCTTTCCAGTACCTCCTGCTTCAACACCGATTAGTTCAACCGAATCTTCCTTGATAAAATCGGTAAAAGCTCCCATCGCGTTGCTGCCTCCAGATACGCACGCTATAACAACATCGGGCATCTTATTTTCAAACTCTTTCAATTGCTTTCTTATTTCTCTCCCGACAATAGACTGGAAATCACGATTCATTGTCGGATACGGATGCGGACCAAGAACAGAACCCAACAAATAATGCGTATCTTCGATATGTTCTATCCAATCTTTTATCGCAGCATTCACCGCATCTTTGAGTGTTCTATTTCCAAAACTAACCGGCACGACCGTTGCTCCCAACTGTTCCATCAAAAAGACATTCGGCCGCTGTCTGGCAACATCTGTTTCTCCCATATAGACTGTGCAGGAAAATCCAAATTTCGCAGCAATTGTCGCTGTCGCGACACCATGCATACCGGCACCAGTTTCAGCAATAAGACGTGTTTTCCCGAGTCTCTTTGCAATCAATGCCTGCCCGATACAATGGGTTATTTTATGTGCCCCTGTGTGATTGAGTCCCTCATTTTTCAAATAAATTTTTGCACCATTAAGCTTCTTAGTGAGACTTTCAGCATAGACCAGCGGCGTCGGACGCCCTGAAAAATTTTTTAACAAATGCTGAAATTCTTTCCTGAACTCTTTATCTTTTTTTGCCTTTTCATAAGCCGCCTCCAATTCTTCAAGAGCAGGAATCAGCATCTCCGGAACATATTTCCCTCCAAATTTCCCAAAATGTGATCTCATTGATTCTCCCTTCTAATAACTAAAGTCATCCTGAGCGAACGCAGTGAGCCGAAGGAACTTTTCATATAGTTACTCCTTTTGCATTTTTAATAAACTGTTTTATTTTTTTCATATCTTGCTGTCCGTTTGTCTCCACCCCAGATGCAACATCGACCATTTTTGGTTTTACTATTTTTATAACATCAGTTACATTTTCGGTGTTCAAACCACCGGCGAAAACTAAAGGAAACTCTTTCGCAAGGATACTGACTATATTCAGATCAAGTATTGGCCCTTCACTTTGTTTAATACGATCGACTAAGTAATAGTCCACAGTATACTGTTTCATCTGCTTCCTTGCTTGCTTAAGATTAACAACACCTGGGAACCGGAACGCTTTTATGATCTTTATCTTTATTTGATTAATATATTCCGGCGTCTCATCTCCATGAAATTGCGCATAATCCAAATTACATTCAGCTATTATCGCTTGGACTTCTTCAAGCGGCATATTTTGAAATACACCGACTAACTGAATTTTCCCTTTCATTTCTTTTCCGATTTGCGCAGCTACTTTCCGATCAACAGTATGCGTCTTAATCAGTGGTGTGAACACCAATCCCAAAAATTCCGCACCATTATCTACTGCAATTTGTGCCGCTTCAATACTTCTTGTCGCACAAATTTTCACTTGTACTTGTCCGTCTTGGTGAGTACGTCGGGAAGGAGCTTCTGGCAAAACCTGCAAACTCTTAACAAACATTTTAATATCTTTCGCCTGCATCAAACTTGTTCCTACCAGTACCCCGTTTGCTCCTGCATTTTTATATTGCAAAACTTCTTTTACAGACTGAATGCCTGAGAAACCAAGCTTAATAAACCGGTCCGGAATCTTTCTCATCAAAAGACATGCTTTCTTTACATCAATCTCAAATGTTTCCAAGTCCCGAGCATTAACTGCGATAATATTTGTCTTTGTTGCAACAGCTTTTTTCAAATCGTCGTCGGAATTAATTTCAACCACCGGCTCAACATGCAATTCCAAACAGAGATCGACAAATTGTTTAAGAGTTTCTTTATCAACGAGACGCGCGATTAAAAGCAGCGCATCGGACCCTATTTGTTTTGCTTCATAAATCTGCTGTTCATCGATGATAAAATCTTTCTGCAGAATTGGTAGATCTACCGCCTTTTTAATCTGCGGAATAAAACGAGTATCTCCTTTAAAATAATGTTTTTCCGTAATAAAAGAAATTGCACCTGCACCCGCTTGATCATATTGTTCAACTCGTTGTAATAAATCATCTGGAGAGCCAAGATGCGGATTCGTCGGCGACGCGAATTTCACTTCGGCGATCAGCCCGATCTTCTTTTTGTTTTCCAAATCAAAGATCTTCAGAAAACTCTGATTACTCGGAATATCTGAAATTCTGACTATCTGAAAATCTGACATGCTGGGTTTCTGAGTCTTCTGAGTTGTCCGAACAAACTCTTTAGTTTTCTTCGCAATAATTTTTTCTAAAAACTTTTGTGATTTATTATTTGGTTCTTGAGATTTACTTTTCATATTTCCTTGTCTCCTTTACTAGGTTATCCAAAATATTTTTCGCTTCGCCACTGTCAATTGATAATTCTGCCAGTCTCATACCATCACGAATATCTTTTACTTTTCCTGCAACATACAATGCATATGCACTATTCAAGACAACAACGTCTCTCTTTGCCCCTTTTTTACCTGAGAGAATGTCTCGGATAATTTGTGCGTTTTCAGCCATACTCCCTCCATGCATTTCTTGAGAATTAGTTTTTTTAAATCCTAGCGTTTGCGGATTAACGCTTTTCTTTAAAACACTCTTCCCTCGTATTTCATATATTGTTGTTGCGCCGGATACATCCATCTCATCCATCCCGCTATTACTTGAAACTATAACAGCATGTTCATATTGCAATGTTGCAGCAACTTTTGCCAATTTCTCAGCCAATTCTGCATTGGGGACACCGATCAGTTGCCGCTTTACCTGCGCAGGATTTAGAAATGGTCCGAGGAAATTAAAGACAGTTCTCGTCCCGAGAGATTTTCTGACAGGTGCGATATATTTCATCGCTGGATGATAAAGCGATGCATAAAGAAACACCATCCCGACCTTTTTAAAGACATTATTCGCTTGCTCTGGAGTAAGCATAATATTGACCCCGAGTTCCGACAAAACATCAGCACTGCCGCACTTACTGCTCGCTGCTTTATTGCCGTGTTTGATAATTTGAATCCCCGCACCTGCGGCAACAAATGCAACAGTTGTAGAGATATTAAATGTCCCTGTGCCGTCTCCCCCTGTCCCGCACGTATCTATTGCATCAGGATATGCAGGAAAGTCAACGATATGTGACCGCATCTCCTGTATCAAACTGCCAATTTCCTCAACCGTTTCTCCTTTCATCCGTAACGCAATAAGAACCGCTGCAATCTGTATTGGATCAAGTTCACCTTTTGAAACAGCAGCAAATAATGACCGTATCTCATCTCCCGTAAGATCTTGTTTATCAACCAGTTTGTTTAAATAATAAATCGTGTTCATAGTTACTTTACACCAGAAAGAAAATTCTCAAGCATCTTCTTTCCTGCTTCTGTCGCAAAAGACTCGGGATGGAATTGGATGCCTTCGATTGGACACGTTTTATGCCGCAATCCCATTATTTCAGCTCCTGTGGTTGCTGTTATTTCCAGACTAGTAGGCAAGTTATTTTTCGAAACAATAAGCGAATGATACCGCATCACTTCCAAATCCTGTGGTAATGAAGTAAATATTCCCTTGCCATCATGAACAATAATACTTGTCTTGCCATGCATCGGTTTTTTTGCCTTGGTTATATCCCCGCCGAATGACGACGCAATCCCTTGCATCCCAAGACAAATCCCAAGTATTGGAACATCTTTTCCTAACTTAGGAATAACATCAGAGCAGACACCAAAATATTTCTTGTCACTCGGATCACCCGGACCGGGTGAGATAACAATCCGGTCATAGTTTCGTTTCTTAATTTCGTTTATAGTTAGTTCGTCATTTCGCACAACGTCTATCGTAAACTGACTATTTTCTTTCATCAAAATTTCACCAATATACTGGTAGAGATTAAACGTAAATGAATCGTAATTATCGATAATTAAAACATTCATATTTTCAAAACCTTCCTCATCGCTGCTAGCTTATTCTGTATTTCTTCATATTCTTTTTCAGGAATCGAATCTGCAACAATCCCACCGCTTGTTTGTGCATATGCGTATTTGCCGGAAACAAACAAAGACCGAATTGCAATAGCAAATGTACAATCTCCGTTAAATCCGAAATGGCCTACTCCCCCGCCGTATGGACCTCTTGCTTCTTTTTCATTTCCATCTATGATTTTCATCGATTCAATTTTCGGTGCACCGCTCAAAGTACCTGCAGGAAAATTTGCAGCAAGTCCGGAGAACATATCTTCACCGTTTTTTATTATACCGACAATTTCACTTGAAATATGCTGTACGTGACTGAACTTTTTAATTCCCAATAATTCTCGTATCTTCACCGTGCCGAATTGTGCCACCCGTCCGATATCGTTACGATGCAAATCGACAAGCATATTATGTTCTGCAATCTCTTTGGGGTCATGAATCAATTCTCGAGCATACTTCTGATCTTCTAGCTTATTTTTCCCTCTACCTATCGTTCCAGCGAGTGGCTTTGCTGTCATCTCTCCGTCACGCAAAGAGAATAATAATTCGGGACTCGAACCGATAATTTTCTTGGAATCAAACTTTAAATAATACATAAACGGAGAAGGATTTGTCTCCCGCAACCGTTCATAAATTTCCAATGCATCGCCTTCTATCTGATATTCTGTTTTGAATCCGACTTCACATTGAAATGTATTACCGGCTCTAATCTGCTCTTTAACTCCTTCAACAGTTACCGCATGTTCTTTTTTTGTCGATGTATCTCTCAGATATGTTACTTTCAATTTGTTTTTCGAGGGTTTCTTTTGCTGCATTATTGCTTTAATCATCGGCAGCCTGTTTGTATCATAGTAAAAATATTGGAGTTCATTGGTTACTTTATCATAAATAAGCCCGTCCGTATAAACACCAAACATAAATTGGTCAAACGCATCATGGACCTTAACTTGTATAGACGGTTCAAAATAATTAACTGCATCATAGCTAAGATATCCGACAAGACCTCCGGCATACTCCCTGGCAATAACCGTTTCCGGCATAATTTGACGGAGGACAGTATACGGATTATCGACAGGATATTCGGTCTTATCGATCTTTAAAACGTTTTCTCTTGCCGATATTATATGTTGCGGTTCAAAACCAATAATTGAATAGCGGGAAAACTTCCCTTCCTCACCAAGTGACTCAAAAATAAAACACCTGTCAAATGTCTGTTCTATCTTTTGAAACAATGAATAGATATCAACATCTTTTGCAAAGGTAACATATGATGGTTTTTGTCCAATTGTTATTTTCGGTAATACTTTCATAAAAATAAAAAAACTCTCATGATGGGAGGTTCATTGATACATTTATGATTAAATAAACGCGGCAATCAGCCTCTCATTTGAGAAAGGTTTTGCCACCAGGAAGTTTTCTGAATTTGTCCCCGCTGTATTTCAAGAGATCCGCGGGTAACAGTCGCGACACCCACTCCAATTTTTTTGGCAATCTCATGCTGCGGAGTACCTTTTTTCAATTGTTCAAAAATCATCAGCCGTTTCGGTAATTCCTCCAATTCCTGCGGAGTCAGTATAGCACGAAGCAGCGCTTCCATTTCTTTCTTGGACTGCACTGAAAACAATAACTCAATTAAATGAGTAAGACTGGGCTTATTCATACGTACTATTATACTAGTATATAATAATTAATGCAAGAGGTAATTTTACTCCTGTACAATCAATATTGTATAATAAGAACTATGAATCTCTGTCAAAATTTACCTGAACAAATGCTGGATAGATGGAAAAAAATATATTCCGAGAAAGAATTTAATAATTTACTTGAGGCGCTTTCGAACAATACGCTTCCATCTTTTCGGACCAATACAATAAAAACTACTACAGAATCGTTAAATAAATCATTAATCAAACAAGGATTTGATGTTGAAAGGGTATCCTGGTATCCCGATGCATTCATTCTCAAAAACAAATCCATCCCTGAGCTAACAGGAACGGATGAATATAAAAATGGGTTGTTATATATCCAAAATCTCTCAAGTATGATACCTGTCTTGACACTTGATCCTCAAACAAATGAAAAAATTCTTGATATTACCGCTGCCCCTGGAAGCAAAGCAACAATGATCGCAGCAATCACAAAAAATAAAGCTACTATAGTTGCAAACGATATCAGTCGTCCACGGTTATATAAAATGGAGCGAATATTAAACGACTATGGTATTCCTTTCCAGAAAACTCAGAGCAATCAGATTGCCAGCATCTCTGAATTTCTGACTCTCAGGTCATCCGATTCCCAGGGTATTCCGAGTTTTCTGATCACCAACATACATGGTGAACGAATCTGGCAATTTTATCCTGAATATTTTGATAAAACACTTGTTGATGTCCCCTGCTCTATGGAAGGACGGGTCCGTTGTGGTGATCCAAAAACGTATCAGGATTGGTCGCCGAAAAAAGTAAAACAATTATCAAAATTGCAAAAGTATTTACTTCGCTCAGCTATATCCGCGACAAGAGTAGGAGGAATCATTGTTTACTCAACATGTACTCTTTCGCCAGAAGAAAACGAAGAAGTAATTGAATGGGTCGTTGATAAAACACCAGACGCGCTAACAGTTGAAAAAATAACAATGCCAAATGTGCAATTGCAAAACAGTTTAACAGCATGGAAAAAGAAAAATTTCAAGCATACACAAAACTGCGCTAGAGTTTTCCCAAGTGAAACAATGGAAGGATTTTTTATCGCCAAGATCCACAAAAAAGCATCAACAATTTCTGGAATTCATTAAAAATCTTGCAGCGGTATTTGCTGAGTGGGATCATTCATGAACTGCAGAATAACTTTCTTTGCTGCATCGTTTGGTGCAAGAGAATATGATTTTTGCAAAGATAATTTTGCCTTTTCTGTTTCTTGCAATTTATATTCATCCATTCCCTTCAAAAGAAGTAATACATAATCATGTGGATATATTTTCAATCCCTGGTTAAGATATGTAACCGCATCTTCAGGATTTCCAAAATATATTAGCATTCGTGACACATTCTGATAAAGCGTTACATCATGGTGATACGGCGGCATGGGATCTACTGCGTTGATTGCTTTAAGATAATATTGTTTTGCCAGTTGATACTTTCCTTCTCGTTCGTAGATAACGCCGATATTATTCAGCGTCCTGTCAAACGGCAAAAGATTCACTGATTTTTTATAATGATACAGTGCCTTATCTTTATAGCCAGCCAAGTATAATTCTTCACCAAGATTACCTTCCAGATCATAACTGCTTGTGAGCATGCTGTCATGTTCATAAAGAATAAGAGCATTTTGCCAATCCGTATTTCGGACCATAGTTCTTGCGGAAAGTAAAACTATAATAAGTATTAAAACTATATAGACTGTTTTTTTACTGGTTTTAGTTTTTAATAAAAATGTTTCGATGGCAATGCCGATCATACCAATCAGACCGACAATCGGCACATAAAACCACCTGTTAGCAACAGTCATATCAAGCGGTATAATCTGTTCGTAAATCCCAAGTCCGATACCAAACCACAAAACAAAGAACAAATAGACGCGAAACAATGTGCTCTTATGTTTTAAGAGATATATACTAAAAAAAATAACGAGAAAAAAGAAGGCACAATCAATAAATAACGGAAGATATAACGTTTGAAAATTGAACTGCGTAATCACCCATTGCTGGTCGATGATCAAGTGCGTGGGATAAAAAAATGTTTTCAAATAATACCAGGTTATTGCAGGAATATTTAATAACCTGTCAACAAATGATACTCGTGCCATCGGAATGAACGTAATGTGATAAAAATAAACATGAAATATAAAGAACCTGATAAAAAAATACACGCTCATCGCACAAAGGCTTATCAAACCATACAGTACAACTTTACCTTTATTAAAAAGTATTCTGAAGATAAGCAGCAAGAGAATAAACACAATTGCCGATTCTTTCGTCAATAACGCAAGGAAGATTAATATTCCTGTGATAATCCATAAACGATATGTTTGTTTATTATTAGTGATAACAAGTGTCAATATTCCGAAAAAGAAGAAAAGAATACCATCAGTGGGGGCAATATAGATGACTGATTCTGTCTGGATTGGATGAACTAAAAAAATAAGGGAGAGAAAAAAAGCAATATTTTTTCTGAAAAAGGATGCAAATAAAAGAAATACCAATACTGTATTAACTATATGAAGGATGATTTGCGGAAGATGATAGTAAAAGGGTGTTTGTCCGAAAATACTATACAGTACGCTAAAATAGAATAAGCCAATCGGACGGTAATAGCCAGATAAGGTAATGATATTTTGTCCGAAGAGTTTTATGATATGTAAACCAATCGTCTGAGAAATACTGAGAACATAAGTCTTATCATCCCACACAAATCCATTAAATAAACTGTTCGCAAAAACGATAACCCCGATAATAACAATCCAATGAATTGCCTTTACTGTCGTCAAAGGAACAAAAAAGTTCCTGAAAGAAAACGCTTCTTCAACTTCTTTTCTCTCTGTTGCTTTTATGAACTCGTCCATATCTTTATCCTAGCAGATATCTTCTCAACATAATTATTGTAGTAGCGGCAGTAAGGGTGTCACGTTATCCGATGTAGAATTAAGTGCTGCCGACTTACGGGCATATGCTTTAGCGAGATCTATCTCTCCTACTGCACTGTATTCCAATGCTGTCAGCTGGTTAAGTTTTGCGCTATTTGGAAAGACTTGAAGATATTGTTTGAGAACAGGAATCACTTGAAACGGTTTTTCGGTCAAATAATATATTTCCGCAAGATTTTCATATGAGGCATATGTTGGGGCAATTTGCATTGATTTCTGATAAAGCGGCATTGCTTTTTTATAGTCTCCTTGATTGGCATAAATTGATCCGAGATCATTCAGTGCCCATAAATCATTTGGCTCCAATTGGATTGCTTTTCGGTAGGCATCTTCACTCTGTGCTAATTCTCCGACACTGTATAGTGTCGATCCATAATTGGTATATAGCTCAAATGAATCGTGTGAAAGTACAATATCATGCCGGTATAATGTCAATGAATCAACCCAGTCACCTATCCTTATCATTGTCCGAAGAGAAAACAAAATGATTGCTATTATCACAACTACAACTGATATTTGTTTTAAAAACTTCCATTTGCTGCCGAAAATGTTAGAAAAGATAACAGCAGCAATACCAAAAACGCCGATAAGCGGGACATAGAGCCACCGCTCCTCAATAGTAAAATCTAAGGGTACAATGATATTGAGAACGAGTCCCAAAGACAAACAAAGCCATAGGGTAAAAAAATAAAGTAGTCTGGATTTTGCTCTAATCAAATAATACAATCCTATGAACAGCATAATAAAATCAGCAAAAAACGGCAGATAAAATTGTACCGATGAAGGATTTGTGACAATATACGCTTGTGATATATGCAGGTCTTTGGGGAATAAGATAATCCGTATATACGAAAAGAGTTCGTACGGCACCGTAAAAAGCCGTTGTGTTAATGGTGCTTTTGCAATCGGTAAACCAATATTATTCTGAGGAGCCGAAAGATGTGATAGAATAAAACGGAAAAAACTATACAAACCAACACCAAGCAAACTGGGTATAAGAAGGATCTTTATCTTACCACGGAAGAAGAAAAAAGAAAGGAAAAGGACAAAAAGTACCGTTAAAAGCGCTGATTCTTTTGAAAAAAGCGACAAAGTAACACTAATGAATATCAGCAGCAGCTTGGCAAATGAATATTTACTACTGAATCCAAAAGAAAGAGTCGCATTCAATGCAACTAAAAGAAAAAATGTGTAGAGTAATTCCGATGTTGCAGACACATACGCCACTGCTTCTACATTCGCCGGATGGACAAGATAGAGCATTGCTGCAGAAAAAGATGCAGGAATTGCATATTTTAATTTATTGACACCGAGGAGCTTTTTGATAAAAAAATAAATTAAGATACTGTTCGCAATATGCAGCACAATAGTATTGAGATGAAACATAAATGAAGAGACTCCCCACATTGAAGCTGTTAGTGCAAACAAAACCATCATTGTTGGACGATAATAAAGTCCCGATAACGCAGACTGTGCTCCGCCCGTATAAAACGTACTGTGGGTAAAAAAATAAGGGATGTTACCCAGATGAAGAATCAACGGATTATTGACAATTTGATCTGCATCATCCCACACAAATCCGTTAAATAAACTCTTGAAATAAACAATCAGCCCGGTGAGGATAATAAAATGAACTGCTTTAACAGATGTCAACGGATAGAAAAATTTCTTAAAAGAAAACTCCTCCATATATGTATCCTAGCAGATATAAAACATCTATTGTCTCTTAAAACTAACACTATAAGGATACTTATTAATTCTTACACTCTTTCTTGCGGCTTGAACAAACTTAGGCTAGAATGAGATTGATGAAGAAACTGATAGGACTAATTATTATTATCGGAATACTTGTGTTTGGTTATTTTAACGAAGCTGCAATTGCCAAAGAAGCAAATACCCTTCTCTATTACTTACCCTGTGATAAGCCGCAAACGTTCCGTATCGGAACCATCGATCCAAGATTTAATATATCCAAATCCGAATTAATCCAAGATGCCGAACAAGCAGGCAATGTCTGGAAAAACAGTCATGGCATAGCGCTAATGCAATACGATCCAAACGCTTCAATGCCGATCAATATGGTATATGACCAGCGTCAATCACTTGATTCCCAAATTAATAGTATGGACAATCAAGTTTCACAGCAAAAAAATGCACTGAAGCCCAAAATAGCTGATTATGAACAAAAAGTTGCTGCTTTTAAGAAAGAAAGTAACGATTTGAACGCGGAGATTCAATACTGGAACAGCAAAGGAGGCGCACCGCCGGATATCTATAAACAACTGACTGCAAAGCAGCAGTCGCTGCAAAATGAGTCTGTCGACCTGCAGCAGGAAGCAGATCAACTGAATCAGTCAACCGACCAGTACAACCAGCAAATTGATCAGCTCAACCAAACAGTCAACAGCTATAATAATGTACTCTCATATAAACCTGAAGAGGGTTTGTATAGTGTCGATGGATCAAATAGAAAAATAGATATCTACTTTAATAACTCGCAGCAGGAACTTATTCATACTCTCGCGCATGAAATGGGACATGCCATTGGTTTGGGGCATAATAGTAATCCACAGTCGATCATGTATCCTCAAACCAATTTATCTACTACCCCATCTGCTGATGATGAAAATGCACTCGCCGTTGTTTGCAAAAAACGAAGCGTCTTTGAACTCGCTGGTGAAAGTATCTCTCTTGCGATCGATTCTTTGAAGCAAACACTCAGTAATATCCTACCTCAATAAGCTACTCTTACGGTATTCTTATAGATTTATCATGTATTTATCACTCCTAACCAATATGCTACGTATAGATTACGCTAGATCTCCTTTAAATACTCAAACACTTAATTTTATTCTTTTATAACTTATAACAAGAGCATACTCTCACGTCACGTATGGATAGCCCAGAAAGGAAAAATTTTCTTATGCAAAATGGTATGATAACCAGAGGAAACTGGAATATTTTCCTAACGCTGAAAGACGAACAGTTGCTTCTCGTCAAAAGAAAACATCCTTTTGTTGTTATTACTCCAATTATTGTCATTTGTTGTTTGACAGTCTTTTTTGTCTCAAGTGCCTTTGTACTGTTCAATAATTTCTTTGTTTCCTCTTCACTCTTCTTTACCACAACACTTCTTCTCATTAGCATCGCAATAAGCCTTATAACAAAAGTCATTATTGAGTGGTATTTCCATATGTATATCTTAACCAACCGAAAAATTCTTGAACTCCGATATACGCCACTCACCTCATATATTGCAAATGATGTCATGCTGGACAGAGTCAATTGCACAGAAATTGATCTTGTGAGCAGTGGTTTTATGAATGAAATCATCGATATGGGAGACATCCTTATTACCTTTGATCGACCAACACACCAGGAAGAATTTATCCTGAAAGATATTCAAGGGTCTCATGAACTCACAACATACTTAACACAACAGTTAATGGATGGAGGCGCTCAACAACCGCAAATGATTCAGAATACTATATGGTTCAAACAACATAGCACAAATAATGTAACAAATTATTAATCGGTTATTTTCTAACTAATACCATTATGACTATGCTATTTACACTAACTCATATAAAAGCTTTTATACTTGTTTTTTATTTTCTCGTAGTAATCGTTGTTATTCTTCTTACGTGGCTCTATCTTATAAGAACTATCAGAGTTACAAAAGCAATCGGTCTGCACGCACCGGAGTATATCAAAGTTTTGGTTAGAGTCAGTATCGCAAATGCAATTTTTACCGCTTTTCTCATCGCCTTCTTTCTCCTGACGAAAATCTATTAAATATATTCAAACGTAATTTCAACGAAACCTTAAAACAGGATAGTACTTGACAAATATATGCATATATATATAATATACGTATATGGGAAATAAGACAATCTATGTAAGCGACAAAGACGAATCCCTCTTTAACCGAGCAAAAGAAATTGCCGGTGAGGCATTATCTTCGGTGATTGCCAGAGCACTCAGAGAATATGTATCCCGTCATGAAGAAAAAGAAAAGGGCATGAAAGAAATTTCAGTAAAAATTGGACAGAGCAATTCTCAAAGGGAACAACGCTTTATCGGACAGGAAGTTGGTAAATGGTCAGGCTTTTCGGATGATAAAGTGTGGCTAATGGATGCTAAAATCTATCGTACTCAAAAAGAGAACTGGGCAATATTATTACATCAATCTGCAAAAGCAACATTGTTAACAAATCCTAAAGAATGGTCCAAAAACGCTGATTACCTCGAGCAGACAAACGGTACAGAACTTATTGTCGGAGAAAATCTTTCCTCTCTTGAAAAGAAATTACCGAAATCGCTCTTTTCTACGTTAGAAGATTTGGAAACCCGTTTTGAAAATCCAGTCGAATATCTGGATATCTAAGGAGGTGATCTCTATGAATATAGACGACAAACATTTTGAACAGTTAGCAAAAATGAAATCTCTTGAAAATATGAGCAAGTGGTACAGTTGGGACTCACCTATTGGACTGAGCATCTTTTTCTTAACGTTGGTATTTATCGTAGTACTTCTCAAGTGGGCTTTTTTCCCGCATGTTGGGATTTAAAAAGGGAGACTAGTGGTTAGTGCATTAATTAATTTTCTTGTAGAAATCACTAGTCTCTATCCCTAATAAATTTAAAGTCGTGACCGTTGAGCAATTTCAGCCTCGACAGTTGCCACAGTCTTCCCATACTTCAAGCGCGATAATTCTTTCACCAGCTGAGCAACACGCGGATTCTCCATCGATTTTTCTTTTGAGAGATCTTTGGTTGTGTCAAGAGAGAACGGTTCTGCCGTTTCTCCTCCGATAATGGTCCGCACATATGCGTTAAATTTATCAACATTAATCAAATCCTGTTCACTGAATATTGGTTGGAACTCGTGCTGCAGGTAACTTGCGTCGGTCACACCGACACGAAATGAGGCAACGGTACCGACGTTACCGAAGATAGCGTTTTTGATCTCCTCTTCCATCTGACCGATGAACTGATTGGCAACGATCAAGTTAAGCCGGTATTTTCGGGCCTCTGAAAGAATCTGCGCGAAATCAGGAGTTGCAAAATTCTGGAACTCGTCGACATACAGGAAGAAATCTTTCCTTTCACTCATTGGCATATCTTGCCGTGACATAGCGGCAATCAAGATCTTCGGAACAAGAACAAGCCCCAAAAAGTTGGAATTTTCTTCACCGATGATTCCTTTGGAAAGATTGATAAGGAGTATCTTTTGTTCATCCATGACTTTGCGGAATGAAAACGCACTATCCGACTGACCGATGATATTACGGATCATTTTGTTCGTAACAAACCGCCCAAATTTTGATGTAATATAATCCAAGACTTCCGATTTATGAAAGTCTGATGTCTGCGCAATCTGATCCGTCCAATATCTCCTAATAATCGGATCCTGAACTTTCGGCAGCATTTCCTGTACATAGGTAGGATCAGTCAGAACACGCATAACCTCAATAAGGGTACTCCCCTTTTCATACATGACGGTCAACATAGCGTTTCGGACGGCATGCTCAAACCGCGGTCCAACGATACCGGTTTTGTTCGGATCAAACAACTTATACATAAGTCCTATGATAGAGTTGACGGCGAAATGCTTCTGCTGCTCAGTCTCCGCTTCCAGCATATTAAAGCCCATCGGGCGATCATAATCTGAAGGATCAAAAAGAATGACGTCTTCAGCACGTTTTGGAGGAATAATCTTAAGAATGTCTTCCACCAAGTCTCCATGCGGGTCAATTACAGCGCAGCCCTCACCATTGAGAATATCCTGTGTGATCATCGTCTTGAGAAACTCAGTTTTACCGGTACCGGTCTTTCCGATGATATAGAAATGCCGCCTCCTGTCCTCACGATCGACAAAAATGGGACGCGATGATCCTCTGAATGTGCTTTTTCCCAGATATAATCCCGATGTTGCAATAGTGGATGGCGCAGCATAGCGTTTAGAATAAAGCCAGTGAATGCCTGGTGTGCCGATGCTTTTGTTGGGAAAATGGTAAATACTAGCTAATTCTTCACTAGTTAATACCGATGACTCTCGGAACATTGGGAAATAACGATAAATGAAATCAGTCATAAATAAGCCTCTGAAAAATTGCCAGCGTTTTTTGAAGGAATTTACATAATTAAATTGACTGAATGCTCCTCTGATGTTATTAAGATGTGCATTTGCCTGTTCTTGTGTATTGGAGCAGACGACCACCCTGATCGTTGTATAAAATCCAGGCTTGCTGAGTTTGTTTTCAACTGCTTCAAGTTCCTTAGCATCGGTTTTATAACTTGCCTTCTCAGGATTTGATTCATTTTTTTTGACATTGCCGATATACCCACGACCTACTTTTTGCCATTCTGGACCCGAGGGCTGGATAAGTATCTGAATAGCAGCGCCCTCTCCTTCACTCATCTTCCCCAAAATAGTAGTAATTTGTGCTAGCGGGTCAACAGGAAGATCTTTGTATGTTTTAATCGGTAAATAATTTGCTCCTTTCAAATTCATCCACATGAAGGCGACTTTGCCATTCTCTGAAAAAATATTATATTCCGTTCCGATCACTGTACCATCACGCTGCTTGGCGGCAGGATCATTTACTGGCAGGATATCCGCTTCAGGATATGCACCATTTATTTGTTTTTCAACAAAATCACGGTATTTTGCCGGGACATTGACGTAAAATCGTATGTCTCCGGGCAACCCGACAATCTCAAAAGAAATGTGCGGCTGATGTCTGAAATATTCAAATCTTGTCGTTCCATAAAGCGCATAAAGACTTGCAAAAAGTTGTTCGGCTGCATCGATTTTGATTTCATTTTCTTTTGGAACGGTTACCTGCAAGAGAATAGAATTAAGCGATTCGGATTCACGATTTCGGTAGCGAAGCCAAAGAACAAAAATGAAGAATAGCCCCCACAAAAGCCCCGCCAAAAGAACGAGTCCTATGAGAATCAAAAATGCCGATAAAATAACGCTTGTTATATTTTGTGATGTTATTGATTGTAACTGCATAATTATGGTAATACTATACTGTTTTCTTCTTGCGTATCTTCTTCTGGCATTTTCTCCTTACTTGTTTTTGTTTGCAGCTTCCTCCAGATATACATGATCTTTCCCAAAAGCCAGTGCTTGGACTGTTTAAACTTTGTTTTTTTTATCTGCACAGCTGCCTGCTGATAGGATATCGGCATCTGCGTAACTCCAAAGTTATTCTGCTGCTCAACCATGATCACACCAGGACCGGAATGGGTAACTCCCGCATCCATCACTTCTTTCGGTATCGCAGGCTTCTCCTGATCTGCAGTACGCTCAATAACTTTCTCAACCTCAGGACTCCCTGTTACTGACAATTCGGGCGCTGAAGGTTGTAACTCCACATTTTCCTGGATATCTGCGACACCTTGCTGACCTGCGACAACTGTGGCTGTCTCATCTTCGTCTTCTCCTTCATTCTGTCCCAGAACCATCCGATTCTTGGTTTCCTGAGGAGAAACCATCAATTCTTCGTCATCGTCATCCTCATCTCCATCCTCAACGACAGAAGATCCTGCTTCTATATTACCCACTGATATCTGATGCTTTGGCGCTTGCGGCTTCGGTAGTGGCGGTTGCGACGCAGGTTGTGCCGTATTATCAGGAGGCACTGATGTCGCCTGTTGCGCTTGATTTACAGGCTGATCAGCAGGCGTTTGATTCTGCACGTCTTGGGCAGCAGGTGTACTCGGATCCATACTCCTATATTAACATGATAAGGCTCCCGAAACAATGAAATGCAGATTAATAAGCGGTAATGATATCGACTATTTCTTGCTTTTGGTCATTGGTAAGCACTGGTCTCATATAATCAAGTAATGAAAAAAGCGCGGTTGTGGATACTGTTGTTAATTCCTTTTCATAGAGGTCATGAGGGATATTCTTTATAGCCTCTGCAGCATCAATCTCTTTTGTTTTTATTTTTTCTCGTAGAGAAACAGGAAGCATCTCCATACAGTTCGTCACTGCTTCTATATGATTCGTCTCTTCAAATTCCGTAGCATAGGTCTCTTTGTTTCGGTAACCCATTACCGTAAGAACTTGTAAAAGCAGATCTTTATATGAAGGTTCCATAGTGGTAAAGTTTAGGCTTTAGCTAGCTTGTTTCTTGTGAAACCGTTAACAGATTCTTTTGCTTTACCAAAGCCCATGACCAAAAGACCCAATGGCCATGCAAAACTACCTACTGCTGCGGATGCAGCAACATAGGTAACTGCGGCGGCCGGGACGAAAGGTAGTAATGCAGTAGCAGCTAAAACAACTGCTCCTCCAGCAAGTGCTGTACCAAAACCCCAAGCCTTCAAACCTCTACTTGTTGCTAAAGCACGCCTATTAGACGCAAATTCATTAAGTTGCGCTTCTACCCTTGCTTCTTTGATTCTAGGGTCTACATTTTCTGGACGAGTAACTCGCCATTCTGCTGACATAATGAAGGTATTATAGTATAAATATTATGGGATGTCAAATGCGGTTATAGTAGGTCTTTTTAAGACGAGAAGAATATGTCCTTTAATTATTAAATAAACTTATAGTTTTGATGCAGCTTTTGATCTTCTCTTTATTACCTATCTTCTCCGGGTTGCCAACCACATAGAGGGCAAGCAGTCATCTCTCCTTTTTGTATCTGTAACACAGCACCGTCATCAGCTTCCCACCCGCACTGCCGGCAAATAATTTTGTAACAGATATCACAATCATTGGTATTCTTCATGACGTTATTAACATGCCTTACCTCCTGATTCGGCATATTCTTGTTTTGTTATTTTACATTTTGGACACGTATCGCCTATCGGACCATCCGCTTTATAGTGACACTTCGGACAAGTAAACCAATCAGTTTCACCACGTCTTACCCCGTCAGGAGACTTAACAAAGAGAGATTCACCGGAACCTCCTCCCGAACAGCCGGGACGCTTTGTTGTAGCTGTAAGAACGTCACCATACGTAGCCAACGGAGGTCTCACCGTTGACCATTGATTGGATACTAAAGGAACCGCCCCTTCCGGATAGTTTTCTTCGAGAAAAAATACCTTTGACATTCGTAGGATTGTTGCCGCAAGGGCTTTTTGATACTCCAACTTTGTATGATTGCCCTGAAGACAATATGCTTCAAATTCATTAATAATCATGTTTGTTTTTTCACTAAACTCGTACAGTTGATCTCTTTGACGGATGTCTTGATAGACATCACGCCACGTTATTTTTTCATTTCTGCCTTCAGATGTAAAAGCATATTCCGGTCGAACCTGTTCAAGGACGCCAACAATTTCCGTTACATCAGGAGTTGCATCGTGACCTCCGGGCTTAATTTTTGCAATTGTCCGGACATATTGTTCAAGTGGAGCATCAACAGGCAGCGTAACACCTGTTAATCGCGCGATAACGTCTCGACATTCAGCAATACTAAAATCAGTTTTCAAAGTAAAATTATGAACGGTATCCCCCTCTTTAACCATAAAGAAAAAATAAGAGTCGGGGTACTGTATGAGTTTGCCATCGTCGGTTCTCAACCCTGTCTCTCCTCTCGGACTTACCATAACAGCAATGGAGCCATCTGGAGTATCATCGTCCAAAAAAAACGCTTTCATTTCTTGCAAACTCCGTCGTACCGAACCACCACGCTCATCTGCTGAAACCGTATCAATGATATCGGTGTACCCATAATGCCTATTTTCAAGTCGTGTAGGATCACTGCTGCTTCGTTCATACTTACAGGGATATACGATATGATCTGTCAGATATTCCAGCTTAAAACCGCGCAAATCCTGTACGGTTTTTGGAATCCATGTTGCTACTTCTGAATTTGTTACATTACCTAAAAGATCCATTTGAGAATTCATACTAAATCCTATATGCCTGCCAGTCTTACTTTGTAACCGAAACCAATCAGGTGGTAGTCCTTCGACCTTCCAATTTCTATCAAAATGCCTGATATGCTGATCAAGCAAACCTCCAGAAAAACCTCGTCTCTCTATCTCTCTCGCATCCCACACATAAGGTATCCTACTCTCAGGAGAAATATACAGAGAAGGAATAAACTGTTTTAGATTGTTTACAGTAAAAGGTTGCGTATACCCTTCTTTTCCTGCCATAAAAAAACTCCTCGCTTGCCCTGAGCTTGCCGTAGGGCCATCCGAGGAGTCCACAAAAAAAGGACTTCTGCTCGGAAGATTTTTTATCCCGTCAAACGGGATGTGGGGATCTGGCTCACTCCATTAGAGGAGTTCACAGTTGCGGCACAGCTCTCGATTTACACGAGATTCACCCAAATTAGATTAAAGATATAAGATTTAGGATTTAAGAATATTCTTTAATCTTCAATCATTAATCTTAAATCTTATTTCTTTTTCCAAATAATTTCTTTTCTCTTTTCAATTTGATTAACATATCTCGCCATCGTGAAGAACAAATCCGATAGCCTATTAAGGTACACAACAATTGACTCATCAACTTCTTCTTTCTGAATAAGAGCAACCAATTGCCTCTCGGCTCTGCGGGTAATTGTCCTGCAGACATGTAGAAGGGATCCTGCTTTTCCACCGCCGGGGAGGATAAATTGTTTTAATTCAGGCATTTCTCCCGTGAGACTATCAATAAGTTTTTCAAACTCTTTCGCACGCTTCTCCAGGCCTGCAACAGGAATCGGATGCGGCATCGCCAGTGCCGAACCAATTGCGAACAAATCATGCTGTATGTTCTCTAACTCTTCTGGCAAATCTTTAATCTTTAATCCTAAATCCTTAATCTCAGCAACGGCAACCCCAATGGTACTGTTGAGCTCATCAATGGTACCATATGTTTCAACTCGCTTATGAGATTTCAGAACGCGAGTGCCGTCAAAAAGCGAGGTTTTTCCTTTGTCTCCAGTTCTTGTATAAATCGGCATAAAAAAATCCTTCCACGAACAGAAGGATTATGTCATAATTTCCTGCTCGGGATAAAACGTTTTCTGGCTTTTCCCCTCTCGGGGATCCCTTGCGGGAACAGTTGCGGCACAGCCACGGATTTCCACCGTGATTTCCTCTTAAATTGTAAAACTAGACGCTAAACGCTAGCAGCTAGACGCTCAATTAACACTCAGAGTATCCGCATGCATAGCATTTTTTGCAGCCTTCTTCGTACGCAAAGCTCCCCGATCCACACTCAGGACAGATATCAAAGAGTGATGTTGAGGCGCCGCTGTGCACACCGGTTTGCGGCAGTGCCAATTGGCTGGAGACAACCTCTTCATGTGGCTCCTCAATTGACTGTGCGATCTGTGCATGGTTATTGCCATGTCCGTTGCTCATCCGCTGCAAAAATTGCACGCTGTCTTCGACTTTACCGTTAACGCGGAATTCGCAATGCCTGGCAAGGACTTTTGAAATAGCATCAGGCAGTGACCGGACTCTGTTCTCCCCAAAACCGCTGCTGCGGCTGCCGCCGATACCCGCGAGTTCTGACACGATTTCGCGGACCCGCTCCCGGGCAGGAACCGGACTGTGGATTCGAAGGACAAATGAAACCATCCGGCCGAGCGCGTCCGCAAGTGCCATAAGATCAGATCCGCTCTTTCCATGATTGATAAAAACCTCAAACATATCACCCTTTTCATCATTATTAATCGTGACATACACTTTTCCTGTCGGACTTTCTGCTTTGTAGGTCACCCCGGTAAGTACCATCGGACGTGCGATACGAGGTGTTATCGGAACAACCGGTTTTTCGATGACGGTAGGCACTTGTTCCTGCACTTTCTCTTCCTTTTTTTCCTCACGCTGCAGTACGCCCATCCGTGATCCGTCACGGAAGTATGTCACCCCTTTGAGTCCGTTATCATATGCAGACATATAGAGATTTTTGACGTCTTCAACCGTGTGGGAGTTGGGCGCATTGACGGTCTTTGAGATCGAGGAATCAATATATTCCTGCGCGATCGCCTGAATCTTTACATGATCATCAGGTGTCAGATCATTGGCGCCGACAAAGTAATCGGGACGTTCTTCATCAGGATGTGCTTCTTTCCATTCACCATAAAGACCGTGGTAAACCATTTGTTTGCCAAGCCGCCCATTGTGAGAATATTCAAATTCATACACCGGCTCAACGCCACTTGAAACACCTGCCAAAAGACTGGTGGTACCGGTCGGCGCGATCGTTAAAAGAACAGCATTTCTGATCCCCTGATCAGCGATCTTCTTGCGGATTTCAGGCGGCAGGGCTTTGATATGATAGCCTTTCAGATATTTATCGCGATCGAACTTCGGGAATGCACCTTTTTCTTTTGCCAGATCGGAAGACGCGATATACGCATTGTCGCGGAGGGCTTTAAAAATCTTTTTGGATACTTTCTCCGACTCTTCCGATCCATATCGGATCTTCATCTGGATAAAGGTATCGGCAATTCCCATGATGCCCAGCCCTGTCCGGCGGATATCTTTGGCAACTTTCTCATTTTCTTTAAAGAAGTAATACGTGTCATCGATCACGTTATCCAGGAATCGCATCGCGACTTGGACATCTTTTCCGAACGCCTCATAATCAAACCAGCCTGCTTTGTCATTCTTGAGGTCCGCATCTTTGACATAGGCAGCCAGATTCATCGCGCCCAAATTACACACAGCCCATCCGCCAAGCGGCTGCTCGCCGCATGGATTGGTGGCAAGCAATTTCTCAAAATACCAGGTGTTGCTTCTCTTGTTGCTGCGTTCCAAAAAGTGTAAACCCGGTTCGGCAGAGCGCCATGCAGCGGTGCAGATGAGCTCCCACAGGTCTTTTGCTTTGACTGTTTTGTAAACTTTGATTTTGTATCCTTTTTCTCTCCATTCGTTGATATCGCCATCCCACTCCGCATCATAATGCGGATCACTCAGCTCAGGATAGACCAAATCCCAATCTTTATCTGCTTTGACCGCTTCCATGAACCCATCTGAGACACAGACCGATAAATTAGCACCATTGATCTTGGTCAGATCCTGTTTGACGGTAATAAATTCCTCAACATCAGGATGCCAATCATGCAGCATCAGCATCGTCGCGCCGCGTCTGGATCCACCTTGCTGGACGATATCATGTGTCGCGACTGAGAAGAGTGTTGCCCAATTCACCGGACCTGATGAGGTACCGTTAACTTTCTTGACCCGGGCTCCGCGAGGTCGCAGGGATGAAAGGTTCAACCCCACACCGCCGGATCGAGACTGTATCTCGATCAGCTGCCCGAGTGATTCAAGGATACCATGCCGGGAATCTTTGGGATTTGGGATGACAAAACAATTAAAGTATGTCACCTGATAGCCGGTGCCGGCACCGGAAAGGATACGTCCGCCAGGAACAAATTTGAAGTCTTCAAGGACACGGTAGAATTCTTTTTCCCACTTGGCTTGTTTGACTTTTTTCTCTTGTTTGGCAATGCCACTGGCGACACGCTGCCACATCTCCTGCGGAGTGTTCTCCAAGAGCTCGCCTTCTGCACCTTTGAGTGCATATCTGTCTAAAAATACTTTTTCTCTTACGCCATCAATTTTCATAATATTTATCCTTTTATTAGTGTTCCTTGTTCTTGTTTATAAGTAAACCTAAATCCTAAGTTTCCAAACATAGGATTTGCGTTTCCCTCGACATGAAATTCTCTTTTTCCATATATTTCTTTAGTTTGCAAATTAACTGTCGCTGTACCAGCAACTGTACCCAACTGACTACCCATAGAAGAAATACTCCCTAACACTTTATGCGTAGGTGACAAAGTTCCTGAAGTTCCTTCATTCGACAAATGCATTTTTGCATCATATATTATAGTAGTTCCGCCAATATTATTCATATTTATTAATTCGGTAACTTGTATTTTACTCCCTCACTCGGCTGTTCGGCTGCCATCACTTTTAACTGTGTCGAGCCGACTTCATCTTTTCCATCATAAATAACAAACTTGTACTCTCCCTCTTTCTCAAACCCCAAATTCACCAACTCCAAAATAATATTGTTCTTCCCGTTCATACTTGTATGCACTTCAAGATTGAGTGTATTAAGCGCCTTACTGCCGTTCTCCGTCTTGATCGTCAATTTATATGATGTATCCGCTTTCCCCCTCAGTGTCGCGACAAAAAAAGCTCGTGCGATGCCGCCGGGAAATTTCTGCACCCGGAGCTCATCAAAAATTCCGTTGATACTTAATTTCCCTTCTCGCGATATCAGTGCATAATCGCATAAAGTAATTATTTCTGTGTGTAACTTCATAATGTCTGCTTATTTACTATTAATTGTTTTACTTCTTTCTCAAAATCTTCTACATCGACAAACCTTTTGAAGACACTGGCAAAGCGGATATAGGCAACTTTATCAAGTTTCTTCAGACGCTTGGCTACCATATCGCCAATCAATTCGCTTTTCACTTCAAGCGACCCCATGGTACGCAGCTCCCGTGCGATCTCATGCACCATCTTCTCTATAGTATCTGCCGGAACAGTTGTCTTCTCACATGCTTTGAGAATACCGCTCTTAAGTTTCTCAAGAGCAAACTGTTCCCGCTTGCCATCCTTTTTGATAACGATCAGCTGGACATGCTCGACCCGTTCATATGTCGTAAACCGTTTGGTGCAGACCAGACACGCTCTCCTTCTTCTAATTGTATCCATATCGGAGCTCTCACGTGTTTCGACTACTTCTGATTCTTTACTTCCACAGTACGGACAATGCATATACTAGCGTTTAGCGTTTAGCTCCTAGCGTTTAGTTAAACCATTTAGTTTATTCTTCTCTCTCTATAATGAAGAGCAAACTAGACGCTAGACGCTAACTTCTAGACGCTTGTTATTTAGTGCCATAAAAATCATATGCCACTACATCTATAGTGTCAACTAACGCTAATTATATCAAAATATGTCGCCAGCTTCGATTGAATAATTTTCTATTTATATTTTCTTACACTGGGAAAAAATTGTTACAAAAAATGATTCAAAATAGCAGAGTTATTGAGATTTACTGCTATAATGCCCACGCCATTTTGGACAACTCTTCCGACCTGCTAAGCTCACTTTTATAGACTGTTGTGTTCTCCTGGTGCGTCTCCCGTGCCACTGCTTGCAATATTTGTTCATGCTTTTTGCTTGCTATCTGAAGTTTTCTACTAATATCTGTAATACTATAACCTTGTTTTTTGGCATTTGCCGTTTGGCTTATGGCGTCCGCGAAATAATCCTGTGACTGGGAAAAGGTCTTGAATGCCAAATCTCCTTTCCCTTGCTCGCTGGTTACCAGTAAATAACTCGCTTCCACGTCTTTATCCGCCTGCAGTAAATCAAAACTGGCTTTATCAATCGGCTTACTGATAAAAAACGCTGCCAGATTATCCCGTATGACCTTCAAAAAATAAAACGGATTATCCGGCAGTAGACCTGGATATGCAAGCTGATAATCTGCTGCACCTGATGCACTTGCATCAGATAATGATGATGAAGATGTGACGACTTGCGCATATGCGGTGACTAACGTAATTTGGATTGCGATAAAAAGGACTGTTGCCGATAATACAAATTGTTTTATATTCATAAGCACTACTATAGACGAAAAACTATTATTTATGTAACTCCAATTTTTCCAGAACTAACTTCATACTTTCCTCCTGATTGTGGGTGAACGTATTCACTACAAGATCATAATATTTTTCATCCCAATAAACCCACTCCGGATTATCGTCTGCATAAAGCCTACGCCATTTTTTTAAATTCTGCTCTTCTCTTGCAATGACTTCCTGTTTGGCTTGTTCGACTGGAAAAGCATCACGGTTGGCCAAACGGTCAATACGGATATCTGCTTTATCTTCACCATTCACATCATCACAGATGACTAAAATTTTGAAGACACCTTCTATACCTTGTGCATCAAATCCTGCTAAATGGCTTTGGATAATGTGATGCTCTTCATTCCTGAGAATTTTTTTAATCTTCTCTTCATAATCAAGATCAAATTGATCGGAACGCTCATCAGCATATCCATGATCATGAGTAAATGCGCGGAATAACTTACCGCCGTCAAGAATTTCCCATCCTAAATGAGAAGACAGATGTTGCGCAAGCGTTGTTGCTCCGCTAGCAATTCTGCCTGAAATGGTAATATTACGAACACCGGAAATTTCTACAGGCCTATCCATAAATAAATTCGCCGTTCAATATCACTTTGAACGTTAACCTTGTTGCGGGGTTGGTGGGGGTGTCGTTGTCGGAGCCGGAGCAGTCCTCTTTCCGACCATGATCGTTTCTTCCACCAGCCTATTTGCATAGCCATATTCGTTATCATACCACGCGATCACTTTGAGCATATTACCGCCCACAACCTGCGTCAGTGACAGATCAACAATACTGGAATGAGAATTACCAATAATGTCACTTGAGACAAGTGGTTCATCGGTTACTGCGAGTATCCCTTTAAAAACAGGATTTTCCGCTTCCTGACGGAACGTCTGGTTGACTTCATCTTTGGTAACTTCCTTCTTGAGCAAAAAAGTAAAATCGGAGAGAGATCCAACCGGAACAGGAACTCGTATAGAAAGTCCAGCAAAAATTCCTTTCAATGCCGGCAGCGCAAGACCAGCAGCAATAGTCGCACCCGTTGAAGTCGGAATGATATTGAGTCCAGCTGCGCGGGCACGTCGGTAATCTTTGTGTCCCCCGTCATGAAGCCTTTGATCGGAAGTGTAACCATGAATGGTAGTCATCATTGCTTTCTCAATGCCGAAATGATCGCTGATGACTTTTGCCGGCGGGGTTATACAATTGGTCGTACAGGAAGCATTGCTGATGATATTTTCACCATTATAATTATTATCGTTGACTGAAATAACATATGTCGACACTCCGTCGCCTTTTGCCGGAGCAGAGAGAACTGCAGCTTTTGCTCCCGCCGTGATGTGCTGTTTTATCTTCTCGGCATCGGTAAAATGTCCTGTTGATTCGATAACGACATCAACATTGAGCTGTCCCCAGGGAAGCTGTGTCGGATCCTTTTGGGAATACACCGGGATATCTTTTCCTCCGACAACGAGCGTACCGAGAAAATTTTTATTCGCCGGGTCGGGATTGGGTTTGACACTGACGTCTTGCGGAAGCAGTCCATAAACACTGTCATATTTGAGAAGATACATCCATCCGTTGAGGTCTGTTGATCCGCCGGCGTTTATTGCAACCACTTCGATATCGTCGGTATGCCATTGCAGGATGACACGATGCGCCATTCTTCCGATTCTTCCGTATCCATTGATCGCAACCCGTATCATATCATCCAGTATAAAACTGTTGGGAAAAGATAGCAAGGGTTAATTTGATCTCATTTTGATTGAAAAAACAGAAATGAATTTATATGCGGGTGGCACGGGTGGAGGCATTACGACAGAGCGCAGTTCATTGATGCAAACAATAATTACAATCTATAATGGCTTCACTAGAACGAGCACTGACGGGAGGAAACCAGGGAAAGGACCCGCATTATGAAATAAATCAAAAATTCGTTCCGAGCGAAAATAAAACACCGTTTTCCAAAACAACAATTGCTGCTATAATAATACAACGCTCAGACTCTGCTGCGTGTTCCCTATGATGAAATCCGGTATCGTTGCTCTTATTTTCTTTGTTCTCAGTATACTTTTTGCACCTCTTAGTTTTGCAGCGACACCTACTCCCACGCCGGCAAAACTCCCGAAAGCGCCGGCAACTCCAACCGAAACATATGAGACAGCAAAAGTGCTCTCTGTTCTTACACAAGGCGAGAGAACAATGGGAGGGAAAAAGGTCCCCTATCAAAAACTTCAGCTGCAAATCCTTGATGGTTCGGATACGGGGAAAACCCTTACCCTTACTTATGGCGATCTGGTAGAACTCCGACCCGAATTGGAAGTAACACAAGGGGCAACAGTCGTTCTCATGAAATCGGTAACACCACAAAAAGCAACATATGAAATTGTTGACACCTACCGGCTCTACAATCTTTATCCAATCGCAATTCTCTTTTTGATTGTTGTTCTGTTGGTAACCCGATTGAAAGGACTTGGCTCACTCATCGGACTTGCAATCAGTCTGGCAATCATCCTGCTCTTTATCGTTCCACAAATTCTCGCAGGGCAGGACCCGCTATTGGCAAGCATTGTCGGATCGATGTTCATTATGGTCGCCACGATGTATCTCGCGCATGGATTTTCACAAAAAACCAACATTGCGCTGATCTCGACCAGTCTCTCATTGGTCCTGACAGGAATACTCTCTTACGTGGCAGTCCATTATACCTTTCTATCCGGACTCGGCAGTGAAGACGCGGCGAGTCTGCAGTTCGGACAAACAGGAACTATCAATTTCCAAGGATTGCTTTTGGGAGGGATTATCATCGGAAGTTTGGGTGTTCTTGAAGATATAACCACAGGACTTGCGGCGTCAATTCAGGAATTAACTCGTGCGAACAGCAGACTGAAATTCCGGGAACTTATCTCATCAGGAATGAGAATCGGAAGTGAACACATCGCAGCACTGGTGAATACACTTGTTCTGGCATACGCCGGTGTGGGCTTGCCGATCTTTCTTTTTCTTGTTCTCAATCCCAATCATCAACCACTCTGGTATATCATCAACAGCGAATTCATCATGGAGGAAATTGTGAGAACGCTTGCTGGAAGTATCGGCCTTATACTCGCAGTGCCGTTCACGGCAGTCTTCGCTGCCTGGGCCTTCCACCAAAAAACACGCTAATCTGCATTAAGCAATATTCTCTGCTTGTATTTGAGCGAGGTATATACTTTTTTCGCAAAGACGAATGCCTCCGTATACCTGCTTGAACAAGTAAACGGTGCTCGAAAAGCGAACGCACTACTGGTAGTAAATCACTTTAGGTGGGTCCCAGAAAAAGTATTTACCGAGCGATTATCTCTAATACGGATCAGAACTCTCATCAGGTTTGTACGGCAACTGTTAAGTATCTGTCTGGTAAAATAATTTTTTTCACTCTATAATAACTTTTTATGGCAACAAACAACCCATGGCATCAAGCCAAAAAGCAACTGGACAAAACAGCAGCGCATATCAACCTTGATCCGTTGACGCACGCGTATCTCGCCGAACCCGAACGCGTTATCGAAGTCCATCTGCCACTGCGAAAAGACAATGGTGAAGTTATAACATTCAAAGGATATCGAGTCCAGCATAATAGTCACAAAGGACCATACAAAGGCGGATTGCGGTTTCATCCGGAAGTATCAATGGATGAAGTCAAAGCACTCGCCTTCTGGATGACAATGAAAACAGCTCTCGTTGATATCCCCTTCGGTGGCGGCAAAGGTGGTATCACTATTGATCCAAAAACACTCACCGAACCAGAGCTCGAACGGCTTACCCGCCTTTTTATCAAACGTCTTGCACACGCAATCGGTCCGGACAAAGATATCCCCGCACCGGATGTCAATACCAACGCCAAAATAATGAGTTGGATTGTCGATGAGTACAGCAAACATGTAGGAAAAAAAACTCCCGCTGTCGTGACAGGAAAACCGATTGGAAAAGGAGGATCTCAAGGACGCACCGAAGCGACAGGACTCGGTGGTGCCTATGTACTCATCGATTTAGTAAAACGCATGGGACTAAGCCCAAAGGACCTTACTGTTGCTGTCCAGGGATTTGGCAATGTCGGGTATTATGTTGCGTACTTCCTGCAACAACAAGGCTTTAAAGTAGTCGCGCTCTCTGACTCAAAAGGCGGTATCTATATCCCCAATGGTGTTGCTCCTATCGAACAAATCCAAAAATGCAAAGAAGAAAAAGGATATCTTGCCGGCTGCTATTGTGTCGGATCTGTTTGTGATATACGCTATAAAAAGAAAGTAAACGGCAAAGATATTTCACCAAGTGAGATACTGACCTTGCCTGTTGATATCATTGTCCCGTCAGCGCTTAATACCGTTATTACCGAAAAAAATGCGCGAGACATTCAGGCAAAAATTATCCTTGAGATGGCCAACGGACCCACAACAACCGAGGCTGATGAAATCCTGGAAAAAAGAAATATTACCGTCATACCTGATATCCTTGCCAACGCAGGAGGCGTTGCCGTCAGTTACTTTGAGTGGTATCAAAATATTCATGATGAAAAATGGAGCAAAGAAGATGTCTTTGCCAAACTCAAAACAAAAATGCTCAAAGCAACCGATGCGGTCTGGAAAACCATGCATGAGTATCATACAAGTATGCGGGACGCAGCATATATCACAGCACTGAATAAATTTGGAAAGAAGAAGAAATAAATTTTCGTATACACGTACAGTGAGGATACAAAATTTATAAGAAGCTGAGTGGGTGGCGGACGCTGCGAGCGCCCGCAACAGAGTGAGGACGTCGGACGGGGAAACGGCCGACAGGACCCACGCCAGGATATGATAAAAACAAAAATCGTAACCAATAAACACATACATCTTGAATATGTACAATAACGTCATAACACTAACCGACCATCTTCTGAACGAAAGAAAAAAATCCAATCATGATCTCACAATAGTGCTGCATCAAATTGAGAATGTCTCCAAAATTATCGCAAGTCACATCAAAGCATCAGGTCTTGTGGATATCCTGGGGAAAGCAGGACGGACAAACTCTTTTGGTGAAGAAGTGCAGAAGCTGGATGATCTTGCAAACAACCTACTAATTGATACACTGCTTACCGGTGGACAAGTACATACTGTTGTCTCAGAAGAAAATAAAGAGCCGGTCCTGGCAAGTAAAGCAAATGACGGGAGTTACAACGTCTTCTTTGATCCACTGGACGGGTCATCCAATATCGACACCAACTGCCCTATCGGCACAATCTTCGGCATTTATCATAAAAAAGACGGCATACTCCAGCCAGGAAAAAACCAGGTTGCTGCTGGTTATGTCATCTATGGATCAAGTGTCATGTTCGTCTATTCCGCAGGAAATGGTGTAAACGGCTTTACGCTGGATCCGGCAATCGGCAATTTTTTGCTATCACATCCAAATATACAGATACCCGCCGATGGAGACACATACTCAATTAATGAGGCATACGAACATAAATTTGAAGGTGAATTACTTTCTTATCTGCAGGCACTCAAGCAAAAAAAAGGCACATCACTGAGATATGTCGGTTCCATGGTTGCAGACATGCACCGAACGCTCATCAAAGGAGGTATTTTTATTCATCCAATAAATGCAACAAGACCAAATGGCAAACTTCGTCTCACCATTGAAGTTAATCCTTTCGCATATCTCACCGAACAAGCCGGCGGGAAAGTTTTAGGGAAAGATAATAAAAATCCATTGTCCATTATACCGGAACACATCCATGATCGCTCACCGATAATAATAGGCAGTAAGAAAATGGTTGATGAATATCAATCGTTTTACAACCACCTTTCTAAATGAAACAAAAAATATCCTATATTGACGAAGAAGACATCAGCAACAAGCGAATCTTATTACGGGCAGACTTTGATGTTGCTCTTGATGCGCATAATCTCATCGCTGATGATTTCCGGATACGCCAACGAATCCCCACGCTGCAGTATCTTTTGAAAAAGAAAAATCGAATAATTTGTGTATCAAAACTTGGACGACCAAAAGATCGCGAACCGCGCCTTTCGATGAAAATAGTTGCACAGAGATTGGGCCGATATTTACCGGATTATAAGATACATTTGGTTAATGATTTTTTAACTGAGGATCCTGCTACTTTTACCGAGCAAAAACCGAACGAGATCTTAGTCCTAGAGAATATCAGGTTTTATCCTGAAGAAAAACAAAATGATAAAGAATTTGCAAAAAAATTAGCGTCGTGTGCCGATGTCTATGTCAATGATGCATTCGCAATGTGCCACCGGACAGAAAGCTCTGTTGTCGGCGTCCCGCAGCTGCTACCATCGTACGCGGGACTGCAGTTGAAAAAAGAAATTGCGATGATAACAAAAGCAATTGAAAAGCCAAAAAAGCCACTCGTCGTTATTATCGGCGGCGCGAAAATCTCAACCAAAATTTCACTTATCTCAAGACTCATTGAAATTGCGGATTATGTCATCCTCGGCGGCGGACTGGCCAATGTCTTTTTTCGCGCGCAGCGGTATCTCATCGGCAGCAGTATCTGTGAATATGAAATGACATTAAAAGCCAGGCAGCTTCTTTACCTTGCGGAACAGAAAAAAACGAAAATAATTCTGCCGACCGATGTTCTTATCGGCAATCCGAAAGACACAGAAAAGCGTGGAGAAGTTGTGAGGGTGCAAGAAAATAAGATTCCTAAAAACAAAGCTATTTTGGATATCGGCCCGGAAACAAAAGCTCGCTACGGTTCGTATATCGCCCGCGCTGGCACGATAATCTGGAACGGACCAGTAGGACTCTTTGAAAATCCTGCATATCGTAACGGAACAGATTTTATTTATTATGCCATCGCACACAATCCCGAAGCTATCTCAATAGTCGGCGGCGGCGACACGATCTCTGCAATTTCCAAAGAAGAGTATCTCAAAACAATAACCCATGTCTCAACAGGCGGCGGCGCGATGCTGGAGTTTATTGAAAAAGGAACCCTACCGGGGATCGAAGCACTAAGACACTAATTGTCATACAAATAACAAAGAGCTCGAAGTATCCAAATTTTTGCCAGGACGAATGCCTCCAATTATTACAAAATCAATTTTGTGGTACTCGGAAAGCGGACGCACAAATATAAAAACTAAAAAAAGGTGGGTCCCAAAAAATATGGATACTGAGCGACAAGAAAAACTATTCAACGTTTAGTTACCTATTCCCTCCCCGCTTCAAGTGGTGTATAATACAGGAAGTCTTTCGCAAAAGGACCTGTAACAAAATCGGTTGTGCAAAAAGTATAAGTTGTTTTGTTATGCGTCCTCTCTTTTTGCCTGATTGACAAACCTGCCAGAATTGTAATTCAATAGAAAGGCCTACTACTATGAACGTCCCAACAGTCACACACAATGGATTGTCATTTATCAATCTTAATAAGCCTACATCAGAACAGATCGCGTTTCTTAACAAGAACTTCGGTTTCAGTATGCTACATTTGGAGGACTATTTGTACAAAACACAAATCCCTAAGATCGAAGTCGATGAAGATTACTCATTGATCGTGATGGATGTTCCCTACATCCAGCAGGCCAAAATAAAACCAAGCGCAACCAACCGAAATGCCATTCCCAATGTCCTTTCAAGCAGGATGGCATTTCCATCATTTCCAAAATCTTCCAAAAGAAAACGCATCAATATCGGAGAAGTAGATTTCTTTATCGGAAAAGACTACCTTGTCGTCCTGCATGACGATAGAACACCACAAATTGACGAACTTTTCAGCATGTGTAAGATTACCTCCAAACATCGAGATGACCTCATGGGTAAAGGCCCTGCATATCTCTTTTACCGAATCGCTGATATTCTCGTTGATATTTCTTTTGGATATGTTGAAGACATTACCTCAACGATTGATTATATTGACAAACTCCTTGAGGATAAAAGCGGTGCGGCACTTATCGAAGACATATCGGTCACTCGCCGTAACATCGTTGTCTTTGAAACGATGATCAAGCCGCTTCTCCCAATTTTTGGCGATTTGGAAAAAGGCAGATATCCCAAACTCAACGGCGAGATGACAGATTATTGGAGCAACTTACTTGACCATTTGCAGAAGATCTGGGAACGGCTGGAAGACAACAAAGAATTGATTGCCGGCATTGCCACAAGCAATGAATCTATCCTTTCAAACCGCAGTAACGAATTGGTGAAGTTCCTGACAGTTGTTACCTCTATTTCCTTTCCCTTTGTTATCGTCAATAATCTCTACTCAATGAATGTGAAAGGGTTGCCGTATGCAAACGACCCATGGATTGTTCCGCTTCTTTTCTCGGTTATCCTTGTCAGCGGCATCAGTATCATCGCCTACTTCAAATACCGGGACTGGTTATAGAGCCTTTTTTATTTCTTCCTGGCGCTGTGCCAGCATTTCCGGAGCCTGCTGTTTGAGTTCCCAACCGAAATTTACCGAATCATTTTTCCACCGAGGTATTATGTGCATATGAAAATGCATTACATCCTGACCCGCCACCGGTTCATTCGCCTGTATCACATTAACGCCATCGCACGCAAGACTTTTTTTCAAGGCATTTGCTACCTTTACGGCAGCTTTCATGACAGCCGCACCGCTAACATCATCCAAGTTGTAAATAGTGGAAAAATGCTTTTTGGTAACGACCAAGGGATGCCCCTCAAACGCGAGAAAAACGATAACATCATCATTCTCATCAATGATATAACTCGGAGCCTCTTTGGCAATAATTTTACAAAAAATACAATCGTTCATATATGAATTCTATTAATTCGTAAATTCCTGATCAAACATCTCCCCATAAATCCCGCCATCTATCACGCCGATGCCTACCTTATGAAAATTTGGGCTTAAGATATTGGCCCGGTGACCCGCACTGTTCATGAGTCCCTGCATCGCAAGCGGTGTCGTCGGCGCCAACGCCAAATTCTCGCCGGCATATTGATAATGTATACCAGCTTTCTCCATCCTGTCAAACGGAGAAAGTCCATCAGGCGTATAATGAGAGAAATATCCACGCTTGAACATATCATTGGCATGCGCCCTGGCCAAATCCCGCAAACTATTATCAAAAATTAACGGATTCAGTCCTTCATTAACGCGTTCCGAATTAACAATCCGGAACATCTGTTGTTCTGCTTTCTCATCAACGCGACCGTTTGCAATTGTATAATGCAGCTGGATAACCGTGTTACTTTTCGGCTCAACCGTTAAAAAGTCCAACGTTTCATTCAATGCACCGCCAAAAATCTTATTGAGAATATTCTCAAATTGTGAAGTGTTGGCAAGAAGCTTTGCGCCGACGATGGAGTTGGTAACTGCTTGTTTGATCGTCGGTGATGACGGAAACGTCACAATAACTGTCAATAAAAACGAAATAATAATAAATGCCGATATCATTCCTGGAATGATCCCAAGCCAGTGGTTGGTCGTCCTGAATAATTTTTCAATCCTGCTTCCGGGCATCAAACCGGGTAAATAACGCACCAATCTTCTGGCAGCAAGCGACATAATGATCTCACTGACTAAGGCAACAAGAAAAAACCCGAGAGCATTGGCAACTCCCAACGGCATTCCGAAAAATGTTGTAAAGAATGAGGCGACAAGTCCATAGAATTTCAGAGCGGCGATAAATGCAATGATAAAACTGATAAGATCAAGAAACGCCAGAGTAAATCCCAAAGAATATCCTTCACGAACGTAAAAAAGTATCACAAGCAAAATAACAAGGTCAAGAAAATTTACTGTCGCAACAATTCGCGTCAAAGGAGTAAGAAAGTGTGTGATGATATTCATTGCTTCTTTATTATACTCAATTTTTCCATTTCTTTCTTCTTAAAAAATCTGGTAAAATTAGGGGAAGAAGTGCAATGATCAAGCGTTATAAAAAAACTGTTAAAAAAGCATGGAAGATGTCTTTTAAAAAAAAGACATTTCTCTTCTTTATCGTATTAATTCTCCTTGCGGCAGGTTTGTTGGGAGCCTTTTATCTGTATATCGTCAGAGACTTGCCTTCTCCCACAAAATTAAGCACCAACACGAAATCATACTCAACACAAATCTATGACCGCAACGGAAAGCTCCTTTACACATTTTACGGAGACCGCAACCAGACATTTGTCCCCATTTCAAAAATTCCAAAAAACATGCAGGAAGCAACGATTGCCATCGAAGACCGGTCATTCTATCATCACGGTGCAATTGATGTCCGCGGGATAGTGCGCGCCGCATATTCAATTCTTGTACATAAGCAAATCCAGGGTGGATCAACACTCACACAGCAGCTTGTAAAAAACAGCCTCCTTACACCGCAGCAGACAATTCAGCGAAAAATCAGAGAAATTGTTTTGGCGTACGCGACTGAGCTGATGTATACCAAAAATCAAATTCTTGAAATGTATCTCAACCAAGTTCCGTACGGCGGCACGTCATACGGCGTTGAAGCCGCGTCACGGACATACTTTGGCAAAGATATCAGCAAGCTGTCACTTGCTCAGATGGCATTCCTTGCTGCGCTTCCTGAAGCACCCAGTGAACTTGCACCTTATGGATCTCATCCAGAACTCGGAATTGAACGACAACATGAAGTGCTGGAACAGATGTATGAACAAGGATATATTACAAAATCGCAACGTGATGACGCGTTGAAAGAAAAACTTACGTTTGAAAAGATTTCCAATCCGATAAAAGCTCCTCATTTTGTCTTTTATATCCGTGACTTACTAACGAAAAAATATGGACAAGGCGCAGTGCAAGAAGGAGGATTTAAAGTGATAACCAGTCTTGATATGAACATACAAAATTATGCCCAAAAAGCTGTTGCCGATGAAGTAAAATCAATCGCCTTATACCACGTCGGTAATGGCGCTGCACTTGTTACCGATCCGGCAACCGGTGAGATCCTTGCAATGGTAGGGAGTAAAAATTATTACGACCCGAGCGGCGGCAATGTCAACGCGACTCTTTCCCTGCTGCAGCCGGGATCGTCAATCAAACCGCTCAATTACGCTCTCGGACTATTGAACGGCTATGGAGCATCAACACCGTTTATTGATGAACCGATCTGCTTCGATGACCCACCCCAAAAACCATATTGTCCTCACAACTATGATATGAAATGGCATGGCGTTGTTCAAATGCGTTATGCACTTGCAAATTCGATCAATATCCCTGCCGTTGAAATGCTCCAGCTCAATGGCATTCCGGAAATGATCGCGACAGCATCGGCAATGGGGATAACGACATTTACCAAACCTTCCGATTATGGTTTGTCATTGACACTTGGCGGCGTTGATGTGCGGATGATTGATATGGCAACCGCGTATGGAGTTTTAGCCAATCAGGGATACCGAATCGATCTGCATCCGATACTGAAAATTACCGATCGGAAAGGCAATGTTATTGAAGAATACAATCCACCGGCAAGTCCTATCTTCGGGAAGAAAATTCTCCCGTCATCCGTTACCTTTATTATCTCCAATATTTTAGCAGATAACAAAGCACGGGAGATGGAATTTGGCCCCAATTCGGCTCTCCGGGTTGCTGATCAATATGTCTCGGTCAAGACAGGTACAACCAACGATTACCGTGATAACTGGACCATTGGCTATACCCCTTCCTTTCTTGTTGCTGCATGGGTCGGCAATAATGACCATTCACCGATGTCAGGTGTCGTTACGGGAATAACAGGCGCGGCACCGATCTGGCATGACATCATGAGCCATCTTCTTGATGGAAAGAAATCGGAAATTCCCCAAAAACCGCCGGATGTATATGGCGAATATGTCTGCACGACAACGGGACTTATCGCAGCAAAAAGTGGAGGCAGTTGTCCGACACGATTTGAGTATCTTGTTGACGGCAAAAATCCCAAAGTTCCCGCTATTACGACTGAAAAAGTCTTCGTTGATAAAACGACTGGTGCACAAGCGGCACCAGGACAGACAGACAATGTTGAGCAGCGTGATGAGACGGTAATGACGGACAAGCTGGGGCACAAATATTGTCTGAGCTGTGCGGTACTTACACCGACACCAACACCATAATTATGAATATCAAAAAGAAAAAAGAAGATTTTCTTCATCAGGAACGGAGTGTATATAACAAGCAATCAGGGAAAAAAACGCTTGTTCTTGTAGGTATCCTTATCCTTTTTGTAACAGTCCTCTCTGTTGCCACGATTTTGATGATCTGATTACAAAACAGCCGCGGTCAGCTCCTGCAGTTTTTGCTCAAGAAGTTTGTATTGTTGCTCAGGGGTTTCCAGACTAAAAAGAAAACTAGTCGCCACAAACCGATTGGCTCCGGTTTCCGCTGCAATAGCAATTGTTTCATCATTTATTCCTCCGTCAACTTCTATGGGAAGATCCGGATTGCCCTCCCTGACCTTTTTTACTTTTTCAAGAAGTGCCTCCTCAAAAGACTGTCCGGAAAATCCTGCCTGAATAGTCATAACAAGCAACGCATCAAGATCGGCAAAGGGAACTTTGATTGCATCGACAGACGATTGTTTGTCCAAAGCAAGCGCCACTTCTCCATATAGCTGTGCTTGTGCGACAAAAGCTTCTTGATCCGGCATTTTTTCAATATGTCCGATGAACCGGTGGAATCCCGCATCGGCCCAGGCCTTCAGATGCTTTATGGGATCTTCCACCATCAGATGTACTTCAAAGACCAATCCCTTTTCCCCGATAAGCTGTCCCCGCTCACCGCTCGGCAGTACTTTTGTATATTTCTCAAAGGGAACAGGATCGGCATAGGTCGTGTTGCCGGCAAATTTTCCGTCACAGACATCGATATGAATCGTTTTCACAAACGGCTTGACCAGCTCGATTTTTTTCTCGATCTCTGAAAAATCTTTGTTTTCGGTACCCGGACTGGGAATGATTTCAAACATATTTACCTGCTTTCCAATTTCCTAATCTTCTCAACTCTTCTTTTGTGACGTTCTTCTGTCGGATCAGGGGAATCCAGCCACACTGTTATCGCTTTAAATACATCATCGTCTTTGACGAATCTGAACCCAATTGAAAGCATATTTGCTTGGTTGTGTGCTCTGGTGAGTTTCAGAATTTCAAACGGATCAGTGCTTTTTTCTCCTTCTATGTTCACTGCCTGCGTCGGAAGTGCCGGCGTATAGAACAGCGCGCAGCGGACGTTCTTGAATTTATTGGCAACCATTGCTTCGCCTTGCCCCGATCCACCGAAAATTATCCCCCGATCCTGTGGATTTTCGCTAACTTTCACCGCTGCTTTGCTTATCCAGTCAGGATAATCATCATCTTTATCATATTCATACGCACCGCAGTCCTCTACTTCATACCCTTCCTTTTCCAAAAAGTTTTTCACGTTATTTTTTAACGCAACTCCCGTATGGTCAGTAGCTAAATATATCTTCATGATTCTTTAATCTTAAATCCTAAATCTTTAATCTTACTTCCCTACTATCACTTCTACATCATTTGGTATCGTGGCGTCAACGCCTGACGTAATTTTTACCGATGAGTTCAGGGACGTAACATCCTGCTTCACCTGCTGCAGATATTCTTGTTTCTTTGCATAGATAGTTATTCCTGTATACGTAAAGTCCTTTGCGTTGCCGGTCGTTACATTAGTATATCCTGCAGTTTTAAGAGCGCTTGCCATTTTATCTGCAATACCAGCAACACCACTTCCATTGAGAACACTCACCTTAAGTGCTGTCGGATTAATCGAAGGCCCGCTCGTTACCACGGCTGTTACAATCGGTGTTGCAGAACTTGATGCAGGAGTTGGAGTCACGGGCATTGTTTCCGTAGGAACAGGATTCGTCAATATCGGGGCTGGATGTTTGGCGGTACTTCCCAAAAGATATAACGCACCAAGTGCTGCAATCACAAGGAGAAGGACAACAAAAAAAATAATTATCCAACGTTTTTTATGTGATGTCTTGACGGTGACATACTGCGGCTGTCCTTGAAATGGTGACTCGTCACTCATAGAAACGATACTACCATATTTCTCCCGGATTGAAAATATCTGCTATAATAGCACTTGCTATGCCCGCCAGAAAAATCATCTCATTCCTTCTTATTGTCACGCTCAATCTTCTCCCGCTTGCTGTCTCAGTACACCAAGCATCCTCCGACCAGCTGGATGATATCAACAAACAGCTTTCTCAGCTCAATGATGAATTAAATAAATCTGTCGCTGCCACTCAGCCGCTCCAATCGGAACTTGATAATGAACAAAAACAAATTACCAATATCAAAAGTCAGATCAACGGTGTTGAGATAGACATAGCAGTAAAAAAAACACAGATTAATGACGGCTATGCCAATCTCGCACAAAAAGAAAAAATTATCAACCACACGATCCGTGATTTTTATGTCAAAAGTTATTACGATACTCCGCTTCTTACCTTTTTCTCTCAAGCAACAATGTCGGATGTTACACAAACGTTGGCCTATCAGCACGCGCAGACAGAACAAGACAAAGCAATTATCACCAATATAGCAATCACCATTAATGATCTGCAAACAGAAAAAACGCAACTGCAGCAAGAGGAAGACTGGCTCACGGCAACACAAGTAAAGCTTGATGCAGATTCTGCAAAATTAAATACAATTATTACTGGAGCGAAGGCATATCAATCACAGTTGTCAAATCAAATAGCAACCTTGTCAGAACAGCAACAGCAGCTTATCGCGCAGAAGTATGCAACGCTCGGTATCCCGACTACTGCATATACCTCAAGTGGCGGCTGTTCAAGCGACCTGAGTCCTTATAAAGATCCGGGATTCGGTGGGACGAAATTTGGATTCTTTACCTATGGCGTTCCCAACCGTGTCGGACTTAATCAATACGGCGCAAAAGGCCGTGCGGAAGCAGGACAAAGCTATAACGATATACTGAATGCGTATTATCAGAATTTTCAAATAACCAATATGTCCACTTCATCAACCAATGTCACTGTGAACGGGACGAATGATTCGGGAGAAACTTTTTCAAACCAAACCTTCACTGTTGAAGATTATCTGCAACATATATACGAGATGCCGAGCGGATGGCCTTCCGAAGCGCTAAAAGCGCAGGCAATCGCCGCACGCTCTTATGTGATGCACGCAGTCGCAAATGGTCAAACAACTGTCCTTCCCAACACCCATTTCCAGGAAGTCAAAACAGAACTCAACGCACAACCCTGGATCGATGCAGTCAATGCCACATCAGGCCAAGTCATGACTTCCGGCGGACAGCCAATTGAAGGATTTTTCTCATCTACCCATGGAGGATACACACATACTACGGCAGACATCGGCTGGAGTGCAACAGACTACACAAAAACAGCACAGGATACCACAACGAATGTTAACAGTTTTGCGGATCTCAATGCTGACGCATATGACAAAGACTCTCCATGGTTTTATTGCGACTGGGGCTCACGCTCGCAATACAACGGTACTGCATGGATGCAATCAAGTGATGTTGCGGATATCGTGAACGTCATTCTTCTAGCGCAAAAAGACAGCAGCACTACGCCGCACCTCTCGCAAACTGATAAAGGGATACCGGATAATTGGGATGCATCCCGAGTACAACAAGAACTGAAAAACCGCGATGTCACTCCGTATACAACTGTTTCAAACGTCTCTGTAAGCGCAGATTTCGGATCAGGCACGACAACTACCGTCTCTGTCACCGGCGATGGTGGGAACCACAGCTTTTCGGGAAGTACCTTTAAGACGTTCTTTAATGTCCGTGCTCCGGCCAATATCCAAATCGTTGGCCCATTGTATAATGTAGAGATGAAGTAGATACTTTTTAAGTATGCCTGACATTTTTTCCGAAAGCCAACCCAATCCAACACCTGCCGTAACACAACCGGCTGCTTCCACCGCGGTACAAACCACTCTACATCCTGTACACATTTTCACAACGTACTGCAAGAACCCTAAGGGTGTTTCATTCGCGGAGCAGGCTGATGATGAGACGATCATTCTTTTTCTCAGACGTGATTTTATCACCAATGTACCCTGGATAGCAGCAACGATCGCTCTGGCATTCATCCCCTATCTCATCCGTTTTATCTTTGTCTCAACGAACTTCTCTCTCTTCACACTTCCAGATAATATCTCTTTTGTCCTTGTTAGTTTTTATTATCTTATTGTTGTCGGATTTGTCTTTGCCAACTTGGTTTCATGGTTTTACAACATCGGCCTTGTGACAAACAAACGCGGTGTTGATATTGATTTTCTTGACCTGGCAACAATCAATGTCGCGACAGCATCACTGCCGGATATAAAAGATGTTGAATATACGCAAGCAGGTTTTTTTCAATCGCTTTTTGATTATGGTGATGTACGGCTCAGGATTGAAGCAACCGGTGAGGTTTTTACCTTTGAAAAGGTACCGCGCCCAACAGAAGTCTCCGGTGTCATCAGCAATTTAATAGGAGGACACGGGTAATGAACCTTGATCCATCAACAATCATAACCGGTTTTACCAACGGAGCTGTTGCATACATCAAAATTGCACTGCTTATTTTGCTTGGATTATACGCAGTCTTTACGCTTATGCTATCGGTAAAGATACGCTCGCTGAACAGAACTGTTTTTCTCCCGGCGGAAAGCGGAGAGGTGGTTCTGCGAATTTTTGCAATTCTCTATCTCTTGGCAGTGCTCTCGCTTTTTATTGCCACAATTGTTATAGTTTAAGTAGTACCAGTCCGCGAGTTTCAAAATTAAAAGTAAGCGAGGATACAAAATTTTTCATACAAACTAAATCGGGTGGCACGGGCGGAGGGTTCCCGACAGCGCGCAGTTCGTTGAAGCAAACAGCAATTAAAAAGCTATAATGGCTTCACTAGAACGAGCACTGACGGGAGGAGCCCGGGACAGGACCCGCCGCCATTTAAAATTTTCGTACCCGAGTGGACCAATAAGAATAGATATACTCGTAAACGGTTACTGAATATAATGCCCGAAGTCCAACCTGCCGCAAAATTGAGTCTGTCATTTGCCAAACTGGTGGCAACACCGAACGATATCTCATGGTCACAAGCATACAACGCAGGCAATTTATTCGTTTGTCTGTCTCTTGCTGTTGCAGAAGCAGAAGAAGAACTATCTCTGCAAGCACTCGGCAAAGAGACATTCAATGTACTCCAATCGGAATTTTTCACCCTTGAAGAAAAAAATATTGAAAACATTAAAACTGCTATCCAAGCCAGTCTTGAGAACATGCCGGAACATGTTACCGTGAGTCTCGTTCTCGCTTTCTTCAAAGATGCAATACTTCTTGTCTTTATCGCAGGCGGCGGAAAGATCGTCATGAAACGCGGAGAAAAAGCAGGAACACTTCTTCACAAACAAAGTGACGACCGGATAATAACTTCCGCATCGGGTTTTGTTGAACATGCCGATACCATAGTCCTTGAGACAGGGCAATTTGCACAGGGTATCTCCCAAGTTACCGTAACGCAAGCACTTGAACTTGCACTCCCCAATGATATTGTCGAAGCGCTTTCTCCACAGATACATAAACAAGACAACGGCGCACAGGCAGCAATCGTTATCTCCTATCGTGGTACTTCACCACAGCCACAGGTTGATGATAATGAATCGGAAGAAGATCAGACACTCTCGTCATTATATGCTGAAGAATCATCCCCCGAGCAGGAAAATTCTGAAGAGATTCTGCCGCACCATGAACAAAAACAACCGATGCGTCTTCCAAAACTCCCGAAATTTAATTTCGCATTCCGGCTCAATCACCGCCGCAAACTTTTTCTTAATATCGCGCTTATTCTCGCATTCTTACTGGCACTCAGCATCTTTTTTACTGTCAAAAAATACAACGATGACAAAGAACAGGCATTATTTCAATCAGTTTACCCGACTGCACAACAGTATTATTCCGAAGGGCAAGGCCTCGCAACAGTCAATGCGAGTATGAGTCAGGACAGTTACCGCAAAGCAGAAAAACTGCTCAAAGATAATCAGTCAAAATTTCCCGAAGGATCAAAAGATGCCCAGCAAATTGCCGATTTGCTCACAAAAGTTACGAGCGCACTGCAAGGAAATGCTTCCGGGCAATCCGCAAATGTCACATCCGTTCAGCCGGAGGCGCATTCACTCCTTGCCGATGAGCAAACAAACAGCGGCCTAGCATATGGACAGGATGATACCAATGTCTATATGATCACCGGTAGCGCAATCACATCCATCGCAAAAACTGACGGCACGACCAAAACGATTATCAAAAATAACGGTGACTGGTCATCACCCGTTGCGATAGTTCCCTATCTTGGCAATATCTATGTGCTTGATCAAAAGAATGGTATCTTAAAATTTGTCGCAGGATCTGGTGGCTATGGAAAATCTCACTACTTCAGCAGTACGGCACCTGATCTTTCCCAAGCTGCCGGCATGGCAATCGACGGATCGGTATGGCTTCTTTTCAAGAATGGCACAATTATGGAATATACCAGCGGGAAATCAAATGGTCTTTCTGTCTCGGGATTATTGAAACCACTGAATAACCCGACAAGAATTGTTACCGATATCACCATGGAAAGTATGTATGTCTTGGATACGGGCAACAGCAGAATTGTCCAATTTGATAAAAATGGCAAATACCAAAATGCCTACAGCGCTCCGGTTATCCAAGCGGCCAAAGACTTTACTGTCTCGGAAAAAGACAAGATAATTCAGATTCTTTCCGGAGGCAAAGTCTGGCAGGTCTCGCTGTAAACCAAACCTATTACGGATTCACGGGCTTCTGATAAATTACCGTCGTATCATCGCTGTATACTTCCTTCCAGCCCATTTGCCTCACTTCACCGACAACAAGATAAAAAGAATTCAATGAAAAAAAGAACTTCTGTAAAAAATTACTTTTGTTAATGGTAAAACCCAAAAATTTATCAGGAGGTTTTAGGATATCTGCTTTTGGAACAAGCATCGTTGTGATGTGATATTTTGTAGCAAATACTGCAAACTGAGTCTGACCGGTCATAACGCTTTTATATTCATCAAACGCGTAATTACTCTCACCTTTAATATCTGCATGCCATCGCCAGCTGGGCATCCTACCGTCAATAAAAACTTTTCTCTCAGGGAATTTCCAGATCAGATAGCCTCCCCAATCGTATGAGGAAAATATTTGCTGCTGCGGAAGATGTTTGTGTAGATATGCAACTGCCCCCTCTGGATATTGGGTCGGACTTTCTTTCAAAACAGATACGCCGTAAAAAAACATACCTGTCTGCAGTAAAAAAATAATGACCAAAATAATACAATATATAGTATATGCAAACCTAAACCTTCTGCTGCCGTCTGGATGTTTGGCTGCCTCCTGGTACATGAGGGAAAATCCTTTCATCGTCATAAAAAAGGAAACAAGAATCCATATGGGGATATTGCGCATGCTGCTCATCCCTTCAAAAAGCAAAAAAAAGTAAAGAACTAACTCTGTCCATGAATACTTTTTCCAATATCGCAATACCAGCATGACCGAAAGGATAAGATATCCCCATGTCGCAATATTGGTAAAATAAAACGCGGGATACCATTCGGTGATCGACCATCTCAGCTGCGAATCAGTCAACTGCATGAAAAATTCCCACCAGAGTCGTATACCATAGGGATTGATGAGCGTTGCTCCTGCGCAAAGAAGCAGGACGAGAAGAGTTCCTTTTATTTTTTTTCTCTCTTCCAACACTCTTCCACCAAGGACAATTCCGAGAACGCCAAGACCGATCCCATAGCCACCGTGGAGATTGGCCCACAAAAGAAAAAGTATGGGAAGGAAAAAACGCCATTTGTCCCACAATTTTTTTTGGAAAAGAATACAAAGCAATAATGCTAAAAAGAACCACGTAATAACTTGTGTCCGTACTCCGACAAAATCAAAAAACGTCACCCCTATGATAAACAGCGGCATCACAGTCCATTTTTTCTCCGAAACAAAATACAGCAGAAGTAAACAACCGGCTGCAAGTCCTGATGAAAGAATAAGCAGAGGCACTATGCCAAAAAGATTAAATATGCGTGACCACAGAACATTTGTTAGCCATTCATGATCTACAAATGGATAACTCGGCATCGAATATGAAAAAGGATCTGTGTAGGCAACCCCATGTTGAAGTATGTAGGTACCTGCCTGGATATGCCAGCCAAAATCTGGATCCTGTACTGCTATCCCACGAAAGAGAAAAAGGATAAAGAAAAAGACAAAAAGTACCGGCTGCCAGAACCTCATTGTCTTATTGTATAGCAAAACAGATAATACCGTGTAGCCTGTGATAAAATAAACAAAGAAAAGAACGAGGAATAAATTTTTTCGCAGAATGGATGACGAAGTCTGTATTCAAGAAAAAATTTCGTTCCGAGCGACACATCAATAATAATTGTTATGAAAATTACCAATCGCAAAGCATCATTTGATTATCAACTCCTCGATCGGTTTGAAGCAGGGATCAATCTTCTCGGCGCGGAAGTAAAAGCAGTCAGAGAGGGACATGTTGACCTGACGGGAAGTTTTGTCCGGATCCTCGGCAATGAAGCCCATCTCGTCAACGCAAATATCTTTCCCTACGAATACGCAAGGCCCGAATCGTACGACAGCAGACGGACGAGAAAACTCCTCCTACACAAGAAAGAAATTATCTCCCTCAAATCCAAAATGGACGGCTCCAACTTGACAATCGTGCCTGTTTCCCTGTATACTAAGCATGGTTTGATCAAGATTGAATTGGCTCTGGCCAAGTCAAAAAAGAAGTTTGATAAAAAGGAAGCGATCAAACGACGGGACATTGACAGGGACACTCAACAGGAATTGAAAAGAAGATAGATTCGGAATACTCAGACATCAGAGAATCTGACTTTCAGAAATTCTGATATTCCGGATTTCCGAGTTATCTGAGTCTTCCGAATTGATATCCGCTATAGAAATCAAAACTTGATTTCTAACTGGGGATGATTTGATTCGACGAGAAAAGTACCTTAAAATTGCAAGCCGACAATGATTCATAAGTCGCTAAAACGGATCAAAAAATAAATGCTAATTCATTTAGCTTAGTTGGTCAAAGAGTCCAAAAACTCTCTGATCTAACTGGAGAGCTTATTGGCTCTGCATTTGCTCCTCAAAGAGCATATGCAACTCTTGCTGCTTAAAAAACAGTAAGACTCCTGTTCATAGTTGTCTTTCCTCATCGGGACGCTATGGGCATAAAAACAGGTGAGGAAAACTTTAAAAGGATGGTTTGACTTTTATTGAATTTATCAACCTATACTTTGTTACTCCGGTCGACAGGAAACGGCAAAGTGAATTACAATAGTCGACTACGCTTGTAGACATTTTAATTAATTTTACTCGGACTCCGGTTCACTGCCGGACATCTCCACCAATTAAAATTCAAGGCTATTTTTTGGTTTCCTACAACTCTTTTCATTTTTTTCTGAGGCTAAAAACGGTTCACTGACGGAAGTGTCAAATAACAAAGTGCTTTCTATTGATTAGGTTTACGGATTTTCCCCAATAATCTTCTAAAATGGTGTTTTCCCTCTGTTAAAGAACTTGGAGTATTTCCACCCATTCTTCCATCGGTATCTTTCGATCTATGTGCATGAGCATCAGAATTTGCAAAAATATCCAAGCTTATATCTGAATCTAAAACCATATACCTAATAAAATCTTTTTTCATCTGAGTATCGTCTCTACCCGCTCTTCGAGAAAGCTCCGATATCAGTGGGTCAATTAGTGAATCATTGTTTTTAAGAAATGCCATTACTTCATAATATGTCATCAAATTGTTCTCTTCACCAAAATACCCTAATCCTGCTATAATTCTCGTAGAATCCTCCTCAGAACTTGATAAACCCGCATCTTCTTCTATTCCAAGCAATTTTTTTGTATCTTCAGTTGTCACAGATGTTCTATTATCTGCCTTTTCAATAATTGCTTTGAGAGACCGAGCAACTCTTCCATTTCCGTTTATATATTTATGATTTAAAATTTGTAAAAGATAGACACTTTTTGCCAATCTTATACTATCGATATCACCATTGCAAAAACGTACAGCAAGTTCAGTAACTAATTCTGTTTCTAGACCTTGAGGATCTTCAGGTCTTGCCCAACTAACTTTTCCTGATTTAACGGATCTTAGTCCTATTCCTAATTCTGGGCTTGATAAGGTATCGATATCTTGGTCATCACTAGCATCAAGTATTGACCGAGCAAGAGTATCCGAACTGCTTATCAAAAGATCCCGAATCTGTTCGGGTTGCCTTTCTTCTAATGCGGGTGTAAGTTCTCTCTGCACTGCTACTAGGGCTGCATGGACTCGTGGAGCTGATTGTTCTCTAAATAACGGCGCATCAGTTTGTGCAATAAATGCATGTTTTTGATCTTTCAAGTTGGATAGTTCTCCCTGTCCAGCATCACCCTGTTCTGAAACCATAGTAAATCTATTATAACAATTTCAAAATTTTCAATCAGTTAATATAAATCTTTTTCATTGTTCCAATATTGTCATGTGACAAACGGTTTGTTTTGTTTATCCTCAAGTGAGGCTACCCCGATCAGTATTGGGTACCACTTCCAAATGTACTCCTCAAGCTGGTTCCAACTTTTTTCGGACATCTTTCACAAATTCTATTACGAGGCTTTTTTTCTAATTGTATACTTCTCTTCTTTAATTTATGAGGCTAAAGAAGGTTCACTACCGCTAGTCTCATTGGAGTACTAAAATCCTCATACTTATTGCAATAACTTCTCTTCTTTGCAATTATAATAGTAACTCATAACGAACAATTAAAATGAAGCAATTTTTAAAACCTACCCTTTGGAAAATAGTTCTTACGCTACTTATTGCTCTTTTGCTGTTTTTCGTTATGTGGTGTTTTTTCCCTTATTCTGACACGTGGGATGTTTTCTCTTTCTTTACTCCTCCGCAGTGCGCCCCAATCCAAACCACATCACATCGAGTCTTGTGTGTGCCTGTATCACCCCCCGCAATCGTATACCAGCAACGAGAAGAAGGAATCAGTGTTCTACTAATTGTGGCGATGTGGGCAATCGTCTTTTCATACATACTTTCATGTACAGCCGTAGTGCTTTTAAGAAGACTAAAAAAACAACAGAGACCTTATCCAGCAATATCAAAGAAATGAAATACTAGGCATTATTCCTACTTCACGATAAGCTTTATTGCCATTGCTTAGTTCCAAACCTTTCATGTGATTAACAACTCAATAGGTTCATATTTCAAGCGAGGCTGCTCCGATTAATATCGGATACCACTTCAAAATATACTCCTCAACCTGGTTCCAACTTTTTTCGGACATCTCCACAAATTAAATTTAGATTGACATATCAATCCATGTACTGTTTGACCCATCAAATACCGCTTTTCTCGGCTACTGTATAAACCGTTGACAAAAATTATTATTTTCCGCATAGTTTAGTTATGAAACTATTCTTTAAACCAACTTTTGCGAAAGTCTTACTAACTCTTATTATTATCGGTTTTGTTGACTATTGGATCTTATATCATACTGATTTCCCACGTACATTTGATTTTTATTTCGGATCAAGCGCCAACTCCACAGTTCCTACATTTAGTAATCCATGTCCATGTCCCCCTGGAGATTTTTGTGCTTTATGCAATGTAACTACATCACCTGGAGACCAATATCTTTTTGTAATAAAAACATTAGGTATTCTTTTATTGGTAGTAATTCTTTCGTATATACTTTCTTGTGGCATTATGAAAGTTTTCTCTAAACCACAAAAGGAAAAGTCGAAGTAATATAGTTCCAATACTTTCATGTGATAAACGGTTTCTTATTTTCTTCCTCAAACGAAGCTACTCCAATGAGTATCGGATACCATTTCCAAATAAACGCTTCAATCTGGTTACAACTTTTTTCGGAGATGTCCACTGATGAGTTAATTACATTGACATGTCAATGTAATTAATTTTAGAGAAATTTTGCCTCATTACACCTGCATGTTGAAGCATTTTTGCTGAAGGACTTTTTAATCATGCATACTATCTAAAAAAAATCCACTTAAATTTGTTCCAACATTTCCAACATTTTCTTGCGAAATATTATCTATCTTCTTTTTTGACGTAGATCTTGTAACTGCTGCTCTTGCAGAGCTTGATGTAAATATCTTTCAAATCCAATAGCATCTCTAGGGATTACACCTTCTTCAGACTTATGAAAAAAATATACACTATCTCCATAGCTGCTTGGCACTAATTTCAAGGGATGTCTTACGATAGGGCCTAGGCCAAATTTCGAAATAACTTTTCCGTTAGGGCCAAGGATACCGAAATGCTCAAAAGAAGTATTCCAATCCTCATCTCTCATATGATATGCGACAACATCACCAACTACTGGCACTTCTTCTTCTAAAATCTGATATCCTTCTTCCTCCAAAAAAAATTGCATATTCCCTGTTACAAAATCAGTAAGCCCTCTCTCCGAATATGCCCAGTTTTCCCGATTCATAATCCCAAAAACAAAATATTCACATCTCCTAATGAAGTCTCCACCATAGTCACGACTGCGACGGAGTATCTCTATACCATCAATTCTTCCCATTGAATCAGCTACAGTATTTGCTTTACTATATCGACCCGCTTCTAACTCTTTACCAATTCGTTCAAACACTTGATCCATTTCCATGCGCACTGGACTCTCTTCTAGATGCATAAAAGAAGGAAGCGTTATGAGTTCTTCAGAAGAATGAGGAACGCCATCTGTCTCTTGGCCTTTATTATTCTGAACGTATTCGGTAGCTACTGCTCCCTCATCTCTTGACCTACCATCTGTTGTGGTCGCTGGTAGTCCTGAGGCAATATCGCTTTTTTCACTTATACTAGTAACAGAATTTGCAGTTCTTCTGAGAGGATCATCTGGACGCTCTTTGGGGCCTACTAAGGGAATTGCCGAAGATGACTTTCCTGAACCTAAAGAATCTCTATGTCTGATATGCACTCGTCTTGATAAGACAGCCTGCGCTCTTCGAACTATACCGTTTTCTGTAAATTGCGAACCAATCATTCTTCCCAAGAGAGACCTCTCGCGGTCTGATTGAGTTCTCCCTTTTGCGCCGCCATTACTGGCTTCTTGCGGGATTCTCATTGAAGAATTATAGCAAAAACCAAATAGTTATCAACTATAGGCTTTATTTATTTAAAATTTATCTTTTTTTTTCACTGTTTATGAGCAATTGGGTTGACTTGGCTATCACCCATCCTTTAGAATAACGCTATGCAAATAGGGATTATTGGTCTTGGGAAAATGGGCAGCAGAATAGCTGAGAAACTGGTCGTGGAAGGACATACTGTTGTCGCTTGGAACCGCTCCCCGCAACCCCGCATACAACTAAAAGCAAAATTTCCGAAAGCAAAAGATCTAACAATTGTAGAGACAATTAAAGACCTGGTAAAACATCTTGAAAAACCTCGTATCATTTGGGTCATGCTTCCTGCAGGAGACGCAACTGATGAGACTCTCAATGAAGTGGCAAAATATGTAGAGAAGAACGACATTGTCATTGACGCCGCAAATTCTAAGTATACCGATACGGAAAAGCATGCAAAGATGTATGCGTTACGTGGGGTACGGTTCTTGGGTATCGGCGTTTCGGGAGGCGTTATTGCGGTAACGCAAGGATATCCTTTGATGGTAGGAGGCGACAAAAGCGCCTATGACCACATAACGCCTCTTTTGGATTCTCTAACCAATCCACACGGCGGTCATGAATATTTCGGGCGTGGTGGAGCGGGACATTTTGTCAAAATGGTACATAACGGCATCGAGTATCCGTTCATGCAGGCAATTGGTGAAGGATTTGGTGTACTAGAAAACTCATCCTACAATTTCGATCTAACTAAAATTGCCAAGCTGTATCAAAAAGGAACGCTGATCTCAGGATTCATGATGGACCGGACGGTTGATGCGCTAACAAATGATCCCACACTTGAGACGATTCAAGGAGTTATTGGATCTGCCTCAGGTGAAGCAGTGTGGACCATTGAGGAAGGGAAAAAACATAATCTTCCGGTGGAATCAATTGAACAATCGCGCGATTTCCGAATCAGATCTGAAACAGATAACCGTATCCAAAAATCTTTCGCGGCGAGAATGGTAGGAGCGCTTCGAATCGCCTTTGGCGGTCACCCGGTAAAAAGGAAATAACAGCTTTGTGAGATTATTACATTCTCGCAATCGCCATGTTGATAAGAGACACTGCCAGACTGAAAATAAATGCCCACACAAAACTGTCTACAGTAAATCCCGGCACAATATGACTTGCCATCACTGCCAAAACAGCATTGATCACAAGCAAAAACAGACCGAAAGTAATTGCTGTAATCGGTAGTGTTAGGATAACAAGAATCGGTTTTACAAGGATATTCAGTATTCCCAAAACAAGCGCCACAATAAGCGCAGTCCATATATTTGCTACATGAACCCCTGGTAAAACATATGCTGCAACCATTATCGCGAGCGCATTGGCAATCCAATTGGTAAAATGTCCCATACTAACCAATATACAATAAATTAGACAATCTGTCATTCCCCATGTGCCAACGTCAAACCCCAAACGGATTTACATCCGGCTTTTTTCAATACCTTTGCCGCTTCCTTCAAGGTTGCTCCTGTCGTCACGACATCATCAACAAGAAAAACATTCTGATACTGTTTTATACTATCAGTAACGTCGGATTTCAACACAAATGCTTCCGCAACATTTTCCTTTCTATCATCTTTGGAAAGACCAACCTGCGTCTTGGTATGTTTCACCCGTTTGAGACAATCAACAACAGGAATATCAAACCGCCTCGCAAGCCCATCTGCCAAAAGTACCGCTTGATTATATCCTCGTTTACGAAACTTTGAAGAATATAAAGGAATTGGAACCAACACCGATTGCTGTGATAATAACGGTACAAACTGTTCCTTCTGAATAATCCCTTCATAAAATAAGTCAATCATCTGTGGCTGCATATCAGTCAGATACGGCGGATATTTAAAAACGTACACCAACTTTTTTACGACACCCTTGTAGACAAGACTCGGAAAAACGCCGTTAATACTATACTTCGTTTTGCAAACCGGATGAGTAAAACCGCCCATCGCCTGTCGCTGACAAACAGTACATACCATTGTGTCGGCGAAAGTAATTGATGCAAAGCAATTAGTACAAAGATACGAACCAAATTTTTTGCAACTAACACAACGCTTGGGAAAAATGAGATCTAAAAGATTCATACTCCCAGTGTAGCAAATAGCTCAGCAATAAAGTGTGTCATTGTTCTATTGCTTAATTGTTACACTGCTGGCTAAAAGCATACAGAGTGAAGTATGCATATTTTCGCCAGGACGAATGCCTCCCTTGATTATAATAAAAATCCTAAGGCGCTCGGAGAGCAAAGGCACAACTGATACTAAAAAAACTAACGGTGGGTCCAAGAAAATATGCATACCGAGCGGAAATCAAACATTTTTCAATTCTCTAATCAACCTTTTAACATCCTGCACCGAATGCGCGGGATAATTGGCGATGCGGATCTGTGTCTCTTTATTTGGTCCGTAACCACTGAGGACGAGAAACCCCTTTTCCGCAAGAAACTTCCTTACATCTTTTTTTGATTTCTGTATATCCACAACAATCGTCGTTGGTGACCGAAATCTTTTATCTTTCACAAAGGCGGAAAGCGTATCGCTCGTATCCAGAAAGTCATAAAACATTTTTGCTTTCTGCTCCGTCTCTTTTCTTATCTTGGTAATCCCAACAGCCAACATATCGTGTATCACTTTCTCAAGCACATACATCTCCAGAACCGGCGGTGTCTCGGGAGTTTGGAACTTTTCCGAAGACCGCAAAAGTGTCGGAAAACTATGATACGATCCGATACTTATCCCCTTTTTCAGAAGTTCTTCCGACTTTTTAATCGCCCGCGGACTGACAACCATGATTCCTAGTCCCGCCGGCAGACCAAATAATTTTTGTACCGAGAAGAAAACAACATCCAACAGTTTGTAATCCAAATCACCATAGGGAGCAGAAGAAACTGTATCAACAGCAACAAGCATCTTGGGATATTTTTTCGCAATCATCTCAATTGCAGCTCCGGGAATCATCACGCCGGTGCTTGTTTCATTATGAGTAAAGCAGATTAATTCTGTTTGTTTCGGAATACTGATATTTTTAACGTTAAAACCCTCCCCAAGTGAGACTTCCACAGATGATGGCTTCTTGGCAAGTTCTTGAGCAGTTGTAAAAAAGCGTTTGGAGAAAGATCCATTCACAAAATGAAAACTATACTTCCCCACACAATTTTGGATCGTCCGTTCCATTGCTTCAGTCCCCGACCCGACAATAAAAATAAGATAGTCATCAGGAATAGAAAGGAGTTTTTTTAATCCTCCCGTGAGGTCTTGATAGATTTCCTGGAATTGTTTGCTCCGGTGAGAAACAGATGCGATGTTCTGTGTAAAACCTGCCTGAAAATGCCCTGTGACAGTTGGATATAACGCCGATGGACCGGGTGTGAAATAAATCGTTTTCATCAATAAAGCATTCGTACTCTAATCGTACCGTTTATTTTTGTCAGTAACTTTTCAATATCATCATCATGTGACTTGACAATATCGGTAATCACATAGCCGATATGTTCATTGGTCTTGAGATACTGTCCTTCAATATTTACATTTTTCTCCGCAAAAATCGTATTGATCTGAGCCAATATTCTCGGCGTATTATCGTGAATATGGATAACCCGATGCGTGTCTTTCTGCGCTGGTAACGAAAGCGCAGGGAAATTAACAGACAGAACAGTGCTTCCGGTATTGATATATTTCGTTAATCGTTCACCGACAAAACCGCCGATATTTTTCTGCGCCTCCTCGGTACTGCCGCCGACATGCGGTGTCAAAATAACATTTGGCAGTCCCTGCAGTGGAGAGCTAAATGGCTCGGCATTACTTCTTGGCTCTAATGGGAAAACATCAACAGCGGATCCGGCAATTTTTCCTTTTTTAATTGCCGTTGCCAACGCTTCAATATCGACAACATGTCCGCGGCTTAAATTCAAAAACAACACGCCGTCTTTCATATGATCAAACTCCTTTGTACTGATAAGATTCTTATTTGTCTTTGCCCCGTCTACATGAAGAGTAATAACGTCACACGTTGACAAAAGCTCCTGTAATGTCTCGCATTTTTGGGCATTGCCGAGAGCAAGTTTTTCCAAAACATCATAAAAATACACCTGCATACCCAGGCTCTCCGCAACGACTGAAAGTTGCGTGCCGATATTGCCATATCCGATAATCCCAAGTTTCTTCCCGCGGATTTCAAAACTCCCCTTTGATGATTTATTCCATTTCCCCTGGTGCATGGCAATACTTCTATCAAAGATATTCCGGTAAAGCATAATGATCTCGCCAATGACAAGCTCAACCACGCTCCGCGTATTACTGTACGGAGCGTTAAAGACAGCTATCCCTTTTTCTGCTGCGCTTGCTAAATCAATTTGATTGGTACCGATACAAAACGCGCCGATCACCTGCAGTCTTTTTGCCTTCTCAATAACTTTTTTGGTGATTTCAGTTTTGGAGCGGATACCGATAATCGATATGTCAGGAATTATTTTTATTAGCTCATCTTCCGATAACGAACGACTTACTGTTTCAACGGTATATCCTTCTTCTCTGAATTTTGCTGCTGCTTCTTCGCTGATATTCTCCAAAAGCAATACTTTCATTCTAGACGTAGGGTATGACTGAGACCGGGGTAATTGATAAGCAAATAACAGCTCATCAAAACTCCTGATGATTTTATCCGCTTTTGCGACAACACCTTTCCGGGAGATATTTTCTGTAAATGCAAAAAATGTATCTGCTTTGCCCTGTTCTTTAATTTGATAATCAGTGATCCCATCCCCGATCACACAAATCGGTCCTTTACATTTCAGAGCGGCAACAGCTTTTCCTTTCCCGTTTACCTGTGCCAATGGATTCGTTTTATCAAAACCCGTTATGTTTCCCTGTTTGTCATAGGTGAACGTGTTGGCAAGGATATGATCCTCCGTGATTCCAAACTCTTTTACGACTGGCAGAATACATTCCCGAAAACCGCCGGAAATAATATAAATTTGATTATGAAATTTTTTGAAAAATTCTTTGTTCCTGTTGACCGATGGGGTGAGATGGTCTTTCAGATCGATGACGCAGTTGTTTATATCATCAGTTGTGGGCTTAAACAATGCGATACGCCTTTTGAGTGATGTCGGAAAGTCTATGCTCCCTTCCATGCCTGCTTTGGTGATAGCGTTAATTTCATTGGAAATTTTCACTCTATCAACATGGTGAGAAAGCGCAATTTTTGCTAGCTCGTCAAGCGACTCAACAGTGACAAAGGTACTATCAAAATCAATAATGAATGTCGGCAACATAAATTAGCGTTGTAAGGATACGAGAACAGGACAGTTAGGCAGACTTTTTATAATGAGAGTAAAACGTCTCTTAATCACGCAGGTATATTGTATAGAATTTCACCCAAGATTACAATTGATTGAGATCACAGACATCTTATACTAAGCATCACTTGTTGCCCCAAAATGCTGCTCTGTCTACAAGACTCATAAGGCCTCTAAATTCCTCTATACCGACAGGATGTTTAATGAGACCCATATAATCCTGGACTGACGTTTCAAAGTGCCTAAATGCTCTTTCTGATTCCGGTGGATTACCTGAATATACACCTTCTTCAGTCTCCTTATTACGCTTATAAATTTCTTGCCAATCTTGATCCCTGCGAACTACTGAACCAGCATATTCCCCTTCTAATTCAATTGTATAAATATGATTTTCTTTTTCTCGAGGAGGATCACCTGGATTTCTCAATCGATCATCTAATAAGTGAGTGACAACTATTCTGGGACGCCCATCGTCAAGTTGACGAGTTATTCTTATCTCAATATGTTCTCCAGGATTACGGAGATCAACACGTTTTAATATTTCTAGTTCTTGGAATTGTACGTTATATAAATCAAAGTCTCGAATGGATACTCCTCCACTTTTCTCCGATATATCTCCTAACAACTCACTCCCAATAACACCGTCAACAAAGGAATCAAACCCTTGAGCTACGACATCTCTTTCTGAAGAGGGTATATTTCCGCGCTTTCGCATAAAACTAACTGTTTGTTCATACGTCGGCGGGTTGTCTCCTTGTTCTTTTGGCGAATCTCCAAGGGGAGGTATTGGTGGCACAATTCCCCGTCCAGCATCAGTTTTTGCCGCTGGATCAGATGCAGGTAGGCTGCCAGTGGCTCGAGATAAATCGCTTCCGGGTGACCGACCTCCTTGCCCGTCACCATCAGGTTCTCTCCGAATAACTAAAGGAGCGCGTACACCATGACGAGGCATATCACTATTTACTGTCAATTCTCTACCGCTTTGTCCACCTACTAACCCTCTCGACACTTGAGGCACTCCTCCTCGGAAATGTATCATCCGAGATGCAGCATCACGTGTTCTCCGTACCATTTCGCTTGAGCCAAGTCGCATCCCAAACGGAAGTCTTCCACGCTCTGTCCCTGATCTATTATTCCCATTCCCTGCTTCTGATGGATTTTTCATTGAAGAATAATAGCATAAAATAGAAGCTTAGACAACTATAGGGTACTGCGGAGAGGGCGGGATTCGAACCCGCGGTACCTTACGATACGGCGGTTTAGTAAACCGCTGCACTCGACCACTATGCGACCTCTCCTTGATTTTTAAACAACAATTATCATAACGAGTAGCCCCCTTGTGGGGCGACCTCTCCTTGATTTTTAAAGTAAATTCTAATAACAGGAAGTCCCATTTGGGACGACCTCTCCTTTTTTGGCTTCTGGTCTTTAGACATTAGTCATTGGCTCATCAATTTTTGCTAATGTCCAGTGATTAAAGATCAATGTCTAACTGTGGCGGAGGA